>Ga0078972_1003731_pt1 | contig 44461 bp, 33 predicted proteins | sample YelNatPaOPGAMG01_FD_67568 | JGI IMG/M metagenome (GOLD analysis project Ga0078972, IMG submission 67568) | Hot spring thermophilic microbial communities from Obsidian Pool, Yellowstone National Park, USA - OP-RAMG-01 (SPADES assembly) (version 2) | ecosystem: Environmental > Aquatic > Thermal...
GATAAGCGGCCTCGGCCCCGGCCCAATCCTTGAGTTGTTCCAGCGCCGCCCCCTGGCGCATCCGGTAATCGTACGGGGCATCGCTCCGGCGGGCGCCCTCGCCGTAGAAGAGCGCTGCCCGTCCCCAATACTCGGAAAGTTCCGCAGCCCTCCCCAGCGCCCACCAGTGGCCGGGGTCAGAGGGCGGCAGGTGCGCGGCCAGTTCCTCCCAGCGGGCGATGGCCTCGCCTTTGCGCTCCAGTTGCAGATAGGCGGATTCCAGCCTGCCTGCCGCTTTCACATCAGGCGCAAGGAAGAAGGCGAGGTCATACCACTCCACCGCCTCTTCCCACCTCTCGGCAGCCTTGGTGCGGTCACCCCAGGAAACCGCATACCGGGCAATCCCCTCCGCCAAAGGAGCGGCCGGCCGCATGTCCCTGCGCCCGCTCAAGACGTACGAAAGCCATGCCACCGGATGATCGGGGTTCAGGGAAAGTGCCTGCCTCCAGGCTTCGCGTGCCTCCGAACAACGGCCGGCAAGCCACGCGCGCCTGCCTTCGAGCAGCCAGGTTTGGGCGTTTTCCGGCTCCAACCATAACGCGGCTCCCAAAAGGGCATCCGCCAGGGGGTCACTCGCCCGCTTCTGGCAGACGCGGGGCGAGGCCGGCAGCAACTCTTGCCCCAAGCGCAGCCATCTCACGCTTACGAGATCGCGCACCGCGCCAGGGGCAACCGATGGGCCCTGGGTGGCCAGCACGAGCACCACGAGGGCAAGAAGAGAAAGCGCGAACGGTCGAAAGATCTTGCGTTTCCACACGGCTTGGTCCGGAGGCCCTTCGATAGGACCCTCTACAAGACAAAACGCGCGTAGGGCAGCGACGAACCCGCAACGTAAAGCCCGACATCCTCCGCTCCCTTGCCGGCCCTTTGGCCTCAGTAACCATCGTATGGCAGCCTCTGAGACTCTGCTTACCCTTCCCCGCCCAGGCTCCGCCCCTCCGGGTGCCTCCCGCACCTGGAGCGGCGTCCCCCTCCCTCCTATGCAGGTCCCCCGGAGCAGCGGCTCGACGGAAGGACCGTTCTGTCGTTCGAACGTTCAAACGATGTAATCAACGTCGTGTTCTCGGACTCGGTGGGCGGCGGCGTCCGATCGCAAATCCGCCATCAGCCGATACACCTGCCGGTTGGGCTTGTCTGCCAAGTCGTAAAACGCCTTGAACTCTTCCGGCCGCAGATAACCGAGATCCAACGCCACGTACGCCTGCACGCGTACCTCACCGGCCGATCCCTTGGCCCGCCGAGATCGTCCACGAACTGCGCTCGAGTGCGGCTCTCGAACCCCTCAGCGATGTTGGAAAGGACCGAAACGGCGGCCCGCCGCACCTGATCCCAAAGCCCGAAATCGCGGGCAAAAGCGCCTTGAGCCGAAAGCCGGTAGACTGTCTTCACCAAGTCCCTGGCCGTCTGCCAGGCCTCGATCTCCTCGAAGCGTGTGATCGTCGCCAGCCCCACCTCGGTAGGATCGTTCGAACGTTCGAACGTTCAAACGTTCGAATGGATCCATCGTCCGTTCCCCCGAGTGCGCCGGGGCGGATGCGGGCGCGGCCCCACCGCCTCCAGCATCTCCACCGGCACCTCCGCCCGGTTGCATTCGCCCAGGAAACGGATCAGGATGCGCACCCGCTCGGAAGGCTCCAAGGGACCCTCGAAGACCGCCTCCAGCCCCGCAAGCGGCCCCTCCCGGACCCGCACCCGCTCCCCGGGACGGAAGCGCGCCGGCCGAAAACCACCACACACCTCGACCTCCAACAGGCGCTTCCGCACCAGCGCGATCGCCTCCTCCGGCACCCGCGCCGGCACCCCCCCAAAGGAAACAAGCGCCCGTACCCCGGGAAGCCAGCGGAAAAACGATACCCCCACTACCTCCAGGTCCGCACGGCCAAAGAGGTAGCAGGGGAACAGTGGCCTCGCACGAGGCACTTCTCCGCGCCGCCGTTCCGTGTAAAGCGGCAGGAAGGTTTCGATCCCCCGAGCCCGCAACTCTTCCGCGACCCGCTGTTCTTGCCTGGGTTTGGTGTACAGCGCGTACCAGGATTCCATCGTTTGCTGGTTGCCGCAAGCGATTGTTCTTGATCCCGGCGCAAACGCGGCCCCGGGGCCTCCGTTCGCCCCCACCCTATGCCCGCCGGACTGCCCCCAACATCCGAAAGAATTGGCCCCGTTCCCTCAATCTGACGAGGGAATCCCCTCCGCCTCCGCTTTGCCTGCGAAAGGCGGGATCCCTAACAATGTCCTGCTGTCCGCCGCGATCGGCCCGAAAACCACGCGGCCCCCGCCCGGCACCCATAGGCCGGCAGACGGGGGTCGCTCGCTCCGCGTTATCCCAGGATGGGCCTGCGGAGGTTAAGCACTCCAGGAGAACGCTTCCCGAAGGTTCCCACGCGCAGCGCCGCGTCCGTGTGCTTGCTCGTTGCCCAAAGGGCACTTCCCCCTGGACACCTGCGGGGTCGGACACAGGAGGCTCCTTTCGCTGAAAACCGACCGCTCCCTCGCAATCCTGCGAAAACGGTCAATTGATAGTATAGCAACCACCCGCCACTCTGTCAACTAGCGAAGCATTTCCAAATGGTTAACGTTCAGGGCGTGGGTGAAGAGGGGACAGTAGGAATGGGGAGGGGCGTTTCCAGGGGAGTGGGGGTTGCGGCGGCGGCCCGCATGGTCTCGATCGCTTCCACCGTCGGGGCGACCTGCAACGTCTCTACCCCCGCGAGCAGCTCGGAAAAGATCCAGCCGCGGGCACCCTGCTGCAACAGCCCCGCGCTCTCGCTGGACTGGGGGTTGTGGATCTCGGCCAGTGTCACCGCATACCACCACTTTCCCTCGGCGCCCATCCGGCCCCCATGGATCCAGACTTCGTCCGTCTCGTGGAGCACGCCGATGATCGCCCCCGTGGCCGTATCCGGCCGGTCGCGTACGTTCGCCAACGGGGCAACGACCACCGCGCGGATCGGCGGAAACTCCGGAAGCGGCGTGGGGGTGGGAGTCGGCGTGGGGGTCGAGGTCGCCGTGGGCGTGACCGTAGGGGTGGGCGTGCGCTGCCGCGGCAGTTGCCGCAGCTCTTGACGGATAAAAACGAACGCTCCCCACACGATCGCCCCGCACAGACCGATCAGGAGGAGCATTTCCAGCGTGCTCAAGAAAAGGGAAAGGGGCGTCCGGTCGATGCGCTCGATCGCCCGCTCGGCTGCCTCGGCCACCGGCTCGCCCCAGGAGGTGCGCGTCTCGTCGTTGCGCGCAACCCGCCGCAGCCGCCCCCGCGCCCAGCGGCTCCGTAACTGCCCCAGCGCTTCAGCAGCGGCCCAGCGCACGTTGCTGTTGGGGTGGGAAAGTGCCCGCATCAGCGGCCCCACCGCCCGCCGGTCGCCGATGGCCGCCAGCGCCTCACACGCTCGGAAAGCCTGAAGCCACGACTCGCTCTGCAGCGCCTGCACGAGCGCCGGAAGGGCCGGCCGGCCGATCCCCACCAGCACATCGACCGCTTCCCGATGCCCTGGGGCCTCCGGATCGGCCAACAGGGAAACCCAGTGCGCGACGGCCTCCTCCGTCTCCCGCTGCGCCTCTGCCTCTTCGCCTGGCGCCTTGCGCACCGCCGCTTGGCGCAGCCTCGCCCATACCAAGCGTCCGAAGCGGGCAAGCCCGATGCGCTCGAGCAAACTTCCGGCCTCCTCCGGGCGATCCTCCATCCGGCGCTCCTTCGTCCATATGCAACGGCAACCGCCTGGTCCGGCGGGTCCAGGGCCGGCCTGCATTATACACGACCGCGCCTTCCCGCGCAAACTAGCCAGACGGTCCTGACAAAACGACGCGGCGGGTGCTTCCCGCCGCGTCGCAAGCCGGCGAAGGGATTCGAACCCCCGCCCCGCTGTTTACGAAACAGCTGCTCTACCACTGAGCTACGCCGGCTTTCTATGGGTAAGTATACCACAAACCCCGTGGATCGTGCAACTCGATCCGGTCCCCGCCCGCGCTATCCAGACGAAAGCATCGCAGCTGCCTGACGCACCCCGGAGGGAAAGCCCGTCTACCCCCAAGCGCTAGCGGCGGGCGAGTCCCCACCTGCGCCCAAAGCCGCGGCCCGCGTGCCAGCCTCTTTTCCCTGCTCCTAGGAGAAGGGAGATAGGCACACAGGGGCCCGCAGGGGTTACGTGAGCTGCGTGATGTCGTAGCCCATCCACTTGACCGCCTGGCGGTGTTTGCGCCAGTTCTTGCGCACCTTGACCCACAGATCCAGGTACACCCGCGTGCCCAGGTACGCCTCCAGCGCCTCGCGCGCTGCCTGCCCGATCCGCTTGAGCATCTGCCCGCCCCGTCCCAGGAGGATCTCTTTGTGCGTCTCTTTTTCCACATAGATCGTCGCGGCGATGTAGGTGAGGTCCGCGCTCCGCTCCTTGTACTCTTCCACCACCACCGCCACCCCGTGCGGCACCTCCTGCCGGGTAAAGTGCAGCACCTGCTCCCGGATCCACTCCGCCGCGATCACGCGCAAGGGCTGGTCGGTCAGGAAATCCTCCGGGTAGTAGGGCGGCGACTCGGGGAGCCGGGCAACGATCGCATCCAGGAGCTCCTGCCGGCCCATCCCCTGCAGCGCGGAGAGCACGATCGCCTCCTGGTAGATCGGGCGCCCGTCGCGCATCGCAAGCTCCCGATACGGCCGGCCCGCTTCCTCGGGGTCGGATACGGCATCGGCCTTGTTCAGCGCCAGAAGCAGCGGTACCTGGCACTTTTCCTCGAGCACCTCGGCCATCAGCCGGTCCTCCTCGTTCGGCGGCACGGTCAGGTCGACCAGCCACACCACCACGTCCGCATCCTGGATCGACCGCCGCGCCGCGGCGACCATGTACTCCCCCAGGCGGTGGAGCGGCCGGTGCATCCCCGGGGTGTCCAGAAAGATCACCTGAGCGTGCGGCAGCGTGATCGCCCCACGGATGATCGTGCGCGTGGTCTGCGGCTTGGGGGAAACGATGGCGACCTTTTGCCCGAGGTAGGCGTTCAGCAGCGTCGACTTGCCGGTGTTCGGCCGGCCCACGAGCGCCACAAACCCCGCCCGGAACGGGACGGCCGGCCGTTCCGCATCCGTTGCTTCCATACGAATCCCTCCGATGCGCATCCCAAATGTGTGGCGCGGGGTGAGTCCCACGCAACCAATTCGCGAACCTGGGTTCGCGAACCTGGGGCGCAGGATGAGCCCTGCGCAACGGAATGCGCGTTCTGGGGCGCAGGCTTCAGCCTGCGCCACGGGAGCTATGGTATTGTAACAAGGTTTACCGCAGCCGGCAAACCGATTTTGACGGGCTCTAAGCCAGTGTGTTATAATCTTCACAGAACAGCGACGGCGCTGTCGTACGCTCGATTCCAACCCGACCTCAAAGGCCGTGCCGGTCAGAGCACGGACGTTCCCGAATGGAGGGAGGGCGATCCGACAAGGAGGTCTGGATGAGCACCGAGGCCCTCGATTTCCTCAAACAGGCGTTGCCGGCCGAGCATTACGAAAAACTCGCCCGGATCCACAATCCCCGGCTGCACGAGTTTCTCGTCCGCTACATCCGCCATTGCGAACCCTCGCGCATCTTTGTCTGCGACGATTCCCCCGAGGATATCGCCTACATCCGCCGCGCGGCGCTGCGCGACGGGGAAGAGCGCCCCCTGGCCATCCCCGGCCATACGATCCATTTCGACAACTACGGCGACATGGCGCGCGACCGCAAGAACACCCGCATCCTGGTTCCCGAGGGGGTGGATCTCGGGGGCGGGATCGATACCCGCGAGCGCCAGGACGGCCTGGAGGATGTGCACCGGGTGCTCGCCGGCATCATGCGGGGCCACGAGCTCTACATCTGCTTCTTCTGTTTGGGCCCTTCGGGCTCCGAGTTCTCCATCCCCTGCGTTCAGCTCACCGATTCCTCCTACGTCGCCCACAGCGAAATCCTCCTCTACCGCCCCGGCTACCAGGAGTTCCTCCGCCAGGGGCCGGAGGCGCGCTTTTTCCGCTTCGTCCATTCCCAGGGGGAGCTGGACGAGCGCAAGACGAGCAAGAACCTCCACCTGCGGCGGGTCTTCATCGACCTGGAGGGGGACACCGTCTACAGCGCCAACACCCAGTATGGGGGAAACACGCTTGGCCTGAAGAAACTGGCCATGCGCCTGGCGATCCATCACGCCTCCCAGGAGGGGTGGCTCACCGAGCACATGCTCCTCATGGGCGTGCACGGACCGGCCGGCCGCGTAACCTATTTCGCCGGCGCCTTCCCTTCCCTTTGCGGCAAGACCTCGACGGCCATGCTGGACGGCGAGACGATCGTCGGCGATGACATCGCCTACCTCCGCCGCAAAGGGGAGGAGGTGCGCGCGGTCAACGTGGAAAAGGGGATCTTTGGCATCATCCAGGGGATCAACTCGGTGGACGACCCGATCCTCTGGCGCACCCTGCATAGCCCGGGCGAGATCATCTTTTCAAACGTCTTGGTCACCCCCGAGCTCTCGGTGCACTGGATCGGCAAGGACGGCGAGGTGCCGCCGCGTGGGGAGAACCATTCCGGCCCCTGGTGGATCGGCAAAAAGGACGCCGAGGGACGCGAGATCCCGCCCTCCCACCCGAACGCGCGCTTTACCCTGGACATGCGGCTCCTGGAGAACATGGACCCGCGCCGCGACGACCCCGAAGGGGTAGTGCTCGGGGCGATCGTCTACGGCGGCCGCGATTCCGACACCTGGGTGCCGGTCGAGCAGTCGTTCGACTGGGTGCACGGGATCATCACCAAGGGTGCCTCCCTGGAATCGGAGACGACCGCCGCGACGCTGGGCCAGGAAGGGGTACGGGAGTTCAACCCGATGTCCAACCGCGACTTTCTCTCCATCCCCATCGGCCGCTACATCCAGAACAACCTGGACTTTGGCGCCTCCCTGCGCCATCCGCCGCTCATCTTTTCGGTCAATTACTTCCTGCGCGATCGCCAGGGGCGCTGGTTGAACGAAAAGACGGACAAGAAGGTCTGGTACAAGTGGATGGAGCGGCGCGTACACGGGGAAGTCGGCGCCATCCGTACCCCTACGGGCTGGATCCCGCGCTACGAGGACCTCCGGCATCTCTTCCGCATGGTGCTCGGGCGCGATTACCCCTACGAGGCCTACGAGGCCCAGTTTTCGCTCCGCATCCCGGAGAACCTGGCCAAGATCGAGCGCATCGAGCGCATCTACCGGCAAGAGGTCCGGGATACCCCGTCCGTGCTCTTCCGGGTCTTGGCCGAGCAGCGCGAGCGGCTCCTCCGGGCGCGCGAGCGCTACGGAGACCGGGCCACGCCGGCGCAACTGGAGCAAGAAGCCTAGGAGGCGCATCGGCGGTGGAAGGAACCCTGTCCCCGCTGAAGGGCTCGGAGGCGGCGCCGGAAGGCCCGGGCCGCCTCCGTTCCGCATCCCGGCACAATTTCGTCCTGGGGGTGCTGAACGGCATCTTCTTCAACATCGCCAGCAGCTTGATCTCCACCAGCCTGGTGCTCCCAGGGCTGATCCGTTCCCTGGGCGGGGGAAACCTCCTGGTGGGGATCCTCCCCACCATCGAGCAGGGCGGGTGGCTGCTGCCGCAGCTCCTGGTGGGCGCGCGCCTCCAGGGCTGGCCGCGCAAAATGCCCCTCTACCGCTCGACCGCGCTCCTGCGGGCGCTCTTCTTCGCCGGGTTCTCGTTGGCCGTGGCCCTGGCCGGCCGGCTTCCCCCGAGATGGGTCCTGGGGGCCTTCTTTGCCTTCTACACCCTCTACAACCTGGGGGCCGGAGTGGCCGGGATCCCGTTCCAGGAGGTCGTGGCCAAGACCGTGCCTCCTGAACGACGGGGGACCTTCTTTGGCCTGCGCCTCTTCGGGGGTGGGGCGGTGACCTTCCTGGGCGTGAGCTGGGTCGTGCGCACGGTGCTCTCCGAAGGGAGCCGTTGGGCGTTCCCGCAGAATTACGCCTTCCTCTTCGGCCTGGCCTTCTGCTTCGCGCTGGGGGGCCTGGGTACCTTCAGCGCCATCGCCGAGCCTCCGTCGACCGAGCTGGGCGAGGAAGGGAGCCTGGGGATGCAGCTGCGCCGGGTGCCGGTGATCTACCGGGAGCATCGGGCGGTGCGGCGCTTTCTCTTCTACAAGGTCTTTTCCCGACTGGCCCAGCTCGCCGACCCCTTCTACATCGTCTATGCGGTGGAGGTGCTCGGTGCTCCCTCCGCCGTGATCGGGGAGTACATGGCGGTGGTGAGCGGCGTCCAGCTCCTCTCCTACCTCCTCTGGAGCCGGCTGAGCGACCGGCGGGGGAACCGGTTGCTCCTACGCTGGGGCTCGGGGCTGGCGATGCTTGCACCGCCCCTTTCCCTTGTGCTCCCGCTCCTTGGGCGGGGGCTCGGGCTTCCGCCGCACGGCCGGGCCTACCTCTTTGCCCCGGTCTTTGTCCTTTCCGCCCTGGGAAACGCGGCGCTGAACATCGCGCTCGGGGGGTATATCCTGGAGATCCTCCCGGAGCGGGAACGGCCGGCCGGCCTGGGGCTGGTGAATACCGCGACCGGGGTCGTTTCGCTCCTCATGATCCTGGGCGGGGGGCTTGCGGACCTGGTGGGCTACCCGCCGCTCTTTGCGGTGGCGGCGCTTACGAGCACGACGGCCTTTGCGCTTTCGCTGCCGCTCGTCGAGCCCCGGCCGGTACAGGGGAACCGGCGGTACGCCTGAGTGGGCAAGCTTCCTCCAGGGGACCTTTTCTCGGCCCAGCCGGTGCTGGCCCTCCCGGGCATGCCAGGCGGGCGTGCACGCTACCTCCCGATGCGCCTCCCAGGGGGCGCTCTTCCCCCGGTAGGTGGGGTTGGATGGCAGCGGGACCCCCGGGCTTTCTTCCCGGCCCGGCTGCTGCTCGCGCTGGTGCAGCGAGCTCTGTTTTTCCGGGTGTGGCGCGCGTGGGCGCTAAGTTGGGCAAGAGCGCAGGGAAACGAGGCCTGTGGGTCGGCCACGCGCTGCCCCAGGCCGCGCCGAGGGGGGCGATCGATGCCGTTTCCCTCGCGCCCTTTGCCTGACGGGGATCGCTTCCCAATCAGGGGGCCGCTTTGCCTGGCCAAAGTGAGCGGCCCTGCTCTGGTGCACTTCGGGGCCACGGGCAGGTCCTGCTCGCGGCGCTGGACCCGCAAGCGCCGCACGTCCTCGTCCTCGCAGGAGACTGCCTGGGCCGGGTGTTCCTGGGCGATGGCCGGACGCACGGGGAGGCACGCGCTGCCCCGCCGACGGCACGCGCCCCTCGGGCGTCTAGACAGTAGCCAGGAAGCGGGACACACCGGAACGAGCTCTTGCCCAGGTTGCCGCTCGTGGGGCTGGAAGAGCACCGGCACAGCGTGGCGCCATTGTGCCGGTTGGAGCGGCGCGAGCGAGCAAGTCCTGCGGCGGTGCGTGTCAAGGGCGGTGCGAACCGTGTCCCCGCGGTGCCCCCGACCTGAGGGAAAGCACGCCCGAGGCGGGGGAGCGCTTCACGCCCTCGGCCGCATGCACAGTGCGCGCTTGCGTCACCGTTCGGCAGGGCCTGTGACCTGCTCGAGCGGGAGGAGGTGCGGATGAGGCGCGACTCTACCGCCCGGGGCCGGCCACGCGCTACTGGAACCGCGGCCTCATAAAAAAGCTCCCGGCTCACACCGCGCGGGTGGGCACTTTTCCCGCCCGCGCTTCGCTAGGTGCCAGAAGGGGCCGCCCTGGCCCCTTAACCCCCACAGACGGGCAACGCGGGACTTGACGTCTGGGCGTTCCGTGCTACAATGCGGCCGCAACGCGATGTCCAATGGGGCACCGCACCCACCCGAAAGCTGGACGAACGAGGTTGGTCCGTCTGCCGAACGGAGGCGGGCTTCTTTGTTTGTCGCCGGGTGTTCGGCCGTCCGAAGGTTGCGGGGATATACGGGCGCGGTAGGTAGAGCAAACGACGGAGCGAAGCGATGGAGCTACTCACTATTCCCATCCTGAGCAGCCTCCTGGCCATTTCTGTAGCGACCGCGCTCTTTTTCTCCTTCCGGCGGGCCAGGATCCGTTTCCAGCGCATGGCCGACATCGCGGGCGACATCGCCATCGGCGTCCGCGCCTACCTGATGCGCCAGCTGCGCACCATCCTGCTCGTGGCTCCCATACTGGCCGTGGCGATCTACCTGTTGCTCGGCCCCTGGGTCACCCTGACCTTCCTCCTGGGCGTGCTGACCTCCCTCACGACAACCCTCCTGGGGATGAACGCCGCGGTGCGCGCGAACGCCAAAACGGCGGATGAGGCCACCGATTCCCCCTTCCGGGCCTTCTTCACCGCCGTCGGCGGGGGCGCGGTCATGGGATTTTCCATCACCGGCTTTAGCGTGCTTGCGCTGGCCCTACTGTACTGGGCCTTTCAGGACCCGGCGCCGCTGGTTGGCTTCGGGTTCGGGGCGAGCCTGGCGGCGCTCTTTGCCCAGATCGGCGGGGGGATCTATACCAAGTCGGCCGACGTGGGGGCGGACCTCGTGGGGAAGGTGGAGAAGAACATCCCGGAGGACGACCCGCGCAACCCGGCGGTGGTGGCCGACCTGGTGGGCGACAATGTGGGGGACTGTGCCGGGCGCGGCTCCGACCTCTTCGAGAGTCTCTCCGACGACATCATCACCGGGACGATCGTCTCCCTGCTCTATCTTTCCACCTATGGGAGCCGGGTGGTCTTTTTCCCGCTGCTCCTGCAGTCGGTCGGGCTCCTGTCCTCGCTTTTGGGGGTGCTCGTGATGCGCAACCTGCGCCGGGTGCGGCCCGAGCTCTCCTTTCAGCTCGGCATGGGGGTGAACGCGGTCGCGGCGACGGCGGGTTCCTGGCTCCTGTGCCACCTCCTTTTGGGAGACGATTCGATCTTTCTCGCCTGCTTCTTAGGGATCCTCACGACCCTCGTGGTCGCGGTCTTTACCCGGTACTATGCTGGCGCCGGAGGACGGCCGGTATGGCGGATCGCCCAGGCCTCGAAGCGCGGGGCGGCGCTGAACGTGATCACCGGGCTGGCCACCGGGCTGCAGAGCCCGCTCGCCTCCATCCTGATGATCGTGTTCTCGGTCTGCGTCTCGTTCGTCGTTTCGCGCGGCTCGCTGCTGGCCATCGTGGGGGTGAACATCGGGACGGACCTCCTGATCGGCTACATCATGACCGCCGATGCCTTTGGTCCGATCACCGACAACGCGGCCGGCATCGCCGAGATGTCCGGGGCCGGGCCGAACGTGGTGGGCTCGCTTTCCGCACTCGATGCCGTGGGGAACACGATGAAGGCGACCACCAAGGCCTATGCGATGGCCTCGGGGACGGTGACCTCTTTCACCCTCTTTGCCACCTTTTTCAAGATCGTCGGCCTGACCAGCGTCGAGGTGTCCAAGCCCTTCGCGGTGGCCTTCCTGTTCCTCGGGATCTCCCTTCCCTACCTGATCGCCTCCCTGGTGATCGGCTCCACCGCCAAAACCGCGGTGCAGATGGTGGACGAAGTGCGCCGTCAGTTCCACGCCATCCCCGGGCTGCTCGAGGGCCGTGCCAAGCCGGATTACGCCGCCTGCGTGGACATTGCCACCAAGAACGCGCTCCGAGAGATGCTCTGGCCCGGCCTGGTGGCCATCTCCGTGCCGGTGGTGGCGGGGTTCGCCTTCGGCTCTTGGGCGCTCGGCGCCCTCCTGATCGGGGCGGTGGCGGGAGCGGCGTTGCTGGGCCCCTTTTTCAACAACGTGGGTACCGCCTTCGACAACGCCAAGAAGATGATCGAGGCTGCTGGACTCAAAGGGACCCCGGAGCACCAGGCGGCGGTGGTGGGGGACACGGTAGGCGACCCCCTGAAGGACGTCGCCGGCCCGTCGCTCCTCATCTTTATGAAACTGATCGGGATGGCCGCGCTGCTGGTGGCACCCGTGATCCGCGCCGGAACGCCCTTAATCTCCTTGCTGCGTTGACCGGTTTGACAGCGGAACGGCGCTGTACTATACTGCGGTCATCACCCTCGTGGTGCAGACGTCCCCGGGCATGAGTGCAAAAGGAGGTGTTCCCCATGAGGTCCCGCAGATGGTGGTGGACCATGCTGCCGTTGCTGCTCTTGGGCGCGATGCTCCTGAGCAGCTGCGGCCCGAAGACCCCCTCGGCCGAGCAACCGTTCATTTTCGGGGTCATCCTCGTCGGCCCGTACAACGACCACGGTTGGAGCGAAGCCCACTACATGGCCGGCAAGTACGTCGAACAGAAGCTCCCGAACACCAAGATGATCTACGTGGACAACGTCAACCCTGGGGCCAAGCCGGGAGTGACCGTGCCCCAGGTGGTGGACGACCTGATCAAGCAGGGCGCCAAGATCATCTTTACCACCTCCGACGACTTTAAGGATGGCACCCTCGAAGCGGCCCTGAAGCACCCGGACCTCCCCATCGTCAACGTCTCCGGCGACCATGCCTGGAAGGAGGGCAAGGACTACCGGGCCCCGGCCAACGAAAGCAACTTCATGGGGCGCATGGAGTACGGCAAGATGATCGCCGGCTGTGCCGCTGCCCTGACCACCCAGACGGGCAAGATCGGCTACCTGGGCCCGCTCATCAACGATGAGACCCGCCGGCTGGCCGCCTCGGCCTTCCTGGGCGCCCGCTACTGCTGGACGAACATGCTGGGCAGGGATGCCAAGGATCTACAGTTCAAGGTGACCTGGATCGGCTTCTGGTTCCACATCCCCGGCCAGACGCTCGATCCCACCGCGGTGGCCGACGAGTTCTACAACACCGGCTATGATGTGGTCATCTCGGGCATCGATACCACCCAGGCGCTGGTGGAAGCGGGGAAGATGGCCAAGGCGGGCAAAAAGGTCTGGGCCATCCAGTACGACTACAAGGAAGGCTGCCAGGAGGCCCCCGAGGTCTGCCTGGGTGTCCCCTACTTCAACTGGGGGCCGGCCTACCTGAAGGCCGTCCAACTGGTGATGGAGGGCAAGTGGCACCAGTACTGGGACTGGAACGGCCCCGACTGGAAGGATATCAATAACCCCGACACGAGCGCCGTCGGCTTTGTCAAAGGTCAGGCTTTGAGCGCGGAGAATGCCGCCCGCCTGGACACCTTCATCCAGGGGCTGGCCGATGGCTCGATCAACCTCTTCAAGGGGCCGCTGAAGTTCCAGGACGGCAGCGTCTACCTGAAAGAGGGCGAGGTCGCCACCGACCTGCAGATCTGGTACTTCCCGCAGCTCCTGGAAGGCATGGAGGGTCCGAGCAAGTAGCCTCGCCCCGGCCTCCCTCCCCTCCCTCTCTGGCGGGAGGGGAGGGAGGCTTACGGGGGAGAGGGCACCGCATGAGGGTCGAGCTCCGCGACATCCACAAACATTTCGGCCCGGTCAAGGCCAACGATGGGATCTCCCTACGCGTGGAGCCGGGTACGATCCACGCGCTTCTGGGGGAAAACGGCGCCGGGAAGAGCACCCTCATGAAGGTGCTCTCGGGCTACCTGCAACCGGACCGCGGGACGATCCTCCTCGATGGGAAGCCGGTCGCGATCCGCTCGCCCGCGGAAGGGATCGCCCACGGCGTGGGCATGCTCCACCAGGACCCGCTCGATTTCCCTGCCCTCTCGGTGCTGGACAACTTTGTCTTGGGCAGTCCGGGACCGCTCTTTCTGGACCGCCGTCGGGCGCGGCGGGAACTGGAGCGGCTCTGCGCCGCGCTGGACTTTCGCCTGGAGCCGGAGGCGCCGGTTTCCTCCCTGAGCATCGGCGAGCGCCAGCAGCTGGAGATCGTGCGGCTCCTCTGGCTGGGGGCGCAGGTGCTCATCCTGGACGAGCCGACGACCGCGATTTCGGCCCAGCAGAAGGCGAAACTGTTCGCCGCGCTGCGGGCGCTCGCTGGCCAGGGGAAGACGATCGTCTTTGTCAGCCACAAACTGCAGGAGGTCGAGGAGCTGTGCGGCCCGGTCACCGTGCTCGCGCGCGGGAGGGTGGCCGGGGAAGTGGAGATGCCCTGCTCCCCGGAGCGGCTGGTGCGCCTCATGTTCGGCCAGGCGATCGCTACCGGCAAACGCGCTCCCGTACCCCCTGGGGAGCCGGTGCTGGAGCTGGAGCGCCTCACGGTGAGCGACTGGCGACTCGAAGTGCGCGACCTCTCGCTCACCGTGCGCGCGGGGGAGGTCATCGGCCTGGCGGGCCTGGAGGGGAGCGGACAGCGGCTGCTCTTGCAGGCGTGCGCGGGGCTCCTCCGCCCCACATCCGGCCGGGTGCGGCTGGCCGGCCGAGATCTGACCGGCCGGCCCTATCGGCATTTCCTGGAGGCCGGCGTGGCCTACATGCCCGGGGGACGCCTGGGCGAGGGACTGATCCCGGGGCTCACGATCGCAGAGCACGTGGCGCTATCGGAGCGCAGCCGCTCTTTCCTGGTGGATTGGAGGGCTGCTGCGCGCAGCGCCGCGGAGCGCATCCGGCACTACCAGATCCGCGGAGAACCGGCCACGCCCGTGGAAGCCCTCTCGGGCGGAAACCAGCAGCGCACCCTCCTGGGCCTGCTTCCTCCCTCCCTGCGGCTCCTCCTCCTGGAGCACCCCACCCGCGGGCTCGACCTGGAGTCCACCGAGGCGATCTGGTCCCTTCTGGACGAGCGCACCCGCAGGGGCACGGCGATCCTCTTTGCCTCGGCCGACCTGGATGAGCTCCTGGACCGGAGCGACCGCATCCTGGTCTTTTTCGGCGGGCGGGTGGTGGAGATGGACGCGCGCACGACCACCGTGGAACAGCTTGGCGAACGGATCGGCGGCAGAGGGTTCGACTGATGGAAGCCACGCGACGCCGGGCGATCCGCGACGGGTTGCTCCAGAGCGCCGGCATCCTGGTGGCACTGGCGCTGAGCGCAGTGGTGCTGCTCGGGATGGGGGTTTCGCCCTGGGAAGCGGCAGCGCGCCTGGTGGGCGGGGCGTTCAGCTCCCCGGGCGACATCGCCAGCGTGTTGCGCACCTGGGCGCCGGTGCTCCTGTGCTCGGCCGGCCTGTTGCTCACCTTCTCCGCAGGGATGTGGAACATCGGCATCGAGGGGCAGGTGGTGATGGGGGCCGTGTGCACCACCGGCGCACTGCGCCTCCTGCAGGGGGTGCTTCCCCCCTGGGCGGCGCTGCTCCTTTCCGCGCTGGCGGGGCTTGTGGGCGGCGCGCTTTGGGGGGCGCTTGCCGGAGCACTCCGGCTGTACGGGAACGTGAACGAGATCTTCGGGGGGCTTGGGCTGAACTTTATCGCCAATGGTCTCACCGTCTACCTGGTGCTCGGCCCCTGGGGCCGGCCGGGAAGCGCGTCCACCAGCGGCACCGAGCCCTTCCCGCGCGCGCTGTGGCTGCCCGCCTTCCCGGGCTTTGACGTCAGCCCCTACGAGGTTGCGCTCGGCCTCCTGGCGATCGCCGCCGTGGCGATCGTGCTGCGGGGAACCTACTTCGGCCTGCGCCTGAAGGCGATCGGCCAGAGCCTGCGCGCGGCCTTCTTGCTCGGCGTGCCCACGGCATCGCACCTCATGGCCGCGTTTTTCTTCTGCGGGGCGTGCGGCGGGCTGGCCGGATGGGTGCTCGTGGTGGGTGCGAGCACGCGCCACCAGCTCTACCCGCTCATCTCCGGCGGCTACGGCTTTCTGGGAGTGCTTGTGGTGATGCTAGCCAACCGTCGGGCCGGCTGGGTCCTCCCCATCTCCTTCTTCTTTGCCGCCATCGCCATGGGGAGCGTGGGGCTCGACTCGTCGCTTGCCGGGGTCATCCAGGGGTTGCTTGTCCTCGGAGTGCTCTTCAGCCAGGGGCTGCAGCGGCGCTACCTGCCGCGCGAAGAGGGAAGCTGATGGGGTCGGTGCTCGATTTCCTGGCCGCCGTGGTAGCTGCTTCCCCGCCGATCGTCTTTGCCGTGCTCGGGGAGACGATCACCGAGCGCGCCGGGGTGATCAACCTCTCCCTCAACGGGACGCTCATGCTCAGCGCGATGGCGGGTTTTGCCGTGGCGCTGAGCACCGGAAGCCTCCTGGCCGGCTTTGCCGCGGCGATGGGTGTCGGGGCCCTGGTGGCGCTGGTGATCGCTTTCGGGAGCCTGACGCTGCGCCTGCCGCAGGTCGCGGTGGGCTTTGTATTGACGCTCCTGTGCCGGGACCTGGCCTATGTCCTTGGGCAGCCCTATACCGGCCGGCCGGGGCCCCAGGTGCCGCACCGGCCCATCCCCGTCCTGGAGGGAATCCCCGTTCTTGGCCAGGTGCTGTTCGGGCACAACGTCGTCGTCTACCTAAGCCTGCTGGCGATTGTGCTCACCTGGCTCTATTTCTTCCGCACCCGCCCCGGGTTGAACCTCCTGGGACTGGGGGAGGGGCCAGTCGCCGCCTTTGTGCGGGGGATCGATGTGGTGCGGGCGCGCTACCTGTATACGCTGCTGGGCGGAGCTCTGGTGGGCTTTGGCGGGGCGTCCTTTTCGCTCCTGGTCGATCCCGGGTGGTCCCGCCCCAAAGGGATCGACGGCACGGGCTGGATCGCGCTGGCGATCGTCATTTTCGGCAACTGGCAGCCGCTCCGTGGGGCGCTCGGGGCCTACTTTTTCGTCGTCCTGCAGCAGCTGGCGATCAAACTGCAAAGCGCCCTCCCCAACGTTCCCACGCAGATCTTCTCTACCCTCCCCTTCCCCCTGATGATCCTGACCCTGCTCCTGGTGACCATCGGCAACGCGGAATGGGTCCAGCGGGCGATCGGCGCGCTCCCCGAGGGGACGCGAAGGCTGGTCTTGCGCCTGCTGCGCGGGCTACAGACGACCCCGCCGGCCGGCCTGGGGACCACCCTCGAGCAGGAATAACGGCCCGGGAGGGGCCGGTCAGGGCATCTTCTCGGCATACCAGAAGTGCCGTCACAGAGGATGGATCCTGTGCTTGGGCATGCCAGCGCTACCGTACCACAGGATTTATCCTGTGCCGTCAAAGAGGCCGCTACGGCCTTCGATCGGTAAACATCCATGGCGCAGGATTTGGCCCGCGCCACGAAGTCGCACCGGTAAGGTGCGTACCGCCGACGCATCTTGCGCGCCAGGATCGCGACTCCGGTAGCGCAGGATGCCAGACGCCTAGTGCCGGAAGTGCCGCCGGCCGGTGAAGAGCATGGCCAGGCCCAGGCGGTCGGCAGCGGCGATCACCTCCTCGTCCCGGAGCGAACCTCCGGGCTGTACGACCGCCGTGACCCCGGCCTCGGCAGCGACCTCCAGGCCGTCGGGGAAGGGGAAGAAGGCATCGGAGGCTAGCACCGCGCCCCGCGCACGTTCTCCGGCTTTCCAGACCGCGATGCGCACGGCGTCCACGCGGCTCATCTGCCCCGCCCCTACCCCTACAAGCGCGGCGCCCTTCCCTTCGAGGCGCGCGAGCACGATGGCATTCGAGCGCACGGCCGCGACGGCCTTCCAGGCAAAGGAAAGCGCTCGCTTTTCCCATTCTTCCGGCGCGCGCTGGGTCACCACGCGCCACTCGGCTTCGCTCTCAGTCACCGCGTCCGGCTCCTGAAGGAGAAGCCCGCCGCGCACCGAGCGCACCTCCCATGGGAAAGTCGGGCGCGCCCCGGGTGGGATCTCCAGCAGCCGAAGCGCCGTCCGCCGGGAGAAGATCTCCCGCGCCTCCGCGGTGAAGGCTGGCGCGACGATTGCCTCGATAAAGAGCTCGCCCAAGAGGCGCGCGGTTTCCCCGTCGAAGGGGCGGTTGGCGCCGATGATCCCGCCGAAGGCGGCTACGGGGTCTCCGGCCAACGCCGGGGCGAACGCTTCAGCGAGCGTCGGGGCCACAGCCAGGCCGCAGGGGTTCATGTGCTTCAGGATCGCCAGGGCCGGTTCCTGGAACGTCTGCACCAGACGCCAGGCGGCGTCCAGGTCAAGGAGGTTGTTGTAGGAGAGGGCCTTCCCCTGGAGCAGGCGGCCTCCGAGCGGCCCCTCGACGCCCGGGAAGCGGTAGAGCGCGGCTTCCTGGTGGGGGTTTTCCCCGTAACGGAGCGATTGCAGGCGCTCCAGGTGGAATACGAGCCGTTCGGGGAACGCTTCCTGGGGTCCAGCGAAGCCCTGGGAAGCCAGGTAGGCGCGGATCGCCTCGTCGTAGGCGGCGGTGTGGGCAAAGGCCTTGTAGGCCAGGCGGCGGCGCGTCTCGGGGAGCACCTGCCCGTGCGTGCGCAGTTCCTCCAGGATCGCGCCATAATCGGCGGGGTCGACGGCGACCGTCACCCGAGCGGCGTTCTTGGCCGCCGCGCGCAGGAGCGTCACCCCGCCGATGTCGATCTCCTCGATGGCTTCTTCCAGGGTGACGCCCGCCCGGGCGACGGTAGAGGCAAAGGGGTAGAGGTTGCAGGCCACCAGGTCGATGGGGCGCAGGCCGAGCGCGGCCAGCTCGGCACGGTCTTCGGGGGTGTCGCGCGCGAGCAACCCGGCGTGGATGGCCGGGTGGAGCGTCTTGACCCGGCCGGAGAGCACCTCGGGGAAGCCGGTGTAGTCGGCCACCTCGCGCACCGCGAGGCCGGCCTGGCGCAGGGCGCGCGCGGTACCGCCGCTCGCCAGGAGTTCCCAGCCCAGGGCCCCCAGTCCCTGCGCGAATGCGATCAGCCCCGATTTGTCCGAGACGCTCAGCAGAGCAAGCGGCGCGGTCATCGTTCCTCCTTCTGTGCGGTGCAGAGCAACTGCCTCAGCGCATCGACCAGGAGCCGGTGCTCAGTGGCGTGGATGCGTGCCTCCAACGTCTCCAGGGTGTCCTCGGGATGAATGGGGACTTCCTCCAGCGCGACGACCGGGCCGACGTCCACCCCTTCGTCCGGTACCAGGTGCACCATGACCCCCGTGCGGTCGATCTCCCCGCGCCGGAAGGCCTCGAAGGCGCGCGCGATCGCGTGCGTGCCGGGGAAGGTCCCCGGGAGGGCCGGATGGAGGTTGATCACTCGACCGGGAAAGTGGCGCAGGAAGGCGTCGCTCAAGACATGCATCCACCCGGCCAAGACCACCCACTCGATGGCGAACGCGCCCAGGAGAGCGGCCAGGTCGGCGTCGTAAGCTGTGCGCGGCCGGCCGGCGCGTGTGTAGGGGGCGAGGGGGAAGTAGAGCACCGGGACGCCGTGGCGGATGGCGCGCTGGATCCCGTAAGCCTCCCGCCGGTTGGAGACGACCAGCGCTGGCTCCACGCCGGGAAGTTCCCCTCGGGAAACCGCGTCCAGGATCGCCTGGAGGTTGGAGCCATACCCGGAGATCAGGATGGCGACGCGGGGCATCGTTCCCCTCCTCGTCAGCGGCTACAGCAAACGTACGCGGGGCCCGGAGCCTGGATATGGCACGACCCGGCCGATCGCACGGGCCTCGGGCAGGAGCGCCTGCGCGCACCCGGCATCCTCGGGGGCGAGCACCAGCACCAGCCCGATCCCCATGTTGAATACCCGGTACATCTCCTCCTCCCGTACCTGGCCCCGTTCCTGGATCAAGCGGAAGATCGGCGGCACCTCCCAGGCGGCGCGTTCGATCTCCACCGCCACTCCCTCAGGAAGGATGCGCGGAAGGTTCTCGAAGAAACCGCCACCGGTAATGTGCGCCATCCCCTTGATGCGGATGCCCGCGGCCCACAGCTGCTCCACCTCGCGCAGATAGGCGCGATGCGGGGCCAACAGCACCTCCCCGAGCGGCCGGCCCAGTTCGGGGAGCACCGTCTCCCAGGAAAGGTCCGCGAAGACGCGCCGGGCCAGAGAGTAGCCGTTCGTATGGAGGCCGGAGGAAGGAAGCCCCAGGCAGACATCTCCCGGAGCGATTTCGCGCCCGTCGACAATGGCCTCCTTTTCCACCCAGCCCACCATCGTCCCCACCAGGTCGAAGGCCCCTTCCTGGTATACCTGAGGCATCTCCGCCGTCTCACCGCCGATCAGCGCACAGCCGATCGCGCGACACGCCTCGGCGCAGCCGCGCACGATCTCCGCCACCCGCTCCGGGTGCAGCCGGGATGAGGCGACATAATCTAGGAAAAAGAGCGGCCGGGCGCCCTGGACCAGGATGTCGTTCAGGCAGTGGTTCACGATGTCGTGCCCCACGCTTTTGTAGCGCTCCATGGCGGCGGCGATGAGGGTTTTCGTGCCCACGCCGTCGGTCGAGGCCACGAGCACCGGAGCACGCGCCTGGCCGAGGGCGCCCAGGTCGAAGAGCCCGCCGAAGGCGCCGATGCCCGCGAGTACCGCGGGGGTGTAGGTGCGCCGCACCGCCTCCCGCATGAGCGCCACGGCCCGGTTCCCGGCGTCGATGTCCACCCCGGCCGCCCGGTAGGCGCTCCGTGCCTCCGCCCCGATGTCGCGCCGGTAGTGCATCCCGGCAAAGCGGATGCAGCCGGCGGCCCCATAGGCCCGTTCGAGCGCCGTTTCCAGGTCTGGCCCGGTGGCGGTGACCGCAAGCACCCGGCCTCCAGCGGTGCGCAGGCTCGTTCCCTCGCGGCGCGTCCCGGCATGGAAGACGACCGTCTCCGGCACGCGGGCGGCTTCTTCCAGCCCTGAGATCTCGTCGCCGGTGCGCACGGGGCCAGGGTACCCTTCCGCCGCAAGCACCACCGTGGCCGAAGCTCCTGCCCGCCAGCGCACGAGGTCGTGGGAAAGCCTTCCTTCCACACAGGCCAGGAGGATCTCCAGGAGGTCGCTTTCCAGCAGGGGAAGGAGCACCTGGGTCTCCGGGTCGCCGAAGCGGCAGTTGAACTCGAGCACGAACGGGCCCTGAGGGGTGAGCATGAGCCCCGCATAGAGCACGCCCACGTAGGGCGTGCCGCGCCGGCGCATGCCGTCGACTGCCGGCTGCAGCACGCGCCGCAACGCTTCTTCCACACCTTGTGGCGTCAGGTGGATGGACGGGGCATAGCCCCCCATGCCGCCGGTGTTCGGGCCCCGGTCGCCGTCGGCTACGCGCTTGTAGTCCCGCGCCGGGAGCAGGGGCACGACCGTCAGACCGTCGCTGAAGGCAAGGAGGGAAGCCTCTTTTCCTTCCAGGAAGGCCTCGATGACCACCTCGTCGCCTGCCGGCCCGAAGGCGCGCTGGACCATGATGCGGTGCAGCGCCTCCTCGGCCTCCTCCCGGGTCGGGCACACCAGGACCCCCTTCCCGGCCGCGAGCCCGCTCGCCTTGACGACGATCGGCACGGGCTGCTCCTGAAGGTAGGCGCGGGCGGCCTCGTAGGAGGAAAAGATCTCTGCTGGCGCCGTGGGGATGCCTTCCTCCTGCATGAAGCGTTTCGCGAACGCCTTGGAACCTTCCAGGCGGGCAGCGGCGGCGCTGGGCCCGAAAGCGCGCAACCCCGAGGCCGCAAAAGCATCCACCAGGCCGGCCACAAGCGGCGCCTCCGGCCCTACGACCGTGAGGTCGATCCCCTCGTGCCGGGCAAACGCCACCAGCCCCGGGATGTCGCTTGCCTCGATCGGGACGTTTTCCCCCAGGAGCGCCGTTCCCCCGTTTCCCGGGGCGATGTAGAGGCGCTCGACCCGCGGGGATTGAGCGAGCTTCCAGGCCAGCGCGTGCTCGCGACCTCCGGAGCCAACGACCAGGATGCGCATCGCCTCCTCCTAGTAGCCGACCTCGAAAGCGCTCTTTTCGAGCGCGACGGCGACGGGGACCGGATAATCGCCGCAGAAACAGGCCAGGCAGTAGTCCGGACGGCCACTCCCCACGGCTTCCAACAGACCCTCGAGCGACAGGTACCCCAGGCTGTCCACACCCAACTGCCGGGCGATGGAGGGCACGTCCATGCGCGCAGCGATCAGCTCCTCACGGCTGGCCATGTCGATGCCCATGAAGCAGGGGCAGCGGATCGGCGGGGAAGCGACCCGCATGTGCACCTCGGCCGCGCCGGCACGGCGCAGCAGGGCGACGATCGGCCCGCTCGTGTTGCCCCGGACGATGGAATCGTCCACCAGCACCACCCGCTTCCCCTGCAGGGCATCCGGGAGCGGGTTGAACTTGAGCGCGACGCCCATGCGCCGCAGGCGGTCGTCGGGTTGGATGAAGGTGCGGCCAATGTACCGGTTCTTGATCAGCCCCTCGCCGAACGGGATCCCGGAGGCCTGGGCATAGCCGATGGCGTGCGCCGTAGCCGAGTCGGGGACGGCGATCACCAGATCCGCCTCTACCGGATGCTCGGCCGCCAGCCGTTCGCCCAGGCGGCGGCGCACCAGATGGATCGAGCGCCCTTCGAGGAGCGAATCCGGACGGGCGAAATAAATGTACTCGAAGATGCACAGGGCCGGCCGGCGCGGAGGCGCTCCCGGAAAGGAAGCGATGCCGCCGGCATCCAGGCGCACGATCTCCCCAGGGTTGACCTCTCGCAGGTAGGTCGCGCCGATCGTGTTCAGGGCGCACGACTCGGAGGCCGCTGCCCAGCCGCTGTCGTTCAGCCGGCCCAGGCACAAGGGGCGGAAGCCCCAGGGGTCGCGCACGGCGTAGATGGCGTCGCGCGTGAGGAGCACCAGCGAGTAGGCGCCCTCTGCCTGCTCCATGAAGGCGGCGATCCGTTCCTCCCAGGTGGAACCACGCGCGGAGGCGAGCATCAACGTGATGACCTCGCTGTCGCTGGAAGAGGTGAGCCCGAAGCCGCGCTGTAGGAGGTCGCGCCGCAGGGCCGGGGCGTTGGTGAGGTTGCCGTTGTGGGCGACGCCCAGGGGCCCCAGCGCCGTTTCGATCAGGTAGGGCTGGGCGTTGCGCAGGCGCGGGGCTCCGGTGGTGGAATAACGGGTGTGGCCGATGGCCAGGTGCCCGCGCAGCGGGTGGAGGTTCTCCTCGGTAAAGACCTGGGCGACCAGTCCCAGCCCTTTGTGAATATGCGCTGCGCGGCCATCGCAGGTGGCGATACCCGCGCTTTCCTGCCCCCGGTGTTGCAGGGCATAAAGCGCAAAGAAGGTCAGGCGCGCCACCTGCTGTCCGGGGGCATAGAGCCCGAAGACACCGCACGCTTCGCGCGGCCGATCGTCCAACCGTTTCATCTCTCCCCTCGTTCCTCGCACCGGGAAAAAATTGCGTCGGCCTCCAACAGCCGCCGACGTTGCTCTTCTTGCACTTCCCGGACCTTGGCCTGTAGCTCGGGGCAGGCCAGCGCCAGGACCTTGGCCGCAAGGAGCGCCGCGTTCTCAGCCTCCAGCACCACGGCCGGCGCCACGCCCGAGGGCGTGCGCAGGGAGGAGAGGAGGTCTGCGCCGGCGTAGCGCTCCGAGTAGGGCGGACAGGCGATTACGGGGGCGGTGACCTGCGCGTCCACCAGGCCGCTTAGGGCGTTCGAGCGGCCGGCGATGGTGAGGTAGACCTTGGGCCGGGGGTCGGCTTCATATTGCTGCAGCAGTTTCAGGAGGTGGGCGGGCGTCTTGTGCGCCGAAGCGATCCGCACTTCGTAAGGGATGCCCAAGCGTTCCAGCGCCCGCGTGAGCTCCCGCCCGTGGGCCTCGTCGGCCGGTGAAGCCAGGATGACAACGGCAAGCATGGCCTCCTCCTCGGGCCTAGCGGTGCTCGTCCAGGAAGCGCTCGAGTATCCGCGCGATGCGCGCCTGCGCCGGAGCCGGGGCGGGATGGAAAGGCCGGCCCGTCAACCCCTCATAAAGCGCGATGTACCGCTTCGCCATCTCGCGGACGATGGAATCTGGAAGCAGGGGCGGGGGCCCGTCCCCCGCGTAGCCCTGGCGCACATACCACAGGCGGACGAACTCCTTGTCGTACGGCTCTGGTTCTCGGCCCTGCCGTTGCGCTTCCTCCCAGTCCTCGGCGCGCCAAAAGCGGCTGGAGTCGGGCGTGTGCAGCTCATCGATGAGCAGGACGGTACCGTCCGGGGCCCGGCCGAACTCGTATTTGGTATCCACCAGGATGTAGCCCGCCTCCGCGGCGCGGCGTTGCCCCTCGCGGAAAAGGGCGAGCGCCGCGGCGCACACGGCCTCCCAGGTCGGCGCATCCACCAGGCCCCGCTCCACGACCTCGGCAGGGGTGAGGCGCTCGTCGTGCTGGCCCGGGCCGGCCTTGGTCGTGGGGGTGATCAGCGGCTCGGGAAGGCGGTCGTTCTTGCGCAGCCCCTCGGGCAGCCGGTAGCCGTACACCAGCCGCTCGCCGGACGCATAGAGCGTCCAGAGGGAGGTCCGTGTGACCCCGGTGATGTAGCCCCGGACGATCACCTCCACCGGAAGCGGCCGGCACTCCCATACCAGGCTCACGTTCGGGTCGGGAACCTCCAGGAGGTGGTTGGGGAAAAGGGCGCGCGTCGCTTCGAACCAGAAGGCGCTCAACTCGTTCAGTACCTGGCCCTTGTGCGGGATCGCGGCCAGCACCACGTCAAAAGCGGACAGCCGGTCGGTCGCCACAAGGAGCCGCCGTCCCCGGGGCAGGGAGAACGATTCGCGCACCTTCCCCTGGCTCCGTCCGAAAGGCCAGGGAACGTCGATCGAGGTGATCACGTCGGGCGGCGTATCGCTCGGCTGGTCGGGCATCGGTGTTCCCTCCGTACGGCGTGGAATCGCGCTCTGGTACGGTTCGTTCCGCAGTCGCATCGGGCAAATCCTGGGCGACGGGAGTTCATCGAGCGCCCTCTCCCTCTGGACCCGCGAGGCCCGTGGGAGCTGGGGAGCCCTCGAGGGCCTCACGGATCCGTTCCGCCAGGCGTCGGGCGCGCTGCGGGGCATCGCCCAGGTAGCCGGAGGCATCCAGCAGTGCGAGTATCTGCTCGCGGGGCAGGTAGCGCGCGATCTTGGGGTCGTCTGCCAGGCGGGCGGCGAGCGGGTTCGGCCGGCCGGCGCGAACCTCCTCCCAGGCGGCCATGCTATGCAGACGGATCTGCTCATGCATGGCCTGACGGTCTGCCCCTGCCTTCCCGAGCTCCATCAGCAACCGCTCGGTGGCGGCAAAGACCCCGTAGCGCTCCAGGTTCGCCGCGATGGCCCGCTCGTCGATGGTGAGATCCCGGATGAGGCGGGTTGCGGTACGCACCAGCTCTTCGGCCGCCAGAAAGGCCACGGGGAGGAGCTCCCGGCGGTTGGCGGAGTCGTCCAGGGTGCGCTCCAGGAGCGAGTGGGCCGCGTTGTCCCAGGCGACGCGCACGAGCGCGGCGAGGAGGCGGGCCAGGCTGTCCACCTTCTCGGATTCGATCGGGTTGCGCTTGAAGGGCATAGCGGAGGATCCCACCTGCTCCGCGGCGAAGGGCTCGCTCCACTCGCCGATCGGCGGCGACTGCAGGAAGCGCAGGTCGAAGGCGAACTTGTACAGGGAGGCGGCCAGGCCCGAAAGGGCGGAAAGCACTTCCCAATCCTGCCGACGGGGATAGGTCTGGCCGGCGATCGGGTAGGCTTGCAGCCCGAGCAGCTCCATCACCCGGCTTTCGAGTTGCGCCGGGGTGACACTCGTACCGGCAAGCAGATGCGCGAAGGAGGCGGCCGTGCCCACGGCGCCCTTGATCCCCTTGCCGCGGACAGAGCCGCGCAGCCGGCGGAGCGATTCCAGGTCGGCCAGGAGGTCCTGTCCATAGAGGGCCAGCCGATAGCCCACGGTGGTCGGCTCAGCCGGCTGCAGGTGCGTCCAGGCCATGCAGGGCTGGTCGGCATGGGCTTCGATCTGCCCAGCGAGCGCCCCCAGGAGCTCGCCTAACTCCCGGCAGAGGAGGCCCAGCGCCTCGCGCAGGCGCAGGGCATCGGCGTTGTCCGTGATGTCGGCGCTGGTGGCCCCCAGGTGGAGGATCGGTCCCCCGAGCGGGCATTGCTCGGCGAAGGTGCGGAGTTCTGCCACCACGTCGTGGCGCACGCGCGCCTCGATTTCGGCCGCGCGTTCCAGGTCGATTTCCTCCTGGTGCGCCTCCAGATCGGCCACCTGTTCCGGGCGCACTAGCCCGGCCTCGGCCTGCGCGCGTGCCAGCGCTACCCACACCCGGCGCATCAAGCGACGGCGGTGTTCCTCGGACCAGAGCCTGCGCATCTCCTGGCTTCCGTAGCGCCAGGTAAAGGGCGAGACGAAACGATCGTGCCCGAACATCCCAACCTCCCGGCCCGGAGGCCATGGGCCCCGGTCGCGGGGAGACCGTGGCCGCAGGCCTCCGGATGTCGCTTTGCACGGCTACAGGCCGGCGGCGTAGCGGATCCCTTGGGTGAAAAGATGCAGCCCCAGTCCGCCGGTGGCCCCGCGCGTCCAATCCGGCCGCTGCCAGGGCAGGACGTGGTCCTCCGGGTGCGGCATCAGCCCCAACACGTTGCCCTGGGCGTTACAGATTCCGGCGATATCGGCCACCGACCCGTTCGGGTTCCAGGGGTAGGCGGCCGGGCCGCCGGAAGGGGCGATGTAGGTCAGGGCGATCTGCCGGCCTTCCTGAAGGCGTGCCAGCACCGCCTCGTCCCGCGGCACAAAGCGGCCCTCCCCGTGGGCCACAGGACAGAAGATCGGTTCTTCCAGGCCGCGTGTAAACACGCAAGGACCGCTGGGGTCTGGCCGCAGCCACACCCAACGGCACTCGAAGCGATTGGAGGCGTTGCGCGTCAGGGTTGCCTGGATGCCGTCCTGGGGCGGCCCGGGAAGCCAGCCGCTTTTCACCAAGGCCTGAAAGCCGTTGCAGATGCCCAGCACGGGTCGGCCGGATTCCACAAAGCGGGCCAGTTCTTCCTGGAAGAGCCAGCGCAGGTCGGAGGCGAGCAACCGCCCCGCCCCCAGGGCGTCGCCGTAGGAAAAGCCGCCGGGGAGGATCAGCATGGCAAAATCGTGCAGGTGCGCCGGGCGCGACCGCAGTTCGTTCACGTGGAGGATCGTCGGTCGGCCGCCGGCACGCTCCACCGCCCAGGCGGTTTCGCGGTCGCGGTTCGTGCCTGTAGCGTGCAGGATCAGGACGGGCGGACGCATCACGCTCCTCCGCGCCAGGCGCGCACCAGTTCGGACACAGCGGCCTCTACAACGACCTGCCCGTCGTGGCCTAGGATGCGCAGTCGATCTTCGGCGGTGGTTTTTCCCAGGCGACGGCAGGGGCGGCCGGCCATACAGGCCTCAAAGGCGGACGCGGCTTCCGGCGCCACCTCCACCAGGAAGCGTCCGCTGCTCTCGGCAAAGAGCGCGACGGCCTCTGCAGACAGGCGCTCCGCAAGGAGGGGCCGCAGGTCCAGATCCATCCCCAGCCGTCCGGCGAGCGCCATCTCCGCCGCGGCGACCGCCAAGCCCCCTTCGGAAAGGTCGTGGCAGGCCCGCACCAGCCGTGCCCGGATGGCCCGGTGCAACGCGCGCATGGTCTCCACGGCCTCGGGCCGGGGGCGGGGCACCGAGCTCCCCAGCGCCCCCTGCAGGCGGGCATAGAGCGAGCCGCCCAATTCCGGATCGGTCTCCCCGAGGAGGTAGAGCAGGTTGCCGGGTGCTTTCAGGTCCATGGTGATCGCTTCACGCACGTCCGGGACGATCCCCAAGGAGGAGATGAGCAGCGTCGGGGGGATGGAGCGTTTTTGCCCGTGCGGGTCCACATACTCGTTGTTCAGGCTGTCTTTGCCGGAGATAAAGGGCGTGCCGTAGGCCAGCGCGGCGTCGTGGCAACCCTGGACCGCGCGCACCAGTGCGCCCAGGCGGTCCGGAAGGGAGGGATTCCCCCAGCAAAAGTTATCCAGCAGGGCCACCCGATCCGGGTCGGCGCCCACCGCGGTGACGTTACGCAACGCCTCGTCGATCGCGGCCCAGGCCATGGCGTAGGGGTCGATGCGGCCGTAATGGGGGCAGATCCCCGCGCCGAGCGCCAGCCCCTGCCAGCCTTCGAGTTCAAGCGGGCGCAGAACCACCCCATCCGAAGGGCCGTCGCTGCACGCGCCTACCAATGGCTTGATCCACGTAGCCCCCTGCACCTCGTGGTCGTAGCGGCGGATCACCTCCTCCTTACTGGCCACGTCCGGGTGGGAAAGCATGGAAAGCAGCAGCCCCGTGAGGTCCCCGGTCACCACTTCCGGTTCCGGGAAGGCGGGCGCGGTCCATTCCGCCTCCAGGGTGCGGCGCGGCCATCCGTCGTGGAGGAAGGCCATATCCAGGTCGGCCACCAGGGCTCCCCGGTAACGGACGCGCAGCCGGCCGTCCCCGGTAAAGCGCCCGATGACGGTCCACTCCACGTCGAAGGTGCGGCAGATTTCTCCCAGGCGGGCAAGGTGCTCCGGCGGCACGGCAAGCACCATGCGCTCCTGGGCCTCCGACAGCCAGATCTCCCAGGGCCGCAGCCCGGGGTACTTCAGCGGGACGTCCCCCAGTTCCACCTCGACGCCTACCTCGCGCCCCATTTCGCCCGCGGCAGAGGCAAAGCCTCCCGCGCCGCAGTCGGTGATCGCAGTGTAGAGGCCCTCGTCTCGGGCGCGCAGCACCGCCTCCAGGAGTGCCTTCTCGGTGATTGGGTCGCCGATCTGCACCACGCTGCCGACCGTCTGCCCGGTCTCGTGGGTGAGTTCCGCCGAGGAGAAGGTGGCGCCGTGCAGTCCGTCGCGTCCCGTACGCCCCCCAAGGGCCACGCACAGATCTCCCGGCCGGGGCGAACGGGGGTGCCGGCCTGCGGGCGCGATCCCCAGGCAGCCGCAGTACACCAGGGGGTTTGCGGTGTATCCGGAGTCGTAGAGGATGGCCCCCGACACGGTGGGAATGCCCATCTTGTTGCCATAATCCTCGATGCCGGCGATGACGCCCCGCGCGATCCGGCGCGGGTGGAGCGTTCCTGCTGGCACTTCGGCGGCGGGAAGATCCGGGGGGCCGAAGCAGAGGACGTCCGTTGCCGCGATCGGCCGGGCAGAGACGCCGATGATGTCGCGGATCACGCCACCGATCCCGGTGTTGGCGCCGCCGAACGGTTCCAACGCGGAGGGGTGGTTGTGTGTCTCGACCTTGAAGGACACTTCCCAGGCCTCGTCGAAGGCGATGATGCCGGCGTTGTCGACAAAGGCGGAGCGCACCCACGGGCGGTCCAGCTGCTCGGTCGCCGCGCGGATGTAGGAGCGTAAAAGACCGTGGATGAGCTCCTCTCCCTCAGGAGGAACGGCCGCTCCTGGCGGGAGAAGACGGGGGATGCCGCCACGGCTACGGTAGCGGATGGTCGTCTTGAACGTCTTGTGCTGGCAGTGCTCGGACCAGGTCTGGGCGAGTGTCTCCAGCTCCACATCGGTCGGGTCGCGCCCGAGGTGGGAGAAATAGTCGCGGATGGTCTGCATCTCGGGGAGGGAAAGGAAGAGCACCCGCTCCACGCTCATGCGGGCGAGCGCTTCGTCGCTGGCCGTGCGCAAGGGGATCACGGCCACCTCATCCGAAGGACGGGCGTACGGCACAAACGCCGGCCGCAGGGGGCCGAGGGTGTAGTGTTGGATGACCTCGTTGGCGAGCAGCTGCCGGGCGATCTGGTGGAGGGCATCCGGGCCGATCGTGCCCTGGAAGACGTAGCGGCTCCCGGTGGCTGCGGCCTCCAGGCCATCGATCCCCAGCAAACGGCCGCGCCGCAAGAGGTTTTCCGCCACCGCGTCGGTCACCCCCGGAAGATAACCCACTTCCAGGACAAGGCCGGGATCGTCTTCCGCAAGGGCGCCTACGGGCCGAATGCGGTAACCCTCCACCACCGGGTCGGCCAGGAGGGCTTCGGCCAGCTGTTCCACCTGGGAAAGGGAGAGGTCGCCGCGCAGGAAAAAGAGGCTGCTCACCTGCAGGCGGGAGATGCCTTCGATGCCCAGCTGCGCAACCTGTGCCAGGAGGTCGGACGCCCGTCCGTCGCGGAGGTCGGCCTTCCAGAAGACCTCAACGCAATAGTCCACCGCTCCTCTCCTCTATGGGGGTCGGGGAAGGCCACAAGATGTAGGGCAAACGACCGGGAAATTCACTAAATAGGGTACACCGAAATCGCCCGTTTGTCAAGTCCGGCCGGCACACGTTTGCCACGGAACGAGGGAGTGAGTGGCAGGAGCAGCGCCCGGGCTTTCCGGTGTAGGTCACGGGAGCCCCGCCGGTGCCTGGGCCCTACGGCGCCTGCTCGAGGAGGACCGCTGCACCGCGCGCCGGGACCAACACTTGGGTGACCGGGATGTACGAAACCGTCCACTCGGGTGGGATCGTGGCATCCTCGGGGAGACGGCCTCCGCCGCTTGGCTGGGCGAGGTAGTAGCGATCCCCTAGGTAGAGGGCCACCGGGAGCTCAGTCGGATTGACCAATACCAGCCCGTTCTCGTAGCGCCGACGGTAGAGGCCCCAGGCGGGATCGTAGAGCTCGTTCAGCGTATGTGGGATATCCCCCTCGTAGGCGCCGATGGGAATCGTGTACTCCGGCCACCACTCCGGCTCCGGGGAGAGTTCCAGGTCGAAGAAGGTGTGCCTTCCCTTGAGCAGCAGGTACGAGGCGAGCGAGAAGAGCCGCTCCTGGGCGTTGCCCACGCGCCGGGATTCCAGGAGCACGATCCGGTCCTGGTTCACCAGCGCTAGGACACGGGCCATCTGGAGTCGCCATCCTTCCACGCCATCGCTGGCCAGGGCATCCATACCAAAGCCTTCCACCCGTACTCCGTCGGCGCGGGCATAATCCGTGGTATCGCGCGCCACCGCCCACGGGCCGACATCGGCGATCACACGGTAGCGCTCGCCGAGCGCCTGGCGCGCCCACTCCAGCCAACGCTCCAGCCGTCGTGCCCAGGCCTCCTCGAAAGCGGGGTCGTAGGCGGGTAACGCGGGGTTCCAGCGGTCGGCGCCGAGCCAGGTCGGGATGGTCGCCCGCGCTGCAAGCAGCCCATCCGCATCGCCGGACGCAAGAGCGCGGAGGAAACGCTCCGCCTGCCAGGCGCGCCACCCTGCGTTGTCGCTCTCCATCAGGTACCAGCCCTCGTCGCACTGGTAGACGCGACTTCCGACATGGCGGAAGAACCAGTCCGGCTGTAGGGCTTCTTCCCCAGGCCATTCCGGAACCCAAGCGTCCCCCTCAATCACCCGGAGGAAATCGCCGCTGGGGGTGCAGGTCGCATCGGGCAGGCGATGCCCGAGCCCGATCGCCCATCGGTCCAGGAGCAGGATCCAGTTGGGGTTGGCGGCGCGGAGGGCGTCGGCCTCGGAGCGCAGGAGCTGCCGTGCGCCGGCATAGTGGGTGGCGGCAAAGGAGATCCAGGCTGGGTTCCCCCGGAGCGCAAGCGCCCCGTTAAAGACGTGGATGCCGGTGTGGGTATCGGGCCAGGAGCGGGGAGGATGTGGGGTTGGGGTCGGTGTAGGGGCAGGGGTGGGTGTCGGTGTGGGCTGCGGGGTGGGGGTAACCCCCGCAGCGCCGCCCACCGGCACGAGCGGGAAAGCAAACACCACGCGGGCTGGGCCGCGCTCTTGCGGGCGCAAGATGAGCCGGTTGCCCCCGGCCGTCACGCGAAAGCCGCGCACGGTCACGAGCCCCCGTGCGTCGGCCTCCACGCTCCCCCGGGCGACCAGCCGCCCATCGGCGAGCCGGCGGTTTTCCCAAAGGTAGCCTTGCCCCGGGAGGATCAGGAAGGAACGCAGCCGGCGGGGGGTAACGTCCACCGTGGTCGACGGCCCATAGCCAGGCCGCAGCCGCAGGACGATCTCATAGCGGGAGGGGGTGTCGACCGGCGGCCCGGCAAAGTTGTTGCTGCTGGAGGACCACTCCAGGCAGAGGTTGACCGTTCCCGAGGGAGCGTCCGGGTCTGCGGAACACCCGGCGTGGGCCAGCCCCGGGTACGACTCGTCGCGCTGTAGCTCGAACCGGGTCAGGCTCCAGTTCGGGTTGGCCGGATAGGTGTCCCCGATCGCCGAGGCGGCCAGGAACCCAGCCCATTCGTGTCCGTAGGGGCCGAAAACGCCGCTCCACCCCAGGCCGGCCCGCTGGAAAGCCTCGATCGCCGGCCGGCCCTGAGTGGACCAGTCGCAAACAGGATCCAGCGTGCCGTGATCCCAAGCGATGAAGGGCGGCGCGATCACCTGGGCAGCAAGGGAGAGGAGGTCCATGCGGTCGTAGACGCCGGGACCGTCGCTGGAGCGGACGTTGCGCGCGAGTGGTCCCCAGATCGCCTCCAGCGCCTGTCGGTGCGCCTCTGCAGCCGCCGGGTCGACCAGCGGCGCGTGGGCGTAGACGCCGGCGACCAGTTCCGGGTGGCGCAGGCCGAAGGAGAGGGCGCCGCTTCCCCCCGCGCCGCTCCCATACAGGTAAACGCGCTGTTCGTCCACCCGGTAGGTGCGCAGCACGAAGGCCAGTATCGCCGCCAGCCGCCGCTCCGTATAGTTAACCACGATGCCGTCCGGCGGGGGAGGGTCACCGGGCGCCCGCAGCCAGTCGCCGTAGCCGTACCAAAAGGTGCGACAACGGTCGTCGGGGAGGACGTAGATGGCCGGCCAGTCGCCGGGCACACCGTCCCCGCCGGTTTCGTCCTCCCCAGGGATCCGGTAGCTTTCCCCATCGTCGTGCAAGGCGATGAGGAGCGGGAAATCGTCGGGGATTTCCAGGTAGCCCTGCGGCAGGCCCACGTAAAAGTTGTGCGCGTACCCCTCCCAGGCGGGGTTCCAGCCGCTGTCGGGCATCCACTGGGTGTAGACCGCTGCCAGTCCGGAGGGGCTCTGCCAGACGCGCACAGCGCCGACGGGCGCGACGGTTTCCACCACGGGTCCGGCGGTATTGCTCTCGAAGCGGGTGCGGTTCTCCTGACCCTGGAAGACGGCGGTGACAGCGTAGTAGTAGCTGCCGGCGCGCTGGGTGGTGGCGACAAAGAGGCCTGTGCCCTCGGGAAGTTCGGTTCCCAGCCCGGGCCCCTCGACATCCGCGACGATGAAGCGGGTCTGGGAAATCGGGGAACTCCCTGGCACCCCCGGGCATCCCTCGGCCTCCCGCCGGTAGAAAGCACTTCCCTGCGGTACCTCAGCCACCAGGGTGGCCGAGGCCAGGTTCCCAGCATGGATCGGCTGCGTGTGGCGGTAGATGCGGTAGCGCTCGGCCTGTGGGCATTCCCTCCAGGTGAGGAACGTCTGGCCGGAGCGGCGCCAGGCCCGCAGATCGGTCGGCTGCCCGGGCAGGCCCAGGGTAGGGGTTCCGGCGGGCGTCGGGGCGGCAGCGGTGGGCACCGGGGTCGGCCTGGCGCGCCGTGCGACGCGCAGGGCGCTGTAGGCGATGCCTGCTCCCAGGAGGGCGAGCGCCAGGAAAAGCGCAATCCAACGCCAGGCACGGGGTTTCTCCCTGGCGGCCTGTTGCGGCGAATCGGCGCCCATCCGCACCTCCTGACACCGCGCAAGGAAAGGCAACCTCATTGTACCACAAAAGGTTGCGCCCTTGCAGCACTTCGGCTATAATGCCGGCATCAAGGCCAGGCTAACCTCTGTCACTCGGGCCATGGCAAAGACGCCGCAACTCTTCCACGCTGAAAGGAGACCGCGCGATGTTGCGTGCCGAGGAAGAAAAGATCGCCCTTCGCTACCGGGAACTGGTTCCCCATTTCCACCGGTGGGAGAAGGTCAAGGATCTGATCGACCAGCTGATCGACATCACCCTAAACTACCGCCAGAGCGGGCATCCGGGTGGATCGCGTTCCAAGGTGCATGCCCTGGTGACGTTGCTTTTGAGCGGGGTGATGCGCTGGGACATCCGGCGGCCAGAAAAGCGCTTTGCGGATCGCTTCATCCTGATCGCCGGCCATAATGTCCCGCTGGTCTACTGCACGCTGGCTGTGTTCAACGAGGCGCTGCGGATCAAGTACGAGCAGACTGGGGATGCGCGCTACCGGCCGGCCCCGCCCGAGCGGGCGGTGTTCTGGGAGGATCTGCTCAACTTCCGGCGCAACAAAGGCCTTTCGGGCCACGCGGAGATGGAAGGGAAGACGCTCTTCCTGAAGTTCAATACCGGCCCTTCGGGGCATGGCAGCCCGGCGGCAGTCGGGGAGGCGCTTGCCCTGAAGCGTGCGGGAGCGTACGGGGTGAAGGTCTTTGCTTTAGAGGGAGATGCGGGCCTGACGCCGGGAGCGAACCACGAGGCGATGAACTCGGCCTGGGCGATGGCGCTCGACAACCTCTATTACATCATCGACTGGAACGACTATGGCATCGACGAGCACCCCCTGCAGACGACGGTGTTCGGCACACCGGCGGAGTGGTTCGGCGCACACGGCTGGCGCGTCTTTGGCTGCGAACTGGGGAACGACTGGGGACCGGTCGCCCAGGCACTGCTCACGATGGTCCTGTCGGACAACCCGCAGCGTGCGCCCAGCGTGGCCTGGCTCAAGACGCGCAAAGGGCGCGACTACCTGAAGTGCGACTATGCCTCGCACGGTAGCCCGCACGCGCTGAACTGCCCGGAGTTCTGGGCGACCAAGCGTCCTTTCGTGGAAAAATACGGCATCCCGTTCGAGGGGATGGATGAGCCCGCGCCGAAAGATCCGGAGGCGCTCCGCGCCCAGTTCCGCGCCAACCTGCAGGTCGTGATGGAGGTGCTACGGCGCGACCAGGACCTGGTGGACTACCTGGCGGACACGCTGGTTTCCCTGGGGGATAGCGTTCCGGAGGAGATCCCCACCTTCCGGCTAGGCAAGCGCGGGAACCCCTTCAAGGACGAGCGGCTGTACGACTATGCCCATTACCCGCCGGAGATGTACGTCGCACCCGGGACACGGGTCGCCAACCGGCAGGCGCTGTGGCGCTGGGGAGCCTGGGTGAACGCCTTCGGCCACGAGCATTACGGCCGGCCGCTCTTTCTCGCCTGTTCGGCGGACCTGGCCGAGTCGACGAACATCATCGGCTTTGCCCGAGAATGGGGGGATTTCCCCGGTTACGGCTGGTACGAACGCTACGGCAGCCCCGAGGGGGTCATGTTGCCCCAGGAGATCACCGAGTTCGCCAATGCGGGTATCCTGGCTGGGGTGGCCACGGTCAACCTGGCCGAAGATCCGGAGGAAGAGTTCGACGGCTTTTACGGCGCTTGCTCGACCTACGGCTCCTTCGCCTATCTCAAGTACGGGCCGTTCCGCCTCTTCAGCCAGCTCGCCCAGGATTGCCAGCTGAAGGTGGGGAAGGTGATCTGGGTAGCTGGCCATTCCGGGCCCGAGACCGCGGACGACTCGCGGACCCACTTTGGCATCTTCGCCCCTGGGGTTACCCAACTCTTCCCCTCTGGGCAGATCATCAACCTGCACCCGTGGGAGCACAACGAAGTGCCGGTCGTGCTCGGAGCGGCCCTGCGGCTCGAAGTGCCCCTGATCGCCCTGCACCTGACGCGCCCGCCCATCGAGGTGCCCGATCGGGCAGCGCTCGGTATCCCTTCCCACTTCGAGGCCGCCCGCGGCGCCTACATCGTCCGCGACTACAAGCCGGGGTTCCCGCGCATGGGCACGGTCATCGTCCAGGGCACCAGCGCGATGGTGGCGATCTGCCGCCTGCTTCCCGAGCTGGATCAACGGGGGCTGAACGTCAAGATCGTGGCCGCGATCAGCCCCCAGCTCTTTGCCCGCCAGCCCGAGGAGTACCGCAATCGGGTGCTCAGCGAGGCCGACCGGGCCAACTCCACGTTCATCACCACCCAGGCCCGCTGGCTGATGCACGACTGGATCTTTAACCCGTTGGCCGAGGAATATGCCCTCTCGGCCGACTGGGACAACCGGTGGCGCACTGGGGGCACGGTAGACGAGGTGCTCGAGGAGGCCCACCTTTCCCCGCGCTGGGTGCTCGAGGGCATCGAGCGTTTCGCCCGGGAGCGCAAGGAGCGGCTGGCCCGGTTGCGGCAGATGGTGGAGGCTGCGGCCCAGGAAAGCTGAGTGTACCGTGGCCAGAGTGAACCAACCCCTGGCTGGGTTTGGCCTTCGCCGCGGGCCAGGAAGAGCCGCACGAACGGGCCGAGGGAGGTCGCGATGGGAGAACGTCCGCCGATCCACCGCTACCCGAAGTGGTTCGCCTGGCCTTTGGAGGGAGCGGCGCTGGTGCTTGTCTTGCCCGCGGCCTGGCAATGGGTCCACGTGCACCTCCAGATCCTCTTCCGCCAATGGCCGGGGACGCTGGGGGCGCTTGCTCCCTGGCCGTTCGTCCAGCGCCTGGCGTTGGTGCTTTCCGGCCCCGTTCCATCCACGCCGGCCCCGTGGCCGGAGCTCTACCCGCAACTCTTGCGGGCGAACGGCTGGGCCTTCGGGCTTTTCCTGCTGGCCGCCCTGATCCGTTCCTTCCATCCCGCCCTCCGCATGGGGGAAGCGGGATTGCAAGTGCGGCGGGGGCTGGGGTGGGCGACGCTCCCTTGGGAGCGTATCACCCAGGTGCTGAGCATGACGCTGCCTGGGGAAAAGATCGTGACGCTCGTCCAGGGCCGCCGGCTGCCGCTCGGTTTCTGGCATCGCTTCTACAGCCTGCTCTGGGGGGCCGGGCTGGCCAAGGGGGTGCTCTTTTCTTGGCGCATCTCCAATCTGGACGGGCTCGCGCAAGGGATCGTCGCGCGGCTCCAGGAGCAGTATGGCGAAGCGGGGCTCGCGGCCGTGATCGACGACACGGCCTACTCCTTCTTCTACGCGTTTCTGTTCCAGCCCAGGGAGACCTGGCAAAGCATGTTTGCCCCACGCCCGACCCTGGAGGATGCCTACAGCTACCCCTGGTGGGTCATGGCCGTCCCGCGGACAGTAGCAGTTTTTCTGCTTGCAGGAGGATTCTGGCGGGCGCTGGGCGTGTGGTGGCGTTTTATAGCCGGCCGATTTCCTGCGCTGGGGCGCGCGCTGGGCTGGCCGGTGTTGGGTCCGTTCCTGCAGGTCTATGGGGAAGTTGCCCCATTGCCTTTCCAGGACCCCGAGGCCATGCGGCATGCCGCCTGGGGATTGGTGGCCGGACAGGTGAGCATGGTGCTCCTCCTCCTGGGAGTGCTCTTCCTCTGGAACCTGTTCCCCAACTGGCTCTTGGGGGCGGAAGGGCTGTCCGTGCGCTATCGCGGGCGTTGGCTCCGCATCCCTTGGGAGGGGACGCGCGCGCTCCACGAAACGCCGCTGGCACGCGGTGGCGGAATCGCGTTGTTGCAGACGCACCGAGGCTGTCTGACCTGGTGGCATTGCTTTTATAGCCTCTTCTACGGCGCAGGATGGCGGCGCGGGGTGCTCTTCTCCTCCCTCCTGCCTGGGTATGCGCACCTCATCCAGCGCGTCCGTGCCGGAGGCCTCCTGAAACGGGACGCGGGGGCCTTGGCAGGCATCCAGGAAGAGGAGGCCAGCACGGGCACGCGATCCGACCTGCTGGGCATGGCTCTCGAGCCACGCGCTACAGCGCGCGCAATGGCGGAGGAACTGCTGAGCGGAGAAAGTTTGCTCAAGCGGCCCGGGCTGCTGGAGAGCTGGGTGCCCTCGGACCTCCCCTGGCAGCGCGAAGAGGAGGCGGCGCCCAAGGGTCCCAAAGAGGAGGAACGGAAGGGAAGCCCGCACCTCTTCCGCCGGGCAGCGCGCGCGGCGGCTACGCTGGCGGCCTTCCCGTTGCTGCTCATCCTGGCCGAAGAGTGGCTCTTTCCCCCGCTTGCGCGCCCCCTGGCCTTTCTCTCCTTCCGCGCGATTTCCGTGGGCGAAGGCTGGTGGCCCCCGCTTCTGCTCGGGGGGATTGTAGCCGTCCTGCTACTGGCCGAGTGGCCTCTTCTTGCCGGGATGGTCGCCACGGTCGCGGAGATGTACGAGCAGCCGGGGGAATTCCGGAACGCCCTGGCCCTCTACCCGCGGGTACAGATACCCCGCGTCCTGATGGCGCTGGTGCTGTTGCTCCTCGGCGTAACCGGGCTCGTACAACCCCTTTTCCTGCTCTGGTGGGCGCTTGCAGGCCTGTGGGGAGGGGTACTACTGTGGCTGGCGCTGCGGGAGCTCTACGCCTGGGAAGGGATTGGCAACGGGCTTGTGCTTGCCGCCTTTGCACTCTATCAGGGGCTGATGTTGCTCGTCTACGCCCTCTTTCATTGAGCCCGGGGCGAGTCCAACAGGCTGCGCAGGACGGCCAGGTTTTGCCGGTCCTCCTCCATCTCCGGACCTTTGGGCGTCTCGAGCACCATCGGGTGCTCCCGAAAGCGGGGATCGTTGAGGAGCCAGCGGAACGGCTCCAGCCCGAGCAACCCCTGGCCGATGTGGGTGTGGCGGTCCACCCGGCTTCCCAGCCCCTTCTTGGCGTCGTTCAGATGAAACACCTTTACTCGTTCCAGGCCGATGACCCTGTCCAGTTCCTGAAAGGTGCCTTCGAAGCCTTCCCGGGTGCGCAGTTCGTAGCCAGCGACAAAGGCGTGGCAGGTGTCGAAACATACGCCCAGTCGCTCGGGATGGCGCACGTGTTCGATGATCCAGGCAATCTGCTCAAAGCGGTAGCAGAGAGTGCCGCCCTGGCCAGCCGTCGTTTCCAGGAGCACCATCACTTCGGGGACCGCCGCCAAGACCCGATCCAGCGCCTGGACAATGCGGCGCAGCCCTTCCTCCTCGCCCGCGCCCCGGTGCGCCCCGGCGTGTGTCACCAGGTAGGGAAGCCCAAGCGCCCGTGCGCGTTCCAGTTCCTGTTCGAACGACTGAACCGATTGCTCCCAAAGCCCTTCTTCCGGAGAGGCCAGGTTGATCAGGTAGGCGTCGTGGGCCCATACCGGGCCGATACCGCTTTTGCGCCAGGTCTGCGCAAACAACTCGATCTCCTCTGGTGTTAGCGGTTTGGCCGCCCAGCGGTTCGGTTGCTTGGTAAAGATCTGCACCGCCTCACAGCCGAGTTGCTGTCCCCGCAAGAGCGCCTGCTCGACGCCGCCGGCGATCGACATATGGGCACCCAGGTACGGCATCGCGTTCCTCCCGTCGCGCTGTGCAGGGCGGCCTGCGCCATCAGGCCGACTCTGAACCCTTGGGTATTCTGCTGACGCGCGCGGAGACGAAATCGAGCGTTTCGCGTGCCAACCCGAGGGCATCCTCAGCGTTGCGCGCTCCGTAGACGCGCGCCGGGATGCTGTCTGGCAGGGCATTCGGATAGCGCGTGGGGATGTAATAGCCATCGAGTGCGGCGACACGCCTCCGGAGCTCTTCGAACGCCTCGTCATACTGTGCGGCCCGCGCCGCCAGCACTTCTACCGAGTGACCCAATACGAACTCTTCTCCTTGCGCGTACAAGTAGGCCCTCAGGGCCTTTTCGGCCACCTGTTGGGCCACAAAACAGGCCAGGTGGTAACTTGCTGCGGCGAGAAGAGCCTCTCCGCCCCGCAGGTCCGCTCGGGCCTGCTCCAACCAGCGCTCCGCTTCTTCACGTGGGGTTCTCCTCATAACAAACGGACTCCTTCCTGGCAGGCACGCCTCACGAGGGGGTTGCTCTCGCGCAAGCGGGCGAACTCGGCCGGTGTGTAGGCCAGGATATCGACCTCGACCCGGGGGAGGAGCTGCCGGTAGAGCAGCGCCAGACGCTCCACGAAGGGAAGATCGCTTTCCAGCACCACCAGTAGATCCAGATCGCTCCCGTAGCGGTCTTCCCCTCGGCTTGCAGAGCCGAACAGGTACACCTCTTGGGCGCCCACTTCCCGAAGGACGCGCTGCAGGCGGCCGAGCTCGGCTTGGAGCGCGGCGCGATAGGCATGCCGCCGGGCCTCGATCGCCTTGCGATCCATCGAACCCGTCCTTGGGGTGCAGCGAGCAACCTTTGACCCACTGCCATTTTACCATACTCCTTCGGCATCTCCAAGGGATGGAGCCCCCGGGCGTTCCGCTGAACCCGATCGCTTCGCCTGGGTCCGATGCTCTCGCGCGGCGCGGAGCGATCGTCCACACTCCCCATCTCCCTGGACCCTTTCCCCCGCTTGTGGGAAAGTCCGGGGGCGGCGGAAGCTGCCCCTCTCCCCTGCGCCACGGTGGCGGCGGACCACGTCTTGAGGCGAGCCACAGCGTCCGGTGGCGCTCAGTGGAGGCCAACCTTGTTTCGCACGATGGCCTGGAGCAGCCGTCCGACGCGCTCCAGCGTCTCCGGGCTGACCTTGTCCGCGGTATCGGCGGTGGTGTGCCAGTAAGGGTAGTCGAAATCGATGAGGTCCACTGCTGGAATGCCCCGCTGCCGGAAGGGGATGTGGTCGTCGATCAGGGTGTGGCGCACGGTGGGGGTGAAGAACTCGCCGTAGCCCAGCTCGTGGGCGAGCTGCCAGATGGCCTCCCGTAGCTTCGGGTCAGAGTTTCCCTCGGCGTAGAACTGCGGGTCGCGATCGCCTACCATATCGACAATGACCACCGCGTGGGGAATCTCCCCCAGGTGTTGGGCCATATACGATGCCCCCACGGACCACGGCCAGCCGTCGATTCCGCCCTGGTCTTCCCCGTCGAAGAAGGCCAGCCAGACCTGTACCTCCAGGGGAGCATGCGCAAGGACGCGGGCCAGCTCCAGCAGGACAGCGACCCCGCTGGCACCGTCGTTGGCGCCGGGGACAGGATCGCCACGGCGGGCGGGGTCCGGGTCCTGGTCCGCCAAGCGCCGGGTGTCGTAGTGTGCGCCCAGGAGAAGGATGGGTCCCTGCCCGCGGACGCCGACGATGTTGCGCAACGGTACTCCCCGGTAAGAGAAGCGTTGCTGCCGCACCTCCCAGCCTTGGCGCTCCAGTTCCCGAACGATATAGTCGGCGACACGGGCAGAGCCTTCGCTACCCGGCGCGCGGTCGCCCATCTCCAGCTGGGCCTGCAGGTGTCGGTAAGCGCGGGGGCCAGAGAAAAACTCGTTTCCTCCGCAGGACAAGAGCAGGACAAGAAGGAGCGGCAGGAGACGAAAGCGGCCGGCCATGCCAGACCCTCCTCTCCTAAGCTGGGTTCTTCTTCCCCCACATCGCTTCCACCCGGACGCGGATCACGGCCGTCTGGACGATGCGGGCTGCCCGCAGGAAGCGCTCCCGGGCCGCGGCAGGGTCGCTTTCCTGTTGTTCGATGAGCAAGGCCAGGGCCTGACGCTTCTCCTCCGCGTCTTCCAGGAATTCGGCGCGCCCGCGAAAGTGGACGGAGCGATAGGCGTGGTCACAGCGCCCGTCCAGGTAACCCCGGTCTTCCACGACCTGGCCCCAGACGAGCGGGTTCGCCTTGAGGTAGTCGATCTTTTTCCCTTCGGGGGCGGCATGGAAGTAGAAACAGTCGTGGGTGGGGTCGAAGGCGTAGTTGACGGTGACCAGGTACGGTTCGCCGTCGTGGCACATCGCGAGCGCCATGGTGCGCTGGCCGGCCAGGATCTCCAGCAGCGTGGCTCGGTCCGCGATTTCCTGTTCCGGATGGCGCAAATGGTAGGGTGTCACGGGTTTCCCTCCTCGGGAGTGGGGTCGGACGCAACGGCGCCGGGTTCTGCGGGCCACAGGGCCAGCTGTCGGGCCGGGCGTCGGCCCGCGAGCAGGATGAAGGGGGCGGCGGCCTCCGCGCGCACGCCGAGCTTGCGCAGGTCGCCCAGCTCGCGCAGGCGTCCCTGCGTCCGTGCGCGCAGGATGCGTTCCGCGCCGGTGGGGCCGATGCCGGGCACGCGCAGCAGCTCCCCGCGGGTAGCCGTGTTGACTTCCACCGGCGCTTCGAGCAGATGCCTGCGCGCCCAGGCCAGCTTGGGGTTTACGTCCAAAGGGAGGTTGCCGGTGCGGTCGAAGGGGAGTTCGTCCACCGAGAAGCCATAGTCGCGCAGGAGGAAAGAGGACTCGTACAGCCGGTGTTCCCGCAAGGCCGGGGTGGGTGGGTGGCCTTCGAGCGGCGTTCCCGGGATCGGTTCGAAGCGGCTGAAATAGGCGCGCGCCAAGCCCAGGTCGCGCAGGAGGTATTGGGTCGTGAGAAGGATCTCGCGGTCGCTCTCCCCGGCTGCGCCCACGACGAACTGGGTGGTCGCGCTCGGCCAGCGGCCTGGCAGGGTGCGCCGCACCTCCGCGATCCAGCGCAGCCGTTCGAAGAGCTCGTCGTAGAACGTCTTGTGCGGACAGAGGCGGGCGAGTCGCTCCGGGTTGGGCGCTTCCAGGTTAACGGATACCCGGTTGGCCAGTCGCATCGCGGCGATCACCTGCTCGCGCTCGGCCCCAGGCATGATCTTCAGGTGGATGTAGCCGCGGAACCCGTAGCGTCGCCGCAGGATCTCCGCGGTGTCGATCAGGAGGTCCTCGGTCCGTGGGCCGCTGCCGGCGATGCCGGAGGAGAGAAAGATCCCCTCCACCAGGCCGCGCTCATGCATCCGGATGAAAAGGCGCGCCAGCTCGTCGGGGGAGAAGGAGGCCCGGGGCGCGTCCCGCCCGCGGCGGAAGGCGCAGTAGAGGCAGTCGCGCTCGCAGGCCGAAGTGAGGAGCGTCTTGAGGAGCGCGATGCGCTTTCCCCCGGGGAGCACCGCCTGGTAGATGCAACGGAGGGGGTCGGGTGACTCAGGAACGGCCGGCCGCCGTAAGGGCAGCTCTTCCGCCGGTTCGTAGCAGGTCGGTGGCCCGAGCAGGCGAAGCTTTTCCAGCGCGTCCACGGGCATTCCTCCGCCTATAGCTCCTGACGCTCAAGTGCCAGGCAGGCCAGGCCCAAAGCGAGCGCGATCAGTCCTGCGGAGACGGCCGCACCCGGCCCCCAGGAGCAGTTTCCCCCGGTCGCCAGCGTGGCCCCACAGCTTGGAAGGCGAGCGGGCAAAGAATCGCCGATCCGGGGGATGGCGCCCAGTGCGCCCAATAGCACGACCGCTCCGAAGGCCAGCCCTCCGGCCACCAACGTGGAACGGGCCAGCGTGCTGCAAAGGAGCGTCACCGCAGCATAGACGAGCAGGAAAAGGAGCAACAGCCCGTTCAGGGCAAGCCACGGGCCCAGAGCTGGCGGCTCGAAGAGGAGGGCCGTGTAGAGGTAGCAGCCCCCGCCGGCCAGCGCCAGGCTGCCGGCGAAAGCGATCGCCAGCGCCACAAACTTGGCCAGAAGGAAGGCCGTGCGGGAAAGCGGCTTCACGAGCACAAGCGCCGCAGTCCCCTTGTCCTTCTCCTGGGCGACCATCCCCATGGCGAGCAGCAGGGCCAGGATCGCCCCGAACTGCGTGATATTCTTGACATATTGTCCTACCGCATCGGCCATGGTCGGTTCGGGGATGAGGGTGGCGAGCGCATCGCCGCCCGGAACCAAGCGTACGATCTCGGGGGTCAGCTTGGCCAGCGCGGGCGAAAGCAGGCCAAACAGCAAGAGCACGCTGCCGACGATCGTGAGCCGGTGGCTACGGATGACCTCTAGGAGTTCCTTTCGCACAGCGGTGCTCATGCCGTCGCCTCTTCGGTGCCGACCAGGCGCAGGAAGATATCCTCGAGCGACGGGCGGACCATCTCGTAGCGGTTCAGCACCAGGCCGGAGCGGACGGCGAGCGCCAGGAGTTCGCGCTTGGCCGCGGCGACATCGCGAACGATCACGCGCACCGTGCTGCCGTCCAGTGTGGCGTGGGCGACCCAGGGGATGGAGAGCGGGAGCGCAGCGGCCCAGGCGGCCAGCGTTTCCTCCTGGCCGCGCTCGCACTCCAGCTCAAAGGCCGGGACAGCGTAGCGTTGTGCGAGCTCCTCCTGGCTGGCCTGGGCGATCATCCGCCCCCGGGCGATGATCCCCACGGTATCGCAGACGCGTTCCACGTCCGCCAGGATGTGGGTGGACATGAAAACGGTACATCCTCCGCGGAGGCTCTCGATCAGGTCGAGCACCTCTTTGCGGCCGGCCGGGTCGAGGGCGCTCAGCGGCTCGTCCAGGAAAAGGACCTGAGGGCGGTTGACGAGCGCCTGGGCCAGACCCAGGCGCTGCCGCATGCCGCGGGAAAAGCCGCCGATGCGCCTTCGGCGCACCTCGTCAAGTCCGACCCGCCGTAGGAGTTCGCGCGTGCGGGACAGTCGCTCGTCCGCCGAAAGGCCGAAGATCCGCCCCACGTGGTCCAGGTACTCTTCAGGGGTCATCCAGGGGTAAAAGGCCGGCTCCTCGGGGAGATAGCCGATGCGGCGCGCCAGCTCCCGGCGGTCGCGCCCTACCTCCAAGCCGGCAACCCAGGCCCGTCCCCCGGTGGGGCGGGCAAGCCCGGTGAGCAAGCGGATGGTGGTCGTCTTGCCTGCGCCGTTGGGCCCCAGGAAGCCGTAGATCGTGCCCTCTTCTACGGTGAGCGTCAAGCCGTCGAGGGCGCGCACCGGGCCGAAGCGTTTCTCCAGCCCCTCGGCGCGGATGGCGTCCATCTACTCCTCCCGGCCAAAGAGCAAGTATACGATTGGGCCCACGAGGTTCACGAGCACAACGACCAGGACCCAGACCCACTTCGGGCCCTTGGTGCGCTCCCGCCGGAGCAGGTCGATCAACGCCGCCAGCATCAGTCCCCATTCCAAAACGACGATGGGGAGCAGAAGGGGCAACCAACGGCGCAATTCCAGCACGGTTCCTCCTATTTTCGTCAACCTAGGCTATTGTAACACGGCGGCCTTTGGAGGTCAACGCGCGGTGACTGTCCGGTCACGGCCATATCAAGGTCGCTTGGCAAGAGGGGAAGTTAGGGGGAGCGATTTGACAATAGGGCCATCGGATGCTTCTATAGGGGCTTGAGAAGAACCCAAAGCATCAGGAGGCATCCGATG
>Ga0078972_1003732_pt1 | contig 44455 bp, 42 predicted proteins | sample YelNatPaOPGAMG01_FD_67568 | JGI IMG/M metagenome (GOLD analysis project Ga0078972, IMG submission 67568) | Hot spring thermophilic microbial communities from Obsidian Pool, Yellowstone National Park, USA - OP-RAMG-01 (SPADES assembly) (version 2) | ecosystem: Environmental > Aquatic > Thermal...
AAAGGGTGTCTTAAGGGAGGTCTGGAACCAAAACTACTAGAGGGTATGGGACCCATCCCATGTTTTGGTTCCAGGGGAAGATAGGAGCTTGTGGTCTCCAAATCCGCTGTTGCGGAGTTGGAGAAAAGCGACGTAAGAAACCCTGAAAGGGTGTCTTAAGGGAGGTCTGGAACCAAAACTACTAGAGGGTATGGGATCCATCCCATGTTTTGGTTCCAGGGGAAGATAGGAGGGAGCGAAAGCGACCCGACGTAAGAAACCCTGAAGGGGTGTCTTAAGGGAGGTCTGGAACCAAAACTAGAGCCACCCTACCCACAATGAAACAGCCAAAAAAAGCAAAATCAATCCTGCAATTAGTCTCATATACTTTCTGAAATTCATTCTCCACTTTTCAATTTTTTCAACCCGAGCCCAAGCAAAAGCCACCCCAGAAATAATAATCAAAAGAGGTATTACAAAAAACAAATTATACCAAACCAAATAAAAAATATGATTTCCAGGCCTTTGGGCTAAAAGTGTTGTGTAAACCAAGGGAATTCCAGCGGTGCAAGGAAGTTCAACAAGCGAAGACAAAAGAGCCAGCAAAATTGCCGAAGGAATGGTTCCCTTTTTAATTAACTTTTCTACTGTTGGCTTTGCGCTCTCTGGAATCTCCAAAGAAAACCATTTTCCATAAGCAAAAAAATCTTTTATCATAATAAGGCCGGCAATTAAAGCGAATATTGCAACTATAATTTTTACTTTTTGAATAAAACCAAAAAGGGTAATTAAATTTAGCATCCCAAGCATAAAAAGAAGATAAACAACAAATACTCCAAGAACAAAGACCAATCCTACTTTAATCGCTCTTTTTTTAGAACCAATCGCCAAAAGATAGGTTAAAAGAAACAAAAGCACAGAAAACATACAGGGATTAATCCCGTCTGCTAATCCCAAAATCGCTCCCAAAGACAAAATAGAAGACCTTGAAGAGATTTCTACTTGTCTTCCAAAAAGCGGAATTTTAATTTTCTCTTTCTCTTCAGGAACAAAGCTCGATGGATTTGGCATTTGTTTTAGGGTTGCGCCCAACCCTTCAACTGGACAAGGACATTTTTCCTTTTGACATCGCAAAATTACTTTCTCTATATTCTCTCTTATTGATTTATCCCCTATTAAATATGTATCGCCCAAAAAAACAATTGGAAAACCAGAATAAGAAATTTTATAGTATTCCTGAAGTTTTTGATAAAGTTCTTGATTGCCTTTGCTTTCTGAAATATTATAGATTTTTAAATCGACATTATATTTTTGAGAAATATCATTTAAAAATTCAGCTAAGTTTTGGCACTGAAGACAATTTTCTTTTATAAAATAATGAATACAAATTTCTGAGGATTTTGTTGAAGTGGTTGTTGGGTTTGGGGTCGGAATTGAGGTTAAAGTTGGAGTAGTTTCTGGCTTCCACTTATCAACATTTCCCAACTTTAAAACTTCGCTTGGTTGAGGACAAGGAGATGAAAGACATTTTTTAATCAGACTTTCAATCTCTTTTCCTGTACTTTCTTCATCGCCAAACCCAACAACAAAATCTTTTCCAATAAAAGTTGTTGGCACGCCCTCAACTGAAGTGTTATAAGCCTTAGCAATTTTTTCAAAAAGTTCTTGATTTTCTTTGCTGTGATAAACTTCAAATTCTTTTACATTAAGTTGAGGATATTGTTTCTTTAATTTTTCTAAAAACGGCTTTTCTTTAGCACAATGAGGACAACCTTCTCCCCAAAAGAAATAAACCTCAACTTTCTTTTGAGCCAAAGCAAAATTATTTCCCCCAAAAAGAAAAATTAAAGCTAAAATTAAAAAAAGAAATTTTCTTTTCATAAATTTCATTAAATATCAAATCCCTTTGAGCGAGGTACGGGAATCGAACCCGCATCTCATCCTTGGGAAGGATGCGTACTACCATTATACTAACCTCGCAAAGATTTTAAAATTTTATCAAAAAATAAAAATTTTTCAAAAGTAATTTTGAAAAAGGGGCCTTAATATTGTTTCTTTAATAATTATTTTATTCTTAAAAATTCTTTTACTTTTTCAAAAAAATTTTTTTTGTTTTGGTTATTATTTTTGGTTTGGCTTTCTTTTTTTTCTGCCTCCATTTTTTCTGGAATTACATAAATCACTTTTTCGCCCGGCTTAACAAGGTTCAATTTTTTCCTTGCAATACTTTCAAGATATTCTTTGCTTTGAAAATAATTTATCATTTCTTCTAATTTTTTTGATTTTTCTTCATTTTCTTTAACTTTCTTTTCTTCTCCCTTCAGGGTAGCCTTTGCCTTTGAAACCTCAATATATTTTTCAATAGTTACTTTTGCTAAACCCGCACAAGCGATAATTAACAAAAAAAGAACTAATTTTGAAGAAAAAATTCTAACAAATTTTTTCTTTCTTTTGGCCATAAATTTTATTTTTTTAATGAGTTTTGAAATTTTTTAATTTGAGCGTCAAATTATAAATATCGCCGGCTCCCATTACTATTAATATATCATCTTTTTCAATAATTTTAAAAAGCTCTTTTAAAATATCTTTTTGGTCTTTAAAAAATTTTACTGTTTTTTTATTTTTCCATCTTTTTTTAATGGCCTCTGCTATATCTTTTGAAGAAATAGAATATCCTTTCTCTCTACCGACAACTCCATAAATTTCATTTAAAATTAAATAATCTGCCTCATCAAATGCCCCAACAAAATCATTAAATAAAAGTTTTGTTCGCTGATATTGGTGAGGTTGATAAACTAAAATTATTCTTTTTTCTCCAAATTTTTCTCTTGCGGCTTGTAAAGTAGCTTTAATCTCTGTTGGATGATGGCCATAATCTGAAATTAAAGTATATTTTTTATTGTTAAGAACCGCTTTTATAGTCTCAAACCTTCTCCAGGCTCCTTTGTATTTTGAAAGTGCTTTTAAAATTATTTCCTCTTCAATCCCTAAAACCTTTCCTAGTGTAAATACTGAAAGCGCATTTGAAACATTGTGAATTCCGGGAACATTTAAAATTTTCTTTATGGTCTTTGCTTCTTTTTGTTTTAAAGAGTAATATTTAATTTTAAATTTTGGGGATTTAATTTTTGATTTAAGCTTCAAAATATTTTTGTCATCTTTGTTTAAAATTAAAATCCCCTCTTTTGGCAGGTGATTTATGTATTCTTTATAAATTTTAAAAATATTCCTTTCATTTTTAAAATAATCAAGATGTTCTTTTTCTATCGCTGTTAAAATAATAATTTGAGGATAATAATTTAAAAATGCTCCGCCGTATTCATCTGCTTCAATTACTAAATATTTTGACTTTCCTAATCTGCAATTTGAGTCGCCAAATTCCTTCAATTTTGTGCCAATCAAAACAGTTGGATCAAGTCCTGCCTCAATTAAAAGCAAAGCAGCCATAGCAGTTGTAGTGCTCTTTCCATGGGTTCCTGAAATGGCAATTGTAAAATATTTTTTAGTTAACTCTCCCAGGGCTTGGGGATACGTTTTTGTTTTGATCTTTAAACTTTTTGCTTTTTCTAGTTCTGGGTTGTCTTTTGGAGTGGCTAAAGTATGAATTACAAAATCAATATCTTTTTTAATGTTTGAATCTTTGTGTTTTCCTATATAAATTTTCGCTCCTTCTTTTTTAAGGGCTGTTGTAATCTCTGTTTCAACTAAATCAGAACCACTTACTTTGTGTCCTAATTTTAAATAATATCTTGCAAGGGCTGAAACCCCAATCCCGCCAATACCAATAAAATGTATTTTCATATTGAATCTCTCTGAAATTACAAACACCTACGAAATTACGAATCCTTACGAATATACAAATTATTTTATCAAATTCGAATTTCGAAATACGAAATACGAAACAAATTCTCAATTCTAAATTCCAGACCTTTTGTTTTTGAAATTTGAATCATTGGGATTTAATATTTGTTTCGAATTTAGGGTTTCGGATTTCGGATTTTAAAATTTAAGCTTTGCTAAAATTTTATAGTCTGCTCCTTTAGGTTTTAGTTCGCTTTCCATTAAACAAACTTCTTTTACTGGAAAAACTAAATCAAGATTTTCATCAATTTTGATACCCCGCAGTTCTTTTCCTTTTGCTCTTGCCAGGGTAATATGCAATTTTAAAGAATGACTATCTTCAAAATTTATATTATTTCTTTTAAGTTCATCTGCAACTTTTTCTTTTAACTTTTGAAGTTCTGGTGGTGTTTTTCCTACCGCCCAAATCATTCTTGCTCTATTTTCATCTGGACCTAAAACCACTTTTTCCAGCCCTAAAAAAAACGGAGAAAATGACTGAATTGCATTTTTAATTGAATTTTCAATAATCCTCACTTTCTCTTCATCTATCCAACCAATAAAAATTAAAGTAAAATGAAGATTTTCTCTTTTTGTCCAACGAACATTTAACTTTTTAAATCTTTTTTGAATTTTTATCAATTTTTCTTTAGCCTCTTCTGGCAATAAAATAGCAATAAATAAACGCTTTCTCATAAGATCCCAAAGGTCATTTTTACATTTTGACTTTTGAATTTTGCATTATCTGTCTGCCAAGTGTCTCATTCTGCCTTGTGCGTACAGTGCCTTTATTTCGTATGCTGTTAAGGCACGTTTGTAGATGCGGACTTCGTCGAGAAATCCTTTTAAAAAATATATTATTACCTCTTTGACCAATTAACCAGAAATTAGACCAATTGCATATGGATATTTCTGTGTCCCAATCATTGTCTAGCTCTCCATTAATATAAATTCTAATTTTTAAATTATCAATCATCACTGCAAAATGAGTCCATTTATTAAGGGGCACCGATCCATTTTTTGAAGGAACATCTCTTTCGTTTGTATCCCCGTTTTGGGCAACATGAACTACCAATCTTTGGGCGCTTGGATCATATCTTAAGTACTGATCTAAACCACAAGACTGCGGCGTAACAAAAAAACTAGTTTGATTGTCCGGCCTAATAAATCCTTCGATAGTAAAAAGATTAGGATTCATTCCGACTGAAGGTTGGGGAATGGTTATATAATTATTTGAGCCATTAAATTGCAAAGCTCCCCTAACTCTAGCATTGGGAGGGGTATTGCTCCACACGGGACAACCTGCTGCCGGTGGACCAGGATTATAATTGCAAACGGTAGTTCCCGTGTATACTGTCCCATTGTTCCCATTTCCACTATCATCTCTTCCAGGATTGGTTTGATCATCAAATGTCCACTCACCAACAAGGTCTGTTGCAAGAGTAGATTTGATGTTTTGAGAAAACTGAAGTCCTCTTGATTCCCAGGCACTCTGTCTTACGCTACCTAATGATACCATAATAACAGCAGCAAGAATGGCAATTACTGCAATTACAATAAGTAGTTCAAGTAAGGTGAAAGATTTTTCTTTTTGGTTTTTTGGTTTTAATATTTTCTTTTTTATTTTTCTCATAATCTTTTCTTTCTTTTGGTTGTTTGAAATTTGAATCATTGGGATTTAGTATTTGTTTCGGATTTCGAATTTCGTATTTCGTATTTAGATTCACAACTCGTTAATTCGTTAACTCGTTAATCCGTTAATTTGTAATTTGGAATTTGGAATTTGGAATTTGGAATTTATTTGTTATTTGGTGCTTGTTATTTGGAATTTGGAATTTTCACTTTCCACTTTCATTATATTTTAGATGATTTAATACGGTTGATTTAAAATTGAAGTAGTAGTAGAATAATAAATGATAGCAATAATTAGCATTTGGTGTCAATAAATATTTTTTAAAAATTATGAAAGAGGCAATTCTTTATAAAAAACTTTCTCAAAAAAGTGTTCAGTGTCGAGCTTGTCCTAATTACTGTGTTTTAACACCAAACACAAGAGGCAAATGCGGTGTTAGAGAAAATAAAAACGGCAAGCTTTATAGTCTTGTTTATGGAAAGGTTGCTGCAATTAACATCGATCCCATAGAGAAAAAACCATTTTTCCATTTTTTGCCCGGCACTCCTTCTCTTTCTTTTGGAACGGTCGGTTGTAATCTATCTTGCAAAGCCTGTCAAAACTGGGAAATATCCCAAGAGCCAAAATTAACTGGCAAAATCTCTGGTCAACAAATTTTACCTGCAAAAATTGTTGAAATGGCAATAAAATATAATTGTCCAAGTATTTCTTTTACTTACACAGAGCCAACTGTATTTGTGGAGTTTGCTTTAGATACAATGAAGCTTGCAAAAAAGAAAGGAATAAAAACCTGCTGGGTTTCTAACGGCTATATGTCAAAAGAAACAGTTGATTTAATCTCGCCCCATCTTGATGCAATAAATATTGATCTTAAAGGATTTTCTGATAAGTTTTACAAAGAATATTGCGGAGCAATGCTTGATCCCGTGCTTGAAAATTTAATTACGTTTAAAAAAAGAAAAATTTGGGTTGAGGTAACCACTCTTGCCATCCCAGATATTATTGGAGAAACCACGCTTGAAAATATAGCTAATTTTATCGTCAAAAACCTTGGACCGGAAACGCCCTGGCATGTTTCAAGATTTTTCCCCGAAATTTCTTGGAAATTAAGACATTTTTTTACTACCCCAACTGAGCTTGTCCAAAAAGCTTGTGATATCGGAATTGCAAAAGGGCTTCGCTATGTGTATGGCGGCAATGTGCCGGGTCTTGCCTCAGAAGATACTTATTGTCCAAAATGCCATGCAAAAATGATAGATAGAACCGGCTATGTGATTGAAAGATTTGATAAAAATGGAAAATGCTCAAAATGTGGTGCAGATTTGAATATTATTGAATAATTCTAAGCACGAAACCCGAAATCCGAAATACGAAATTCGAAATACGAAATACTAAACAAATTCCAAATCCCAAGCACCAAATTCCAAATAAATTCCAAACTCCGATTTTATTATGTTAACCTTCGCCGCCATAACCCCACATCCTCCAATTATTATTCCAACAATCGGCTCAAAAGAGGATCTTTTAAAAGTAAAAAACACCACTGAAGCAATGGAAAAATTAAGAGAAGCCTTTGAAAAATCAGATACTGAAACACTTTTGATTGTCTCTCCTCATGCACCAATGAGTTTTCATCAATTAACTTTTCTTGAAAATGAAAATTTTATTGGTAATTTTTTAATGTTTGGAGACTTTCAAACTCACCTTGTTTTTAAAAATGATATTGAATTATTAAAAAAAATTGAAAAAGTTTTTAAAAAAGAAAATATTGACTATAAAACCCAAAAAGTTGAAATTTTAGACCATGGCACCCTTGTTCCCCTTTTTTATCTTACAAAAAATAAAAAACCAAAAATAATCCCCTTTTCCTATTCAATGCTTGATTTAAAAACCAATTTTAATTATGGAAAAATTTTAGGAAAGGTTATTAAACAAAGCAAAAAGAAAATTGGATTTGTGGCAAGCGGCGATTTATCTCATCGTTTAACACCAAATGCACCAGCAGGATACTCGCCTCTTGGAGAAAAATTTGATAAAACATTAATTGAATTTTTAAAAAATAAAAAAATTGATAGCATTTTAAATTTAGATTCTGATTTTGTTGAAGAAGCCGGAGAGTGCGGTTTAAGATCAATTGTAATTTTACTTGGGATATTGTCGGTTTTTGGTATTTCGAATTTAGAATTTAGAATTTTAAGTTATGAAGGACCTTTCGGGGTTGGGTATTTGGTAACCAATATTGAGGGCCTGTAGTTTAATGGTAAAACGCTGCTTTCGCATAGCAGAAACGGGAGTTCGATTCTCCCCAGGTCCATACACAAAAAACCGCGGCAGAAATATCGCGGTTTTTGTAATTGGTTTTTAATGTCCCTCAATAAAACAACCAATAAGATTGCTCTTTTTTCTTTTAAATATTTTTTATAATTTATCTTAAAACTAAAATAAAGTGCCAAAAAGAAGCCCGGCGGTCATTGAAAAAACTATAACCAAAAGAATATAAACGGCGGTTTTTTTACTACCAAGAACTTTTCTTATAGCAAGCATACTTGGTAAACTCAGAGAAGGACCAGACAAAAGCAAAGCCAAAGCAGGGCCTTGATGCATTCCTTTTGCGATAAATGCCTGCAAAATTGGAATTTCAGTTAAAGTTGAAAAATACATAAAAGCACCAAATATTGAGGCAATTAAATTTCCAAAAACAGAATTAGATCCAACAATTTTTATAACCAAAGATTGTGGCAAAAGCGGCATAATAAAGCCAGCAACAAAAACACCCGCAAACAAAACCGGCAAGAGCGTTTTCACAAAAACCCAAGTTTCAGAAAGCCATTCTTTGATTGTTTCTTTGTGAAATTTAAAAATAGCAACAAAAGCAGTAATAAAAGCCAAAAGCGCCATTAATCCAAACTTTATTATCTTTGATATTTGGAGACCATTTACAATTAAAACTCCAACCATAGCTGCAAAAAAGATTACTAATACTCTCTTACTTACTTTTATATCTTTTGACTCCTCGGTAAAAAATTTCCCCTCTTTCACTTCTTCTCTAAAAATTAATTGCATTGTAAGACCAATTAAAATTGAAATTATTATTGCTCCAAGAATTCTTGCAATACCAATTTTAAGCCCCAAAACCGACATAGTTAAAAACATCGCGGCAATATTTATCGCAGGACCCGCATACAAAAAAGTTGTTGCAGGACCAAGCCCGGCACCTCTTTTTCTAATGCCGGCAAACAAAGGCAAGATTGTACAAGAGCAAACTGCCAAAATTGCTCCCGAAATAGAAGCCAGAGAATAAGAAATATATTTTTTGGCTTTCGGTCCTAAGTAGCGCAAAATATAATCTTTTTTTACAAAAACTGAAATCGCGCCCGCAATAAAAAACGCAGGCACAAGACAGGTTAAAACATGTTGGCGAGAATATTCATTAAGGAACTTTAAAGCCGAAAAAACAGCCTCTTTGAACAAAGAAGAGTTTAGGGGCATAAAATAGAAAAACAAAAATCCCCCAATGATTAAAAGTAAAATCTGAATTTCTTTTTTTATTTTTTCTTGCATAAAGATATTTTAAATATCAATTTACATTGATATTTAAACTTAAAAAATAATCCCTTTATAAAAAGAGATTTCAAAAAATATTTTATTTTAACCAACCTTTTATTTCTTCAACATCAGGAATTCTGCCAGCAGCTTTAATTTCATCGTCAATCATAATTGCCGGCGCAGACATTATACCATACTCTACGATTTTATTTATATCGTAGATATGCTCAATTTTTGCATCTTCAAGGCCAAGTTCTTGAACTGCTTTTTTAGCGTTTTCCTCTAATTTTTGACAACTTGGACAACCAGTGCCCAAAATTTTTATTGTCATAATTTTAAAAAGTTATTTAATAGTGTTAAATATTTTTTAACGACCTTTTTGTTTAACTTATAAAAAACTTTTACTCCCTGCTTTCGTGAAAAAACTAAATCAAAACGTTTCAAAACTTTTAAATGATGAGAAACTAAATTTTGATGAAGTTTCAAACATTGCCAAATATCGCAAACACACCTTTCACCATCTTTCAAAAGACAAAGAATTTTTATACGATTCTCTTCAGAAATTATTTTTAAAAAATCAAGGACTTCTAATAAATCAGAATCGGGTTTTTTACTTTTGCAACACTTTGGTTTCATTGTTTTTTTTAATATAAATACATCAATGAAAATTGATGTGTATTATTTTATTTACTATTTTTTTACTTGTCAAGTCTTTGATTTTTTTATTGATAATTTATAATAAAATTATCACCCTACTAAAATTTGGATATAAAATTTATAAAATTTATAAAATTTTAAAAAATTTATTCTGCCAGCCTTTTAAAAAAATGAATAGAAAAATACCGTTCATCAAAAAGTCTCAAAAGCTTAAGAATGTTTGCTATGATGTACGCGGTCCTGTTTTGGAAAAAGCAAAAGAGTTGGAAAATAAAGGTGAAAAAATTATTAAGCTTAATATTGGAAATCCCTTTGCCTTTGGTTTTGAAACGCCCTCAGAAATTTTAAAAGAAGTTAAAATAAACCTATCAAAATATCAAGGATACACTGACGCAAAAGGAATTCCTGAGGCTCGGCAGGCGATTTTAGAAAGTTATAAAAAGAAAAACATTAAAAATATTAGTATTGAAGATATCTATATTGGGAACGGAGTCAGTGAATTGATTTTAATGTCGATCCAGGCTCTTTTAAATAATAAAGATGAAGTACTAATTCCTCAGCCCGATTATCCTTTGTGGAGCGCAGCAGTAAGTCTTTCGGGAGGAAAATCTGTTTTTTATCATTGCGACGAAAAACAAGAATGGTTACCAGATATTAAAGATATAAAAAGAAAAATCACTTCAAAAACAAAAGCAATTGTAATAATAAATCCAAATAATCCAACGGGGGCTCTTTGGCCAAAAGAAACGCTAGAAAAAATAATTAAAATTGCCAAAGAAAAAAATCTTGTTGTTTTAGCAGATGAAATTTATGATGAGATAATATACGAAAAAGAAAAACATTTCCCAATAGCCTCCCTTTCAAATGATTTACTCTTTTTAACTTTCGGTGGCCTTTCAAAAAATTATTATTTTCCTGGAATAAGATCTGGTTGGCTTTTGGTTTCTGGAAATAAAAAAATTGCAAAAGACTATATTGAAGGATTAAATATTCTTTCAAATATGAGACTTTGCTCAAATATCGCAGGCCAAATGGCAATAAAACCGGCGCTCGAAAAAAGACATAGAATTCTTAAAAAACACAAAGAAGAATTAAAAAAACAAAGAGATTTAGCATATAAACTCATTAACCAAATTCCTGGCCTCTCCTCTACAAGACCAAAAGCCGCTTTTTATATATTCCCAAAAATCGACATTAAAAAATTTAATATTAAAGATGATGAAAAGTTTGTTCTTGATTTTCTTTTAAAAGAAAAAATTTTGCTCGTTGCTGGAAAAGGTTTTAACTGGCCCAAACCAGATCATTTTAGAATAGTCTTTTTACCCAAAAAGAAAATTCTTCTTTTTGCCCTTCAAAAACTTAAAAAATTTTTAGATACTTATAAGCAGTATTGACAAAATAATTTTTATGTTTTTAAAATAAAATATAAAGTACCTTGAAAGGAGGGATTACTTTGAAAATAAAATATAATGAAAAAAAGAAGGGCGCTGTTGCTCCCTATTTTAGAGATAAATTAAGATTTGAAGAAGGAGAAATTGTATATTGCTTTTTAGAAAATGGATTTAAAAGGGGCAAAATAGAAAAAATTAATGGCGAAACTATAGAAATCAAGATTAAAAGAAAATTAATGGTTTTTAACCTATTTGATGAAAAAATATTAAGGCCGGAAGATCTGTTGATTCTTATAAAAGATCCTATATTTTTAGAGGGATGGCTTGGCAAAATTAAATTTAAAAATCCTTCTTTTGCCGAAAACTTTCAGGAATCAATTAAAAAACTTCGATTCCAAAACCCCAGTTAACTGGGGTTTTGGTCCTTTTTGAGCCAAAAAAATGCTTCTTTGGAATTAGAAAACCACTTTACACGTTCTTTTCCTGTGGTTTTAAATAAAATATTAATAATTGCTCGAGAAAAATTACCAAGGCCAATTATAGCCACTTTTTCAATTTGAGGATAAAACATTATCTTTTGATAAATTCTTCTTGTCTCAACAGAAGAAACACCCTTGCTTCTAATTAAAGATAAATCAATAATTATTTTGTATTTCTTCTCTGGGTTTTCTTTGCAAATTCTCATAATTTCTTGAACACCCAAAACAGCTTGCTTTATATAGTCTTCTTTTTCCTCATAAGCTTTTAAAACCTTCACTTCAATAATTCCCCCCTCGTGTTGGATTATTTGAAAACTATCTTTTAAGTTTTGACTATTTTCTTGCATTTTTAAATTATATCAAAAAAAGCAAAAAACCAAAAGCTAGGGGCAAAAAAATGTTATCATCAAAGACAAAACCAAATTTGGTATTTTCTATTTTCTCAAAAGGAATCACAATTTCTCCAATTAAAGCAAAAAAACTTGCCAAAAAAACTTTCAAAAAAGGAAAATGCAAAATAGAAGAAATTAAAATTGTATTAAAAAACACACCAAAAATAGTGGCGTCAAAATGTTTTTGATAATCAATTGGAGATTTAATCTTTCCAAAAGAAATTCCATAAAGAGCAACAAAACTATCCCCTATTGCCAAAGTCAATATTGAAGCAATGGCAATTTTTTTAAGGCCAAGTCTCCAACCAAAAATTAAATAACTTAAAAGGCAACCAAATAAAAAAAACAAAGCCCCCTTCATTGGGATTGTTTTTATCTCTTTTTCCCTTTCAAAAGAAATAATAAAATCGTTAAAAATAGGAATTCTAATTTTCTTTTTTATTAAAATTGCTAAAATTATTCCGCCAAAAATTAAAAAAAGGCAGATTGGCAAAAAAAAGAAATCTTTATAAATTAAAAAAGAAAGAAAACTGCCCACAAAAATGTGGACGAGTTTTCTTCTTATCTCAAATATAATTCTTTTTTTCTTTGAGAGCTTATTACTGGCCACACCCCCCTGATGAAGAGGATTTTTGCTCATCGCTTAATTTTGTTTTACATTCTGCTGGTTGGTTTTTAAATCCGGCACAAATCGCATCTTTATAACTGTTTGTTGTTCTTTGGCCGTTATATACCGTATCATTTATAACAAGCGTTGGCGAACCAGAAACTCCATATTTATCTGTAAGCTTGATTTCAGCATCCAATAAAGAATTTTTTTCTTTTGAAGCACAATCTTTTATTTTTTGAATATCAATTCCGACTTCCTTTGCAATTTCTTCCCACTTTTTATCAACGTCTTCAGAATTTGCTTTTTTATTAATTGTCAAAATAAAATCCCAAAACTTTTCTGGCTGATATTTTAAAACGCAAATTTCTCTTACGTCTTGATTTAATTCCTGCTCTCCGTGCAAAGATGTATAATTCGTGCCTTCTTTTGAAACAATATAGTGAACTTCAATGTTTGCTTTATTTTTTAATAAATCTACTACTGGCTTCATTATCTCTTCAGCTTCATTTCCATATGGACAAAAAGACATCACAAACAATTTTACATCTGCCTTGTCTTTTTTGGGGATCTCAGAGGTTGAGTCCGCTTTTTTTGCTGTCTCTTTTAAAGGAATGCTTTCTGGAAATAAAAGTTTTCCATCAGAAGAAACATAGGAATCGTATTCCCTTTCCATTATTTTAAACTTTATAGAATAAAGCCCATTTGAAGTCGCACTTGCCGATATCAAAGAAGCTTTTACGCCTTCAGGAAGAAGATTTTTGTTTATATAATCTATGGTTTTGTTTGCAACTCTTTTTGCATTAAGTCTTTGAACTAATTTTGAAAAACCAAAACCACTAGTTAAAATTGACGAAATTAAAACGATAACCAAAACCAAAATTATTATATTTTCATTTTTAAAATTTCTTTTTTTTGCCATTGTTTTTTAATTAGTTATTTTTTTGTTACTTTTTTTGCTGACTTTTTTGCGGGTTTTTTTACTTTTTTAATCTGACGACTTACCTCCGGCCATTTTGCTTTAAGATTGTCTAAAATTTCTTTTATATCTTCTTTTTTAATCTTTTTGATTTTTTTATAATTCTTTCCTGCTTCCTCAATAATTCTCTCATATTTTTCTTTTGAAATCTCCTCTACTTTTGCTAATTTTTTTGCTGCTTCTTTAGCAATTTTCTCTGCTTCTTTTTTCAAATCTTCTCTTAATTCTTTTCCCTTTTTTGGCGCAAGCAAAATTCCAACAACCGTTCCAACAACCGCTCCCGCAATAAAGCCTGCAGTAATTTTTTTCACGCTATTTTTGGAATTTGTTTTCATTTTTTTATTAAATTTAAAATGACCTTTATTCTTCTTTTTTTGATTTAGAAGATTTTCTTTTGGAATCGTCCTCCAGTTTTCTTTTAACTTTTTCAATTGTGGTGACAGTGGTTGCTAAAATTGTACTGATTGCTTCAACTTTTTCTTTAACATCGTCAATAATTTCTTGAATGGCTTTGCTGGCTTTGGCAATGTTTTTTAAGACCAATATTGCAAAATAAAGAAAAACCAATAAAAGAACTATAGAAATTATAAAAAATATTGACCCAAAAGTATAAAACAAAGTTTCTTCTATCATGTTTTTTTATAATGGTTTAAAATATCAAATTTATTTAATTTTGTCAAATCTTAAATATTGTCTTAAAACTTTTGGAACCAACACAGATCCGTCTTTTTGCTGATAACATTCTAAAATAGCAATTAAAATGCGGGGAGAAGCAATAACAGTGTTGTTTAGAGTGTAAACATAATACTTTTCTCCCCTTTTATTTTTGTATTTTATATTTAGTCTTCGCGCCTGCCAGTCAGTTAAATTAGAAGCAGAGTGAGTTTCGCAAAAATCCTCTCTTGATGGCATCCAAGTTTCAATGTCGTACATCTTATACTTACCAGCACCCATATCTCCTGTGGGTATCTCAACAACTCTATAGGGTAAATGAAGATCTCTTAAAACCTCTTCAGAAATCTTAACCATTTCTTCTAACCATTTATTTGATTCTCTTTGGTCGTTTTTGCACAATACTACCTCTTCAACCTTCATAAACTCATGGAGTCGATATAGTCCCTTTGTGTCTTTCCCATAACTTCCAACTTCTGAACGATAGCAGGGAGAAATGCCACAAACCTTAATTGGTAAATCCTCTTCTTTTAAAGTTTTGTCTGCAAAATAAGCAAGCAAGGAAGGTTCTGAAGTTCCAGCAAGGAAAATTTTTTCTTTTATATCTTCCCCTGATTCTAATTTACCGGGGTTAGCAATTTGATAAATGTCTTCTTTTGAAAAAGGAAAATGTCCACTCCCAATTAGGGCAAACTCTCGAAGAAGAACTGGTGGCCAAAAAGGAGTAAATCCCTTTTCGATAACTTTATTTAAAGCGTGCCATAAAATAGCAAACTGCAAAAGAACGGCTTCGTTTTTTAAATAATATCCCCGAAAACCAGACGTCTTAACGCCCGCTTTAAAATCAATTAAGTCCAAATTTTCTCCAATTTCAATATGACTTTTTACTTTAAAATCAAACCTTGGAATTTCTCCCCAATTTTTAATTATCTTTTTTTTGCTTTCGTCTCCAATCGGAACATCTTTTGCTGGAATATTTGGCACAAGAAGCATTAATTCATTGTATTCTCTCTCAATTTTTCTAAAAACTTCTTCTTTTTTTGCGATCTCTTCTTTTATTTTTCTTCCTTCTTCAATGAGTTTTTTAAAATCTTCTTTTTCTTTTTTTGATTTTTCAAGTAATTTTGCATTTTGATTTCTTTTTTGTCTTAAAACTTCGATCTTGTGCAAAATTTCTCTTCTTTTTTTGTCAAGCAAAAGAAGTTTTTCAATATCAACATCAAGCCCTTTTAATTTTACAGCTTCTTTAACTTTGTCCTTATTTTCACGAATAAAATTTATATCAAGCATAATTTTTCTATGAATTTACAAATAAAGTTTATCAAATCCGAAACTCTAAACCCTAAATTCTAAACAAATCACAAATTCTAAATCACAAATTCCAAACCTTATTTTCCTTTTTGAATTTTTCTTTGTCATTTTGCATTTTGCATTATCTTTCTGCCAAATGTCTCATCTTACCTTGCGCGTACAATGCCTTTATCTCGTATGCTGTTAGAGCACGATTGTAGATGTGCACTTCGTCAAGAATACCTTTGAAAAACTCAGATGTTCCATTATTACTACCCAAAAATAAATTATTGGTATTTGAATCAATTAAATAAGAAGATAAACCTGATAAGGTAGAACTGTTTTTTAAAGCACCGTCCACATATACCTTTAAAACTTTTTCATTGCTATCATAGGTTCCAACTAAATGATGCCAATTATAATCAGTCGCCCGATAATTAGAATTAACTGTCCTCCAGCCACTGTTTATATATAAATAGAAAGAAAGCCCACTTGGGTTATTAAAAGATTTAGTTAAATAAGCATTTTCTTTTCTAACTATTGATTGTTCTCTGTCCTCTGCTAATTTTATCCATGCTTCAATTGTAATTGCATTAGTAATGTTCAGGCTTGTTGAATGTAATACTCTTACATAGTCGTCGGTTCCGTCAAGGTTTAAAGCTTGTCTTACTTTCCCCTGAGTAGATGTTGCTCCTCCATTTATTGTTCCATTGTTGTTATTACCACTTGTATCTTTTACTGTAGTTCCTTGTATATCTACACTATCAAATGTCCACTCACCAACAAGGTCTGTTGCAAGAGTAGATTTGATGTTTTGAGAAAACTGAAGTCCTCTTGATTCCCAGGCACTCTGTCTTACGCTACCTAATGATACCATAATAACAGCAGCAAGAATGGCAATTACTGCAATTACAATAAGGAGTTCAAGTAAGGTGAAAGATTTTTCTTTTTGGTTTTTGACATTTAACATTTTTAGTATTTTCTTTTTTGTTTTTTGCATTATATTAACGAGGAGTTCTCCTTGGTTGAATAGATCAAGAAGAGCCTTGATTAAACTTAATTTTAATTTTCGACCTTTATCTTTTTGAATTTTTCTTTTTCATTTTGAATTTTGAATTTTTTATTCGTATATTCGTAAAGATTCGTAATTTCGTAGGTTTTCCTATATTTTACCCCAACTTATTCTTTTACGCAACGATTAAATGCGTCTACCTGACTATTATATTTTAAAATTAAACTTTCCAAAGACGATTCTTCTTTTTGAACTTTACCAACAAGATTGTTGTAAGTTTCAACTTTACTTTCAAGTTCGGCTTGCAAACTATCAAGTTCTTTCTTTTTTTGATCAGCCAATGCTCTTTTTGTTTCTCCTTCGCTCCAATATTTTTCTGCTAAACTCCTGTCCCCTGTTTCTCTATAAACCTGATTGCCTTTTTTAATTAAATTATTGCTTTCTGAATAAAGAGAATTAATTTGAGTAACAAGGTTTTGAATTTCTGCCTCTAGGTTTTTTATTTCTTTATCAAGGTTTTCAATTTGCGCTTTAAGATTTTCTATATAATTTTTTTTACTATCTATTTGGCTTTTTAAATTGGAATCTGGCATTTGACAAGCCGAAAGAGGCTTTCCAAAAACCTGTACTGCAATTAACTGCCTTTTCCCCTCAAAAATTCCAACTTTATGGGCAACTCCAATTTCTGTAAAGTTCTTTTTTAAAATGTTTTCTCTGTGGCCCGGGCTTGCCATCCAAGCATCAACTAAATCTTTTGAATCTTTAAAATAACCAAGAGCCAAATTTTCTCCAGTCGCTGCATATTCGTATTTTACTATTCTCAAAGTGTCCGAAACATCACTACCATCTGGCGCAACATGAGCAAAATATTGTCTTTCAAACATATCCTCTGCTCGCTTTAGGGCTGCCTCATTTAGTTTCTGGTTTTCTATTAATGGCTCTAGACCTTCTTTTTCTCGGTATTCATTTGTAATCCTTATAACTTCTTTATCTGAAATTTGGCCTAGGTTCTCGGCTTTCTTTGATTTTAAAGGACCTGGTAATGAAACTTTTTCTTGAGAAGATAAATTTTTCCTAAAGAGATTTCCGAAGTAAAAATAAAAAAACAAAAAAATACTTACCAAGCCGAAAATCACCACAAACCAAGCTAAAATTTTTTGGGAATTCCCCTGCATAAAAATCTTTAAAGAAGTTTTTTGAGGTCTTCAATTAAATCCTTAAGATTAATATTGTAACTTTTTGCGATGTCTCCTAAGGTTAATTTTTCCATTTCAAAACGAGCAAATGGACAAGTAACGCAAGGAACATTATGCTTTGATAAAATTTTTTCAACTCCTTTGATTTCTAAAACTTCTTTTAAAGTTGTGTTTTTTGTAATTTTCATAAAAAATCCTGCGAATTTACGAATTTTACGAATGTGCGAATAAATTTATTAAATTCGGAAAATCCCAAATCCGAATATCGAAAATTTTGTTTCGTGTTTTGAATTCGACTTGATTATTTCACAAACAAGTTACACAAACAGTGTCCTTGATTTTTAATCTCTTCTTTATGGTATATGCAAGGACAAATTATTTTTTCATCTTTTTTTTTGTCTCCTGTAATCCTTCTGCAAGGACAATATCTTTTGCCAAATTTTTTTTCTCTTTCAATAAGGGCTTTAACAATATTTTTTACTATCTTAAAATCTGGATTTAATTGAAACCCATTTTCTTTTGCGTATTTATCGTATTCCTTTATTAATTTTTCGACCTCGTCCATATAAGCTTTCTTTCTTATTTTATATTCTCTTTTAGCCACTCTCTTATTGCCTCTTCTTTCTGAACCCCTATAAAAAAAGACACTGGCTTGCCTTCCTTAAAAATCATTACAGTTGGAATTTGATAGATTTGATAATTATCTGCAGTCAATGGTGCCTCATCAATATTAACCTTTACAAAAAGAATTTCGTCTTCAAAATCTTTTAAAACCCTTTCCAAAATGGGAGCTAAAAACCTACAGGGATTGCACCATTCGCTCCAAAAATCAACCAAAACAGGCTTTTTGCTTTTTAAAACTGTTTCTCCAAAATTTTCATCGTTTAGATTTAAAATTTTCATATTCTACGAAATTACGAATCTTTATGAATATGCAAATAGAAATACTATGAATTTACGAATTATTACGAATATACGAATAATAAAAATGACTTTTTGAATAGTTTCGCCACAGCAAAATTTAAATTAGCAGTATTAAGAAACTCAATTTTTATTGCTCTTCAACTGCTCCAACAGGACATACTTCGATGCACCTTCCGCATTTTTGACATTTTGATTGATCAATTTCTGCTTTACCATCCTCTTTTATCTCTATTGCCTGATTTGGACATTCAGTAACGCAAGCTCCACAACCAACACATTTTTCTTTATTTATAATTGGCATAATTAAAAGTTAGATTTATACTCTATAAAAAGCGACCTTTTAAGATTTTATCATTTTACAAAAAAATTTAAAATAATCAAAATTTTATTTAAAATAAAAACTGCCAAAAAATATTTTGGCAGTTTTTTTGGTTCCAGGGAGAGAAAATTTAACCCGGAACCTAAACAATCAAGTGGGTGCCCGCAATGTAACGCCCTGGACGAACCAGTGAGCGCTACAAGATTTAAGGCTCCCATTTGATTTTAAATAGTCCAGGATTTTCCCTCACCCAGAACCATCTTTATTATACCAAAAAACAAAACCTCTTTGTCAAGGAAAAGCTAAAAATAATAAACCAGAGAAAATTTATCTTAAATCCTAAAAGTTAATATAGTTTTTTATTCTCTTAATCTCTTTTCTGCCTCAGCGACAATAAGGCGAGTTTTTACAGCAACATCAGGGTTCACAGAAATACTTTGAATACCACACTCAACAAGAAACTTTGCAAACTCAGGAAAGGTTGAGGGAGCATCACCGCAGATTCCACAATATTTTCCTCTTTTATTGCAGGTTTCAATTGCTTCCTTTATAAGTTTTTTTACGGAATTATCTCTCTCGTCTCCTATTCTTGCTAAAATAGCACTATCTCTATCAATGCCTAAAGTAAGTTGGGTTAAATCATTAGAACCAATAGAAATTCCATCAAAAACATCCAAAAACTCCTCAATTAAAATTACATTAGATGGAATTTCGCACATCACATAAACTTTTAATCCCTTTATTCCTTTTATAAGTCCGTTATTTTTCATAATATCCAAAACTTTTCTTCCCTCCTCTGGAGTACGACAAAAGGGCACCATTACTGAAACATTTTCAAAACCATATTCTTCTCTTACTTTTTTTATTGCTTTGCACTCAAGGGAAAATGCTTCCTTAAATTCTTCTGAATAATATCTTGAAGCACCTCGCCAACCAATCATTGGATTTGACTCTTGCGGTTCAAAATATTTTCCGCCAACTAATTGGGCATATTCATTTGATTTAAAATCAGAAAACCTAACAATAACTTCTCTTGGATAAAAAGCCGTAGCAATTCTTCCAATCCCCTGGGCCAACTTTTCTATAAAAAAATCTTTTTTGTCTTTATAACCAACTGTGATTTTTTCAATCTCGTTTTTTGTTTTTTTATCAAGTTTATTAAAGTTCAAAAGGGCCAATGGATGGATTCTAATTTCTGAAGTAAAAATAAACTCTTCTCTTGCCAATCCCACTCCATCAACTGGCAAAAAAGAGGCTGAAAAAGCGCTCTCTGGAGTGCCAATATTAAGACAAATTTTTGTCTTTGTTTTTGGAAGGTCTTTTAATTTATATTCTTTTATTGAGAAAGGTACTTTTCCTTCATAAACAAAACCATTTTCTCCTTTTGAACAATCAATTGTAACAAATTTTCCTGATTTAATTTTTTTTGTTGCTTCTCTTGCACCAACAACGCAAGGAACCCCAAGCTCGCGAGAGATAATCGCTGCGTGACAATTTTCAACTAAAACAGGAGTATTTTTATTGGTTAACACTAAATAATTATGGTTATCTTCTACCTCAATATTGAAAACTTCTTCTCTTGATTTATTTGAAAAACCTTTTACTACGTTTACTCGAAGCATTTTAAGGGGAGATTTTAAAATCTTAGTTAACTCATGATTTTCAATTTCTCCTTTTATTTTGGGAATAACAAAATTTCTAATTTTTTCTGCATCTATTAAAAGATTATTTTTTACATACGCTAAAATTCTTCCCTTATAATTTACTTTATATACAATATCTTTTAAAAGTTGACTTGCATTGAAAAATCTTGTACCAATTCTTTTTCGGGCATAGATTCCTTTTACTCGCAGGGTATATTGGAAAATCTCTTCGATTTTATCTATTATTTGGATGTTATAAATGTTTCTGTTTTGGGTTACCTGGAAATTAATTCCCAGTCTTAAAACACAAATAATAATAAGGTCCAATAATTCTTTACTTGAACAAAATATATTTATTCTATTTTCTTTTTGGTTATAAGTACCGTCTCCATCTATTACTCCGGCAAGAAAATTAAAAAGACAATCCTCAGAAACAAAAAGAAAATCTTTAAAAAGATTTTCTTTTATCTTTAATAATTCCTTTACAATTTTTCTATTATAACAACGAAAACGATTCGCTCTTCCATTTACTATTTTCCCTCTTATTATTGTTTTATTAACATCACCTTTGTATTCTCGGAAAGAGCAACCAAATATTTCCTTTAAACAATTATTCATCCCCTCAATAAATTTTTTCTTTTGAGGAGTTCGCTTTTGGATAAACTGAATCTCGCTATTATTTTTTCCAAGGTTCAAATAACCATCGGTTAATAATCCTCCTAAAAGATAATATAATTCTTTTTTTGCTTTATTTTTTTTCTTCCCAATGGCAGGAATTTTTTCAATAGAAATAATGCAATCATTATTTTTTACTATATCTATAATTTTTCTTGATATTAGTTTCCTATTTTCAAATGTAAAAAACTTGTGATCTGGGGTGACTTTAATAAAATTATTTTTCATCCTGCCACTTTGAGAAATATTTATTTTTATTAAATGACTTTTTCTTTTAAAACCATTTTTTATCCTTTTCCACTCAAGTTTAAAAGTCTCTTTGTTTAATGAGAGGACTTTTAAATTGCTTTCTTTGAAATTTTCTACAACTTCTTTTATCGATAAAAATCCTTTGTTTGTAAAAATTTTAGTGTCTCCACTAAAACAAGTTCTTGATCCTTCATCCGTTACAATTGCTGAAGCCATTTTCATTATTGGCTCCCAATCAGGATCTGTCATTCTTGTTACCAATATCTCTCTTTTTTTAAATCTTCCAATACCCTTAATATCCTGAATAACATTTGCTTTGCCTTGGCCAATTTTCTGACCAATAGCAATTCCCTGGCAAAGAATTTTTGCTTTTCCTTTTATTTTATATTCAAAAAAACTTTTCTTCTCTTCCCCTCGATGAATAGTTTCGGGTCGTGCCTGAACTATAAAAAGTTTATTTAATTTTCCATCTTTTGCCCATTCAATATCCATTGGCTGCCAAGTTCCGGCTTTTTTTGAATAATGTTTTTCAATCTTAATGGCCCAATCTGCCAACCTTAAAACCTCTTCATCTGATAATACAAAAGTGTTTCTTTCTTTTTCTGTTGTTGGCACTATCTTTGTTCCTTCCCTGCTTTTGCCTCGAATCATTTTATACTTTTTGGAACCAAGTTTCTTTTTTATAATGGCAGGATAGCCCTTAACCAGCATTCTCTCGGCAACAAAAAATTCATCTGAAGTAATCTTTCCCTTAACTATCATCTCACCCAATCCCCAAGTACCATTAATTACAGAAACATCGGGAAAGCCACTTTCCGTGTCTAAAGTAAACATTACTCCCGAACAGGCCAAATCTGACCTTACCATTTTTTGAACACCAACAGAAAGAGCGATTTTCATATGATCGAAGCCCTTCTCTTCTCTGTAAGATATCGTTCTTGGTAAAAACAAAGAAGCAAAACATTTTTTAATAGCCTCAAGAAGTTGTTTTTTACCGCTGATATTCAAAAAGCTCTCGTGCATTCCAGCAAAAGAGGCAGTTGGCAAATCCTCCGCAGTGGCACTTGACCTTACCGCAACATCAACATTTTCTTCTTTATATTCTCTTGATAGTTTTCTATAAAAATCGAGAATTTTTTCTTCTAAATCTTTTGGAAATGAAGTATTTAAAATTAACTTTCTTATTTTCTCTGATTTCTTTATAAGATCATCAACATTGTTAATATCAATTGTTGCAAGAATCTTTTTAATTTCGTCTTTTATTTTCCCGTTTTCCAAAAAATAAAAATAAGCCTCAGAGGTTAGAGCAAAACCATTTGGAACATTTACTCCGTATCGAGAAAGATCCCTTATCATTTCACCAAGAGAAGCATTTTTCCCCCCCACCAAAGATAAATCTTCAAGACCAATATCTTCAAACCAAACAATTTGTTTTCTCATAATTTTTAATTAATTTTTAAAGAAAATAAATTAAAATATTGATAAAATTATTGATTATTTTGCCCTTCTTTTTCTGGCTGGGGTTCTTTTGATGTTTCTTCTTTTACTTCTTTTGTTTCTTGTGTTTCTTGAGCTCCCTTTGATTCTCCTTCCTTTTTCTCTTTTTTCTTTTTGGGTTTTATTTTAATCTTTCTTTTCTTTTCTTCTATTATTTTTTCTTCAATTAATATATTCCAAACTGTATCTGAAACTTGAACGCCCCTTGAAAGCCAATATTTTACTCTCTCTTTATTAACATTTCTTTCTTTTTTAATTGGATTTACAAACCCAAGCTTTTCTATAAACTTTCCTTTTGGTGGCGCTGTTTTCTCTGTTAAAACAATCCAAAAAAATGGCTGGTTTCTTTTTCCTCTTCGCTGAAGTCTTATTATAAGCATATTTTTAAAAAAAATTAAAAAAGTTTTTTTAAAGCAATTTTAGCAGCGTTTTCTTCTGCTTCTTGCTTTGAAAAACCTTGACCTTTTGAAACTAATTTATCTTTCAAATAGGCTCCTACCAAAAAATTCTTTTTATGTTCTGGACCCCACTCTTCAAGTACTTTGTAGCTTGGAGTAATACTGAACTTTTCTTGAGACAATTCTTGAAACTTCGTCTTTGGGTCTTTTATCTCTTTGCTATTTAAAACATCTTTAAAGGGAAGAATGATTTTCTCTTCAATAAATTTTTTTGCTATCTCTATTCCTTGATCAATAAAAATTGCTCCTATTATTGCTTCAAGAGCGTTTGCCAAAATATATTTTTTTGCTCTTCCGGTGTCACTTTCTTCTCCCTTTGAAAGATATAAAAATTTTTCAAGACCAAGATTATTTGCTACTTCAGACAAGCTTTCTGCCCTCACAATTGCCGCTCGAATTGAAGTCATTTCTCCTTCTGACTTTTTAATATTTTTAAAAATATACTCACTAATTACAAGCTCCAAAACAGCATCACCTAAAAACTCTAATCTTTCATTGTGGGGCCAAAAACATTCTGGGTGTTCATTTAAATATGATTTATGTGTTAAGGCGCTTTTTAATAAGGTTTTATCTTTAAAATGGGCACCAAGAATGTTTTCAAGCTCTGAAATTTTTTCTTCGCTCATAAATCTTTATTCATAAAAAATTTATTTATCGCCATCATTTTTGCTACTTTCTTTTTTTTGCATTTTTTGTAATTTCTTCTAACTCTCTATAAACCGTGCCCAAAACACCATTAACAAACTTTCCAGATGTTTCGCCACTAAAATTTTTTGCAAGTTCAATAGCCTCATTAATTGCCACCTTTGGAGGCACTTCTTCTTTATTCCCAAAAATCAACTCATAAATTCCAATCCTCAAAACATTTCTATCAATAATATTAATTTGGGAAATCGGCCATTGAGGAGCGCATTTTTCTATTATCTTATCAATTACATCTAAGTGTTCAATCACTCCATTTACAATTCTCTTAGGAAATTCTATATCTTCCATTCCCGGCGCAAATTCCTTTATGTTTCTTAAAAGAATTTCCCCTAATCTTTCCTTCGGGAATTTATTAAAATCCCACTCATAAAGCGACTGCATTGCTATTGAACGAGCAAGATGTCGATATGCCATATAATTAAAAACAAAAATTTGCTTTTATTTTTTTGAAAGTTCTTTCATTGATAAAGGTTTTTGTGGCGTTTCTTTCTCGGCTGCTTTTAGTTCTTTTTCTTTTTTCTTTCTTTCTTTCTTTTCAAGTTTTGCTAAAACATCTATTACTTGTCTTCTTTTATAATAACCACAATTTTCACAAACCCTATGCGGCAAAAGAGGTTTTTTACATTTTGGACATAGAGTAATTGCTCTACTTTTCAGTTTAATTTGCGATCTTCTTCTGTCTCTTCTTGATTTTGTATGTCTTTGTTTTGGAACTGGCATAAAATTTAAAAAATTAATCAAAAAACATTATAACAAAAAAACAAAAATCTTACAAGGCTAATAATCTTTTAATTCTTTAATTGGTCTAAATGAATTTCTGTGGATTTCGCAAGGACCATATTTTTTTAACAATTTTTTGTGAAGCTCTGTTGCGTAACCCTTGTGTTTTGAAAAGCCATAATTTGGAAATTTCTTATGGATTTTTTTCATTATTTCGTCTCTTTCAAATTTAGCAATTATTGAAGCAATAGCGCAAGATAAAACTTTCTCGTCAGCTTTAATAATTGCTTTTTGAGGAATTTTGATATCTATCTTTGCTGTACCGTCCAAAATTAAATAATCCGGCTTTGTTTTTAATTTTTCTATTGCTCTTTTCATTGCTAACCTTGTTGCCTCCAAAATATTAATTTTGTCAATAATTTTTTCAGAAACCCTACCTATCCCCCACTCTATGTTTGGATTTTTAATAATCAACTTGTAAATCTCTTCTCTCTTTTTGGGAGAAAGTTTCTTAGAATCCTTTACCTCACTAATTTTCACTAATTTGGTCACGAATTTTCGCGAATATCTATTAGTGGCATTTGTGGTTATATTCGTGTATATTCGCGATTTTATCATTACTGCTACTGCCACCACCGGTCCTGCTAACGCCCCTCTTCCAACCTCGTCAACGCCAACTATATTTTTATAGCCCGCTTTAAAAAGTTTTATTTCTTCTTTTGAGCTTGGATAAATCATAAAATTAATAAGGCGGAACGAATCCGCCAAATTAAAGAACCATAGGAAAAATGTTTACCCTTATTTTCTTTCTACAAAAAGGAATTCCGCACTCATAATGCAAAATGTTTTCCTCTATTTTTGTCAATTCCATTTTATTTTGGCAATAAGGACAAAAAACTTGAATGTTTTTCACCCTTTCTTCTCTGTTGTATATATAAAAATCTTTAAGTAAGGGTAAAAAAGTTGATTCAACCACAGCTCTCTTAACTCTTGCTCCTTCAACATACTCAATATCTTCTTTTTTTAAAAATATCTGGTTTCCCATCATTATCTTACCTCCTTTTTATCCTGACTTTTTTTATTTTTGTCAATTTGAAAAGTTCTTCAAAATAAAGTATCATAAATTAATTTAAAAATCAATTCTCTTTTTTAAAAAATCTTGCGCCAAAAAATATGTCGGATTTTATCCATTTACATCTCCATACTCACTATTCGCTCCTTGATGGTCTTCCCAAAATAGATGAGCTTTTAAATTACGCAAAAGAACAAAAAATGGATTCTGTTGCCATCACCGACCATGGAGTAATGTATGGAGCAATTGAATTCTACCAAAAAGCAAAAGAAATGGATATTAAACCAATTATTGGAGAAGAATTCTATATGGCGGCAGAAAAAATGACCCAAAGAAGACCAAACATAGATGACAAAAGATACCATTTATTACTGATTGCAAAAGATTTTGAAGGCTATCAAAATTTAGTCCAACTGACTACAAAAGCCTGGCTTGAAGGATTTTATTATAAGCCCCGCATTGACGATGAAATCCTTGAAAAATATTCAAAAGGGCTAATCTGTCTTACTGCTTGTCTTCAGGGGAAAATTCCACGCTTTATTCTTTCGGAGAAAATTAAAGAAGCGGAAAAACTTATTAAAAAATATAAAGAAATTTTTGGAAAAGATAACTTCTATCTTGAACTTCAAGACCATCCAAATATTAAAGAGCAAAAAAAAGTAAACAAAGCATTAATTGAGCTTTCAAAAAAATTAGAAGTTCCCTTGGTGGCAACAAACGATGTTCACTATCTAAAAAAAGAAGACGCCGAAGCTCAAGATATATTAATGTTAATTAATACAAACGCGAAACCAGATGACCCAGAAAGGTTAACAATGAAAAGTGATGATTTCTCCTTTAAAACAGAAGAAAAAATGAAAAAAGCTTTCAAAGAAGTTCCGGAAGCAATAAAAAACACAAAAAAAATAGCTGAAATGTGTAATCTTGAAATAGAGCTTGGCAAAATAAAACTTCCCTATTTTGAAGTGCCAAATGGCAAAACGCCAGACGATTACTTAAAAGAACTTTGCGAAGAAGGAATAAAAGAAAAATTTAAAAAACCAACAAAAGAAGTATTAGAAAGATTATCCTATGAACTTTCTATTATTAAAAAAATGAATTTTGCCTCTTACTTTTTGATAGTCTGGGACTTTGTTAAATGGGCAAAAGAAAATAAAATTGTAGTGGGACCTGGAAGAGGTTCAGCATCTGGTTCACTTGTTTCTTATCTTTTAAATATCACTGAAGTAGACCCTATAAAATATGACCTTTTGTTTGAAAGATTTTTAAATCCAGAAAGAGTTGCTGGCCTTCCTGATATTGATCTTGATTTTGCTGATACAAGAAGAGATGAGGTAATAGAATATGTTTCAAAAAAATATGGAGAAAATAAGGTTGCAAGAATTATTACTTTTGGAACAATGGCTGCAAGACAAGTGGTAAGAGATGTGGGAAGATCAATGGGTTATAGTTATAGTTATTGTGATAGAATTGCAAAAATGATTCCTTTCTTTTCTACCCTTGAAGAAGCTCTTTCTAAAATTTCTGAATTTCGACAAACATACCACACTGATCCCAAAGCAAAAAAATTAATTGATATTGGAAAAAAATTAGAAGGAGTTGCAAGACATGCCTCAACTCATGCTTGTGGGGTTGTAATTTCAAAAGAACCACTTACCAATATTATTCCCCTACAAAAAGCCTCTCAAAATGATGAGACTATTATTACTCAATACGAAATGCACACGATTGAAAAATTAGGACTTTTGAAAATGGACTTTCTTGGATTGAAAAACTTAACAATTATTGAAGATACATTAAGATTAATAAAAAAACTACATAACATAGAAATCGATATTAGAAATTTAGGTCTTGAAGATAAAGAAACATACAAACTTTTACAAGAAGGAAACACAACAGGAGTCTTTCAATTGGAATCAGATGGAATGAAAAGATATCTAAAAGAACTAAAACCAACAAAATTTGAGGATATCATCGCCATGGTAGCCCTTTATCGTCCTGGCCCAATGGAATTTATCCCTGAATATATCGCAAGAAAACATAAAAGAAAAAAAATTAATTATTTTCATCCAAAATTAAAACCGATACTTGAAAGCACTTTTGGAATTTGTATTTTTCAAGAACAATTAATGAAAATAGCTCAAGAGCTTGCTGGTTTCACACTAGCTGAAGCTGACATTTTAAGAAAAGCTGTTGGTAAAAAAATAAAAAGTTTATTACTAGAGCAAGAAGAAAAATTTATTAATGGAATGATAAAAAACGGGTTTAGAAAAGAGCTTGCTCAAAAGATATGGAACTGGATATTACCTTTTGCAAGATATGGTTTTAATAAGGCTCACGCTACTTCTTACGCAATGATTGCCTATCAAACTGCCTACCTTAAAGCTCATTTCCCAATAGAATTTATTACTGTCTTAATGAATACCGAACAAAAAAATTTGGACAGATTAAAAATTTTACTTAAAGAGGCTCAAAAAATGGGAATTAAAGTTGCTCCACCTGATATTAACGAAAGCCTTGAAAATTTCACCATTATTGATAAAAATAACATTCGCTTTGGACTTGCTGCAATTAAAAATGTTGGAATAAATGTTGCCAAAAATATAGTTGAAGAAAGAAAAAGGGGTGGAATTTTTCTCTCGATTGAAAATTTTTTAGAAAGACTGCCAAAAGAGGTTCTAAATAAAAAGTCATTAGAGAGTCTTATTAAAGCTGGTGCTCTTGATAAACTTGAAGAAAGAGGAAAACTTCTTTACAACCTTGATGTAATCCTTGAATATGCTAAAAATTCTCAAAAAACAAAAGAAAATGGTGAAATGTCGCTTTTTGGCACAAAACAAACAAGTGTAAAAATAAAACTAAAAGAAAACCCTGAAAAAACTTCTCAAGACCAAAAAATCGCTTGGGAAAAAGAACTTTTAGGAGTTTTTGTCTCTGCTCATCCAGTGGAAAAAATAAAAGATAAAATAAAAAACCATCTTCAAATTAAAGACATTACTTCTGCCTTTGTTAACCAAAAAGTAAAAATTGCTGGTGTAATTTCTTCGATTCAAAAAATAATTACCAAACAAGGAGAACCAATGCTTTTTCTTGAGCTTGAAGATTTAACCGGCAAAATTGAAATTTTAGTTTTTCCTGGTATGCTAAAAGAAAACCCTCTTTTGTTCCAGGAGAATAAAATTATCGAGGCCAAAGGTAGGGTTTCAGATAAAGATGGTGAATTAAAAATAATCGCAGAAGAAGCAAGAGAAATTAACTAAGGATTAAATTAACTAAGGATTATAAAAAAACAATATGGATATTGAAAAAATTCGTCATTCATTAGCCCATATTTTAGCCTTGGCTGTAAAAGAAATGTATCCTAATGTTAAGTTCGGCGTTGGCCCTGCAATTGAAAATGGTTTTTATTATGACTTTGACTTTAACTTCTCGAATAAAAAACGAATAACAAATCTCTCGAATAAATCCCAAATTAACTCGAATGAATCTCGAATAACCAAGGAAATGCTACCGAAGATCGAAAAGAAAATGAAAGAATTAATAAAAAAAGATTTGAAATTTAAAAAAGGAAGTCTTACTACCGCCCGAGCCAAAAAAATTTTCAAAGACCAACCTTATAAGTTAGAACTAATTGAAGAATTGGTTAAAAATAACCAACCAATTACGGTTTATTACACATTCGAGAAAAATTCGATTTCATTCGGGGAAAATTCGAGAAATATTTTTGTTGATCTTTGCGCAGGACCCCATGTTAAATCAACAAAAGAAATTAATCCCGAAGCTTTTAAATTGACAAAAGTTGCCGGCGCCTATTGGAAAGGCGACGAAAAAAAGCCAATGCTAACAAGAATTTATGGTATTGCTTTCAAAACAAAAGAAGAACTTGAAGAATATTTTAAACACCAAGAGGAATCAGAGAAAAGAGATCACAGAATTTTGGGGCAAAAATTAGAATTGTTTTTAATCAATGAAGAAATAGGCCAAGGACTTCCAATTTGGCTTCCCAAAGGAGCAATTATCAGAAAAATAATAGAAAATTATCTTTATGAAGAGCTTCAAAAAGAAGGATATCAATGGATCTACACTCCTCATATTGGCTCAAGAAAACTTTGGGAAACGTCGGGCCATTGGAATTTTTATAGCGAAAGCATGTATCCGCCACTTGAGGTTGGTCAAAGCTTAGAAGAAAAACAAAAAGCAAAGAAGCCAAAAATCAAAGAAGAGTATCTTTTAAAGCCCATGAATTGTCCTTTTCATGTTTATGTTTACAAAAGCAAAATCAGAAGTTATAGAGATCTTCCTATAAAACTAGCAGAACTTGGAACAGTTTATAGATACGAAAGATCTGGAACTTTGCATGGACTTACAAGGGTACGTGGCTTTACTCAAGATGATGCTCATATTATTTGCACCAAAGACCAAATTACAGAAGAACTTGAAAAATTATTAAAACAGGGGCTTTCAATTCTTAAAAAATTTGGTTTTGAAAATTTTAATATATACCTTTCAACCCAGCCAGAAAAATTTGCCGGCACTCAAAAAATGTGGGATAAAGCCACAAAAGCTTTAAAATATGTTCTTTCAAAAGAAAAATTAAATTATCAAATTGACAAAGGTGGCGGAGTTTTTTACGGTCCGAAAATTGATATCAAAATAAAAGATTCACTTGATAGAGAATGGCAATGTACAACAATTCAATTTGACTTCAATTTGCCAGAAAGATTCCAAATGACCTATATCGACAAAAACGGCAAAGAAAAAACTCCTTTTATGATTCACAGAGCCCTCCTTGGTTCGCTTGAAAGATTTTTTGGAGTTTTAATTGAACACTATGCCGGCGCATTTCCCTTTTGGCTGGCACCAGAGCAAATCTGGATAATTCCCGTTGGTCAAGGACATATTAAATATGCGAATTCAATTAACAAACAACTTACAACTTTACAACTAACAACTTATCAATTACGAACCAAGGTAAAAGATGAAAAAGAAACGGTTTCCAAAAAAATTAGAGAGGGTGAAATTCAAAAAATCCCCTACCTTTTAGTTGTTGGTGATAAAGAAATGAAAAATAAAACCGTAAGAGTAAGAGAACGCGGCAAGGGAGATATCGGAGAAATGAAAATTGAAAAATTGATTAAAAAAATAAAAACAAATCTTTAAAAGGTTAAAAGGTAAAAATTAAATTAAATTAAATTAAAAAATATGGACCTTAAAAAAGAAATTAAAAGAACAAATTGGATTTTACTTATTTTGCTAATTTTAATTGTCCTTGGAATTATTTTGGGAATTTATTGGTGGCAAAAAAAATATTTAACTGAAATAAAATCTTCTCCAAATTTAATAACACCACGCCCAACTCAATTAACAAAATTCACCCCAACACCAACTTTCACCTCCTCGCCAACATCAATACCAAAACCAATTACCTCTGAAAATGAAACAGATGGGTGGAAAGTTTATAAAAACTATAAATATAATTTTTCCATTAAATATCCACAATCTTGGGTTTATAAAGAATACGGAACAGAAAAATTATCTTTGGTCTTTGCACCAAATGAAAACGAACTTCAAAAAACCCCAGCCGGTAATGCTAATTGTATTGTAATTAGCGTTGGAACAACAATAGAAGAAACCCAAAGAGCAAATGAAATTTCTCACAAAGAAACAGTTAATATTGGAAATAACGTTTTGGCAAAAAAATTTGTCTTGCCCGCAAATGAAGTTTTCCGCTACCCCAAAATGATTATTTTTGAGATCCCAATTGAAAACAACGAAGTGATATCTGTTCAAAATTTTAATGATTGCCAAGTGGAGATTTTCAATAAAATAATAAACACTTTTGAATTTTTAAAGTAAATTCAGCTGATTTTAAAATAAATTTTTTTGTCCTTAATTTTTTTAGAATATTTTTTAATTAACTCTTTTGCGTATTCAAAAATCTCTTTTGTCATTTTTCTTTTGCCCCTAATTAAAACGCTAGGACCGGGAAAATTCTTTGGTTCAATAATAACATCTCCCTTTTTCTTTAGTTTTCGAATTATCTTATTTTCTTTTTCATTTCTGCCAACTACAATAAGAAAATCTTCTTTCCAAAAATGCCTTCCAACTTTTAAAAGTTCCATATCTTCACAATCTGCATTTTTCCATTTTTCTAGCATTTCTTTAAGTCTCTTGCTAAATTGAGGATCGGTTAAAAAACAACCGCCAGAGGGTGTTGGATACCACTTTAATTTAAATTTTTTTGCCAGCTTAATTTGGGTTTTGCGCTGGCGGCCAGAAATTGAAAGAAGTTTTTCTCTATCTACTATTCCTTCTTTCTCTGGAATTGTCTCTATCAATAGTTTTGCTGATAATGGCCTTAAAAGATAGCCTTCAAGTCCGCTTTCTTTTTCAAGTAATTTTAAAATATTTTTATTCTGGCTCATTGGCCGCTCTCCTAAAACCTCGCCTGTGGCTACAAAATCATATTTCATTTTTTGCATTAATTCTTTAGCTTTTTTTAACATCAATAAATGACAATCAATACAAGGATTCATATTTTTTCCATAGCCATATTTTGGTTTTTTAACCAATTCTAAATGTTCTTTTGAAATATCAATTATTTTTAATTTCAAACCAATTTCTCTTGCCGACTTTCTTGCCTGTTTTTCATCAAAAAAACAACTTTTAAAATTTAAGCCCAAAACATCAATCCCCTGCTCCATTAAAATCTTTGCAGCCAATATAGAATCCAGCCCCCCAGAAAATAAAAGTAAACATTTTGCCCTTTTTCGCATAAAACTATATTACAGCGCAAACTACGCAGAACTCCACTCAGAATTACGCTAAAATTTTTTATTTATTTGGTATTCTTTTGTTTGTACGTAGTTTAGCGATTGAATGAAATATTATATCATAAATTACGGCTTTCAGATAAAAAAATCAGCTCCCAAAAGGAGCTGATTTTTTTAGGTTTTATATTAGTCTTCGTATCCAACCAACTTTAAAATATCAAACAGCGAAAGGGTCCTATAGCCATCATAAACCTCTTTAATTTGATAGTTGTTTTCTTTAACGCAGTTAATCTTGTCTTGAACCGCTTTTTCGTTGCATAATTTATGGCAAATAATATTTCTTTTCCCGCAGCTTTCTTGGCAAATATCTCTTTCTTTGTCAACTTCCTTCGTGCAGGAAAAAGTTTTCTCTGGATTGCTAAAAACGAGATGCAGATTGCTTGTATCTTTTTTCTCATCATATCTCATTGTTGCAAAAATCTTTGCTCCATCGCTCAATTCATGGGCGTGGTACTTCTCTTTTACTATCGTTCTTCCAAAGATTTCTTTGTAAACAATTTTTGCGTTATCTTTTCTTGTATAAATCAGTTCCTCTCCAGAAGACAATTTAATGTTCTCTGCGTCTATTGAACAATGGATTTCATCTCTATTACTCCCCTGCCTATCAACAATATTCATCGCATAATTTGTTTCAATACCATTGTCTATTTTGGAATTCATCTCATACCAATTTTTGTGTTTTTTAAAAAATGATTCACCTATTTGGGTTAGAGAGGTCGTCGGATATAAACTTGTTGTGGCTCGTCCAGTATAAACATCAATGCACCAATTAAGCGACTCTACATTAACTCCCTCAATGTCTTGACAACCATCTTTATTTAAATCTTGGGATGGAATTTGTGCTGGGCATAAGTCCAAAAGATCAGGCGCTCCGCCATTTGCGTTCAATATAGCAACATCGTTATCATCGTCTTCATAAACGGTTCTTGAAACTACCGCGAAATTTCCAGCATTATCATAGGCTTCAAGAATTAAAGTGTAAACTGACTCTTGGTTTTCAAAATTGAAAAATATGCTTTGATTATCTGCTTCCCTTACAATGTTTCCATTGCTGTCTTTTATCGTCAATTTATAACTTTTAAGTCCTGAAATTGAAGCGTCGATATTTGCAGAAATCTCAGAACATCCATGTACAACATCATAAGAAACTTGACCATTATCAATCCACAATTGAAAGAAAAAACTACACTTGTCATCCCTCGCATCTTTCACTTCAATTGAGGCACTTGGCGCGCTTTTGTCTATCATAACTTTGACTTGGTTTATTTCTTCAACGTTTCCTGCCCTGTCTTTACTTTGATATCTTAAATAAAATGTTCCTTCCTCTTCAATTGTAATTGGATTTTGATAATCATTGCCCTCCTGCGGATTACAAACTCCTTCACTGTCAATACAATATTTTGTATTTTCAAGACCAGAAAGCAAATCTTGGTCTTTTGCCAAAAGCGAAATCACCGCTGTGGTATTCGTCCAAATACCATCGTAAATATAATCATCCTCTGTTTCTGGCGCAGTTTTATCAATATTAATGCCAGAAACATTAGTTGAAGCAAGATTTCCCGCCTTATCTCTTGCCAAACCGTCAACATTTTGATTTACGCCCTCTTTGGAAATTAATTTTTCGGAACTGCAATAATCAACTCCAGACAATTCATCATAGCAAGCAAAAGCAACTGAAACATCGCTATTGTACCATCCATTTTCATTAGGCTGGGTTGTTGGATAACCATTAATTATTGGGGCGGTTTTATCAATGTTAATATTCTCAACAAAAACCATTGAAACATTGCCTGCTTGATCAACCGCTGTTCCCGTAACGCTTTGATTTTTCCCCTCTGTTGAAATAACGATATCCGGCGAACAACTCTCTATGCCAGATAAATTATCAGAACACTCAAAACGAACTGTAACATCGGTATTGTTCCATCCATTTTGGTTTGGTTCTGGAGTAAGCAAATAATTAATCTCGGGCGCGGTTTTGTCAATCTTTACTATGGTTTGTTTTATTTGTTCAATATTCCCTGCCAAGTCCTGTGAATGATAGTAAATTGTTTTCTCCCCTTCCTCGCTAATCGTAAAGGGACCATTATAGGTGTTCCAATGCTCTCCATCAAAACTATATTCTATAGGATTGTCTCCCAATCCTCCTTCTTCGTCTTGGGCGGCAAGAGTAACCTCAACATTTGACTTGTACCACCCCTTGTTACCTTTCTCTCCTTCAAGCGAAATTAAGGTGAGGGGCGGATTTTTGTCAATTTTAATAACCTTGCTCTCCTCTTTTATGTTCCCTGCAAAATCAGTGGCTCTATAATAAAAAGTTTTTTCTCCAGAATAATTTAAAACCAATGAATCAGAGTATGTTTCCCAGTTTTGGCCATCTAAAGAATATTCAATTTTACTAATCCCGACATCGTCTGTGGCAGAAAGCGTAGCAGTTACATCGCTAACATACCAGTCATTTGCACCCATTGTACCATCAAAGGAAGATGAAACTTCAGGAAAAGATTTATCAATCTTAATAGACGCTAAATTATAGTTTATTGACAATCCACTCACTAATAAATCATCAAAATGAGTGTAATAATTGTTTCCCGCCGAAAACAAAAGTATCTTTCCTGATTTTATCGGAGAATCGTCAGTAAAGGTATATTTTAGCTGTTCGTTAACATAAACATTGATTAAATTATCCCTTGCTTCTATGCCAAGAGTGTGCCATTGGCCAACAGGGGTAGGAACACCAAAAGCTACACTTTTTCTAACCACTCCTCCCTGCCATTTTAAAAAGTTTATTTGATTATAATATGAGGACTGAACTTCATAACCGTCTTGGGTGAAAGGATTATATCTTATCCTTAGCCCTGCCTGCCAATAAGGATTAATTGGAAAAACCCTAATGCTGGCTTTATAATTTCGCCAATTAATATCTCCTGCTGATGTTACTGATAATTGATTATTAGAACCGCTAACGCTATATTCTTGATTCTCAATCGTCCAGTTTCCAGAATGAACTGTCCAGTTGGAAGCGAGCCCATCAGGTTCAGTAAAATTATCAAGAAAAATAATCCCTTCTTCGCCCTCGCCTAAATCTTCTATATTGCCACTATTATCAATTGAGCGGTAATAAACTTTTTTTTCACCAGAGTTAGAAACAACGAAAGGACCAGAATAATCAATCCAATTTACTTTATCAAAACTATATTGGGTTTTGGCAACTCCTGAAGAAAACTTGCAAAATCCCGAACTATCGTCTGCTTGTAATTCAACAGTAACATCAGATTTATACCAACCATTATTCCCCATTTCTCCGGTTAGGTTTGCAACAGTAACTGGTGGCGTAAAATCGCTTTTAAACGGACAAACTGAAGGTAAATTATCTTGCCCTCCGCTAAATATAAAAGGGTTATCTACAAAACCATCTCCATCATTATCTGGCGTTATCCAGTTGCTCCAGTAATTTCCTCCGGTGGGTTTTGGCAGATTAAAAACATTACCGCTTCCACCTGCAACAAAGGAATGAGTTGTATTGTCTAAAAAATCATTATTATAAATCTGGCTGTTAATGGTGGCGCTTAAATAAATACCATACTTATTTAGCTTTAATATGTTTTTCCTAATGATATCTTTTTGGTTTGTATAATCAGCAGAAAGATAAATCCCATATTCAAGGTTCGTTATCTCATTGTCCTCCAGGAGACCATCAGAAACCCGATAAAGATAAATTCCCTTGCCATATTTTCCACCTAGGGTGGAATAAATAATATTCCCCCTTAAATTATTGCCATTACTCACCTTAACCTGTATTGCAGTATTAATACCAGCCAACTTTAACTGATTGTTTTCTATAGAAGAATAGTTGGCATTATCATAATATATCCCGACACTATCATAGTAGTTTAAGTTAAGGATATTATTAGATGCATTGTTGTTAGAAGAAGAGCTTCCTATATAAATACCAACAGTACTATAAGAGTTTAAATTAATGGTATTGTTGGTTATTATATTGTTATAAGTAAGACTTTCAAAATAAATCGCTTTTGCCTTAGAATTAATAGTATTGTTTTTTATGCTGTTATATTGAGAGTTCTCTTTTAAATAAATACCATAAGAAAAATTTTCAATATTTAAATTCTTAATAGTAACATATTTTCTTTGGGGAAGATAAATGCCATTACCAGTGTTGCTCCCTGTTATTTTGTATCCATTACCATCAAGGGTTATGCTGTCGCTGTCTATTTGAATAGTTTCGTTTAGGTTGGTATTTAAAGTACATGTTTTCGTTGAATTATTCCAGGTTCCAATAACGCTACAATCTCCGCCAGTAGCATCATTGCGAATAAATTTTGTGCTTTTTTTTGTTTGAATAAACAAAATATGGGGAGCTAAAAGATCAATCTCAAAAACCGTCACTCCTTCATTATTGCTTAATAGTTCTCTATAATTGTGATAATCATCAATGTATAAATGATAAAGAGTGTTTGGCTCTAAATGATAAATAGTGAGTTGAGTATTTTCATCTTCTTCGTTAACCTTTTTTAAACGAATCACAATTGTTTGAGGCACTGATTCAACTTCTGCTTTAATTTCTTTTGTTGATTCAAGAGCTATATTCAAAAAAGAACTGTTTTTTATTTCAAAATATTTTCCTTCTCCAGAAATTGTTCCCCCGGATTCTTGGGGCTGGGCATTTTCAGTAATATCTGAAATATTTTGGGTTCCTTCGTCTTCGTTTGCAAAAACACCAGGTAAAAAATATGCAAAAGATAAAATTAACAAAATCACCAAAATAAAAACACCGCCAACGGTGATTCTTTTTTTAACAACTTGTGTCATTTAATTTTTATTTATTCATAAGAAAACAAAAAATTTTTGCTTTTTTTGAATAAATAAGTTAATAATATTAACCTTTGTTTATTTTTTAATAATTTAATCACAATAAGCAATCCTTGTCAAGTTTTTGTAAGTTTAGATTTGTTTTGATAAGATAGATTAAGCTTTAATTCTATGAACTACTATATCATAACTTACGGCTGTCAGATGAATAAAAGTGATTCTGAAAGAATTGCTGCGGTTTTAGAGAAAATCAATCTTCGCCCTTCAAAAACAGAAGATGAAGCTGATTTAATAATTATAAATATGTGCTCTGTCCGTCAAAAGTCAGTTGATAAAGTTTTTAGAAAAATCGAAAATTTAAGACAGAAAAACAAAAAAGCAAAAATTTATTTGACTGGCTGCGTTTTAGAAAAAGATAAAAAAATTTTTAAAAAGATTACTGATGGCATATTTAAAATTGATGAACTCCAAAATTTACCAAAAATACTTAAACAAACAGTAGACAACAAACCACAGACAACCCATTATCTTAAAATTGTCCCAAAATATTCAAATAAGGATTTTGCTTATGTTCCAATAATGACAGGTTGCAATAATTTTTGTGCTTATTGCGTTGTTCCTTACACAAGGGGCAGAGAAATTTCTCGAGCACCAGAAGATATTATAAAAGAAATAAAATGTCTTTTAAAAAAAGGTTACAAAACAATCTGGCTGCTTGGACAGAACGTTAATAGTTATAAATTCTCAAATAACTATCAAATCAAATCGAATACATCTCGAATAAATTCGAGAAAAATTAGAGGTGATTCGAATAAAATTCGAGAAATTATTACTTTTCCAAAACTCCTTCAAAAAATAGAAAAAATTCCGGGTAATTTTGAAATTGGATTTTTAACTTCTCATCCAAAAGATTTTTCAGATGAGTTAATTGAGACAATTGCAAGCTCAAAAAAAATTAAAAAATATATCCACCTACCAGTTCAAGCAGGAAGTGATAAAATTCTAAAGAAAATGAACCGCGGCTATACAAAAAAAGATTATTTAAAACTAGTTGAAAAAATAAAAAAGAAAATACCAGATGTTGAACTTTCAACAGATATCATTGTTGGCTTTCCGGGAGAAACAAAAAAAGACTTTAACGAAACCGTTGATGTTGTCAAAAAAGTTGGTTTTAAAAAAGCTTATATTGCCTGCTACTCCCCTCGGCCGGGAACAAAGGCAGAAAAATTAAAAGATAATATTCCCCAAAAAGAAAAAGAAAGAAGAGAAAAAGCTCTAAGAGAAATCATCAAAAAAATAAATAATTCGTAAAGATTAGTAATTTCGTGGAATTATGAAAAAAATAATTGCAATCGTCGGACCAAATGCTTCTGGGAAATCAAATATAGCAGTAAAACTTGCAAAAAGATTTAATGGCGAAGTCATTTCTGCTGATTCAAGACAGGTTTATAAAGGAATGAATATTGGTACAGGAAAAATTACAAAAAAAGAAATGCAAGGAATTCCTCATCATCTTTTGGATGTTGCTTCGCCCAAAAGAACTTTTAGTGTTGCTCAATATAAAAAATTAGCGGAAAAAGCAATTAAGAAAATTTTTAAAAAAAAGAAGGTTCCGATTTTGTGTGGCGGGACGGGTTTTTATATTCAGGCAGTAATTGATGATATTTCTTTTCCCAAAGTAAAGCCTGACTGGAAACTCAGAAAAGAACTTGAGAAAAAATCAACAAAAGAACTCTTTGAAATCTTAAAAAAAATAGACCCAAATCGAGCCAAAAAAATAGACAAAAATAATCCAAGGAGATTAATTAGAGCCATTGAAATAGTTAAAAAAACCAAAAAACCAGTCCCTGAAATTAAAAAAGAATCAAAATACGATGTTTTAATGATTGGTATAAAAAAAGAAAAAGAAGAATTAAAAAAATTAATTGAAAAAAGACTCAAAAAACGATTAAAACAGGGAATGATAAAAGAGGTTGAAAATCTTAAAAAATCTGGTATTTCTTGGAAAAAATTAGAAAGCTTTGGCCTTGAGTATAAATGGATTGCAAAATATCTTCAAAAACAAATCAGCAAATCAGAAATGATAGAAAAACTTAAAAAAGATATTGAAGATTACGCCAGGCGACAAATGGTCTGGTTTAAAAAAGATAAAAGAATTATTTGGATAAAAAATTATAAAGAATTAGAAAGATTGGTTAAAAATTTTCTTAAATAAAATGGCGGCCCTTTAAGACCGCCGATACATCACCTCCTTAATTTTATATATTTAATCTTTTTGCCAAACTTGGCAAAACTTTTTCTTCTAACACTTTTTTTCTATATAATAGTTTCTCCCTCTTTCCTTGAGGAAGAAAGCCGTTGTCCAGCTTCTTTTCTATTGCACCCATCTCCCTGCAACAATTCTCGTAAGCCACGAAATCTTTGTTACCTGTAACCTCGCCGATCTCCATTTTTTACCCCCTTTCCTATCACTTTTTTTTCTTTCCTGCACAAAAACCAAAGAAACTACTTTTTGAAACTCTTGCCAATCTTTCATTTTTACTTTTGAAAATTTTTTACAACCAAAACGCACCACCTCCCTCAAAAATCTCGCCCCCTTTTCCCTTCTGAATAAAATACTCTTTCCAAAACTTTTTCGTAAGAATATTCTCTTTGAATTTTTTCCCAATCCTCTTTTTTCCAAATCTCAATTCTGTTTACGCACCCTACAAAAACCAACTTTTCTCCCTTTTTTATTTTAAAATATTCAGAAATCTTTCTTTTTATTGTTTTAGGAACTATTATTTCCCTATTCTGACCAAAATTTACTCCACAAAGAAAACGAAAATCGCCAATTCCTCCAATCGAATTTATAAAAGACAATGGAAAAAGTACAATACATTTTTCGGCAGATCTCGCAGGTATAGCTATAATACAGCTTTCTTTGGCAATTTCTCTAAAAAGGGGTCGTGGTAAAACGAAAAATTTTCCATTAAAAATTCTTTCATAAGCACCAACTAACATTTTCTCTCCTCCTTTCTTTTCGGTCTCTTTGCCTAATTTAAAGAACCAACAAAAGATTTAATAATAAATTTTTTTTTCTTTGTCAATGTTAAATTAGGTAAAGATTTTTTTAAAAAAATATATAACATTATAATTGAAAATAACTTTAAAATGTGGTAAAATTAAGGATTTTTCAAAAGGCAAAATCTTATGAAAGAAAATAGCCAAAGCTTCATAAAAATTCGCGGAGCAAGAGTTCATAATTTAAAAAATATCAATGTTGATATTCCGCGAAATAAATTAGTTGTAATTACAGGCCTCTCTGGCTCTGGAAAGTCTTCTCTTGCTTTTGACACTTTATATGCCGAAGGCCAGCGAAGATATGTTGAAAGTTTATCGGCTTATGCAAGACAATTTTTGGGAATTATGGAAAAGCCAGATGCAGATAAAATTGAGGGAATTTCGCCAGCTATTGCTATTGACCAAAAAACAATTTCAAAAAACCCTCGCTCAACTGTTGGCACAATTACAGAAATTTATGACTATCTAAGGCTTTTATTTTCAAGAATAGGAACACCATATTGCCCTTTATGCAAAAGAAAAATTCAAGGACAAACAATAGACCAAATTGTTGATAAAATCCTAAAATTAAATGGAGACATTATAATCCTTGGCCCTGTAGTTCAACAAAAAAAAGGAGAGCACAAAGCAATAATTGAAGAAATTGAAAGACAGGGTTTTATGAATTTAAGAATCGATGGGAAAATTATACCAATCGAAGAAGCGCTTGAAATAGAGCTTGATAAAAATAAAAAGCATACAATTGAAGTGGTGGTTGATAGATTAACTATCTTAAACTTAGATAAAAAGAAAAATAGCGAAAGTTTTAAAGAACAACGCTCTCGCCTTGCTGATTCTGTAGAGACTGCCCTTAAAATTGGAAAGGGGCTAGTTATTGTAAGCACAAAAAAACAACAAACTACCAAGAACAAAGAACAAAAAGTTAAAAGTCGTAAGTCGCCAGTTTTAAACTCTGAAGACATTGTCTTTAGTGAACGCTTTGCTTGCCCTTATTGTGGAATCTCTTTACCTGAAATTGAACCAAGACTATTTTCTTTTAATTCACCAATTGGCGCTTGTCCTTCTTGCTCTGGACTGGGCGAAAAACTAGAAGTTGATCCAGAACTTGTTGTACCAAACAAAAACCTAACACTAGCAGAAGGAGCAATTCAGCCCTGGGCACGAGCTTCCCATAAAATTGGAAGACAAGGATATTTTTGGTGGAAATTAAAAGAACTTTCAGAAGAATACAATTTTTCTTTAGATGAAGAGTTTAAAAACCTGCCAAAAGAAATCCAAGATATAATCCTTTTTGGTGATGGATTTTTTGAAGGTGTTGTGCCCTGGCTTGAAAGAAAATGGAAAGAAACTGAAAGCGATGCCGCCCGAGAAGAAATTGAACAGTATATGAGAGTTAAAGTATGCCCAGTCTGTGAAGGAAAAAGATTAAAGCCGGAAGTTCTTTCAATTAAAATTCAAGGAAAATCAATTGATGATGTTGTAAAAATGAATATTAAAGAAGCGAAAGAGTTTTTTGATACGCTGCCAAAAAAATTAAACCCTTCTCAATTTAAAATTGCTCATTCAATTTTAAAAGAAATATCAAATCGTCTTAAATTTCTTGAAGATGTCGGTCTTGATTATTTAACCCTTGAAAGGAAGGGAGGAACTTTGGCGGGGGGCGAAGCGCAAAGAATTCGCTTGGCAACCCAACTTGGTTCAAGATTAACAGGAGTTACCTATATTTTAGATGAACCCTCAATTGGGCTCCATGCAAGAGACCAAAAAAAACTTATTGAAAGTTTAAAAGAGTTGCGAGATTTGGGAAATACAGTAATTGTTGTTGAACATGATCCTCAAACAATACTTTTTGCTGATTGGATAATTGATATGGGGCCTGGCGCTGGAAAGTATGGAGGAAAAATTATTTTTGAAGGCACGCCAAAGGAGCTTTTAAAATCAAATACCCTCACTGGAAAATATCTTTCAGGAAAATTAAAAGTTGAAGTTCAAAAAACAAGCGACAAGCGACAAAAGAAAAAAGACAAAGTGAAATATTTAATTTTGAAAGGCGCAAAAGAGCATAATTTAAAAAATATTGATGTCAAATTTCCTTTAGGAAAATTTATTTGTATTACCGGCGTCTCTGGTTCTGGAAAATCCACTTTAATTAATGATACTCTTGCCAGGGCCTTAATGAAAAAGTTCTATAACTCAAAAGAAGAACCAGGAAAGTTTTCAAAAATTCTTGGTACTGAACATTTAAAAAGGGTTTCCATTGTTGACCAATCCCCTATTGGTAGAACGCCCCGTTCAAATCCGGCAACCTATACTGGTGCTTTTAGTTTTATAAGAGAAATTTTTGCAAATACAGAAGAAGCAAAAATCAGAGGTTACAAACCCGGAAGATTTTCTTTTAATGTTAAAGGTGGAAGATGCGAGGCCTGCCAAGGACAAGGATTTAAAAAAGTTGAAATGTATTTTTTGCCAGATATTTATGTTGAGTGCGAGGAATGTCATGGTCAAAGATACAACAAAGAAGTCCTTGAAATAAAATACAAAGACAAAAATATCGCAGAAGTTCTTGAAATGACAGTTGACGAAGCATTAACTTTTTTCAGAAAATATCCAGCGCTTGAGAGAAAACTAAAAACCTTAAAAGATGTCGGCCTTGGTTATATTCATCTTGGCCAGCCGGCGCCAACTTTATCTGGGGGTGAAGCTCAAAGGGTAAAATTGGCAGAAGAGCTTTCAAAAACTGAAAGCGGAAATACTCTTTATATTTTAGACGAACCAACTGTTGGCCTTCATTCAGATGATGTCAAAAAATTATTAATTGTTTTAAAAAGATTAGTAGATAGAGGAAATACGGTTATTGTTATTGAGCATAATTTAGATGTTATTAAAAACGCTGACTGGATAATTGACTTGGGTCCAGAGGGCGGCGATAGAGGTGGTGAAATTGTGGCAGAAGGGCCTGTTAAAAAAATAATGACCTCCAAAAAAAGCTGGACAGGAAAATATCTAAAGAAAGTAAAATAGAAAGATACGAAATTACCAAGATACCCCTACGAATTTCCGAATCTGTACGAATATACGAATAAAGTTTATCAAATCCGAAATTCTAAATCCTAAACAAATCACAAATTCTAAATTACAAATTCTAAAATTTATAAACTCCTTTCTATGCCCTTCTCTTTTAATTGTTTAAAAAATTTAAACTTTTATAATTTAAAATTTGAAACCAAAAAAAATTTTGCGATAACAACAAATAAAAAGGGGCTCACCTCAGTGGGCCCCAAAAGAAACCTTACCCGCCCTGCGAGCCTTGTACTCGCGGACCACGTCCGCGAGTACCAAAAGAACCATGGCAAGGGCAACCAATGTCGCCCCTGCCAAGGCCCATGCCGGGTGGGCCGGCGGGAGACCAAACTGCAGGCCCCGCCGATCTGGTGTCGCCCCCCAAATACAGGAGGCGACTACCAGAAGAATCCCAATCCCCAGCATCCATCGCTGGAAGCTGGGAACCGGAAACTTGGCCAATCCCCACCGGGCCATTGCGGCGCCGGCGGAGAAAAAAAACAGAACTAAAGTTATTATATTCAGGTCCATTTTCCACCTCCTTTCTCTAAAATGGACCTGACTAACAATGCCCATATTATACCACTTATAAATTTTATTGTCAACTATATTTTTCTCTTGGCTACAATGATACTGAACACTTCTACATAAGCAAGGTTGAGGCTTTTAAGAAGGTAAAGAATGTTTGGAAAGAAGGTAGGAGGCGCTCTAAAATTAAGGTTAAAGGTCGAAAC
>Ga0078972_1003733_pt1 | contig 44449 bp, 26 predicted proteins | sample YelNatPaOPGAMG01_FD_67568 | JGI IMG/M metagenome (GOLD analysis project Ga0078972, IMG submission 67568) | Hot spring thermophilic microbial communities from Obsidian Pool, Yellowstone National Park, USA - OP-RAMG-01 (SPADES assembly) (version 2) | ecosystem: Environmental > Aquatic > Thermal...
CCATCAGATGCTCCTTGCCCACTATTCTGGACATGCAGTGATAGACTGTGCTTTTACCCTGAAGCTTAATTCGGGGCAGTCTCATTCCAACCTCCTTGATTGTTGTGTTTCTCCTTGTAACAGGGTGACAGACCCGAGGCCGGCCTCCTCTGGCCGGCAGGTGCTTGGGCATGTCCGGGTCAGAGCCCCTGGGCGCCCAAACACCGTGCCTGTCACCGTATTTGGGCGTAAGATGCCACAAGTCGGGCTGGGAATCAAGGGTGGAACCACAGTGTCAGCGAGGTTCCGCACCAATACACATCGTGTCTGTCCCCATATTCACTTACGCCGAGCTGGAAAATATGCGACCTCCCGAAAATCTCACCGACTTCCCGGTCAGAGACGCTCAAAACCTAAAACTTCACTCGGGTGGGACTTCCACGTCGGCGAGGCAGACAACCCACCACCAGCGCCGAGAACGCGTTGGGCCTCAGAGCGCAATCGACACAACCAGCCCGAGCTGGAGTCGCGCCAAACTTACACGCCCCCGGTCCGCCGGCATGCGGGCTGGCGGGATATGAGATGGCGATTCACCGCATTCAGGTAAGCCCGAGCGCTCGCTTCGATAACATCCGTGCTGGCGCCTTTGCCTGTCACCAGCTCGCCATCACCAAAATCAACCTTGGCTGTCACTTCGCCCAGCGCATCTTTGCCCTGCGACACGGCCCTTAGAGAGTACTCCATCAACCTGCCATTGGTCTTGGTCAGGCGGTCGATCGCGCGCAGCGCGGCCTCGACCGGCCCGTCGCCAATACTTGCGTCTTGGACGATTTCCTGCTTGCCATTGACCGACTTGCGCAATTTCACGGTGGCTGTCGGAATCGTTCCGCTGCCGCTGGTAACACTCAAGTATTCCAGTGACCATATCTCTGGAACCTGAGTAATAACACCTCCGACAAGCGCAGTCAGATCGTCGTCGTACACAAACTTCTTCTTGTCTCCGATTTCCTTGAACTTCGTGAAAACGACGTTCAGGTCAGCGTCAGACAGATTGAACCCCAAATGCCTCAATCTGGCCGAAACAGCCGCACGCCCGCTGTGTTTCGTCAGCGGAAGTTCAGTTTCCCCCCAGCCCACCTCACGTGGGTCCATGATCTCGTAAGTCTCACGCTTCTTCAGAATGCCGTCCTGGTGTATCCCACTGCTGTGGGCGAACGCGTTCTCACCTACAATGGCCTTGTTTCGCTGGACCAAAAAGCCTGTCATTCTTGAAACAAGCCTGCTCGATTTCACGATTTCCCGGGTGTTGATTTTGCACTCGAACCCGGAGAAGAAATCGGACCTCGTCCGCAAAGCCATGACGACTTCTTCGAGCGACGCATTGCCGGCTCGTTCGCCAATCCCGTTGACAGTGCATTCTATCTGGCGCGCGCCAGCCTTCACCGCCGCCAGCGAGTTCGCCACTGCCAACCCAAGGTCGTTGTGACAGTGAACACTAATCACCGCTTTCCCGGACCGAAACTCCGGAACTGAAACGTAAAGATGCCTGATCAGTCCCCCAAACTCCTCCGGTATCGCCCAGCCCACCGTGTCAGGTATGTTCACAGTGGTCGCTCCCGCTGCCACCACGGCACGGCATACCGCAACCAGAAACGCCGGGTCCGTCCGCGAAGCATCCTCGGGAGAAAACTCGACATCGTCCACATGGGATTTGGCGCGTTTTACCCCTTCCACTGCGAGACGTAGGATCTCGCTTTGCGCCTTCCTAAGCTTGTACTTGAGGTGAATCTCAGAAGTTGCAAGAAAGACATGAATCCGTGCCCGTTTCCCGGCCGGCTTTACGGCTTCTGCCGCACGGTCAATGTCCTTTGGAACACATCTGGCCAGCCCAGCTATCCGTGGTCCCTTGATTTCCCGGGCGATTGTTTGAACCGCATTAAAATCGCCTTCGCTGGTGATCGGGAACCCGGCTTCAATGACGTCCACCTGCAAACGTGCCAGTTGACGCGCCACCTCAAGCTTCTCCCGGAGATTCATCGAGGCTCCCGGACATTGCTCACCGTCCCGAAGTGTTGTGTCGAATATTATGATGCGATCCGTTTTCATGTGTCGCTTCTCTTTTCAATGTTGTTGCCCTGTACCAAGAATCATCCAACCCGCGCAATTCTCCCCAAGGAACCCTCCGATTGCCACCATGCTGCGCTGAGTTCACTGTCGTTGTTGGCGAGCGCTCGGGTTAATAAACAACCCCGCCGCCATTCGTGGCAGCGGGGTCTCGGGAAGCTTGACTCGGATGGCGCTACACCCCGACTGCCACGCTGCACAACAGCAGCAGCGCTCCGTTCCGCAGTCGAAGTGCGCCCATCAGATTCATCTTGGTTATAAGAATAGCGCCCCGCCCGCAATTCGTCAACCCCACAACCCCACCAGCTTCGACAGCTCAAAAGCACGGCCCAACCACATCGACCAGCCCGGAAATCAACTGCTCGACTTTCCAGCGCCCTGCACCTGAATCAGCATGTTCGCAATCGTAATGAGCCCGCCACCCACAAGCAGGCTTGCCCCAATCCGCTCGTTCGGATAATCGATGCCCGTCAGCAGCGAAAACCACCCGGGCATGAACAAAGCCGCCGCGCTCGCAAATACAGGTTCGACGCAGTATATCAACCCCGCCTGCGTAGCACTCACCAGCGGCTGCCACCTGTTCATCAGCAGATACCCACCCAGCGTGCTGAAAACGACAAGAATGCCCAACGACACAGCCGTCCCTGCCGTGCTGTAAGCGCTCAGCATATCAGAAACTCGCCGTGCGGTAACAAGAGCAACCGGCAAACAAAAGACCGCTATCATCACAAACATGATCAGCGTAAAGTGCCGCACGTTGTTGCGGGCAAAGCACGGTCGTTGAAGCCAGAGAATCTGCGCTGTAAAAATCACCGATGCAATCAGCGTTTCCAACTCGCCACGGCCAACCTTGAACTCACGCAAATCAATCCGCGACAACACACCCACCCCAACAACCACAAGGAAACAGCTCAAAACCACCATCGGCGACGGCCGTCGCCGTTCACGCACCGCCACCCAGATCGGTATGATGAGACAATAACACTGCGTCAAAAACGCCGATGTCGAGGCCGACGTGTACGCCAAACCGTCCATTTGAAAAACCAGCCCGCCAGCGGCAAACGCCGCAAGCCCAATCCCCTCCCACACCTCCGACATCGTCAGCCTCCGGATCGTCGGAGCACACCAAATCAACATCACCAGTCCCGCGACCCCAAAACGATACGTCATGCACAACGATGCAGAAAACCACGAGTTCGACTCCGGTATGATCCGTTGTTGCATCTGCCCGATCGCTTTCATCGTCGGGAAACTCAACGCCCAAAAAGCCGTCGCAAGCACCAACATCAATGGTGCTTTCCACGGCGACGTATGAACAGAGCGCATGGCCGCACAAACTAACCAATCACCGCCACACCGAAAAGCAATTATGGTACTACATCGGAAAACCCGTGCAGTGATCGCAAATTGGCGGACCATTCGAGAGTTTGGACTACAAACCGTTCGGCCGCCGATCCAAACCTCATCAGCCCCGGCCCGGAAAACTCTCCGCCTTGCCAGACCAAGACTCCAAAACTCCATTCCGGTGAGATTCCCGAGCCGGGCGACAAAGTCGCCCCGGTCAGCGCGGCGCGACACAACGGTATTCCCGCAGCCGGCGCAGTTGTCACAAGCCGAGCATTCGGTTACGGCTGCGCCGGGCTGAGCGTCAACTCAACAAAATGGATCGATCTGCATACACAACCGAAAAATTCACTTGTCCATTCGCGCCGTTCAGCGTAGGAATGCTTCCCGTAACGATGCACAAACAATGAAATCATTCCGTATGAAAACAGTATCTCGCCGTGACTTTTTGCGCGCCTCAGCGCTGACAGCAGGTGTGGCAACTTTTGGGTTCCCCCAATTGCTGCTCGCCCAGAACCCCGGAAACAAAATCAACATCGCCGTCGTTGGCGCCGCCGGAAAAGGAGCCAGTGACACCGACCACTGCGCAAGCGAAAACATCGTCGCCCTCTGCGACGCGGATGAAAATCATTGCGCCGGCCAGCTCAAAAAGTACCCAAAAGCCAAGTTCTATCGTGACTTCCGCAAAATGTATGAAGAAATGGGCAAGTCGATCGATGCCGTCATCGTTTCGGCGCCCGATCACATCCACGCGCCCGCTGCCGCGTTGGCAATCAAGATGGGCAAACACGTCTATTGCCAGAAGCCGCTCACACATTCTGTGTACGAAGCGCGAACCCTCCGCGAGCTCGCCCGCAAACACAAGGTGGTAACTCAAATGGGCAACCAGGGCAGCTCCGAAGACGGCCTGCGCCGCGCTGTCGAAGTCATTCAGGCCGGCATCATCGGCAATATTCGCGAAATCCACGTCTGGAGCAATCGCCCGATCTGGCCCCAAGGAATCGACAGACCCGCCGGTGAAGACCCGGTCCCCGCAAACCTCGATTGGGACGTGTGGCTCGGCCCGGCACCGTACCGACCCTACAAGCAGGGCGTCTATCACCCGTTCAATTGGCGCGGCTGGCAGGATTTCGGCACCGGCGCGCTCGGCGACATGGCCTGCCACACCGCAAACATGCCATTCCGAGCATGCAAACTCGGTTACCCATCCGTCGTCGAAGCCGAAGACCACAGCGGCATGAACACGGAAACCTACCCGAAATCATCCCGAATCAGATTCGAGTTCCCGGCCCGCGAAGGCCTTCCTCCAGTCAAGTTCTGGTGGTACGACGGCAACCCCGGAGACAAGTCTGTCACTCTGCTCCGGCCCAACCCGGAACTCACCAAGGAAATCGTCGAAATGCGAGGTGAACTGCCGGGTTCCGGCTGCCTCCTGATCGGCGAAAAAGGCAAAATCTTTTCACCTGACGACTACGGCGCTCAGTTCTACATCCTCATGGCGGGCGAAAAGGAATACAAGAACGGACGTGACCACGACGCAGTCAAGGCCGTTCCGCAAACCATCCCACGGAACGCGGCGAAGGGCGACACTGATTATCGCCAACACGCCGAGTGGATCACGGCAATCAAAGCCAACGATCCGAACATGCCCTACTCGCGCTTCGACATCGCAGCCTACCTGACAGAAATCATCCTGCTCGGCTGCGTCGCACTGCGCGTGGGAAAAGGCAAACGGCTTGACTGGGACGGCCCGAACATGCGCGCCAAGAACGTGCCCGAAGCCGCTCAGTACGTCCGCCGCCGCTATCGCAAGGGCTGGACACTCTAAAATCGTACCGACTGAACAAACCCGCGGACGTAGGTCCGCGGGTTTTTCTTTTTTCTCGTAGCCGAAACTTCCCCGGTTTGCAACTCCGAGCCTGGCAGTCCATTTCCAGCCCGCCATGCGCCCGTCCATTCACCAAGTTGAAAGTTGAGAGTTGAACGTTGAACGTTGTACGTTGACTGTGCTTTGGCCTTTCAACGCTCAACGTGCAACGCTCAACGTACAAATGGTGACCGGTCGTTGGAATGAAACCTTGGATATCGAGCTCGGCGCTCTACTTGCCGGAGCCGGGCCAACGCAGGTGCCTATGAAGAAAATCAAACGTGCCGACACCGTTGATCGTGTGCGGACCATCAAAAAACTCGATATCGGCTCTGTCGCCGAACCCAAGACTCACGTAATGTCGCCGTACCCTTGCGAACTCATAAGCAACCCATTCATCGGGAGCGACACCATCTCTGTGCCCGCGTTCGACCATGAACGGCCGCGGAAAAATCAGCCACGCAAGCTCGGCGTGGTTGAACGTGTTGGCAAGATTCCACTCCGGCATGTCGTACTCGGCTGTCCACAGGTACGAGTACTGGGCTCTTGCCGACACGTTTTTCCACACCCACTCGTTGAAATCGGCGGAGCAAATGCTGAGGCTGTATCGGGCCACAAGCGGCGGAATCCGCAACGCCGTTTTTCCACCATAGCTCAGGCCGTAAAAACCAATCCTGTCCGGATCAACAAAATCAAGGTTTGCAAGCCAATCGGTGATCACTTCGTGCTGCCGCAATATGAATGACCAGAGGGTCAGGCCGAGAGGCTGCGATTTCCTCAGCAACTGCCGGAATCGCGTCCCGCCAATGTATGGATTCTGCGGCGCGAACGTCACGAATCCCCGCTCAGCCAGTCGCCACGCGAACGCATGATAGGCTGGATTGTCGATCCTCGGGTCCGCCACATCGCACGGGCGCCCTTCGAGACCATGTTGGCACACCACAACAGGATGGCGCTCGCCAGATTTTAGGCCTTTCGGAACCACCAGAATCCCATAAGCAAACACGTCATCGCACACATCCAACATCACTTCGTAACTGCGGCAGTTGTTGGTTTCGAACAAAAACCTGGAGCGCGGGTTTGGCGGCAGGTTTCGAACTGTCAGCACGCCAATCACGTTGGTGCGCAGAAAAGACCTGTATTCCTCTGCGCTGCGTTGGAACGCGTCTGCTCCTGTGAAATCACAGCGCTTCCAAAATTCTCGTCTGGCGTATTCGGCTTCGCGCATCAAATGCTGTGTGTCTTCGAGTATTTCAAGATACTGCCGCAGAGTTCGAGCGGCCGGGTCGGGCCACGCCGGTGCACCGATGAACGCCGGCGCCGGTCCCGGTTGTTTGTTCAGTTCCGCATTTGGCGCGAGCTGCGCCAGAAACTCCCGCGCAGTCTCGGTCGAGCAAATCGAATCCGCTGCCGGATAACTTGCAAAAACCTTCGAGCCCGCCCGCCAATTCTCAATCCGCCGCAGTTCAGCATCGAACTGATCGCGTGTGGGGCGCCAGAGCGAACCCGGCGCACCGCCGTACTGATCCGTCAAGGCAACTTCCGGATATTTCCCGAATTCCACGCATAACGCCCTCGGCAGAATCATCGCTCCCAATTCAGCGTCGCCGAATCGTTCGAGAAACGACCATACGTTGCGATCTATTGGCTGTTCAGGAAGACGTGAGCACAGGCCGAAAGCTCCACAAACACCAACAGCCTCGAAACGCTCGTCAATCGCTCCGGCCAACAGGGCGAGCAGCCCACCTTCACCGTAACCGATGATCCCGATCTTCGGATGGCTCGGCGCGTTCGATTTCGGATTTGCTTCAACATCATGATCGCTTCTTCCGGCGGCCCCACTGCTGCGCGTCGATTCAAACCAATCGGCAGCGGCAAAGATTTTCTGAAGTTCGTATCCCAACGGGGTCCTGCCCAGCTCGTAGCTCGCTCGCCACAGCGTTTCGCGTTGGCTGTGCTTGGTCTGTCTCACGCCGGGGTTGCCGCTGAAACGGTTGCCGCGATCAATCAGCGACGGGACCAGCACACGGCACCCGGCTTCCGCCAATCGCCTTGGAAATTGATCTTCAACATCCACCCCGGGCAAAAGACCCACAGCCTGCTCAGGTGACCAGTCACAGTCCGGAACCGCAATGACGTCTGCCACGGCGTCTCTGTCCGGTAACAACAAAAGCCCTTCTCCGTGCACATCTCTGAACACTGTCCATGAAACCGCGTGCACGACAAAATTCGACCCTCTCGCCACCGGCTTTGCGATCGGGTCGGCTGCGCTGACGGCTTTGACAGGCGACGTGACCGTCATGTTCACCGACGAGATCTTGTCAACGAGACCCAGAATCTCTTTCAGTCGGGCCCGGTTCGCTTCGATTTCGAGCGGTGGTTGCGCGCCATCGGCAGCCGAGAAATACGAGTTCCACAGCAATTCGCGTTTCTTCGCAGCCTCGCCGAGAAGCCGATCAAGATGACGATGTATCCCCTCGACCATCTTTTGTGCAGTGTCATCGGCGAAATCCAGCAGCCCCGTCCCCGGCAATGGCTCTGCTCCATCCGCCAACACTCCGCACGCGGACAATGTCAGCCCAAGCAAAACACCCAATGCACGACCTGCGAAAGCTTGCCAGTACATAGCATTGATCACGGTTTGATACAATTAATGTGACTTGGGTGAATCTGTGCAGCAACAGCAAACTCGCGCATCGTTCGACACCCTTGGCTCCAGTAGTTCACTTGTTCATCCCGGCTCATCGCAGCCGTGTGCGACGAACTCGCCCCCCCGCAATGCGGCGCAGCAGAGCGCCGAGCTTGCAACAAACACCGTTGCCTCGCTGCGATAATTCGGTTGCGACCGGCCTGCCCTGCGTACGATCTAATCGCTCATTCAGGCAATGGTTTGCCCTTGGTTTCCGGCGCAAGCCAGATCAACGCCATCCCCACAAGGTACACAAGCGTCACCACCGCCCCGGCACGCGCGTAACTGCCCTCGAAATGAGCAACCAGTTCTCCCTGCAACAATGCGCCACCAGCCGCAAAAACTCGACCAAAGTTGAATGCCAGTCCCTGACCGGTTGCGCGTGCGCGAGTCGGGAAAAGTTCAGGGAAATAGAGGGGGAACCACCCGTAAAACGACGCAGTGGCAAGACTCACCCCAAAGGCAAGCAACAGAAATGTCCGATTAAACTCCGTGATCGTGCGGAACATGTACCCGCACAACAGCAGCGAGGCAAGACAAAGCAGGAAATACGACGGGCGTCTTCCGAGACGAGCACCCACCATTGGGGCCACAAAACAGCCAACTATGGCACCAAACGCCTGAACCATTTGCGTTTGCGCTTTGGCACCCGGATTTGCTCTTCCAGCGAGTTGATCTGACCACAATGGCAGCCATTGCACCGATCCCCAGGTTCCAATCAACGCCACGGATGCGAAAGCTATCGCAAGCAACGTCACCCCCAACAGCCTGCCCGAGAAAATCTCGCGAACGGGCCTTGCCGTTTCGCGCTTCACAGCAGCTTTCCAGCGCTCCGATTCAGGAACGCAAATTATGACAAAGAAAACCAAGAACGCAGGCAACGCGCCCACCAGAAACATCCAACGCCACGAGTCAACTGTGACGTGCTTCAGCGTGGCCACAACCCCAGTCAGCAAAAAGCCGAAGTTCGCCGCAGCACCAATCGCTCCCGCCAGCAACGGTCGCAGCCGTTCCGGCCAGCATTCCATCACAAGCGCAACGCCAAGGGACCATTCCCCGCCCATTCCCAATGCGCCTACAAACCGCAAAGCGCCGAGTTGCCACGGCGCCTGCGCAAAATAGCTGAAACCGGTAAACAGCGAGTAGGTCAGAATGCTCAATGCCAGCGCGCGCACGCGCCCGATGCGATCCCCAAGCCACCCAAAAACCAGTCCGCCCGACGCGGCGCCAAGGAGAAAACAGGCATTGATCCTCGCGTTCCACGGGCCAACCAGCTTGTCCGCAGCTTCAACATCGACGGATTTCAACAGGTCAAGAAGTGCCGATCTCGCAACAACCGGAAACAATCCAAGTTCAAATCCGTCGAACAGCCAGCCAAGAAATGCCGCCAAAAGCACCATCCATTGGCCCCGGGTCAGGGTCGATCTGCTCGCCGCGGTCGAGTCCATTCAATTCTCCGTTTCCAAAAATCATGCGCAAGACACCAACCTGATGGCCAGACATTATTTCGCACTCCATCCACTCCGGAAATCTCACCGGCCAACGCCCACACACAAAGGCATGCTTCCAATCCGGATAGATGCGTATTGGCTACTGTGTGCCAAGCTTTGCTAGCAGTCCTTTTTCGCGCGCCCGCTCGTACATGCTCCGAAACCACCATGCGGCCACGACAAGATACGCCGCATTCAACCCAAAAGCCCAAAGCAAGTGTGCAGTCGGAAACGGCTCGCCGGCGAGCACCTGACGCATGCCCTCAAACACGTGCGTGGCCGGCAGAGCCTGTGATAGCGGCTGAACCCAGCGTGGAAGCACATCAACGGGATAAAACACCGCTGCCAGCGGTTGCACCAGAAACGGCACCCCCCATGCCAGCGCCTCGACAGCTTGTCCCCATCTCATGATGAGGCCCGTTGTAATCATCCCCATTGCCCATCCCATCAACAGCAGGTTTATGAACAATGGAATCAGTGCAAATCCCATGGCCAACAGATTGAACTGATACAACAGCCATGCAAGGCACGTCAGCGCAACAACCGTCACGCCGATCCTCACAATTCCCACAACGTAAGTGGCAACGATGAATTCTTCGATCCGAATCGGGGCAACGAAAACATTCAGCAGATTCCGCGTCCACACATCTTCCAGAAACGACAGTGTCACCCCTTGCTGCGCGCGATACAGAATGTCCCAGAAAATCATGGCGCCGAGCAAAAATGTAATTGCGCCCATCCCGGCCGACGGCGATTGAGCAGTCGCATAAAGCCGCTGCAGGTACAATGTGACATACCCCCAGACAAGCAAATCCATCGTCGGCCAGAAGAAAAGCTCGATCATCCGCGGCACGCTCCGCTTGTACAGCAGCGTGTAACGCAACACCAACGCGCTGATTCTTGTCCAGCTCATTCCAAGATCACCCGCAATCCTTTCTTTGAACCGTCACGCCAAAAACCTCGAACCCGGAAATCTCACCGGCCAACGCCCAGGGAGCACAAATATGTTCAATCCGGTGAGATTTCCGGTATTGAGAACCCGCGCCCAGAGCGGAGAATTTTTATTCCCAGAATTGATGCCCAACTTTGTGACTTGGGGGATTTCGCCGAGGCGGATTCCGACAGACTGTAGAGTGTTTTCATTTCCCTTCGATGGGGCGCGGGTTTCCTGAAGCCCGCATAATTCATACTTCTGTGAAGGCATCCGCTTCGCAGACTGCTCAGGGCATGAAATATGCGGGCTAACCACCATCACCCACCACCTCTCCCAACGCCGTCCAGAACATCGCCGCTCCGCGCCACCGTGATGAAAACTTCCTCGAGTGAACGGCGCTGAAAATGATCGATGATCTGTCGAGCTGTGCCCTCGGCAATAACCATGCCCTTGTGCAGAAATACAACCCGATCGCACACCATCTCGACCTCGCCCATGTTGTGCGAAGTGTAAATCATGCTGATGCCCTTTTCGCGCTGGATTTGACGCAGAATCCGCCGCACTTTGTCGGCAATGTCCGGGTCGAGGCTGGCCGTCGGTTCGTCCAACAACAACAATTCCGGATCGTTGCACAGCGCCTTGCACAGATTCACTCGCGTTGATTCACCGGCAGACAGATGCCCCGTCACTTTGTCCTTCAAGTGTTTGATCTCGAATAACTCGAGCAGAAAGTTCAACTTCTCGGTCGAGTCCCGAACACCGTACAACCTCGCAAACAAGCGCAGATTCTCCCAAACACGCAGATTCGTCGGCAACGCCGCATAGGCCGAAGAAAAGTTGCATCTCTGGAGGATTTCGACCCGATGCGATCGCAGTTCCTTGCCGAAAACGCGCACGGTTCCGCTCGTGTGCGTCGTAAGGCCAAGTAACACCTGCAATGTCGTGGTCTTGCCAGCGCCGTTTGGCCCCAGCAACCCCACGATTTCTCCGCGCCGGACGCAAAAGGATACGTCGGCCACGGCCACTGTGCCGTCGAATTCCTTCCGCAGATGTTCCACCTCAACAACAGGTTCGCTCATCGCGACCCAAACCGTAGCAGGCTTATTTCGGCTGCGCAAATCATGGGCAATGAAACCGCGCGCGCACCGCCCCAAGCCGCAACCCGCAGATATCGTGTCTGTCACCTTATTCCTCATTCCGCCAGCCCGGCCGTTACCAGTTGACCATTGAACCTTGAGGGTTGAACGTTGAGCGTTGAACGTTGAGCGTTGAACGTTGAACGTTGAGCGTTTGACGTTGAGCGTTTCACGTTCCAAGTTCCACACCCAAGACTCGCCGCGCTCCAACAGCGAGCCTGTCACCTTGTTTGAGCCGAAGACTTCTCAGCGCGGCGCAGCCCCTGGCTTGGCGCTCGTGCGCAAAGCGCTGGCGCGCCGCAATCAGGAAAGGAACTTCTCACATCGCCGGGCTAAACGCGGCGTGCGTTCACCAGCCGGGCGAAATGCTCGAACGACCGATCGTAGGTTGCCTCCGCATCTGCCGGAAAACAACAAGCAGGCAATTCGCGGTTCCGGAGATGATAGCTCAGACAGTCACAGCAAAACCCCTTGCGCGAGCAGGGTTCATATGAACAATTGCATCGGCTCCGGTTCCGTTGTTCTTTGCATTCCATGGAAAGACAATAGCATTGTCCGATCGGAATGTGAAGCGTTCGGTACCCGGGGCGTTCCCTCGCGCCAGCGATTCAGCACGTTCAGATCATCGAATGTTTCGGGCCGCACATCCGTGTTGTTCGCGAAATCCCCGGCCAATCAACTGCACGGCACTTGTCCTCAGGCCATCAACCATCAAACAAGTCGCTATCCCCCAGTAACTGGATCCATTTGGTGCAAGAGTCGCGGCGGATGATAAAATTCGCAGTGGCCAAAAGACTCTCCAAAACGGTATTGGAGATTGAATCAGACACCGAAACTCCAGCCTTCGACACTCCGGCTTGATGAGGGGCTTCCGCCCTTGTGGTCGCCGGTTTGCCGCACCACCTGTGGTTTGGCTTGTTACACTATCTCAACCGGGCACTTCGGAAGAGCGTCAAGGAACGCGCGACCGTACCGTTTTGTCAGGATCCGATTGTCGAGCACAACCACAATCCCCGTATCGGTCTTGGTGCGTATCAACCTGCCCACGCCCTGTCGGAATTTCAAAATGGCTTCCGGAAGTGAAAAGTCCATGAACGCATTACCGCCATTGGCTTCGATGCGTTCGATTCGTGCCTCGATTAGGGGGTGATCGGGAACGGCAAACGGAAGCCGGGTGATGATGACGTTGCTCAAAGACTCGCCCGGTACATCAACCCCCTGCCAGAAACTGTCGGTGCCGAACAACACCGAATCGATGTCTTTCTTGAATTTCTCCAACATGAGCGACCGTGGTGTCCCGGTTCCTTGAACAAAGCAGTTTACCCCGAGTTCGTCGAAGAAATCCTCGAGTTCATCCCCGAGCTCTTGCATGAGGCGGGAGTTGGTGAACAGGACAAATGCTTTGCCATGAGTCTTGCGGATGAAATGCCGAATCCATTTGCTGAGTGCCTTCGAGTATTCGGGGTCGCGCGGATCGGGCATTTTGCCCACGACGTAAACGCGCATTTGGCGTTCGTAATCGAACGGCGATCCGACCTGGAGAAGCGTCGCGTCGGTCGCACCCACGCGTGATGCGAAATAGTTCAGTCCGTCTTTTCGACCGGGTTCGGCGCGTACGGGCTGCCCGAGATGTTTTGTGTCCATGCCAAGCGTTGCGCTGGTCATTATCACCGATGTCCCCGTGCTGAACAGACGGCGCCGGAGGTAATCCGCCACGTCAACCGGCGCTGCGTTGAGCGTGATGATTTTCTGGCCTTTTCCTCCGCGTTCGACCCAATAAACATGGTCGTCCTCACTCTGTTTCAGGAAAAACGTAATCGCATCGCGTAGTTCGCCCAATCGCCGATTGCACTCCACCAATTCACTGCCAATGTCCGAATCCTCGGACATTTTGATCATGTCAGAAACCTCTTCTTTCACGCGTTCAAGGGCCAGAGTAACGTTGTCATCCACAATGTCCGGCTTGCGAATGCGCAACTCTGTCCAACGCCGCGGCGCGCCAGACGATGAATCCGCGGACTCGGGTCGAAGTGACTCGCCGCGCGACTTGTAAAGCCGGTCGCACTCTTCCTCGATGGCTTCGAAAAACTTCTGGGTTCTCTCCAAAGCGTCGGCCACCAACGTCACCGCCTTGCCCCGCCGAAGTGTGGCCAGCAACCCCTTGCCGGTCTTCTCGGTCCACAACCGCTGGAGATTGAACCGCATTTGCGAATTCGAGACACTCACTCCAATGTGCCGCGCGGCAACAGACTCCATCGTGTGCGCTTCGTCGAATATGACGAAATCGTTTTTGAACAGGACACCGCCTTCGACTGATTCCTCATCGAGGCTGCCCAGTTGTGTGAAAAAAAGGGTGTGATTCAACACCAGCACGTCCGCGGACATGATTCGACCGCGAACACGCTGGAAAAAACATGGCTGGCCGCCAGCCTTTACGAAATCCGACTGGTGCCCGCATTTCTTCGGCGAACAAAGCCCGCGCTCAGAACACACCTGCGCCCACACCTTAGGATCAGGTTCCGTCTCGAAATCAGACAAACTGCCGTCTTCGGTTTTCTTTGACCATTCGTAGATTCGGCGCAGTTCCTCGCTTTCGGTGGAAGTGAACAGGCTGTCGGCCTGCTGCATCGCCTTGTGCAATCGCCGCGTGCAAAGGTAGTTCTGGCGGCCCTTCAACATCGTGTAGCTGAATCGCACCGGCAGAATGCGTTCGAGCATTGGCAGGTCTTTTTCCGTGAGCTGCTCTTGAAGGTTTATGGTGTGGGTGGAAACAATGGCCTTTTTCCGATTCGTCACAGCATACAAAATGGCCGGAATCAGGTAGGCAAGGCTCTTGCCAACACCTGTCCCGGCCTCGACTACAAGGCATTTCTTTTCAACCAACGCCCGGGCTACAGCCACTGCCATTTGCTGTTGCTGAGGTCGGTACTCGAAGTTCCTGGCTCTGGAAAGAAGACCGTTCGGTGAAAAGATCGCCTCCACCTGTGCAACAAGGTCCTCGACTGTGTTCTGTGGAATTGTCTCGGTAGTGCTGATCATGAGTTCCCTGATTCGGGATGATGGCGGGCAATCACCTGGATGAGCGCTGCGTTCTTTGCAATGTGGCCTTCAGGCAGAACACCGCGCCACGACACGTTCGGGTAAACCAGCGACCTCCGTCCTATAACGCTGCCCGGGTTCAGCACGGCGTTGCAGCCGATTTCGGCCTCGTCCCCAACCACCGCCCCAAACTTCCGAAGGCCGGTGTCAATGTCCGTGCCCTCCCAGCGCACGATGACATTCCCGGGCACCAGCTTCACGTTTGACACCTTGACCCCGGCGCCCAGATGCGCGCGGTGCCCAAGAATCGAATCGCCGACGTAATTAAAATGCGGCACTTGGACATTGTTGAACAGCACGCAATGCTTCAGTTCACAGGAATTACCCACCAAACATCCATCTCCTATTATCACATGCTCACGAACATACGCATTATGCCGAATTTCGCAATTGCGTCCTATGATCGCCGGTCCCTTGATCATCGCGCCGTCCTCGACAACCGTGCCTTCACCAATAAACACTTTGTCACCAATCCATGCGCCTCCGATGCATCTGTTGCGCAATTCGGAACGAACATTCCGGACAATGTAATCAGAGAGCTTCTTGAGAGCGTCCCATGCATATTCGCAACCCTCAAACAGAGCCGCGTGCTCTGTCTGACTCAAATCGAGTATCTGGTTCGGTCGGAACATGCGGCTAGGATTGGGGATGCATGGCCGAAGGCGCAACGCCAAACTTTGCCTTGAAAGCCTTGACCGACCATTTGAGCCAGTGAACAACAAACAATCCAATACGAAGTGCTGTTAAACCCGACCCCAACCGGAAACCGCCACCCCCTCCCCATCAAGCGCAGCCTGTCGGTCCTTACTGTCACTGCTCGGTGACCAAAACACCAACGGCCCGATCCATACCAGCGTGGGACAACGCTCCACGTGTCACAAATCACGCATGGCAGCACTTGTATTTCACATGACAACTGCGTACCCTTGCACGCATGTCTGCGCCCAAAAGCGGAGTAATAGTCGCACTTTGGACACCCACAAGGGATGAATTCGCCTTGGACGAAGCCGGGTTGCTGTCGAACATCGAATTCCTGAAAACCAAAGGGATAACAGGCTTTATGATCCTTGGCAGCACCGGCGAGTTCGCAAGGTTGGACGTCCGAACCCGGCTCGATTGTCTTGCGCTGCTGCGCCCCATGGCAGATCAATGGCCAACAATCGTTAATGCCAGCGCAATACGGCCTGCCGACGTGATCACCGTCGGAAAACGCGCTCGCGAACTCGGGTTTGCCACAATGTCATTACTCCCGCCGGCGTTTTACAGCCTTGCTCAACCGGACCTTGCCGAGTTCTTCATTTATTGCACAAACGCAGTTGGGCTGCCGCTTTTCCTTTACAACTTCCCGGAACGCGCCGGCACACGAATCAACATCGAAACAATCCGTGCCGTGGCAGATAGCGTTGAATTCGTCGGGGTAAAGCAGAGCGGCGCTGAGTTCGAATACCACCGCGAACTTGTAAAGCTCGCCAGGGAAAAGAACTTCGTCGTGTTCTCGGGAACCGAAGTTACCTTGCCGGAAGCACTGGCGCTCGGAGTCAACGGCTGCGTGAGCGGCCTCGCAAATGCAGTGCCGGAATTGGTCGTCGGCATCCATGAAGCCGCACTGAAAGGCGACCGCGAAAAAACAGAAATGTTCAGAGCGCGGATCGATATGCTCCTCCATAACGTGAACGTGCTCGAGTTCCCGCTCAACGTGGCAGCGGCCATGTCAGCTCGCGGACTCGCCACGGGGAAAACAAAAACACCTTTGTCAGCTCACACCACGGCACTGCTCGACCGGGTCGTCGAAAAGGTACGCGCCTTGTACGTGGATTGGGAACTCCCCTGCCTGACGGGAAAAGCTTGATCAACCAATACAAAACAGGGATAAACTCCTTGCCATGGGCGTGTTCTTGCTGGGACTTGTTCTGCTACTGCTGGGATATGCGCTCTACGGGCGTTTGATGGCGCAAACGGTCCGCCCCGATCCCAACCGCGTTACGCCTGCGATCGCCCTCAACGACGGCGTCGATTTTGTCCCAATGGCGACCTGGCGCGTGTACCTCGTACAGTTGCTAAACATTGCGGGGCTTGGCCCGGTCTTCGGCGCCATAATGGGCGCGCTGTGGGGGCCACAGGTTTTCCTTTGGATAGTATTCGGCTGTATCTTTGGGGGAGCGGTGCATGACTTTCTCTCGGGTGTAATGTCCGTCCGCAACAACGGCGCGGGTTTGCCGGACCTGATCGGGTACTACCTCGGCAGCGCCGCAAGACACCTCGCAACATTTGTCATCCTTTTGTTGATGGTTTTGGTCGGAACGGTTTTCGTCAAAGGACCGGCGATGCTGCTGGTGGAATTGCTGCCTGCTGAAAAGTTGGCTGGCTGGCTCGGAGAAACATCCACCCAATGGCTTCAAACAAACTTCCACGGCTTGTCCGGCTGGACATGGCTGGTCATGATGGTCATTTACGCTTATTACCTCCTGGCCACGTTGATGCCAATAGACAAAATCATCGGTCGGTTTTATCCGTTTTTCGCTCTGGCTTTGCTGATCATGGTGTTTGGGCTGGGCGCCGCCCTGTTGACAGGACAGATTCCTTCGCCCGAGTTCACCCTGAAGAATTTGCATCCAAATCATCTGCCTGCATGGCCCCTGATATTCATAACCGTAAGTTGCGGAGCTGTCAGTGGATTCCATGCCACCCAAAGCCCGCTGATGGCCCGCTGCCTGAAAAGTGAAAAGCACATGCGGATTGTGTTTTATGGCGCCATGATCGCGGAAGGGATCATAGCGCTGATCTGGGCCTCGGCCGCACAAGGCTTTTACCACGGCACCCAAGGCCTCGCTGACGCACTCAAAACCGCCGGCGGACCGGGCGGCGTAGTGCATGCTTGTTGCGTATCAACCATGGGAGCTGTCGGCGGCGCCCTCGCAATACTTGGCGTGGTCGTACTCCCTATTACCTCCGGAGACACCGCCTTCCGCGTCGCCCGACTCATGCTTGCTGATTACTTCGCCGTTCCCCAAACACAAGCCATAAACCGATACAAACTTGTGATCCCATTGTTCGCCGTGTCGTTTGCCCTAAACTTCATAAACTTCGATGTCATCTGGCGCTACTTTGGCTGGACCAACCAGACGCTCGGTGCAGTCGCCCTCTGGACTGGTACAGTCTTCCTGGCCAAACGCGGAAATTGGTGGATAATAGCTCTCGTTCCCGCCGTGTTCATGACGATCATGACAACCACTTACATCCTCGTCGAAAGAATCGGCCTGGGTCTGAACCCCCGGCTCGGAACAACCATCGGCATACTGATCGGCACGGCCGCGGCAATAACTTTCATGATCGTTCGCCCGAGGCTCACCCGCGAAACAGTGCACCCAGCCATCCCACCTCGCCCAACCGAAGCAGAGCGATCAGCCGACTCCATCGCATGTTAACCCGACAAACCCAACCGGAATGACGGGCTGTGCACGACATGGCCGTCAGCCGGTGAGATACCCATGCCAAACCCCGCACCACCTCTCCCGCTTGTTGACTGCAAAAAAGATTGTCTCCCGTGACCGGCAGTGTAGCCTTCCCACAGCCGCAATGTTGACGAGCAAGTTTTCAGAGCTTGGGTTCCCCGGGCGACTGATCGCCGTCGAGGGCATCGACGGGTCAGGCAAGTCCACACAGGTCTATTTGCTGCGACGCTGGCTCGAACAGCAAAACCTGAAAGTTTTCCTCAGCGAATGGAACTCATCCGATCTGGTTAAAAGCGCAACCAGCAAGGGCAAAAAGACACACCTTCTCACCCCAACAACATTCAGTCTCATCCACGCCACGGATTTCGCCGACCGTTACGAAAGACACTTGGTTCCCTTGTTGCGCGCCGGGTATATCGTCCTCTGCGACCGCTACATCTACACCGCCTTTGCAAGGGATGTCGTGCGGGGCTGCCCGCCGGATTGGGTGCGGCACCTCTACGGCTTCGCAGCGCAGCCGGATTTGACCTTCTTCTTCAAAGCGCGCCTGGAAACGTCTTTGCAGCGGATTCTGGACGGTCGCCAGCAGCCCAAGTACTTCGAGGCTGGCATGGACCTTGGACTCTCGCCAGACCCGGTCGAGAGCTTCCGCATTTTTCAGGGCCGGCTTCTCGAACAATACCTTGCCATGAGCACCGCGTACGGATTCTACGTCATTGACGCCGACCAGCCGGTTGAAGCCCAGCAAACATTGGTGCGCAAAGTGGTCGCCGATCGTATTGACCTCTCCAAATTCCACACATCCAAACGCTGAATCAATGGGCAACGCATCCAGCAAACATCGTCAGTCAAGCTCACGCACCGGAGTCGTCCCCACAGTCATCATTCCAACAACAACACCAAAACGTTTTTACGGTCACGGCATCCCGGGCGTCGATGCCTCGAAACTCTCCGGCAAACTGATTGTGTTGGAAGGCGCCGATGGGTCCGGAAGGTCAACACAAATATCGCGCCTCGTCACGTGGCTCGAGGGTCGTGGACACGCCACTGTCCAGGTCGGCCTCAAGCGCTCGACGCTCGTCAGTGAAGAGCTCGCCAAAGCACAGCAGGGCAATGTCCTCAGCCGAACCACGTTCAGCCTGTTTTATGCCACCGATTTTGCCGACCAGTTGGAAAATGTGATCATCCCGGCTCTCAAAGCCGGATTCATGGTTCTAGCCGACCGATACATATACACACTAATGGTGCGAGACCTCGTGCGCGGTCTCGACGAAGAATGGGTTCGAAACCTCTACAGCATCGCGCTTGTCCCTGACGCAGTGTTCTACCTTCAGGTCTCACCGGAAGAGCTCATCCAGCGCACCTTCGCCAAAAGCCTCGCGCTTGATTATTGGGAGAGCGGAATGGACCTCGGCCTCTCCCAGGACATGTTTGACAGCTTTGTGAAGTACCAGAAACGCGTGATCGAACAGTTCCAACGCTTGCAAAGCATTTATGGATTCACGATCGTTGACGGGAATCGACCGATCGAAGTGGTTAACCGCGAGCTGCGCCGCCAAATCGATCTTGTCCTTGCAGGCAAATCAGCCATGAGTTGAGCGCTAATGGTCCGCAATAACAATGGCGAGTCGTATGGCCGAATCAAATAAGGATTATCTCGTTGGCGTTGACCTTGGAGGAACGAAAATCCTCGCTGGTGTCTTCGATCAAAAGCTCAACTGCCTCGGCAGCGCCAAACTCAGCACCAAAGCCGGACGCGGCCCTGACGCCGTAATCGAACGAGTAGCCCGCTGTGTTAAAGATGCAATTGACGAATGCGATCTCCAGATAAAACAAGTCATCGGCGTCGGAGTGGGCGCCCCGGGAGCTTCTGACCCGGTCACCGGACGTGTCATTTTCGCACCAAACCTTGACTGGAGAGATGTCCCACTCAAAAAGGAATTGGAAAAACAGCTCGGCGTCCCGGTGTTTATCGAGAACGACTGCAACATCCAGGCCCTGGGCGTCCATGCCAAGGAGTTCAAGGCCAAACCCCGCCATTTGGTCGGCATCTTTATCGGCACAGGAATCGGCGCAGGACTCATACTGGACGGCAAACTCTATTCCGGTTTCAACCGCACCGCCGGTGAAATCGGTCACATGGTGCTCGAAGTTGGCGGACCAAAATGCAACTGCGGAAACCGAGGCTGCTTCGAAGCCCTTGCCAGCCGCACCGCAATCTTTAAACGCATTCAAAGCGCCGTAAAAGACGGCCAGAAAACCCTCCTCACAGAAATCCTCGAAGGCAACCTGACAGATATGCGCAGCGGCGATCTCCGCAAAGCCATTCGCCGCGGCGACAAGTTCGTCGAAAAAATCGTCGAGGAAGCCGCCGAATACACGGGCATCGCCGTCGCTAATGTCATCAACCTGCTCAATCCAGAAGTCGTCGTCCTCGGCGGCGGCGTAATCGACGCCCTCGAAGATGAAATGCTCGCGATCATCGTTGAAACCGCCCACGACAACGCCATGCCCGGCACCGACAAGGGAATCGAGATCGTAGCATCCCAACTGGGCGACGAAGCCGGAATTACCGGCGGCGCAGTCTTGGTAAAGCAAAACATCGGTTGATGACAAACCCACGCACCCCGCATCGCCGAGCAGTTATCGACGTCGGCACCAACTCGGTCAAATTGCTGGTCGCCGATGTCTCATTCGATTCTGTCGAGCCGGTCTGCGAGTTCGCATCCCAAACAAGGTTGGGCAGCCAGTTGTATTCGGGCATGACACTGTCCAAGGCTGCAATCACACGAACCGCCAAAGCAGCCGCAGCGTTTGCGTCAAAAGCCCGCGAGCTCGATGCAGGCGAAGTCCGCATAATCGCCACAAGCGCCGCCCGCGAAGCATCCAACGCCGATGCCCTGGCTGCCGCCATCCGGAATTCCACCGGCCTCGAACTCACGATCCTCGAAGGCCACACAGAAGCGGCACTGGCATTTTATGGTGTTGCGACAGACCCTCGATCCCAAGGCAAACCACTGATGGTCATTGACGTCGGCGGCGGCAGCACACAAGTCACGGCCGGATACGCAACCACGGTTCTGTTCACCAAAAGCCTTCAATTGGGCGCTGTCCGTTTGCTTGAAACCCTCAACCCGACCGACCCTCCCGCACAGGCAGACCTCGAGCGTTGCCGCAGCATGATACACTCCGTCCTGAGCACTGGCTGCAAAGAAGAGTTGAGCAAGGCACTCGCAGGCTTGCCCGCCAATCCAGAATCATTCGCCAGTGGTGGCACCGCTTCGGTGCTTGCCGCAATGCATCTCAGACTCACCAGCTTCGACCGGCATCAGATCGAGTCGGTCGAGTTTTCACCAACCGACCTTACTCAATGGGTCGAGCGCCTGTGGAAGCTGCCGATCAAAGACCGCCGTCTGATTCCCGGTCTTCCCCCCGAACGCGCGGACGTCATAATCACAGGCGTTGCAATACTGGCCGGCGCCGCCGATGTATTCGGCATTAACAAGCTCCGTGTGAGCACGCGCGGCTTGCGTTTCGGCGCTCTCGTCCGCTGATACAATCCTCCGCCTTGGCACCAGCCGAAAATATCGAGTCTAAATATCGAGTCTGTCCCCATATCCAGCCCACCGTGCGCCATTTCGGTCATCACATTGAAAGTTGAGAGTTGAACGTTGGACGTTGAACGTTCCTGATCGATATACCCGACATCGTGCCTGCCCCATATCCGGGTGCCCCGGCAGCTTCGACCGTCCGGCTGTTGCTTTGGCAGGTCCGGCGAGTCAAAAACCCGGGCGCCCAAATAACGTGTCTGTCCCCATATCCAGCCCACCGTGCGCCATTTCGGTCATCACATTGAAAGTTGAGAGTTGAACGTTGGACGTTGAACGTTCCTGATCGGTATACCCGACATCGTGCCTGTCCCCATATCCGGGTGCCCCAGCAACCTCGACCGTCCGGCTGTGGCTTGGGCAAGTCCGGCGAGCCAAAAACCCAAGCGCCCAAATACCGTGTCTGTCCCCTTTCTTGCTCCGAATATCGTGTCTGTCCCCATATCCCACCGTGCGCCCTTTCGGTCACCCCATTGAAAGTTGAGAGTTGAACGTTGGACGTCGAACGTTCCTGATCGATATACCCGACATCGTGCCTGTCCCCATATCCGGGCGCCCCGGTAGCCTCGACCGTCCGGCTGTGGCTTGGGCAAGTCCGGCGAGCCAAAAACCCGGGTGCCCAAATACCGTGTCTGTCCCCATATCCAGCCCACCATGAACCCTTTCAGACACTCCGTTGAAATTTAAGCGTTGAACGTTGGACGTTGAACGTTCCTGATCGGTATACCCGACATCGTGCCTGTCCCCGTATGTGGGCGCCACGGCCGGCCTGGACTGTCCGACCGGCGCTCGGGTAGCTCCGGCGGGTCAAAAGCCCGATCGTCGGGATTTCGTGTCTGTCCCCGTATCCCGCCCACCGTGCGCCCTTTCCGTCACCACATTGAAAGTTGAGAGTTGAACGTTGGACGCTGAACGTTCCTGATCGGTATACCCGACATCGTGCCTGTCCCCATATCCGCGTGCCCCGGCAGCTTCGACCGTCCGGCTCTTGCTTTGGCAGGTCCGGCGAGTCAAAAACCCGGGCGCCAAAATACCGTGTCTGTCCCCTTTCTTGCTCCGAATATCGTGTCTGTCCCCATCGTTGGCCGCCGGATGCCACAACACGGTTCAGCAGCCGGACGGCGTCAAGGTCTCAGTGATGCGCTGAGGTAAGGCGAGGCTATTTCGGGGCGATTTGTCAACAAGTCGGATCCCCCTCACGGTAAATCCCGACAAACACAGCCCCCTCCAACCCAAGAACCTTCATAGAACATTAAATCATTGGAAGGAACACCAAGCTCCTTTGTGCCAAAAAGCGTCAGCAAAACCGAGAATTGAGCTTGCATACCATCCTGTGACAAAAAGTCCCCCCCCTGCTGAGATCTGTCGGATTTCCCTGCAAAAATTGTGACTGAACAGCGAGCAGTCACATCTACCGTTCGCGTGCACGGTAAAACTCGAATCGTGCTCCTGTAGGATTGTAGTTTCTCCAGACCCACGAACCGGACGGCGACGAATTTGTCATTATCCCCGTCCAATGGACAAGGTCCATGGAGTTCTCAATAATGTAAATGCGGCTGGGAAAGCCCTGAATCGCAAGCTGAACCGTTTCGTCCGGCACTCTGGCCATGCTCAACACGGGAACAATCGGCTCATCGGCAAGCGGCAAATAAAGGTTGTCTATGAAACCTGCATCTGCGCCGGCACTGAAGTTCGCGTCTTTCGAATACCGCCATTCAAGAGTGTTCACGCCGCCAACTACACGGAATTGATAAAGCTCCCATCCCGTCTCCCCTGTCCAGCGCTTTTGAAAAAGCCCGTTCAGATAAAACTCCAGCCCATCCCATTGGTTTTCTGAGCTGACCTTCACCCAAAAAGCGCCCGTTCCATCCCGCAAGGTCGCTTCAAGAATCAATGAGCTTTGCTCGCCATTGCTGATCCTGCCTGATTGAGCGGCAAACCGACCATTGTAAACCTCGGTGGATGCAACGACCCATGCAGCGTTCCCGTTGCTTGCCCATGCAAACCCGTTGCCAAAACCGCCCGACTCGAACCCTTCCGTGCACTCAACAACCCGAAATGAAGCTGTGAGCGCATGATCCCTGTCCATCACCACCACAAGCGGATTTCGAGTCGCATTGACAGTTCCCTGCCAGCCGGTAAACACAAAACCGCGCTCGGGCAGCGCCGTCACCACCTGAATGGATCCTTGCGGAAACAGGCCCGGCGCAGGAACTGCGCTGCCACCCGGCCCCGCAATCACATTCAGCGTTCGCATGATCTCGGTCGGTTCGAACTCGTACTCAAGCACCAGCTTGCCTGTGCTTCCTCCGAATCCGTCAATTGCGATGTAGTAAACCCGATCGCGTGCCAACGTCGCGGTCAACTCGCTGTATCCACTGCCCGGATTTGCGTCGTCGTTGGCGGCCACAAGCAACAATTCGCTCAAGGAACGCCCTTCATACACCGCAAGTAATGTGTCAATACTTGACCCCTGGGTTGTCAGGCGCAACAAGCCCGTTGCCGGTGCTCGGAACCAATACCACACCGAATGCCCGCCCTCGTTATTGGCATGCATTGGCTCGTCGGCCTCCCGTGTCGCGAGATCATTGGTCACCGTTACACTCCCGGAAAATCCGCTCAATTCCAGCGCCCCGGCAAAATCGTCATTTGGAACCGCAGAGTAGTAAAGAATCAGCAAGACCGGTTCGCTCCTATTGCCCGCCACGTCTTCGGCAACAACACTCACAACGTTCGTTCCAGGCGACAAAGTCAAACCAAGATTCCAGTTTGTGGTCCCGGTCGCAAGCAATGGCGGGCCATCGTTGAGCTGCAGAGTTACGCTGCTGACACCAGTCCCGTGAGGCATGGGATCCAAAGCAACACCGGCGATCCGCACGGCAGCATTTGTAAGAACAGTGTCCGCGGGTTCGACAATCTCCACCTCCGGCGGCACAATGTCCGGAAGTCCGCCCGGCACAACCCGAAGTCGGACAAGCCCCACATCAGCGTCAGTATAACCAGCCACCGCTATCCGGTAAGTGACCCCGACCAAGCCGTCAAACACAACATACGCTTTCAATCCATGTTCAACGTCGTTGGTGGAAACTGCAACCGGCCTGAGAACATCAAGGGATGCGCCCGTGTAAACCGCAAGTACCGGCTCGAAACCGCTCCCGGCAGTGTCGATCAAAACAGACGTGTTATTGGTTGGCGACCACGTCCACCAAATCGACGCAGCCACCTGCGGATTGCCTGCATGAAAAGGTTCTGCAGGCTCGATAGTGGCAAATTCATTCGACCCCGTCACAGTCCCGCCCCCCGGCGGGATTTTTATCGCGTTGGCGAAATTGTCGTTTGCGGGTCGAACAACCGCTCTGTATGTCACCCGTGTAATGTTTGTTGCCCACGATTCCGGCAACAGCTCGCCCATGTCATTTGTGATCGAAAGGTCCTGCCCGGACGTTGTGAACAGTGCGACAAAATTCGTGGGCGCGGCAAACGCAGGAACAACGAAACTGCCACTGTACACACCGTCACTCGCATTCACATCCGGGGGTATGCCATCATCCAGCAATTGAATGGTGTTGGTCACAACCCGCATCATGGATGTCAGGTTCGTAAATGACTCGTAGTTGGTAACAGTCAGAAAAACTGTCTGCACAGTCTGGGTGAGCATGATCGTGTTGGCCGTCGGCAACACGACAACCCCGGGCAGCATCGGCGCAGGCTGCGCCGCAAGCCAGCAGCACGAAAACACCACGCTCACCAACCAAAGCAATTTCGAGGTTAAACTACGCATATTGGCCTCGAGACATCAAAGTCTGCCACAGGGCTTATCGCCACGGGCTGTATCTGGCGCGATAGAATCGCCAGTCAAACGCTGCAACGTCCGGGTCAACAAACTCAATCGTTCCGGTTACAAAAGTGTTCGTGAGTATGGGGAGCCACTCGATCAGGTTGGTCGAAGCTTCAACGACGACTGTCCCCCCTTGTTGACCGCCAAGAGCAAAGTTCAATCCGCCCACGGAAACAGAACCGGAGACAGACAGGTTGATCGGCTCCGGGCTTTGGACCTGAATCCGAATCTTTCCGGAATAACCCGCCAATCCGCGGTCATCAACGGCCACTACCTGCAATTCATGGCCGCCGGCCGGGACATTGGTCCACACAAAACCGTAAGGAGCCAGATGCAAAACCCCTATCGAGTTCGAGTTTGCCAGTAACTCTACTTGCGCAATTTTACCGTCCGGATCAAACACTTCGACGCTGATCGGCAGGTCAAGCGGCTGCAAAAATACCGCGTCATTGGTCGGCCAAAGCAGTCCGACTCGCGGTGCCTGATTTGTCTTAACAACAATCACGACCGTGCTCGAAACCGATTGAGCGCCCCCGTCGTCTGTCGCGCTGGCACTGATCGAGTAAACCCCGGCACCAACATTGGTCCATGTCAGAACGTACGGAGCCGCAGTGACCCGTCCGATGAAATTCGTCCCTGCAAAAAAACCAACCTCTCTAACTGTGCCGTCGCTGTCCGATGCAACTGCCTCCAAAACAAGGTCAGACGGCGCCACAAATACTTCGCCAGGCTTGGGACGAACAAGTGTAACCTCCGGTTTCTGATTCGCGTAAGTCCACCGCGCAAAATGAAGCGACGGCGTTTTGCCCGCGTTTAGAAAGTCACCTCCAACAAAAACCTCGCGCCCACGGACCGCAATGGCCCTGACGATCCCGTCCAAACCGGCACCGAGCACGGACCACCGAATTCCGTCCCAACGTGCGATCCGGTTTGCCACCGCCCCACCCGCAGTGTCAAACGCACCCCCAACAAACACCGCGTCGCCACCCGAAGCCGCCAACGCCATTACATGCGGTGTTGCTCCGCCCAATCCGCTGCCCAAAGCCCACCAGCGATTCCCGTCCCATTTGGCCAAGTACTTTATGTCTGAACTCCCGCCGGCTGATTCGAATTGCCCGCCAACATACAAGTCTGTCCCCACAAAAACCATGGCATTCACTGTCCCACCAACTCCCTGGCCAAGTGGAGACCAATTCGATCCGTCCCAAGCAGCAACGCGGTTTGCTTTGAGGCCACCGGCAGCAGTAAATTCACCACCGGCGTAAAGCCGACCGTCCGGCGCAATCGCCATCGCATAAACGTTGCTGTTCACCCCGGTCCCCAAACGACTCCAAACCGTTCCGTCCCACTTCGCAACCGAGTTTGCACTGAACCCGCCGGCGCGCGTGAACGAACCGCCAACGTAAAGGTCGTTGCCATTGACCGCCATCGCATGCACGGCACCATCGAGCCCGATCGACAAAGGCGCCCATTTGTTGCCGTCCCATAGGGCCACACGATAAGCCGTCACACCTGATGCGCTCGTAAAATTCCCGCCGGCAAACAGTTCGCCGCGGTCGTTCACCGCCAAAGCCAGCACATCCCCATTAACCCCGCTCCCCAAACCTGACCAGCTCGATCCGTCCCACTTCGCTATGTTCGACACAACCAATCCGCCAGCGACCGAGATGCTCCCACCCGCATAGACTGCTTGGTCGGTCGCTGCTATCGCCCTTATCTGACCTTCCAACGTTCTGGCCACAATGCCATTCCCGAGCGATTCCCAGTGACTTGGAACGTAACCTGCCAAATTGCTGATATTGTTCGTGCCGGCTCTGTACAAGCCGCCCACATAAAGCAACGTCGGCCCCCCGGCCAACGCAAGAACGTTGCCGCTCACACCGTTGTTCGTGCCGTCACCCAACGACGCCCATGTCTCCAAATCATCATGCCAACGCGCAAAATTCATTGCACTTAACCCGCCAGCCCGCGTGAATGAACCTCCCGCGTAAAGCTCGGTCCCAAAAAGCAACAGAGACCTTACAGTGCCGTTCACGCCGCTGCCCAACACGCGCCAGCTCACCCCGTCCCATTTGGCAATGTTGTTCGCCCCATCAACCACGCCCGCCTCGGATGACTCGCCACCGGCAAAAATGTTCCCGTTTTCAGCTATCACAATCGCGTGCACAGTCCCGCCCACGCCTCCCGCAAGGTTGTACCATCGTCCTCCCTCATATCGCGCGATGTTCAAAGCATGCATGCCCCCGGCATTCGTAAATGCCCCGCCGACAAATACCCGTCCACCACGCGCTGCAATGGCGTGCACGGGCCCTCCAACACCGCTACCGAGTGAAAACCATTTCGAGCCGTCCCAGCGCGCCACATTCGAAACCGCAACACCCCCCGCAACTCCAAACTCGCCTCCCACATAAAGATCACTCCCGTCTGAAAACAGAGCCAATACAGGCCCGTCCAAACCGCTGCCAACAGAATTCCAATTGGTCCCGTCCCACCGCGCAACGTAACGGGCAGCAACGCCCCCCGCGCTTACAAAATTGCCGCCAATGAAAACTTCACCACCATGAACCGCTACTGCGCGAATCTGCCCGTCAACCCCGTTAGTAAGCGAAGCCCATTTCTTCGCCACTGCATTCCACATCGCAAAGTTGCCCGCACTGACCGAACCTGCCGAATCAAAACTTCCCCCGACGAACATCTCGCCCCGGATGTTAACAGCAAGTGCGTTGGGGTAACCGCCCAGTCCGGTCCCCAAACCAATCCATTCATTGCCCGTGTGCCACACGGCGATGTTCCGAGCGGCTCTCCCCCCTGCATACTCAAACTCACCTCCGGCGTACACTCGCGCGCCGCTCGCCGCCAGTGCCCAAACCACCGGATCATTCCCCTCGATTCCCCTACCCACCACCTGCCAATTGGTCCCGTCCCATCGGACTATGTTGTTTGCAGTCTGCCCGCGAAAACCAGAAAACCGACCCGCTGCATAAAGTGATCCCCCGCTCACAGCCAAAGCACGAATCTCCGGAGTGGTCTCCTCCGACGCGGTGCCGAGCGTTGTCCATGCCGTCCCATTCCACGACGCGACTCCCTGCGCATTGAAACCACCAGCAATCGCAAATGAACCGCCAACACACAGATTCGTGCCCCATGCCACCAACGCCCGCACAGGACCATCCACGCCACTCCCGAGCGCCGACCACGCACTGCCGCTCCACTTCGCAACATTCAGCGCCGCGCCTCCACCCGCCTGGTCGAATTCGCCACCCACGTACACCGCGTTGGTGCTCAGCACTTGAATCGCCCGAACAGGGCCATTAACGCCGTCGCCCATCGGCTGCCACTGAGAGCCATTCCACTCGGCAACGTTTGCTACATTCGTCTCGCTGGCGTTTCCAAACTCGCCCCCGGCATAGATTTTTGTTCCTTGGATCGCGATGGCATAAACCGGCCCGTCAAAGCCGGTGTCCATCGCGGTCCACCCCGATCCATTCCACTTGGCAATATTGGTTGCCCCACCGCCACCGACCGAACTGAACGCACCGCCGATATAAACATTGCTACCCTGCACGCCAATAGCGTACACGGGTCCGTCAGTCCCGGTCCCGATGGCGCTCCACGATTCGCCGTTCCACACGGCGACATTGGTCGCTGAAACTCCTCCTATGGACGTGAACTCTCCAGCCACGTAAACCAGATTCGTCGTCGCCGCCACAGCGTAAATCACACCCTCCACGTCAGAAGACCCAAACCGCCCGTCCCAGCCGCCCTCCAAAACCGCGCCCGCCGACATCAGTTTAACCACCCCTTGCGCGCGGTAATCTCCCGATTCTGCGTGCCCATGGGAAAGCAAAACAACAGCAAACACCCCAACTGTTGCCAGCAGAAACAGATCGAATGCAAACCGCCATCTGACATCTTTGCGGCCGGTGAGTCTCATTGCTTCAAAGGCTCCCATAATTTGAGCACATTACGTTCCATTTCACAAGAAAACCGGCCGGAATTGCGTGACAAAGAAATGACAGTTGAAATGCAATCTTGTTGCCAGAGACCCAGCCCGGCCTTCAAACACAGTCTCAGAACCCGTGACGCCACTGAAGAAAGTGCTGAGCCATTCCCATTCCCCCACGACGTCTTTTCAGCACGCAAACCGTTGGTACCCAGTTCGGCTATCTCAATATGGTCACACCACAAATCCCGAGCCGATATCCGCTGTGCGGCGGGATCAGGAAGTCTGAGTCTCAATCTGTCACTTGCATCAATATGCGCTCAACCTGAGCATCGGCAACCTCGAGAAGCCCCTCAGTCCAGACAACGTAATCTGCCAGCCCGATCTTCCTCTCGACCGGCCATTGCGCGTCAATCCGCCGCCGACACTCCTCTGCAGTCCACCCGCGCAACGACATCCTCGCCGCCTGGCTGGCACGACTGCATGCAACGCATATCGTTGCCTGAAAATGCCTCTCCGCCCCCGTCTCAAAAAGCAACGGAATGATAATCATCCCAATGCGTACCCCGCACCGATGCCATTCCGCAGCTTTGGCCTGCCAAAAGTCAGCTATCCGCGGATGCAATATGGCCTCGAGCTTTGACCTCGCTCTGCTGTCGGCAAACACAATCCCGGCAAGCACGTCTCTTCGCAAATTCCCCTGTGAATCCACGATGCCGGTTCCAAACTCGGCGACAATCTCCTCCAATGCGGGCTGTCCGGGCTCAACCAACTGACGCGCCACTGCATCAGTGTCAATGACCATCACACCCCGACGGGCAAACAACGCCGCAACGGTCGTTTTGCCCATCGCAATTCCGCCTGTCAGCCCCAACAGCAGCATGGTAAATCAGTTGCACGGGCGTTGCCGCCAACGATTGCCTCCGGCAAAACCGGGATCGCAAATGTGCAGGCGCCATTGCCAGATCAGGCCACGAACACGAGCCATGGCCTGCTCGGCAACATTACGCTCGCGCAGCAATTAGTAGGTCACCGCACGATAGAAACCTTGTTGTGCGCCTGAAACAGCAGGATCGAAGAACAACCTGATCTGCCCTCCGACGGCTCTGTTGGTGGAGACCGGCACCCAATTTGGTTTTGTGTTGGTTGGCAACACCAGCGCACGAAGGATCACATAGACCTGGTCAGGCTGCCCGGTGAGTTGCAGCTCGCTCGTGCCCTGAGGTGTTTTCTTCAGCACGAGCCGCGCAGGTGCAGTTGGGTCAACAGGCGGCACCAAAGGAATGTTCACGTTATCAATAAACGCAGCATCCAAACCGACGCTGTTTTGATTGTCCTTGGTGTAACGCCATTCGAACGTGTGCGTACCCTCCGAAATCGGATAGCTGTACCGAGCCCAGCCAACTTCGCCAGACAGCCGAAGCAAAGGCACGGACGCGCCGTCCATGTAAAACTCAAACAAGTCCCAGCCGGCTTCGCTGCTGACTTTGGCGTCGAATTCAACTGTGCCGGTTACAACTTTGCCCGTCAGCTTCAAAGAGCTGCTCTGGCCATGTGAAATCGCGCCCGACCGCGCCGCATAGCTTCCCGCAGAAGCCGTCGTGTTCGTGACATACCATCCGGCAGCACCCGTCGTGCTCCATGCCAGCTTGCTCAGGTTCCCGGACTCGAAATCGTCCGAGTAAGCAACTGCACGGAACACTGCGTGAATGGCCAGATTTGTGTCAGCCAGAACAGAAACCGGGTTCTCAGAGGTCTCGTAACTGCCTTCCCATAGAACGAATTCAAATCCCTTGTCAGGCACAGCAGTCAAAACCTGAGCCGATCCAGCAACCACATCGACAACCCCAAAGTCGTGTTCCTTTACTATTCCACCGGGAGTCCCGGACAACGTTATCGTGTAAAGCTCCGCTGGCGTAAACGACCATGCAAGCTGCACTTTCCCTGTGCTACCGTTGAAACCGTCCACCGCTATGTAATAGAGCTGGTTTGATCTTACGCCCTGCTGCAGCTTGCTGAACGCCGATCCCTCGAAAGCGTCGTCGTTCGCCCCAACTTTCTTCAGGCTGTCAACACGGTCTCCCTGATACAACCCGATCAGCGTGTCAAAATCACTCCCCTCAGTACTCAACAGCAGCGCCCCATTCTGCGGCGCCTTGAACTTGTACCAAACCGAATGCCCGCCGTCATTGTCCGCGTGCCGGGGCTCGCCGGGCTCGCGTGTCGCTTCTGTTGTGTCAGCGGTGACCGTGCCCGAGTTCGCCGTCAGGAAAGCTGCGAAACTGAAATGGTCGTTGGGCACGGGATTCCGGCGATAGGTCACCATAAGCGTAACTTCGTCAGATGCATTTCCGGCGAGATCAGTCGCATAAACTTTAACAGTGTTGTAGCCCGGCACCAAAGCCAGCTTGTTCGTTGTCGATGTCGCACCCGGTGCAAAGCTCATCATTCCGTTTCGATAGGTAATCGGCAGAACCTGTACGTTGATCTTGTCCACGCCACTTGAGACTGGCCCGGGATCAAACGCTGAAGCGATCAGGTCGATCGTGTTCTCTTGCACAATAATGCCGCTCACAGGTCTGGCCACGCTGACTACCGGCTTCGTCAGGTCTGGTGTTCCGTTCGGCAGAATTGCAAGGGTTATGGCACCGGAATAGTTCGTGCCCACGCTGGCAACGGCAATATTGTATGCCACGCCCTTCTTGGCGTTGAAAGTAACGTATGCCCTGCGCCCGCCGGGCTTGGTCTGGGCAGATGCAACTTCCTTGAGCGCGTTAACGCTCGAACCGGTGTAAACAGCCAACAGCGTGTTGAACTTGCTCCCGCTCGTATCAACCAGTACCGGCCCATCCGCCTGCGCTGTCCAGCTCCACCACAACGAAGACGTGACCAGCGGCGCGCCCGCATGATTCGGCTCTCCCACTTCGAGAGCAGCATCCGCGAACCGGTTGTTTGACGCCAATACTGCACCCTCTGCTCGAACCTTGGTTGCGTTCTTGAACAAATCATTGGGCGGCCTGACCGCCACGTAATAAGTGACCGTGTTGGTCGCGTCCAGCTTGCCCGGCGCAGTGACAGCGACCGTCAATGTCAAGTTCGTTCCGGTCGATGGAACCGAAATGTTTGCGCTGTAAATTGAATCGTTCCTGCGCGCATCGGGCGGCGTCCCGGCGTTGTTGAATGTCAATGGAGTCACGCCGTTGATCAAGCCCTTCACGGTCGCATTGGTCACGCTCACACCGTCTCGCACTCGGACATAAACGGGCGTCACGGAACCGCCCAACACCGTCGAACCATCGCTCGGCGTAAAGTATATCTCCAAAATACCGTCAGGCGGCGATATGGTCACATCCGGTGGAAGGTCAAACGCTTCAACCACGCCCCTTGTGGTGTTTGCTGGCGGCACTTTCGCACTGTAACCCATGCCGCGCTTGGCGAATCCGCGCCAAATCTCAGCCTTGTTAAGGCCGCCGAAGGTCATTTCGTCCGCCTGCACGATTGCGTCCCGAGCCTCAAGATAGGTCGGATTCGGCGGGCACAGTTTCATGCCATCAACAATCAACTGAAGCATGGTCGAGTTGCCTTCATCCCAACCGAGAGAATCAACCAGATTCGCCCGAACTTCCCACAACGCCATACACCAAACCTCACCCATGTTGTGAACTTCGGTTGGATCGTTGTATGCCATGAAAATCGGATTTATCGGAATGCCAAGGTGCGGATCCGCAAGGTCAGGATCGATATCCTTCAGCGTCAGCGGATTCTTCGTCATGTCCGTCGAATACGGATAGCGCCGGATTCCAAAGTAGTAGTTCTCGGTCAAATCATCGTACATGTAGCACGAGTAACCGGCCATCGGATACACGGCGTTTGGATCATCGCTGGCCTCGCTCAACAAACACATCGGCACAATGTCCGACCAACCCTCACCCAATCCGTTCGGCTGATGTTCCCAGAACAGAATGTCCCCACCGCCAACCAACCGCGTGCTAACACCGTGCGTGTATTCGTGGCAAACAATCTCTGCATCGAGTGAAGCGTCGCGATCCGGTCGCGGCCCGTCCCAAATGAACATCGCCATGTGCCCCGGTACACCATCCTGCGTCGGCACAAAATACGAGTTGTTCCTGTAAAACGGATCGTTGATCCGCGCGCCATCCTGCGCATCCGCAATTACAGGGTCGCCACCAAAACCGCCACGACCAAAGTTGTTGTCCTGGAAATTGCCTGCAGCCTCGGTGAACCCATATGCATACATCCGGTCATGCATGAAGTTGTTCAAATAAAACAGGTTCACCACCGACGCATTTGTGTAAGCAGACGGCGGCATGTTCAAGTCCAGCGGAAAAGTGAAGTCCGGATCCGTCTCCGGCACAGACGGTCGCGGCAGGTCCGGCTCGTCATCGTCGTCAACGTCCGTAGCCGCATGCACGTTGTTGCCCGCCGTCACATAAACGCCGTTTGTCGCCGGATAAACCCAGCCGGCCGGCGACGCCACCGTGTTAAGCGCAGTGAAATTCGTCAGGTGCGTCCGCGGCACCAAGGGCGGCTGCGCACTGTTCGGCGTCGGCCACCCGGGCGTGAAAGGCGACGGACTGTCGCTCGTGAACACACTCATGCTGATCGACGGTGCGGCCTGGTAAAACGTGAGGTTCTGGCTGAACCACACCTGGCCCGTCAGCGCATCCACGAACACACGAAAAGCCTCCTTGCTCTTTCCGCTGAAAAGAAACACTCGCCAACACAGCCGCATGGTCTCCCTGTCCAAAGGCAACCACGACAACTCGACTCTGGCCTTTCCTTTCAGGCCGGGGGCACGAAAATACTGTACGCGCTCCGCACCTTCACACGCCCCTTCCGCCACCACAGCCGCCTCATCGATCGCCACGTTGATGTTCCCGGCCTGCGCAGCCAAAGCCACCGCTTTCGCCGCACTGATCGGCGGATTTGCAAGAATGTCCGCCCAATTCCGAGCCCCGTTCGCCGCTGCAAGCATCGGATTCGACACAAACTGACTCGAGAGTCGAACAAGCTCATTCCGAGCAGTCACATGGCCCTTCAACTGAGCTGAAAAAACCGGAATGTCATTGAAACGCTGCTGCCAAACAATCGTCCGAACACCATTGTGACGGTCCACATAATCGCTCCTGACCGCCGCTTCTTCGAGGGCTTCATGACCATGCCCAAACAGGTCTGAATGCTCTGCAACAAAAGCTTTCACCACCCGGTAAGGGTCTCCCGCAGGAAAAGCGTCCAATGTGCTCTGCGAAATAGCCGCACCACGTCCACCCGGGCCGGTGAGATAACCAGACACCCCGGCCGTCACCAGCCGCGGCGAGCCCGTAATCCGATCAAGCGCCACTTTCGCATTTGGCAGCCGCTGCCGCAATTGGCCAAAAGCTTGCAACTGCCGTGGGCTAAAATCCCTAAGCCCGGCATCGCTCGGCGCTTGTAGCAGGGCAGGAGCACTCGAGGCTCGCACCGTGGCCGGTCGCAAGTCAATCGTCGGGGCCGGAGCAGGGTATTGCGCCTGGTATGCCAATCCTGCAACCGACAAACCAACCGCTAACACTGCATGCAGTCCTCTTGTATTCCACCTCTTCATTTAGATTACCTCGAAAAGTTAACTGTCAGGGATTATAACGCACCCGGTAATAGCGTTCACGTCCTTCCGGCAACGCAGGTACCGGGTCGGTCACTGTCATAACCTTTCCAACCGCAGCGTCGTTGGTTACCGTCGCTATCGTGACCCACTCCGGCGCGGCCAAATTCGACGTCCGTTCCACATAATAGGTCGCACCAGCAGCAGCAGCAAATGATATGGACACAGTCGGCGGCGTTCCCGATACCTTCACCGGACCCAACGTCGGACCGTCAAACGGCCACTGATCGTAAGCATTGGCCAAACCATCACCGTCCGAATCAATCAGCTTGCTCTCCAACAACGCCCTGTTCACACGAATCGTCTTGTAAGAGTTCGGCCCCACATGCACCGCAACATCAATCCCACTGTTCGGCCCGGCGAAGTCTTTCACCCAACGCAGCCGCCCCTCAAACATGCCGTCAAGTTTTTCCGCAGGCGCGTTCGCGTAAGCAAAATAAACCGTCAGCCCGGGCTCGATCACCAACCCGCCCGCTTCAGGGTCCGCCACCAGCGACGGGTCAAGATCGAGGTAATCCACGTATATTGCGAAGTTCCCTTGGACCGGATTACCCTGATTGTCCGTGGGCGGACCAAACCTGAGCTCGCCATACGGATACAACCTCAACTGGAGCCTGCCGATGGCAGCATTGTTCTCAAAGCCTTCCTTCTTCGCGCCGCGATCCTCAGCCGCCCATGTATGCGAAATGCTGTAATATCGAGGAGCTGTTGTTGTGAACGTGGTCCCAAACAAAGCGCCCGTGTTCGGCTTGCGAACAAGATGGAATCCCTCGTTCACACTGATCTGGTTGTTTGCGCCAACACCACTGTCTGACAAATCGTTCTCCACATCCAAGAACACGCTTCTGCCGGCGCTGATTGTTGCGCTGCGCAGCTTCATGTTCACGAGTCGATAATGGGCATCCCCCGCGGTCAATTGCCGCGCGCCCTCGAGCTTGGCATCCCCGCCCATCAACAGAAAGTCTGCTCTGGTAACAATGTTGCCAGTGTCAATGAACTCGTCGCATGCGATGTTATGCCCCACAGCTTCGAGCGTGCCGGCGTTGGACACGCGCGTCCAGCGCTTGTTGCCCGGATACCCATAGCCGTAATTTGCGATATTGGGTACGCTGACCGAACCGTTGTTCGTGAAGTATTTCAAAGTCGGGGCATTTGTATAAACCCAGTCAACAAGTTGATTGGTGAGGATCAGCATCCCGTTTACCGTGAATGACTGCGCATCGAGATTGAACGCTCCACCCACAATCAGTCCGTCATTCACCACGACGTTGGTGCTCCGCGCAGTAAACGAATGAACAACCACCGCCTGTGTACTTATCATGCCGTCAGCACTCAAAATCAGACAGTGAATCCCGCAATCGACCGAATTTGTTATCGGGCTGAAATAATTGCTGGTGCCGTCGGCCGACCAAACCCAGTTCGAGAGTATGATCGCAAACTGGTTCGTCCACAGACCGCTCCATGCGCGAAGCGAACCATAGAATCGATCAGCGCTGATTTTCGCCAAATTGGTAATTGTGAGCAAACCGTTCGTCGAACTGAGATCATACGCCAAATTGGGCGCATCAAGAGTCGCAGCGGAACTGCTTATCAGGTGATTGGCTTTGATGTTTATCGCGCTCATGCCCCGGAGCCGCGTCATGCTCAAATCAAGTTTGTCCGCAGCAATGTCGATTCGCCCGGGTAGATTCGTCGGACTCGCCCCGGGCACCGCCGGCGCGCGCGATTGAATGTAGTCAATCGAAGCCGAGTATCCGGCATAGAAATTCGTGGCAAGCCGGTTCGAAAACGCGCTGTCGTAAACAATGCTCCTGAACAATTCCGTGTTTCCATTTACACCCAGGCTGAAAACGCCCGGCATCTCCCTCCAGATTTCATACATGTACGGCCTGCCGGTGGCTATGGGGACTGAAACCTCATTGGCCACGTTGACCAAATTGGTTTCCGCCGCAAGATAGTCAACAAAGTAAATCGAGTTGATCTCCTTATCGCCAGTAACGTTGTTCGTCGTCGGAGCGCTCAATTCGACCGCGACCGCACTAAAGTCAGTTCGCGAATAAATGGGCGAAAACTTTGTGCGCACTTGAATGTTCGTGTCATTCAGCCCCACAACAACCGCCTGCCGATAGATGTTCGTGGGCACGAAAACATTCGAAATGCTGCCGTCGAAGTTGGTCAACACAACGGTCAGCCCGTCAACGACGCCCGTGTATGCGTAGGTCGTGTTGTAAGAACTGGGTACAAAAGTCGAGAAAGCAGTCAGATACCGGTTGCCGTACTTGTTCAAGACATAGTGTACAGGAGTCTGAGCAATGACACCCTGGCCGGTGAACTGCAAAATGCGACTGGTGTTTATCGGCCCCGGATCGTTCGGGTCCTGCTGCCCAATCCCCCAGTAATTGTCGTAAACCGCATTGTCGGGAATGAAAGAGATCGGCACACCGTTTTCGTCATAGGTGTAGCTGTTCGCAAACATGTACGAGGCCATCGGCTCGACTGCCAGCCCACCCCTTGTCAAATTCACGTAATCACCTTCGATCCTCAGGCTCCCCGCATTCATGACGCTCAGCAACCCCGAACTCACCACATTGGTCGCGCGAATGTGCAGATAAGTCGGCGCCACCATGTTGCTGTAACCGAGCATGATGAACCCTTCCTGAGCAAGGATCGAGCCCGTGTTCACAAACTGTCGCGACGGACGTCTCACGCCGAAATCGTCGGTGCAATCGAACCTGAATCCCGGATACCCAATCATCGTACCGCGATTGGTGTAGTCCAAGACGTTCATGAAATCATAGATTGCCGGTGTGGAATCAACCACAAACCTGCCGAGGTTGATGAACGCATACGCATCAATCTGCGGCATGTTTGTCCATGTCACGTTCCCGGAGTTTATATACACCGGAATTGTGAACGGCCCTGCCCGCAGACCGGCTGCCGTCAATCCAAAAACCAATGCCGCCAAAACGAATCGTTTCATGATTCCAAAAACAACACTGCCAATCCGAAATGCCCGCCTACACCATTCATCGCCCTTGTTGATCAGATGGGCTGCGCCACGGACTGGGTCCTTCATCAACCTTTCCCGACTGCACAAGGTTCTCGATCGTCATCACGCTCGTCCCCGAAGGATAAACAATCGGCGCGTTTGTTGTCCCATCGTACGATCCCCACCAGTAATCAAGGAAACCGTCTGCCTCACCGCCCTCAGGTGTGTTGATCAGGTACTGCCCAAGTTTTGAAAATGTAAGTTCAATCGGAGGCGAAATCATCCCCGGCCCGTCCAAAGCCGTGCCCGAAATCCCGTTGATTGCATCTTGATTGACCCATCCCGATGTCCTCAAGAAAAACACCGGAAAACCATCCTGACTCAATCCAAGGTCAGCCGCAGAAAACAGAATGTCCGGCTGCGCCAAAGCCCGCTGAACCAACTGCTTCTTTATCGTCGAATTGGTCACGTAATAATCGACATACACATTCGTCATCGGAACCCAAAAACCCGTGTACGAGTCAAAGTCAACCCGGGTGAAGTTCAACTTGTCTATCCCTGTGCGCAACGCCTGAAGCACGGCAGCATTCGTCCCCGTGACGTTCGTATAAACCAACCCCGGCGGCGCTGCCCACGGCGACGTGCTCTCGGCACCTATCAGGTAATTGCCCTCCTTCAAAGACCGAGGTGCAGCAACAACATTCGTGGCAAGGGTCTCCATGTTCACGTTGTTCTTCCTGTAAATGTATCTGAGCCCGCCCACATCGTCGCGCGTCAGCCCGGTGTAGAACAAACCAGGCATGTTGTTCACATAGTAACCGGAAGCAAAAATCGTCCCACCGCCCGTCATCGTGGCTGAAACCGAACTCACACTCGGAAGACTCGGATCGACCTCGACTTCAACAGCTTCCCAAATATCCGGATTGGTGTAAGTCTGCAGAACAAGGTATGTGTAAAGAGTCCCGTTGACATACGCCGTCGGCTCGAAAGTTATCGGATCAAAGTTCCGCTTCATCACTACATAATACGGGATGTTGTCTATCACCGTGCGCGACCGCAACGTCCAAACATACCGCTCTGCCGGGCCCAATCCCAGCACCTCCAACATCGCGCCCATAACCCATGACTTCAAATCAAGCAAATACAGTGCGCTCGCACGGTAGTTCACACGACGCGTGTCAAGGGGATACTTTGACAGGTCAATCTCGGAAAACGGCGGCAGGTCGTTGAACACCTTGATCGCCTTTTCAATCTCCTCTACTCCTTTGGCCCCAAAGTAGTTCAGGAACGATTCGTCGAAACCGTAAGTTATCAGCGGAATGTTCCAGCGATATTCCTCGCCGAGGTTCATCGGGCCGCCAAGGTCCGCGGTAATGAACGGAATGTTGTAACCTATCTCGGTGGTCTGCCAATCCGGCAGCGGTCCCAATAAAGAGAACGCCTCGGCATGCCGCATCGCGCCCCCCACAAGCACACCACAAAAAACCAATCTCCAAAAAGACGACATCATAAAATCACAATCAACGCACTCGAATCACCCGATAGTACGAAGCCGATTCCGCAGCCGGAATGACAATCTGCCCAACAGACGACGCAGCCAATTGAGCCGCCCCTGCGTCAGACCACACTTTCAAATCAGCCGACAACTGCACTTGATACACCGACCCGGGAACTGCGTTCCATTCCACCAACAGTCCGCTGCCGCCTGCAGTCGGCCTGACCTGCACCCGAAGCACGCTGGCCCTGTCCAAAGGATTCGTCCCGGCCAGAAACTCTGCCCAGTTGCTTGCACCGTCTCCGTCACTGTCAACGTCACGCCCCGGCCATGAAGACATCGGTTCCGCCCAGTACATCGCCTGCCAATCGTCAGGGAGTCCGTCACCGTTGTCATCCCAGCCCCATGTCTTACCCGTCGCGGGCTCGGAAACCGGTGAAACCTGTCCATCTGTAAGCTCGATTGCGATTCTGAATGTGTGTGTCGAATCGGTGTACAGCCGTTTCACAACGACGTAGTTGCTGGTCACAAGCGTCGGTGTGGTCTCGCCGTCCTTGTAGAATCTGTACCCGGCAAGGTTCGTAAAGCCGACCGCCGCCGGCCAGCTCACCAGCAACGAACTCGAGTCCAACGCAACCACAAACGGCGGATCAGGCTGCGGCAATGCACTGTCCGCAGCGTATCGCTGACCCAAAACCTCAAAACTCGTGGCACCACCCACGTACCCGGCCCAAACCACCAAAAACCGTTTCTGGCCATCCCCGGCAACAGCAGGCTGAATCTGCCTGCTAATCGTGGTCGTATTTACCCCGAATTCCCCTCCCGTCGGCACCCCATCAGCCCCAAGATATCTTCCGAAAATCCCCTCGCGCGAACCATCCTGCCTGTCGCTCACCCATACAGCAAGCAACTGGTTTCCAACCCGCGCAATGCGCGGACTGTACTGGCTTTCAGCGAGGTTCGCATTCACAACCAACTCGTCGCCCTGCCGAACACCATCCCTGTCGAATGCACATGCGGCTATATCCCACCCGTTCCCGATTTCCTCCGCAGCGAGCCTGCTCCACACAACAACAAAACCGCCGCCCGGCAGACCACAAACTGTCGGATTCGCGCACGTGGCGTTTCGCACATTCACTCTGAATTCGTTGCCAAGCGGCTCGCCGTTTGCATTGTATCGCCGCGCATAGACATCAACGCTGTTTACATAGCGCTGTTGCTCGCTGATCCACACAACCACGTACCCGCCGTCTTCAAGCGCAGCAACAGCAGGCGAACGCTGATTGTAAATGTTGAATTGGTTAACCTGCGTTTCAGCACCAACCTTCTGTCCTGCAGCCGACAGCCGCTGGGAAAACACACCTTGCATGCTGCCATCCTGATCGTAGCTTGACCAAACCACCACGACGTTTCCACCCTTCAAGCCTGCAATAGCAGGCGTTGCCTGCTGCCCCGTCGTAAACGTGTTTACAAGAATGTCGTCTGTCACGAACGTGCCGCCGGCTGAAATCACGCGCGCGTAAATGTCCTGTTCACCCGCCTTTCCACCCTGCCAGACGAACATCGCGCCGCCGTTCGCAAGCATTTGCACAGCCGGATTCTCCTGGTCACCGACAGTGTTCTGATTCACCCGCACCAATTTGGTCGAGATGGGAGACAGGTATGAGTTCAACGCTATCGCGCCCACGCCCAATCCGTCTCCGTCAATGCCGTTGTCCTGCCACACCACATACCCGCTGTCAGTGCTCAAACTGATTTGAGGGTTGGTCTGGTCGCCCACCATCCGGCGTGTGACCGGAAATTCCGTTCCTTGGGGAAGAAAAGTAAGTTCAGCCGCAACCAGCAAAGCCGGGCCCAGCGGCCAACACATCATCGCCAAATAGCGAACAGCGCGCGACAACAACAACATAAAGTTAGTGGTTTCTAGCAATGCACCCTGCATTTGTCCACGTTTTCTTAATTACCATTAGCACCAAAATCGATATCGCACTTTCCACTTCGCCGACAACATCACACCACCGTCAATTAAGCATTTAACTTGCCATCTGCCATCACGGACGTCCTGTCTTGGCCCAAATCGGCCATAAATCCCGCAACATCACATCCGGCTCAATTGAACAGTGTCCCTTGCGCCTTCTTGGCAAGCGCTTCATCGAGCTCCGCCAACAAAGACTTAAACCCCCATCGCGAATACAATCGCCTGAGCTCATCGGACCGGGGTTCCCGCGGGCGAAGTCCTTCAACTCCAATACCCAGAGACACACTGTCATTCAACCGTATCATCTGCCGATTCCGTCGAACTGTCTCTGCCGCGCCCCGTAACAAATCACGCAATCGACCCGGTTCCACCTCGTCGATCCGCGCAAAAAGGCGATCGCAGTCACCAAACTTCTGCAGCAGTACCGCCGCGGTCTTTTCACCCACGCCCGGCACCCCGGGGATGTTGTCCACACTGTCCCCGACAAGGCTCAGCCAGTCCACAATCTGCTCCGGTCGCACGCCTGTCCGTTCCACAATGTCAGCAGGAGTTAATACCGCGCCGGTTTTGTCATTCGGGTTTATCAGGCCGATCCGATCCGATACCAGTTGACCGAAATCCTTGTCGCTGCTTGCGATCACGACATTCATCCCGGCCTTTTCAGCAGCACGCGCAAGCGTGGCAATCGCATCGTCAGCTTCAACACCATCACGGCAAACTGATGGAATACCCTCCGCTTCCAACCATGCCATCATTTGATCCAACTGCCGTTCCAACGCATCCGGCATGGGCGGGCGATTCGCCTTGTACTCCGGCAAAAGTGAAATGCGCTCGGCAGCCAACCCGCCGTCCCACACAGTTGCGATGTGCGTTGGCCGCAGCAGTTCTCTAAGTTTCCGTGCGCTTTTCACAAATCCGTAAATCGCGTTTGTCGGGAAACCATCCGGCGCCGACAAACCCCTTATTGCGTGGAATGAGCGATACGCATAAGCGTGACCGTCCACCAACAACAGCCGCGGACCAGATCCATAACTCGGTGCCATCACACGCTTTACTAACGATCAACGCGCCTTTGCGTACTCAATCCACATGCAACACAGCCGGCTTTGGCGTGCCCCGGTGCAAACACCATGTCCAACACTCAAAAACTCACAGTGCCGGAGACGAACCCCGAATCGACCTTTACTTGGCTGGCGCAGTCGAAGTCGGCGTAACCGGAGCAAACGGCACTTGGGGCGGTATCTTGTTCGGATCGTACGGCAGGTTGTCTTCCGTGTGAATGCGGTTACCAGCCGGATCGATTATGGTCGGCGTCACAAAAATGACCAGGTTCCGTTTTGTGCTGGCCGATCCCTCGCTTCTGAAGAGGCGCCCCAACAACGGCAAATCGCCCAACACAGGCACCTTGTCCTTTACACGCTGCACTTTCTCGGAAATAAGCCCGCCCATCATGATTGTCTGCCCATCCCAAACAATCGCACTGGTCGTCACCTGCCGTACCCTGAAATGCGGCAAAGGATAATCAGGCTGATTCGGCAGGTTTCCCACCTGCGCCCGATATGGATTCGGATCGTAGCCCAAAAACTCCGTCACAGTGGGAATCAAATTCAACTGAATCGTGTAACCGTCGGCCGACACGTGTGGGATCACGTCCAACGTCGGACCAAGCGGAACAGGAACTGTCACAGGCTGAATGGTAGGTACCGCTGCCGCCTGCTGCACAACCTGCGCTCGCGCAACAGGCACGAGCAACACAGCAGCCACCGCCAACGTCTTTATAATATGCGCTTTTCGTACGTTCATACACTGAGTCTTAAAATCAGAATCAAGTCTTGGTCCTGTCGTCAGAAGCCGCCAACGCCAACCGTCCCACCTACAGTGCCACCAGTGGTCACCGGCGTTGTACCTACGCCGCCTCCAGTCGTTGTGCCCAAGGTGGTGCCTCCGGCTATGCCACCGACGCTCAACGATGTAACAACCTGCTGGATATCAACAGCCTGGATTTGCGCCTGCCGACCGCTAACAGTGGTCACCTTCGGCGCTGCCAAAATGTCCACGCCTTTCCGCTGTTCCAACGCCCGAATCACAACCCGGAATTGCGGGTCGGTCAGAATCCCTGTTATCGTGCCAACCGCCGGTATCGGCGTACCCTCCGCAGTCGTGTTCCTCAACCCGCCCGTAAGCAGTTGATCCGTACCCGGACTGGGCTGCGCACTCGGTTGGCCAAACACACCCGGAAACACCCCGTAAGGGTTCGCCAACGATTCGCGCCCTGCCACAGAAGGGTAAGTCCCCGCACCAGCACCGATCGCGCCCCCGTTCATCATCATCTGACCAAGATACCAGTCGAATCCCAGTGCCTTGGCATCTTCCTGTCCAATATCCACAAACTTCACTTCAATCGTCACCTGGTCCGGTGTTATGTTCAACACTTGCAGCGCAGCCTCGATAATGTCCAGCTCCTGCAAAGTCGCACGAACAAGGAGAATCCCGGTCCGATCATTGTAAAACACCGCCTTGCCCTGGGCATTCTGGAAACCGCCGGCAAACTGACCGTACTGCCCCGCACCAATGCCGCCTCCAGCCAGCACGTTTGTCCCACCCAGATCAACACCAGCCGCACTGAAGTAAGCTCGCACCATCTGGTTGATCATCGACATATCGCTCATCCGAGTGACACCCCAAATGCCCCCTCCTGAGCTGTTGTAGGGCCCGGCGCTGCCATAGCCACTACTACCGTAACCGCCACCGTAGCCACCGCCACCGTAACCACCGCCGCCGTATCAGCCACCACCGTATCCGCCCATACCCCCACCGTAACC
>Ga0078972_1003734_pt1 | contig 44448 bp, 49 predicted proteins | sample YelNatPaOPGAMG01_FD_67568 | JGI IMG/M metagenome (GOLD analysis project Ga0078972, IMG submission 67568) | Hot spring thermophilic microbial communities from Obsidian Pool, Yellowstone National Park, USA - OP-RAMG-01 (SPADES assembly) (version 2) | ecosystem: Environmental > Aquatic > Thermal...
CCATTTACGTACCCAAGAAAGAGGAAGTAAAGAAAAAACTGTCGCGGGAAGTAAAGATTTCGTGATGATTTGCCAGGCAAACACACCAAAGGCTCCTCAATGGGAGCCTTTGATGTTTATTATTTTTTAATACTTCCATGAATCAAATTTCAACATGAATTTTTAAAAATTGAACAACAATTTTGTACTTTTGGTCAGCTTAAAATTCTTAAGGCATGAACAACTTATTATCCATCTATTGGAACGTCAATCCCGAAATTTTTCATATAGGTCCTCTGGCAGTGCGCTGGTATGGTTTAATGTTCGCATTGGCATTTATTACGGGCTATTACATTTTCAAATATTTTTTCAAAAAAGAAGGTTATAGCATCGAGTTGCTCGATGAATTGACCGTTTATGTAGCCTTAGGTATTATTATTGGTGCACGGTTGGGCCATGTACTGTTTTACGATCCGGGCTATTATTTTGCTAACCCTATTAAAATCATTGCTATATGGGAAGGTGGACTGGCCAGTCACGGAGCTGCTATCGGACTACTCATCACCCTGTACCTATGGACTCGCAAACATCAGACCGATATGCTCTGGCTGCTCGATCGTATTGCAGTGGTTGTGGCCATTGGTGGTATGTTTGTCAGATTTGGCAATCTGATGAATTCCGAAATTTACGGGATTGAAACCAATTTACCTTGGGGATTTATTTTCGTTCGCGAGGGTGAAGTACTCCCCAAACATCCTACCCAAATCTACGAAGCATTATCGTATCTGGCTATTTTTATTCTACTTTTTACTGCCTATCGGAAAAACCTATGGTTCCCCAAAAAAGGACTTGCTTTTGGAATTTTCTTGGTTCTTCTTTTTGGTGCCCGTTTCCTTATTGAATTTATTAAAAACCCCCAGGAAGATTTCGAAACCTCTCTGCCATTGTTTATGGGACAAATCCTAAGTATTCCTTTTATTCTGGCGGGAATTATTCTGATATTCTGGACCAATAAAAAATCTGCCTCAGGAAAAAAATAAATCTGCCATTATTCGGTCGGAAATAAACCAGCCGTTTAAGTTAAGCATTATCCCATCTGGCGTAATTTCAAGATATTGAGGGTAATATTTAAGGGCACGCTTCTCAAGCTGTTGGTATTTTTCTTCCCCAAATTGCTCTGAAAAAGCTTTTTTACCAAGTCCTTCAATGCACCGCAACTGCAGCATAATTTCCTCGTTCATCCGATCAGTCAGCGTCAGATGATCTTCCAAAATATCCGGACGACCTTCCTGTATGGTTTTAATGTATTTGTGTATATCCCTGACATTTTCGTATCGGACGAGACCATTGAATGAATGGGCAGCGGGACCGAGACCCAGATAGGGCTTATGCTGCCAGTACGATTGATTGTGCCGTGAACGAAAACCCGGCTGTGCAAAGTTGGAAATTTCGTAATGTTCAAAGCCATGACCTTTGAGCAGATTATGAAGCATAAAAATTTGTTCCCAGCTTTCATCCTCAGTTATTTCGTTGAGTTTGCCTTTTTCTTTTAAATAACCAAAGGTGGTCCGGGGCTCAACGGTAAGATGATAGGCCGAAATATGTTTTATGGGAAAATTGGTTGCTACAAATATTGTTTCTATCCATTGTTTTATGTCCATTACAGGAATGCCATATATCAAATCGATAGTCACATTTTCAAATCCTGCTTCAAAAGCCCATTCAATGCTCCGTATTGCTTGCACATAGCCGTGACGGCGATTGAGGTAGCGCAAAATTTTGTCATCAAAGCTCTGAATACCAATACTTACTCGATTTACCCCCACCGATGCAACTTGCCTGTAATATGTTTCCGATACATCTTCGGGATTTACCTCAAGGGTAATTTCACAATTTTTAGCAATATCAAAACAGGTAGAAATTTTTTCGATGATCTGGCCAATGGCTTCGGGATGTAAAATAGAAGGTGTACCCCCGCCAAAATAAATGGTTTGGATACTTTCTTTTTCAAGAAAAAATGTCTTCCTTAATTCTATTTCCGTAAGCAGAGAATTAAAAAAAGCAGGAAGATGTGATAAATTCACATGGGTATAAAAATCACAATAGTGACAGCGCCGGTGACAAAACGGAATATGCAGGTATATCCCAGCCACTTTTAAATAAAAACTTTATGGGCATGGTGATGTATTTCGTGAGCCAACGATTCGATGTCCTGTTCTTCGAACAGTTTCTTCAGCTGTTCTCGTATAGGACTATAGTGGGGATGGATAGGGCAGTGTTCTTCTTCACTCGAACATGCCGCAACACCTATCAAACAGGAATTAAAAAAATCACTTCCATCAATGATATTGACAATGTCCATCAGTTTAATTTGTTTTGGCGGCAATGCCAGTGAAAAGCCTCCATTGGGACCCTTCACTGACCGTAAAATCTTGTTTTTGGCCAATACCTGCATTATCTTACCTAAGAAGGGAGTGGGTATATTCAATGCCTTCGAAATATCCTTTATCCCTATTATTTTATCTCTGTTTTCTTCGAGTGCCAGATAAATACAGGCACGTATAGCATATTTACAAGTATTGGATATCATATCAACAATTTTTAAGGGGTATTTTATTGATTCTGGTCAAATGTCTTCCGCCGTCGAATGGGGTGGTTAAGAAAATGTCCACAATCTGTTTTGCCTCGTCGTCGGTAATAAATCTGGCAGGCAACGAACAAATGTTGGCATCATTATGTGCACGCGCAAGCTTCGATATTTCTGCATTCCAGCATAACGCAGCCCTTATCCCCTGATGCTTGTTGACAGTCATATTTATACCGTTTCCACTGCCACAGAGCGAAATACCAGTCTCTACTTCTTTTTTTTCTACAGCATCGGCCAATTGATGAGCATAATCGGGATAATCTACACTTGCATCGCTATAAGTTCCAAAATCAATTACTTCATGGCCCTTTTCATTCAGCCATGATTTAATCACCTCTTTCATTCGAAATCCCGCATGATCACTTGCAATTCCTATCTTCATTTGAAACCAATTTTATAAGTTACAGATAATTAACAAATTATATACAAACGCCACATTCATGAAGAATTGCAAAATGCTAAATACAATATTCTCTTTAATTTTAAACAGTAAATTCCGCTGCCGCAAACTTTTCATCGAACACCTTCCGGGTTACAAGTATTGCTTCATTTTGAGTTATTTTAATCCCTCGGGTCGATTTGCATCTATCCTCTGTTGTTTTTTTCTTTATTAATAAAATTTTGCGTAAAAATAAACAATAAATCACACTAACTGCTCTACATTTATGTCTTTAATTATACAAAATCTGATAATTTTATTTTCCGAAATCAATCGACAGAAAATTTAATATTTTCTCAATCAAGCACCTTTTTTATGTTAATAAACCGTTCAAAAACTGTTTATAAATTTTTAAAAACAAGAATAAGTTTTTCGAAATACGATTCAAAATTACACATATAATCAGTTTACTCAAATAGCCAAATATATTTTCTATACTTTGTCAACAATTTTATGAGCGGCTTTTGAACATTTAGCTGTCAATTTTAAATTAACATTTAGGTTTTAAAATTGTTATTAACAAGTGTTGATAAGTATATTGAAGAGGTTGTTTTTCAAAGGTTTTGTTATTTCTTTTCTGTTAGCAGTGTGTTTATAGACAAAAAATGTTGTTAAATGCACTAATTTTACCAAAAATTTATTCACAAATTAACAGGTCTTCTTCTTCTTGTTTTTTTATTTAATTAAATGAATATAAAAACAAATATGAACAATAAGGAATTGTTGATAACTGAAATCAATCGCTTGCGGAAGGAAAGGAATGCGGTAATAATGGCACATTATTACCAGATTCCTGAAATTCAGGATATTGCTGATTTTGTAGGCGATAGTCTGGCATTGGCGCAACAGGCGGTGAAGGTGGATGCTGATGTAATTGTGCTTGCCGGTGTGTATTTTATGGCCGAGACAGCTAAAATACTCAATCCCGCAAAAAAAGTACTGATTCCTGATCCGCTGGCAGGTTGTTCGCTTGCCGATTCCTGTCCGGTAGAGCCTTTCAAAGAGTTTCGCGAAAAATATCCCGATGCAGTGGTGGTTTCTTATGTCAATACAACTGCTGAAATAAAAGCGTTGACTGATATTGTTTGTACTTCGTCAAATGCTGAGCAGATAATTAATGCTGTCCCTAAGGATAGGCGTATAATATTTGCGCCTGACCGAAATTTGGGAAATTATCTTGCGGCTAAAACCGGGCGAGAGCTTATTATCTGGGATGGAGCCTGTCATGTGCACGAAGATTTTTCGCTCGAACGTATTTTGGAGTTGAAGCAGTTGAACCCTGATGCCAAAATTATTGCGCATCCCGAGTGTCGTAAGCCGATTTTGATCGTTGCCGATCATGTGGGGTCAACTTCATCGTTATTGAATTTTGTGCAAAAGGATGAAGGAAAAAAGTATATTGTTGCAACTGAATCAGGAATCATTCATCAGATGCAGGTAACATGTCCCGATAAGGTTTTTATACCTGCACCGCCTACCGATAGTACTTGTGGTTGTAATGATTGTAAATTTATGAAGTTGATTACCCTCGATAAAATCTACAGATCGCTTTTGACCTTGTCGCCTGAGGTTGTGGTGGATGATGAAGTTCGTCGTAGGGCAGAGCGGTCGATAAGGGCTATGCTTGATGTATCTGCCGGTAAATCTGTGTTTTGATTATGAGTTTTGATATTCATAAAGTTGCTTCTGTTGCTGATGTGGATTTTGAAAACCGCATTCGCCCTGCTTGTTTTGCTGATTTTACCGGACAGGATCATGTGGTTAAAAATTTGCAGGTGTTTGTTAAAGCTGCTCGATTGCGGTCCGAACCGCTCGATCATGTTTTGTTGCATGGTCCTCCTGGTTTGGGAAAAACCACATTGGCCAATATCATTGCCAGCGAAATGCAGGTGAATCTAAAGTTAACCTCAGGGCCTGTACTTGATAAACCCGGTGATCTTGCAGGGCTATTAACCAGTCTTGAACCTGGTGATGTGTTATTTATTGACGAAATTCATCGTGTTTCTCCTGTGGTAGAAGAGTATTTATATTCGGCCATGGAAGATTTTTTTATCGATATAATGATCGATCGGGGTGTGAGTGCTCGTTCGGTTCAGATTAAATTAAATCCTTTTACCTTGGTCGGCGCTACTACTCGTGTAGGTTTGCTTACGAGTCCTTTGCGTGCACGTTTCGGAATTAATTTGCATCTGGACTATTACGGTGTAGATTTTTTGAAACGTATTGTGATTCGTACTGCGTCTATTTTAGGCGTTGAAATTGATGATCCTTCTTCTTTTGAAATAGCCTCTCGTAGTCGTGGAACACCTCGTATCGCTAATGCAATACTGCGTCGTGTTAGGGATTTTGCACAGGTGATGGGTAATGGTAAGATTGACTTAGAAATAACCAGGTATGCTTTGGATGCTTTACGAATAGATCCCAATGGACTTGATGAGACCGATATTCGTATTTTGCGTACAATTGTCGAGAAGTTCAATGGTGGTCCTGTCGGGCTTAATACTATTGCTACAGCTATAGGTGAGGATCCGGGTACCATTGAAGATGTTTTTGAACCTTTTCTTATTCAGGAGGGTTATATAATGCGGACACCCCGTGGTCGTGAGGCAACACAAAGGGCTTTTTCTGTCCTTGGTTACGACCGGAGGTATCCGATGCAGCAAAGTTTGTTTTAGTTAATTTAATTTTTTTTGTGTATGGAAACAGGAATTTCTTTGAGTTGGTCCGATGGTTTGGCTTTTTCGGCCGATGTAGATGGTCATAAAGTTGTAGTTGATGCTCATAGTCCTGATGGTCCTTCTAAAGGACCTTCGCCTAAGAAGCTTTTGATGGTTTCTTTGGCCGGTTGTACGGGTATGGATGTCGTATCGATTTTGAATAAAATGCGTGTTGAATTTACAAAGTTTACCATTGATGTTCATGCCGTTTTGGCTGATGAACATCCCAAAAAATATTTAAAAATTGTGTTAGATTACCGTATTGACGCCTCACCCGATGCAAGGGAAAAAATAATTAAGGCTATTGAGTTATCCCGTGAGCGCTATTGTGGTGTTTGGAATACGCTTGCCCCCGCTGTGCCAATAGAATATATGCTTACTTTTATTTAAAACTGTTCGAGAAATCTTACATCGTTTTCGAAGAAAAGTCTTAAGTCTTTGATGGCATAGCGCAGCATGGTGATTCTTTCAATGCCCATCCCAAAGGCGTAGCCCGAGTATATGTTCGGATCTATATTGTTGTTTTTAAGTACATTGGGGTGAACCATTCCACATCCCAAAATTTCGAGCCAGCCGCTGTATTTGCATACGTTGCATCCTTTGCCGTTGCAAATACTGCACGAAACATCCATTTCGGCCGATGGTTCTGTGAATGGAAAAAATGATGGACGAAGGCGGATTTGGGTGTTAGGACCAAAGAATTCTCTGGCAAAATGTAATAGTACCTGTTTTAAGTCGGCAAACGATACGTGGGTATCGATGTATAAACCTTCGATTTGATGGAATATACAGTGTGCTCGTGCCGATATTGCTTCGTTGCGAAATACCCTGCCTGGCATAATGATTTTTAATGGGGGTGATTTCTTTTCCATGGCACGAATCTGTACCGATGAGGTGTGTGTCCTGAGCAAAATATCGGGGTTTTTTTCTATGAAAAATGTATCTTGCATGTCGCGTGCTGGGTGTTCCGGAGGAAAGTTTAACGCACTGAATACATGCCAGTCATCTTCAATTTCGGGTCCTTGTTCTATGGTAAATCCTAAGTGTTCAAATATTTCGCATATTTCCCGACGTATGATGGATATTGGATGTCGGTGCCCTAATTTTAAGTTGTATGCGGGTAACGTGAAGTCAATCCCTGTATTTTCTTGATTGTCTGTATTTTCTATTTTTTCCTGTGCTTCTTTGTAGATTTTTTCGGCCAGTTGTTTTAATTCGTTCAGAGGTTTGCCAATGGTTTTTTTATCCTCTGGGGAAAGCGATTTAAATTTTTCGAACAATTGTGTTATTTGTCCTTTTTTGGCCAGATAATTTATTCTGAAGATTTCGAGTTCTTCCTTGGTTTCTAATCGGACGTTGGTAATTTCTTTCTGAATATTTTTAATTTCGTCAATCATGTTTGTAGCTTTTAGATTTTTTATGATGTTGGATCGCTTAATTTGTTTTTCTTTGTGATGCGAAGATAAGAAAATTATTTTTTATGTCAGGTTCAGTTCGAACACTTGCCCGGCAAACGGTAATTTATGGCTTGAGCAGCATTGTGCCCCGATTTTTGAATTTTTTGCTGGTTCCTCTTTATACCTATTTTTTTAAACCGGCTGATTATGGTATTGTCGCTGATTTGTATAGTTGGGCAGTGTTGTTAAATATTGTAGTTACCTATGGTATGGAAACTGCGGTCTTTCGTTTTACTAAAAACGACAGTTCCGGTGTTTCGGCATTTGCTACTGCTTTTTATTCAATTTTGATTTCTTCATTGTTGTTTTTCTTTGCTGTTGCATTAAATGCTGCTTATATTTCCGATATTTTGGGTTATCCTGGTCGCGATCGTTATGTTATTTATTTTGCTTTTATTATCGCAATAGATGCTGTTTCTGCTATTTTATTTGTAAAGTTACGTGTCGATGAAAAAGCTTTACGTTTTTCTATTGTCAAAATTCTTAATGTAGCCCTAAATGTTTTATTGAATCTTTGTTTTATTGTTTTATTCCCTTGGGTTTTTAGGCGTTTGGGGCAGAATTTTACGCTTACTGTTGATTATATTTTTATCGCAAATTTGTTTGCGAGTGCTTTTACTTTTTTGTTATTGGTTGATTTGATCCCTTCGCCCGGCGTTGCTCAGTTTAGATTGTGGAAATCTATGTTGGTTTATGGTATTCCTCTGATGTTGTCTGGAATTGTGGGTGCAATTAATGACGTAATAGATCGGCAGTTTATTAAATATTTTTCCCCCAAGAGCGTTGTTAATCCATTGGCCGATCTGGGTGTTTATTTTGCGAATTTGAAAATTGCTGTGATTTTGGTGTTATTTGTTCAGGCGTTTCGCTATGCAGCTGAGCCTTTTTTCTTCAAAAATGCTGATGAAAAGGGTGGGAGAGAGTCTTTTGCACGTGTGGCAGTTTTGTATATGTCGGTCAGTATGTTGGTTTTCCTTTTTACTTATGCTAACTTGCCTGTATTTAAATACTTTATTGGTTCTGCCTATTGGTCGGGGCTTTTTATTGTTCCGGTTGTGCTGTTGGCTAATGTTTTTGCTGGGCTGTATCTTAATTTTTCTATGTGGTATAAGCTGGCCGATAAAACTTTTATGGGATTTTTGATTATACTTGTAGGATGTTTGTTTACAGTGGTATTGGATTATTTTTTTGTACCGCTTTATGGTTATCCGGCTGCTGCTGTTATTCGAATGTTTAGCTATATTTTGATTACGGTCATTTGTTATGTTTTAGGTCAACGATATTATCCCATACCTTACCGTATTGATGCTATTGTGCTTTATTTTGCAGTGGCGCTTGTTTTGTTTGTAGGGCAGTTTTTTGTTACAAAATTTTTGTCCGGTGGGTGGGTAATGCTGATTAATAACCTTCTTTTTCTGATATTTGTAATTTATTTTATAAAAAAGGAAAATTTGACTGTTGTTATAAACCAATTGTTATGGTCGATAAAGTCAAGGTTAAGATTGTAAATTCGTCCCGGCATCCTTTGCCCGAATATCAGACATTGTTTAGTGCGGGCATGGATTTGCGTGCGAATATTGACGAACCTGTTGTTATTCAGCCCTTGTCGCGGATGCTTGTGCCTACCGGTTTGTTTATAGAGCTGCCCGATGGCTATGAGGCGCAAATACGTCCGAGGAGTGGTCTGGCTCTCAAGCATGGTATTACTGTGTTGAACACTCCCGGTACTATTGATGCTGATTATCGTGGGGAAATTAAGGTTATTCTGGTTAATTTGTCGGATGTACCTTATTTACTCCAGGATGGAGAGCGTATTTGTCAGATGGTAGTTGCTCGACATGCTGTTGTTGAATGGGTACCTGTAGAGGTTTTGTCTGAAAGCTCGCGGGGCGAAGGTGGTTTTGGTCATACCGGAAAATAAATACTATGAAAAAAATTTTGTCTCTGCTGTTGTTTTTAGGAATAGTAGCTGTTGTTAATGCCGAGCAACGAAATTATGATGTAGAATATTCGTATGTTGAGGCGATTCGTAATCGTGAGGCAGGTAATTTTAGTGCTTCGGTTTATATTTTGGGTTCTATTTTGCGTGTCGATTCTGCTTGTTCTGCTTGTTATTATGAATTGAGTCGTATTTATCGCGAGTCCGGTGCTATACCTCAGGCAATCAATTTTGCTGCCCGATCCTATGCCCTTGATACTGCAAATTATTGGTATTTGAAAAATTATATTGATTTGGTGTTGTCGGTGGGTGATACGCTTGCTGCACTTCCTTTGTTGCGGCGTTTAATCCATATGCCGAATGCTGGTGTGGATGATTTAATTATGTTTGCGTCGTTGTCCGTTGACTACAAGGATTATCGTTCTGAAGGGCAAAATGTAGTTTTAAATTTATCACGTGCTTATGAGGCCCCGGAAGTTTTGCATTTGTTTTTTTTGTATCGTAAATTGTCTGGGGAGGCCTTTAAAAGTTTGAGTAGTTTTTTGGATTCCTGTGTCATTGTTTATCCCGATTATCCGGTATTTGTGCTGGATAGAGCTGTTTTGTTTGCTGAAAACAAGAAGTTTCGCCAATCGAGACATATTTTTATGAATATTTTGCAAACGGACACTTTTTATTACGATGCCATTTATGCGTTTGCACGTTATTTTGGTTCAAACAGGGATGAAAAATTTGTTTTTGATTATTTCGATAAATTTTTTTCTGGTGTTGACCCTGATAGCAGACAGTTGTTATTGACCCGTATGATTCGTGCTAATAATGTTGTATTTGATCGCTATCTCAGCGATAGGTTAACCGATTTTGCAAGCCGTGATACTTTTTCTGAGTCTTTTTTTGATGCAGCATTTGATTTTTATTGGCGTCGGAATCAGATGGAAAGTTTGATTGTCTTGGGTCAACGCTTTGTTAATCTCTATCCCGATAATATTTCTGCGTGGGGTCGCTTTATTTTGCCTTTATTTGTGTTGGGAAAATTTAATACACTTGATTCCATTCTTACATATCGGCCACAGGCTTTCAATTCGCCGTTTGCTATGTATGTTGCCGGGATGATATATTATCGCCGGAATGATTATATCAGGTCTCGTGATTATTTCGTAAGGTGTTTGAAAGTAGAGGGTAATTTTGGATATAAACCCGTTGCCGTTAATATGCTGGCCGATTACTATTACCGCAATGGTATGCGTGATAGTGCTTTTTATTATTATGAGATGGCTGTTCAGCAGGATTTTGCTGATGAAACTATTCTGAATAATTATGCTTATTATTTGTCTTTAACAGGCAGAAATTTGAATAAGGCTGAAATGATGGCGCGTGCTGCTGTGATGAAATATCCAAAGAATTCTGCATTTTTGGATACCTATGCATGGATATTGTATTTATTACGCAGGTATGACGAAGCACTCATTTATATGCAAAAGGCTTTAAAATATATGGGCGATGATGAGCGTCGTGAATTGCTTGAGCATTATGCTGCAATCCTATATTGTTCTGGTAATCAAAAAAAGGCCGATAAGCTGATGAGGAGTTTGTTTTCTGATCCTACCCAGCGTACCCAATTTTTTAAAACAACTATCATATGCGATTAACAATATGGTTTTTGCTGGTATTTGTTGTTTTGGTGGGTTGTGCCAGATTTTTTACTCCACAACGCAGTGATACCGTTCGTTATGAGATATGTCTTTCGGGTGAGGATTGTGGAAAATTAATTTTGTCTGGCGATTCTGTACAAATGCGGGTTGCTGGATATTCTAATTTAGGCGTTAAAATTTTCGATGTTTTTGTTTATTCGGATTCTGTACGAATTGTTTATTTGTACGATGAAAATTTTCGCAATTATTTGAATGCGTTTAATTATAGTCAGAATGTACATATTTTACATCGGTTTATAGCAGGTTTAAAATATGGTTTTCCTGGTGAGTTTTTTAAACAGGGCGAGATGTCATTGTCGGGCAATAATTATTGTATTGGTTTTTTTTGTTTTACTGTTTATTTTGAATCTTTCGATCGGATACAGGATCGTATTATTCTGAGAGAGGGAAGGGTTGTATATGGCATTAATTCTATTTCGTTCAGGCGTGTATAAGTTCCGGTTATATTTGTTTTTATTTTTATTGTTTTTCACGTTGTCTGCTATCGCATCAACGCGTAAGGATGAATTATTGCGTCGTCGTGAGCGTATATCTGCTGAAATTGCGACGACTGAGTCTTTGTTGAAAAAACTCGATTTAAATAAGTCGGAGGTTATTGGTTCGTTGGCGCTAATTAATAAAAAAATTGCATTGCGTCGCGATCTTATTGATAATTTAAATGCTGAGGTGGCCGATCTTGATGTTGCAGTTGATTCACTGACCAGGCTAATTAATCGCAATCAGGACTTCATCGATCGAACCAAAAAGGAGTATGCTACTGTTATTTATCGTACTTATTTTTATTTTAAACCAAATTCGCTTTTGATGTTGTTATTTTCATCTCCTTCGTTGGGGGTGATGTACAGGAGGCACATTTATTTGCGTCAGTATTCTGAGCATCGACGGAATCTTATTGTGTCTTTGCGCAGGGAAGTTGCAGAGTTGTATGAAAATTCGCAACGCTTAGCTTCTACTCGTGCCGAAAAGGTTAGGCTTATATCGTTACGTAGAAGTGAAATAGAAACGCTGAATCGTGATTTGTCTGCTGCACAGGTTACCCTTAAACAGGTGCAGAAGCGTTCCCGTGAATTGCTAAACTCTTTGGATAATTTAAAAGCTGCAGCGCGAAAGGTTGAAGACGAAATTCGTAAGATTGTGGAAAGTGAGATCCAGAAGGCCAAGGCCTCTACATCTCAAACTTATTCGCGACAGGTTGCTGCTTTAAGTGCTAAATTCGAGCAAAATAAAGGTAAACTTCCTTTTCCGGTGGCTAATGGTGTGATTGTTTCTGAGTTTGGTGAGCAGCCCCATCCGGTCTACAAAGGCATTAAGATTAATAATAATGGGGTAGATATTTCTACCGATTGTAATGTGCCTGTTTTTCCGGTTTTTGGAGGTGTTGTTTCTAAGGTTTTTTTTATTAAAGGTTCCAATTATGCTGTCATTATTCGGCATGGCAATTTTTATACTGTATATCAGAATTTAGCCAGTGTAAATGTTTCTGCCGGTGTTGATGTTAAGCCTACTACAGTTTTGGGTACTACGGCGTGTATGAATGAGGATAATGTGGCACGGTTACATTTTGAAGTTTGGCAGGATTTGCAAAAGCTCGATCCTAGAGTTTGGCTTGCACGTTAGCATAATTTTTTATTTTATGTGTTTTTTCAAATGAAATATGTATTAATTTTGGTAACCATTTTTCAAAATATCAGTATATATGATGTACTACACAATCGGTTTTAATTTTTACAGGCATGAAGAGCAATAAATTGATAATTCAGTCAAAAATTGAAGAATTACGAAAGGTCGAGAAATTTGTCGATGAAATTTCTGCAGCTTGTAAGCTGAATTCTGAGTTGTATGGAAATTTTCTGATAGCAGTTCTTGAGGCTGCCAATAATGCAATTGTTCATGGTAATAAATTGCAGGAGGATAAACCGGTGACTATTGAGGCTGAGTTCGATGATAAGGAATTAAAAGTTTCTGTTAAGGATTGTGGTAAAGGTTTTGATTATAACAATGTGCCCGATCCTACTGCACCTGAAAATATCGAAAATGTTAGTGGTAGAGGAATATTTTTGATGAAGAAGTTATCTGATAATACTGAGTTTTTCGATAACGGTACGCGTGTTGTTATGACTTTTAAATTATAAAATTGGCTGTCAATTTTCATTATATTTATCCTGTTCCTCTTCATTTTGATTTAAGAAAGGTTGTTTTTTGTCTGCAAAAAATTGCATTGCTCGAGGGTAAACGTCTGGGCGATGTCAATATTGTTTTTTGTAACAATCCCTATATTTATCGTTTGAATGTCGAATATTTGAAACATTTTTATCCGACCGATGTTATAACATTCGATTATTCTTCTTATCCTGTTGTGGCTGGGGATATTTTTATTGGTGTGGATGTTGTACGAGCCAATGCGCAGCGATTTTCTGTTACATTTCAGGCGGAACTCTTACGGGTGATATTTCATGGTTTGTTGCATCTTTGCGGTTACAAGGATAAGACAAAGGCACAGAGATTGCAAATGCGTCGAAAGGAGGATTACTATTTAAAATTATTTACTGATTATGCCGACTGATTTTTTTGACTCTTATGATATTATTGTTGTAGGTGCCGGACATGCTGGGTGTGAAGCTGCTGCTGCTGCAGCTAATATGGGGGCGCGTGTTCTGCTTATTACGATGGATATGACCAAGTTTGCCCAGATGTCCTGTAATCCTGCTATGGGTGGTATAGCCAAGGGGCAGATCATTCGCGAGATTGATGCATTGGGCGGTTATTCAGGAATTGTTACCGACCGGTCGATGATTCAGTTCCGAATGTTGAACCGTTCAAAAGGCCCTGCGATGTGGTCGCCACGGGCGCAATGCGATCGTGTAAAATTTTCTATTGAGTGGCGCAAGGTACTTGAATCAATATCTAACCTTTCTTTCTGGCAGGATACTGTTGTTGGGTTGATTATCGTTGAGGGTGCTGTTTGTGGGGTTGTAACACGCACAGGTGTTCGTTTTAGGGCTCAGGCAGTAATATTGACCAATGGAACTTTTGAAAATGGTTTGATTCATATTGGACGTACTAATTTTTCCGGTGGACGTATTTCTGAACCTATTTCATATGGTATTTCACAACAGCTAAGGGAATATGGATTTCAGGTAGGTCGTTTAAAAACCGGTACGCCGGCGCGCCTTGATGGACGTACTATTGATTTTTCTGTGCTTGAAGAACAGCCGGGTGATGAGGGTGGTGGAAAGTTTAGTTTTTTAATCGACGACGCCTATCAATCACCACGTATGAGTTGCTATATTACCTATACCAATCCCGAGGTACATGCAATTTTGCGTGAGGGTTTCGAGGATTCACCTTTATTTACCGGACGTATACAGGGGGTTGGGCCGCGTTATTGTCCCAGTATCGAGGATAAGATTGTAACTTTTGCTCAAAAGCAATCCCATCAGTTGTTCCTTGAACCTGAGGGTACCAGTACTTATGAGTATTATCTAAATGGTTTTTCGTCTTCCTTGCCCTATGATGTACAGTTTCGTGCAATTCGCAAAATTAAAGGTTTGGAGCATGTGAAAATATTTCGGCCTGGTTATGCCATTGAGTACGACTATTATCCCCCTACGCAGCTGTATCATTCGCTCGAGACTAAGTTTATTAAGAACTTATTTTTTGCCGGGCAAATTAATGGTACTACTGGTTATGAAGAAGCGGCAGCACAGGGAATTATGGCTGGGATTAATGCTTATTTAAAGATTCACGGGCGCGATCCATTTGTTCTCCGTCGGGATGAAGCTTATATTGGTGTTCTTATCGATGATTTGGTAACCAAAGGTGTAGATGAGCCCTATCGGATGTTTACCTCCCGGGCTGAGTTTCGATTGCTTTTGAGACAGGATAATGCTGATGAACGCCTTACCGAGCGGTCTTACCATTTAGGCTTAGCATCTGGCGAGCGTTATCAAAAACTGCTCGCTAAACGTAATACTATTGACGATTTAATAGGTCTTATTCATAATATTTCTGTACGACCCGATGAGGTAGAGACCTATCTAATTGCTCAAAATTCTACCCCTCTTTCACAGAAGGTACGATTACGCGATTTGTGCTTGCGGCCGGAACTCTCTTTAAAAGGACTTATTCATCATTTGAAACCAGAATGGTTGGATCGTTTTTCTGATGAGGTATTTTTTGCTGCTGAACTTGCGATAAAGTACAGTGGATATATCGAGCGCGAGAAGATTATTGCCGAAAAATTGCGTCGGCTCGATGAATTGACTATACCTGCAGATTTCGATTATGGTCGACTGAATATTTCTACCGAGGCCAAGCAAAAGCTCACTCGAATTCGACCGGCAAGCATCGGCCAAGCTTCCCGTATTCCCGGTGTATCCCCGGCCGATATTAATGCCTTACTCATCTATATGGGCCGCTAATGTTCCACGTGGAACAATCCGTAACGACAGCTTTTATAATGTTCCACGTGGAACAAAACTTGAATAGATTTTTGCTAAGTTGTTAGTATTATTTCTTTTATGATAATTATCGAAAGGGATAATAATGCATTTTTGTCGTTGCTGCCCACTACACCGGGGGTGTATATTTTTTACGATGCTGCCGGAACGGTCTTGTACGTGGGTAAGGCAAAAAATATCAAAAATCGAGTTTCGTCGTATTTCTCCAACTCAGTGGTGGGAGCCAAAACCAAACTACTTGTGGCTCGTGCTACTTCTATCGATTATGTGGTGGTCAATAATGAGTCCGAAGCCTTGCTGCTCGAAAATACCTTGATCAAAAAATATAAGCCCAAGTACAATATTCTGCTGAAGGACGATAAAACCTATCCTTGGATTGTCGTGCGGAACGAACATTTTCCCCGGGTGATGCTGACCCGTCGGGTAATACTCGATGGTTCCGATTATTTTGGGCCCTTTACCTCTGCTTACCTGGTGCGTAGCCTCCTATCCCTGCTTAAACAATTATATCCCTTGCGTACCTGTAATCTCGACCTCGACCCGCAAAAAATTGCTGCCGGTGGCTACCGCGTCTGCCTCGATTACCATATCGGGCTTTGTAAAGGGCCATGCGTGGGTTATCAGACCGAAGAGGAATACCGCCAAAATATCGATCAAATTAAAACAATCCTTCGGGGTAAAGTATCGGAGGTGAAAAACCTACTCGCTCGCAGAATGAAGGAGGCCGCAGAGGCCTATCGGTTTGAACTGGCACACGAACTTAAGGAAAAAATTCAACTTATCGAAAAGTATCACAACGACTCCCTTGTGGTGAATCCTTCGATTAAAGAATGTGATGTATTTTCTCTGGCTCAGCACGATGAAATGGTGGTAGTAAATTACCTGCATATCGTCGAAGGCGCTCTGGTGCATACCTATAATGCCTACTTTCAAATTGGGGAAGATGACGATGTATCTGATTTGCTGGGGTCTGTGATTGTGCAGGTGCGTTCTAAATTTGCCAGCTCGGCCCGTGAAATTATAGTTCCTCTGATGCCTGCATTTAACCTTCAGGGCGTTAAATATGTCACACCACGGGCTGGCGATAGACTGAAATTGCTGGATCTTTCACAAAAAAATGCTAATACCTATTTGCAGTTTTTGCAGAATAAATTGAGTAAAACTGTTGATAATGAAAATACTGTACTGCTTCAGCTCAAGAATGATTTGAAGCTTCGTCAGCTACCTGTGCATATAGAATGTTTCGATAATTCCAATATTCAGGGCGAATTTCCCGTTTCGGCCTGTGTGGTTTTTCGTAATGGTAAACCAGCAAAGTCGGAATACCGCCATTTCCATGTTCGTACAGTTACCGGTCCTGACGATTATGCTACGATGCGTGAGATCGTGTTTCGCCGGTACGACCGACTTCTACGCGATCAACTGCCGCTACCGCAACTCATTGTTATCGATGGGGGCAAAGGTCAGCTTAATGCTGCCGTGGAGGCACTTAAACTGCTGGATATCTACGATAAGGTCGAAATTATTTCTATTGCCAAGCGCCTGGAGGAAATTTTCCGTCCGGGTGACCCGCTGCCACTGTACCTCGATAAGCGTTCGATTTCGCTGCGTGTGATTCAGCAATTGCGAGATGAAGCCCATCGTTTTGGAATCACATTTCACCGTCGTACCCGTAATCGGCAATCGCTCGTTTCCCTGCTCGATGCTGTGCCCGGTATTGGAGATAAATCTAAGGAAAAGCTTCTGAAAAAGTTCGGTAGCATTGAGGCTATCCGCAGCGCTTCTGTCGATCAACTAACGGAACTCATCGGTGCCGATAAGGCACAGCAGTTGGCTAATGCCCTGAATTCTACTTTTGAATTTTGAGTAATTGTCTTCGCTAACTTGTAAATGGAACTAACCAAAGACTGTGCTATCTGTTAATTTATGTCTTTAAAATTTTTCTATTCTACTGCCTACTCACTCGGTCAATTGTCGTTAATACATTTTTCATTGTGGTAAAAAGTAATACCGCAGGGATCGCAAAGACTTTCGCAAAGGACGCAGAAAATTTACATATGAATGGTTCTACAACTACAACGAATACAGTTTTTCGTGTGCTTCAATTACTAAAGTAATAGAACACGGGAACACGAATGCTACGGATAATCACGATAGAAATCTGTGTACATCCGTCTAATCCGTATCATCGGTGTGCTATATCAATAAAGCAGTGACTCGGATAATTTATTTTCTCTTTGCGTTCTTAGCGTAGTCCCTTTGCTTCCTTAGCGTTAACTATTTTTTACCACAGACATCACAGAGTATTTTGTTGTTTCTCTGTGTTCTGCGAGGTGAATTACATTTTTATCAATGGTTTTTGTTTTTTCTGCGGCTTTCTCTCTGTGGTAAAAGTATTTTAGTACAGCAGAGCTGAACAAAAAGAAATAGCCAGGTGTCATGTTATTTAAATTATTTGCAAAATAATTGTCAAACATTTTCCATTGCCGTTTTGGCTGCTTAATTTTTTTTGTACCCATTAATTTTTCGAATTTTATCCGGAATTTGCCTGCCAAAAATTTTTTTATTTACCTTTATCCATTGATTTTTGCGGTAACCAATTTTGCTATGAACTTTACAGGAAATAAATTGCTAAAGATTTCGCTAATTGTTGTTTTGGCGTTACTTGTGTTAGCCCTGGTCGGGCGAAAGCTGGGCTGGGTGGGAACCGATAAGCCCATCGAAGTGTATGCCGATACGGTGGCCCGACGTACGATATACGAAACCATTACAGCCAGCGGACGAATTGAACCGGTGGTGAATGTTAAGGTGAATTCCGATGTCTCGGGCGAGATTGTCGAACTTTATGTTAAAGAAGGACAGCGTGTTGAGATTAATCAATTGTTGCTAAAAATTAAGCCAAATACTTATATTTCTGTACGCGATCGTGCACAGGCCGCCCTTGACAATGCCCGTGTTAATCTCGATAATGCCCGTGCTCGTTATCAGCAGGCAATGCTTCAGCTCGATCGTACGAGACTGAGTTACGATCGTAGTAAAACCCTGTGGGAAAACAAGACAATTTCGCAGTCGGAATGGGAAGCGGCTGAGTCGGAATATAAACTGGCGCAGGTCGATGTACAAGTTGCCGCTGAAAACGTCCGGGCTGCCGAGTTCGGTGTAAAAAGTGCGGAGGCTTCGTTGGCTGAGGCTGAGGAGAATCTCCGTAAAACTGCCGTTTATGCTCCAATGGAAGGTATTATTACTCGCCTTAACGTTAAACGCGGTGAGCGGGTGGTAGGAACCGAAATGATGGCCGGAACCGAATTACTCCAGATCGCCGATTTGAGCAAAATGCAGGTGGTAGTGTCGGTGAATGAGAACGATATTGTTAGGGTAAAATCGGGGGATACGGCTGTTGTGGAGGTCGATGCTTTTCTGGGAAAAAAATTTTACGGTGTTGTAACCGATATTGCCAACTCGGCTTCAGTTAGCGGGCAGTTAAGCGACCAGGTTACTACCTTTGAAGTGAAGATTCAAATTTTCCCCGAATCGTACAGCAATTTGTCTTCGGCCGCTAATCCTTATCCTTTACGACCTGGGATGACAGCTAATGTTGAAATTCATACCAGCGTTCGCTATAATGCAGTAGCTGTGCCCTTGGCTGCTTTGACGGTTCGCCCCCTGAAATCCGACCGGCATCAACGTGCTGCGGGAAAGGATTCTACGCAGGAGGTTGTGTTTGTAATTGAGGGCAATCGTGTACGTATGCGGCCAGTGGTTACCGGAATTCAGGACGAAAATTATATCGAAATTCTCCGGGGGGTCAACGTAAACGAAAGTGTTGTTACGGGGCCGTTTACTGCTGTATCCAAACGACTCGCCGATAGCGCGCCCGTTAAGGTTGTGAATCGTACTAAATTTATAAAAGAATGATAACAAGAATACTCACCATTGAGACTTCTGAAGATATCTGCAGCGTTGCTGTGTTTGAGAACCAGCAGTGCATGATCGATATGAGTGATAATACCGTAAAAAACCATTCCCAGATTCTTACTGTTTTGATTAATAAAGCCTTAGAAAAAGCTAATTTGGATATTAGTTTAATTGATGCAGTTGCTATCAGTCGTGGACCGGGTTCGTATACTGGGTTGCGAATAGGTACTTCGGTGGCAAAGGGCTTGTGCTATGCGCTGCGTAAGCCACTGCTGGCAGTTAATACGCTCGAGGTGCTTTGTTATGCTGCACTTGACCATCCCGATTTTATGCGGCATCGTTCGGGCCAACCCTGGCTGTGTCCTATGATTGACGCCCGACGCATGGAAGTATATATGCAGATCTTCGATGATCAGATAAAACCAGTTTCCGCTATTGAGGCAAAAATTGTTGGAAGTGAAACCTTTTCCGATATGTTGCGGACGCAAAAAATGATATTCTTTGGCAGCGGTTCCGAAAAAATAGCGTTTCTTTACCATTCGCCCAATGCTGTTTTTATTAAAAATATCCGACCATTGGCCCGGTATATGATTGAACCGGCCCTGGCAGCATACCATAGTGGCATCTTCGAAGATGTGGCCTATTTTGAACCTTACTATCTCAAAGATTTTGTTGCTACCCGTTCGACCAATAAGGTTTTACGGCGTAGATAAATATGGCCAAATTCTCGATGGTCTAAGTAAAAGATTTTGCATGTAAATGGCATGTGTTAACTGTCGGCTGTGGATAACTTTTGGCTATAAATTTTTCCTGTGCACTGCCATCTCTATAATCATGGTCATACTTTTTTCCTTTGGCGTTCTTAGCAGTTAATGAATAAACCGCAAAGCACGGCAATATTTTCGCAAGCGGCGCTGAGAGATTGACAGTAAAAGTCTATAAGAATACGGGTAGTTAATCAGAATTTCATTTACCCCGAGTAATAAAAATAGGGCACGGATGCCCCATATGTTACGGATAATAACGGAAAAAAACCTGTAAATCCGTATAATCGTGTCATCGGTGGCTATTCAATTTTGCCTAATTGCATCTGGTGGATTTCCCGATTGAGCTATTGACGTTTTGATTTATAGCATTCAAGTATTAGGCGGGTGGCGTCCCACTTTGTTTCAAAAAAATGTTTTCAATTAATAAAATTTTTTTAATTTTGCGTCGCTGAAAAAGGATTGACCTATGGTGTAATGGTAGCACAGCAGATTTTGGTTCTGTTAGTCTAGGTTCGAGTCCTGGTAGGTCAACAAATTAACATCAATCCTTCCTTCGACTTTTTCAGTTTTTCGAAAAGTAATTCCCAATTGATTCAATCAGGTTGTCGATAAAAAATTCATTCTTGGTAATGAATTTTTTTACGCCAAGGTTGGTATATTCCTGCTTTAAACTTTCGTTTTCGTTGGCAGTAAGGACAAAGATATCGACCTGCTGGTTGTGGTTTCGTATTTCACGCAACAGTTCCAGTCCTGTTGTGAACTGGCTGTTGTTGCCAATGTAGCTGTGGTCGAGGATGATAAGGCTTGGATTTTGGTTCAGTGCGGCCAGGCAATCTTCACCTCGCCGGAACGACTGTACGGTGTACTCGTCGCGCCCCGAAAAAGTATATTCCAGCAGGTGAAGTATCATTCTGTCGTCGTCGACGAAAAATATGAGCTTGCTCATAACTGTTATGCATCAAAGTGGTGCGAAAGTTACTGAAACTTTTTGCTATAGCCAATATTTTCCGACAATTTTTTTTCTTCTAAACCTGATCTACCCATTTGTAAACCTTGTCGGAACGTCGAAGTAGGGCTGCTATCGGTAGGGTGCATCGCTGGCCTTTGTGTGCTGTATTGGCTTCTTGATCATTGATCCTCAGTTCGTTCACTGTAGTTTCCTCAACTCCAGTGGTAGGTCCGGTAAAAAGCAGGGTATCTCCCTTTTCAATGCTACCGCTCTCAATTTCTATTTCGGCAATTTTTGCTTTCGTATAGTAGTTGGTTACCTTTCCGACATAGATTTTCTTTTTGGTAGCGACCGAACCGTAGCTGGTCGTCCATTCGCCCAATCTGCGTCCCAGATAATATCCGTCCCAGAATCCGCGGTTGTACACTTTGGAGAGTTCGTTGAGGAGATCGTTTTTGACTTCGGGGGTAAATTTACCGCTTGCAATTGCTTCGATCGCTTTGTGATAGCTCAGGGTAACGATTTTAACGTATTCGGGACCTCTGGCACGGCCTTCGATTTTCAGGATGCGGGCGCCGGCATGAATTATCTGGTCGAGGAATTCTATTGTGCACAAGTCCTTGGGCGACATGATGTATTCGTTGTCTATTTCGAGCTGTGCTTGGGTTTCCTTGTCGGTGACAATATAGGCGCGGCGGCATACCTGAAAGCATTCGCCACGGTTGGCCGAATGGTTGTACTGGTGCAGACTCAGATAACATTTTCCGCTTATGGCCATGCATAGCGCTCCGTGCACAAACATTTCAATCCGTACAGGCTTTCCAGATGGCCCGGTAATCTGCTGATTTATGATATTATCATAGATGCGTCTTACCTGTTGTAAATTTAATTCCCGGGCCAAAACAACTGCATCGGCATAACGGGCAAAAAATTTTAAGGCAGTCGTATTGCTGACATTTGCTTGCGTGCTTAGGTGAATATTTAGACCGTAATTTCTGGCTTTTTCCATTACAGCCATATCGCTGGCCACGATGGCATCAACCCCTGCATCGCGGCAGGCGGTTAAAGCCCGGTCCAACTGGTCCATTTCTTCATCGTACATTACCGAGTTGAGGGTAACGTAGCACTTGATGCCATGTTTGCGGCATTGGTCGGTGATGTGCTTCAGATCGTCTTCGGTGAAGTTGACCGACGAGAGCGATCGCATATTTAACCGTCCTACGCCCAGATATACCGCATCAGCATGCCCCTGAATGGCTGCTTGCAAAGATTCCGGAGATCCCACCGGCGCAAGAAGTTCTATCTCTTCACGTGAAATGTTCATGCAGACATGATTTTGTGCAAAGATAGGATAAACCAAATTAGCTATGATATTGTTTGATTGATCCTGCAGGGTTAGGCTCTACGGCTCAGTTTCCTTATGCGTTACCGTCCGTTGCGGTTTTGCCGGTTTTCAGTATGATGCGGAAGGTAGAACCCTTGTCTATTTCGGAGTTCAGTACAAAAATTTTTCCTTTATGATAGTTTTCGACAATTCGTTTGGCCAATGAAAGTCCAAGCCCCCAGCCTCTGACTTTGGTCGTATATCCCGGTTTAAATATGGTTTTGAACTTCGATTTGGGGATTCCTTTTCCGGTATCCGAAATATCAATCAGTATTTTGTTTTTGTATTGTTTGGCCTCAATAGTAATGGTTCCGTTTGATTCGACGGCATCGACGGCATTTTTGCAAACATTTTCAATGACCCAGGCAAACAGTGTCCTGCTGATGGGGGCGGTGAGATCGGGTTCTAACCTGAGTTGTACATCGATGTTCGAAGGGATTCGATGACGAAGGTATTGCACCACTTCTTCGATGAGTTGGCTTATATTTTCGTGGCTAAGACTGGGACGGGAACCGACCTTCGAAAAGCGGTCGGTGATGATGGTTAATCGGCGCACATCGTTTTCCAGTTCATCGATGAGGGTAGGTTCGATTCCTTTTTCTCTCAATATTTCTGTTACGGCCATGAGCGATGAGGTAGGTGTGCCCAATTGATGGGCTGTTTCTTTGGTCAACCCAATCCACACCTGGTTTTGTTCGGCCTTTCGTGAAGAGCTGAAGGCAAGATAGGAAACCAGAATGAAAAGAACAATAATACCCAGCTGTACATAGGGGTAAATCCTAAGCTGGGTAAGAATTACCGATTCTTTGTAATAGACATAGTTTTTGTTGTATGGGCCAACATGTATGGTAATTCGTTTACCCTTCTCTATCATCAATTGTAATTGTTGCCGAAGATAAGCTGAGTCAAGGGCTTTTACCGAGTCGAGATTGCGGTACGAAATGATGTGATTGCCCGAGTCGGTAAGGATAACCGGTACGGTTCTATTGTTTTGAACTACTTCCAGCAGAAATCCAAAATCCTGATTGTCGGTTTCGGACGAACCCAGGCGTCGTGTAGCCTCAGCCCACAGTTCGATCTTTTGACTTTCTTCGTGGGCAAGTTGCTTTACCAGATTATTGGTATAGTACAACGATCCTACTCCAATAAGAATGGCAAAAAGGATTAGGCTTATTTTCCACCAGAATTTTTTGTTGTAAATACTCATGGTAAATGTTTTAGTTATCATCGTCCTTCCATTCGATGCCCGGGCGCTTTTTTGCGTCTGTTTTTGCCGCTTTTTTGGGTTGTTCCTGACCAGGTGCAGTTTCTTCCATAATAACTCTAGGTCGGTTTGTTTTATTGTGCGAATCCATTTTTTCTGTGGCTTCAGTATTTTTTGCGCCACCTGTTTCTTCTTTGATAATTGAGCGCAGGGTTTTTTGTTCAGTTTTCCATCGTTCGCGAAAACGGGTCAGTGTGGATTGGGTATCGTAGCTAATCTTGTATTGGCTGCCTGTTCCTTTCAGGAGCAGAAAAACTACGGCCATTCGGGTCGAATCTTCAACTTCGGTCACCGGTATATTTTGCATTTTTGTCTGATTCTGTTTTTTCAGAATATCGGTCAAGTAAAACTTGAAATGGTACTCGTATTGGTTGTCGAAGCTATGGTTTCCCCAAACGGTAAAATCGATGGCCGACGATTGGATCTCCATGGGTTTCACCCAAATGTTGTTGTCTTTAATGTTTATTTCTATTTGCAAGGGTTTTAGCCGTATGTCTTCTGGATTACGAATGTTTATGTATTTCATAATATCTTTTATAGGTTCATATTGAATTAATCTACCTTGAGTTATAGTTATGTTAAATTTACCCAACATTTTATCGTACTGAATTTTATTATTTTTATCGGACCAATTGAGCTGAACGCTAACGTTGATTTTCCCGGCAACGTTGTCCTTTTTTATTTGGGTAAATCCAAAATTCTCGGCCAATTGCACCAATTGTCGTACATCTGCGTGATTAATTTTGCCATTGAGTGAGTAGGTTACTCCTTCATTGACGAAATTTATACCGGTTAATTGTCCGTTGAGGAAATTGGCCGACAGGTCGTTGATCTTAAATATGCTGTCGGACATGACAATGTTGGTATGCAGTTGACCGAAGGGCATATTTTTAAAACTCCCGGCATCCGCCTGCAACTGTATGCGGAAATGAATGTTTGAATTTGAAGTATCACTTTTATTAATCATGCTTAAAACTTTATCAATATCTATTTTATCAAACTTTAGTTTTCCTTCTATCTGGGGGTAGGGTTTCATGGTTATATTTCCGGCAAAGGCAATCGCACTGTTGAACCATTGGCACCTGAACCAGTCTATTCGCATATGTTCGGGCCGGATGACAAGTTGAACTGTACAACTGTCTAGCTTTGACTGATAAAAACTGCCACTAGCATTTTCCGTGTTTGCCTCTATGTTGTATTCCCAGTCGTTTTCTGTAAAGAGTTTATCCACCGAAGTGGCCTGTTTTTTCGCGGTGAAGGTAAATTGAACTTTTCCTTCGCTTAGTTTTATTGTCAGGCTATCGAAGATATGAGAAAATTCCTCTATTGCGAATACTCCTGTGCCGCTTGCTGTGCTTTCCCATTGGTTTTGCCTACCACTGATTGACCCCGATACACTGAGTTGCGACCTTTGGGTATGGATATTTGCCTGTTTGATGTCGATCCTATGTATTTGTTCCGGAAGTTGCCCTTCGTAGTTAAAAGTACCGGATATCTTTCCCGTGAGGTTCCTGAATACGAACATTTCGTTATCATTCAGTACGCATTGTGCTTTCAACTTAATGTGACGGCCTTCATCATTATTTATCACTATTGCAGCCTGCAGGTCAAATTTTGGATTGGGGAATGTCTTGAAAATATCGCGGGGCAGAAAAGTGTCTATATTCTTTCCTTTAATCTTATATCCTTTGAATTCAATTTTTTGAAATTTTTTATTTAAACTGATAGTTGCGGTAAAATTTTCGTGGTTAATCTGAAACTTGCCGGAAAGGTTTGATTTTAGACTGTCGCGGTAAAGGTCGGTGGTTATTTTCAGGTTTTTAATATACTTGTTCTCACTATTAAACTCCATCTTTATTTTTTCACTGTTTACCACCACCTGTCCCTTCAGAAATTCAGGTTTAATTTCACCGTTGAAACGTAACTGATGTATTTGGGCCGAAATTTTTTCTTTTTGCTGAATACGGATGTACAACTCTGTGTTTTTTATTACAATCCGCCGAATATCGAAAATTTCGCTGCTTGTGTCTGAGTTATCTTTTTTTATCAAAAGGGGATGGGCAAAATTTCCGGAGGAATCAAAGTCGATCTGTACACGAGCATTACTTAAACCAATACCTTCGATAATATATTTTTTTCTAATGATTTTCAAAATATTAAATTGTAAATAAATATGATCGGCAGTCAAGAGGGTATCGTGGCGGGAGTCATTGGAGATAACGCTGGCATGGTTGAGTGCAATAGCGACATGGGGAAAATTTTTGACGAATTCAAGATTGACCTGTTGCACATCGACTTTCACAGCGAGTTTTTTGTTGACCTGTGCCACAGAATACCGTATCAGTTGGTCTGCATAAAAATAGTACAAGATGGCAATGGCTGCAGTCAGCAGTATGATTATGCTGCCGGTCGAGATTGCGAAATATTTTATGACTTTTCTCATGGAAAATTGTAAGTTTGCACAACACGACAAAGATATGAGAGTTTTGATACAACGGGTTACGCAGGCCAAAGTTATAATAAATAAGCAAACCGAAAGATCGATAGGGCAGGGCTTGGTCATTTTTGTCGGCATTGAAGCAGCGGATGGCACGGAGGATATCCTTTGGCTGGTAAAAAAAATTTTGGGTCTGCGTATTTTTGATGATGCACTTGGGGTTATGAATCTGAGTGTCGAAGAGATTCGGGGGAGCATCCTCTGCATCAGTCAGTTTACCCTTCATGCCAGCACCAAAAAGGGCAACCGGCCATCGTATAGCAGAGCAGCAAAGCCAGAAGCAGCTCGGCCAGTGTATGATCAGTTTTTGATCGAACTCAGGAAAGCAACGGATCTGGTAGTTGAGTCGGGCGAATTTGGCGCTGATATGCAGGTGTATTTGATCAATGATGGACCGGTAACGATATGGATGGATACTAAAAATAAAGAATAGGTTATGACTTTGGCGGAACTTCAGCAGGCGGTCGATAACTGGATAAAAAAGTATGGAGTTCGTTATTTTAACGAGCTAACCAATATGGCTATTTTGACTGAAGAGGTTGGGGAAGTTGCCCGTATCATGGCGCGTACTTATGGTGAGCAAAAGGCCAAAGAGGATGAATCCTCGGGTAGCCTCTCCGACGAACTGGCAGACGTATTGTTTGTTTTGGTGTGCATTGCCAACCAGACGGGTATTGATTTAACTGCAGCTATGCAGGCTAATCTTGCAAAGAAACAAACACGGGATCATTCCCGGCATCATAATAATCCGAAGCTAAAGCCATGAATCAGCAGCAATCGTTTAATCCCGACTCGCTGGTCGCGACCCATGCCATTCCCAGAATTCCTTACAAGTTTACACAGCATTTGCAGGAGGCTCAAAAAGATACCTCGTGCAGCTGGGAGCAAATGCTCTCGTACAATAATCCTTTATTTCACTCTTCTTCAACCGAAAAAAAAATCTTTATTGAGACCCATCCCCAAGTTTTTGACCGAGCCATAACTCCCGTTCCTGTCAACAAAACGTATGCATATAAGGATCCTGACTTTCTGCTTGTGCTTGTGCTTTTTTTGACAACACTATATGCTGCTCTTACGGTAGTTTTTAGCCGATACTTGAAGCAGTTTGCCTATGCTCCTTTTATTTATTCTGAATCTGTTCGGCTTTACAACGATCAAAGTGCTGTAATACCTTCCTTTTTTGCATGGCTCAATGGGATTGCACTGATGGTCGTTTCTATATTTATTTATTTGTGTTTTAAGCAGTATGGATGGTATGAACAGATGAACAGCTTTCCACTCTTCCTGCTGGCGATGTTATTTGCAGCGGGCTTTTTGTTGTTTCGGGCGTTAACCATAAAAATTGCCGGCTGGCTTTTGAATAGGCGGGATGTTTTCCGGGAATATTTGTTCCAAAATCTGTTGTACTACAAGATGGGATCTTTAGCCATGCTACCCTTGTTGATCGTTGCCATTTTCAGCGATGCTACCTGGACCGGCTATACCCTTGCGGCAGCGGCAGCACTGTTGCTGATCATACATCTGTATATTTATGCACGGGGAACAAAAATAATTCTCAAAAAAGGTATTTTAATTTTTTACTGGATTTTATATCTTTGCACAGCAGAATTTGTACCTTTTCTTATGCTGTACAAATACATAAGCACAAGGGTACAAGGGGGGTAGGATAGGACAAAACTAAAACTCTAAGGCCTTGAAAATAAGAAAAATTCTTGTCACTCAGCCTGAGCCAGAAAATGAAAAGTCTCCCTTCCGGGAGCTTGAGGCAAAGAATAATGTTAAGGTTGATTTCAGGCCCTTTAGTCATGTAGAGGGATTATCTGCCAAGGATTTCAGACAATCGCGTGTTGATATTCTGGAACATACAGCCTTAGTTTTTTCTGCTAAAACAGCTGTCGATCATTTTTTTCGTATCTGTGAGGAAATGCGGATTACTGTGCCCGACTCGATGAAATACTTCTGCACTACCGAGTCGGTAGCTTTTTATTTGCAAAAGTATATTGTATACCGAAAGCGGAAAATCTATTACGGGAAAACCTCGCTGGTGGATATTCAGGATGCTCTGCTGAAAAATAAGAACGAAAAGTTTCTTATTCCCATGTCGGATACCCATAAGAACGACATCCCCGAACTTTTTGACCGTTTGGGATTGAAATATACAAAGGCTATTTTTTATCGAACGGTTATTAGTGATTTATCGGATTTGAATCTCGACTACGATGTTCTGGTTTTTTACAGCCCTGCTGCAGTTAAAGCATTACTTGAAAATTTCCCAAATTTTGATCAGAAAGACATTAAAATAGCATCTTTTGGTGAAGCAACTGCAAAGGCGGTAAAAGAAGCCGGGCTCCGGCTGGATATCCAGGCTCCTGTACCCGAGGCTCCCTCCATGACCATGGCGCTCGACCTGTATATTCGCAATTACAACAAAAATTGTAAGGGGAGTAAATAATCCCCAATGGCCTGATGAGATACACTTTCAGAAAAAATGAGCGCCTCTGCAGCAAAAAATTGATTGAGCAGCTGTTTTCATCAGGGAAATCCTTTCTTACTTATCCAGTGAAGGTTACCTATTGCCTACAGGATAATCCTTCAAGTCCTCCTGCACAAGTGCTTATCCTGGTTTCGCGCAAGCGTTTCCGGAAAGCCTTTCGACGTAACAGAATCAAACGTTTACTTCGTGAAGCTTACCGACTTGAAAAGCATCAATTTTACAATTACTTGAATAATGTTCAGAAAAATTGTTTAATTGCCATTTCTTATGTTGCAGATAATGAGTTGTCTTTAGATGAAATTCGTAAGAGTATCCGGACCTCATTGCAAAAAATATGCGATAATGATGCATCCAAAAATTCAATGGCATAAGGGTATATTTTTGCTGAAGCGCCTTGCGGTGGAAATATTGATTCTACCGGTAAAGTTTTACCGTAGTTTTATTTCTCCATTTTTGCCGCCTACCTGTAGGTATACCCCTACCTGTTCGGCGTATGCCATTGAGGCGCTACGCAAGCATGGACCTATAAAAGGTCTGTGGTTGGCTATAAAACGAATATTATCGTGTCATCCCTGGGGAGGGAGTGGTTACGACCCCGTTCCCTAAAGATTACTTGGACTGTTTTTCGGCCCTTTTGCGTTCGTTTTCGTCGAGGATAATTTTTCGCAGACGAATATTTTTAGGGGTAACCTCCACATATTCATCCTCCTGAATGTACTCGAGTGCTTCTTCCAGACTAAAGCGTACCGGTGGAGCAATTTTCATTTTTTCGTCCGAACCGCTGGCACGCATGTTGGTTAGTTTTTTGGTTTTGGTCAGATTCAATCCGATATCCCCGGGGCGAGTGTTTTCACCAATTACCTGGCCGGCATATATCTCTTCGCCCGGATATACGAAAAATATCCCCCTGTCCTGAAATTTATCGAGTGCGTAAGCTACGGCTGTTCCGGTTTCGAGCGATACCAATGAGCCATTGATGCGTCCTTCGATGGGGCCCTTATAGGGTTCAAAATCTTTGAAACGGTGCGACATGATAGCCTCGCCCGAGGTAGCTGTGAGTAGTTTGCTGCGTAATCCAATGATTCCTCTTGAGGGTATCTCAAAATCGAGATGTACTCGGTCGGCTCGGTTTTCCATGTGAACCAAATTACCCTTTCGGCCTGTGACCATATCTATCACGGTTCCGGCAAAGTTTTCGGGTACATCGATAGTTAAATATTCTATTGGTTCACAAGTTTTTCCGTCAATTTCCTTAAAAATTACTTTAGGTTGTCCTACCTGAAATTCATAGCCTTCCCTTCGCATGGTTTCGATAAGTATCGACAGATGGAGTACCCCACGACCATAGACGATGAATGAGTCGGCAGAGTCGGTGTACTCGAGCCGCATGGCCAGATTTTTTTCGAGTTCGCGTTCCAACCGTTCTTTCAGGTGACGCGAGGTTACAAACTTTCCTTCGCGTCCGTAGAAGGGAGAGTTGTTGATCGTAAACAACATGCTCATGGTTGGCTCGTCGATGTGTATTGGTGGCAGTGCTTCGGGATTCTCGGAATCGGCAATAGTGTCCCCAATTTCAAATCCGTCAACACCGACCACTGCACAGATATCTCCGGCAACTACTTCCGTTACTTTTTTTCGTTCGAGTCCTTCAAAGGTGAAAAGTTCTTTTACCTTTGACTTGATGATTTGTCCGTTTTTTTTCATCAGCGATACAGGCATACCCTCGCGTATAGTGCCACGTTTGACTTTTCCGATGGCAATTCGTCCAATGTACGACGAATAGTCGAGTGAAGAGACCAGTATTTGCAAACTTCCCTCTGATTGTTGTGGTGCCGGAATGTGTTGAATAATTGCTTCGAGCAAAGGATAAATATCCTGCGTTGGATTGCGCCAGTCGGTGCTCATCCAACCATGCTTGCCGGATCCATAAAGGGTTGGAAAATTTAATTGTTCTTCACTGGCGCCTAAAGTAAACATTAAATCGAAAACTTCTTCATGCACCTCATCGGGTCGACAGTTGGGTTTATCTACCTTATTGATCACTACGATGGGTTTTAAATTCATCGAAAGTGCTTTTTCCAGTACGAAGCGTGTCTGGGGCATAATTCCTTCAAAAGCGTCGACCAGCAACAGTACACCGTCGGCCATGTTTAGCACACGTTCAACCTCTCCGCCGAAGTCGGCATGACCCGGAGTATCGATGATGTTGATTTTATAGTCTTTATAGCGTACCGATACATTTTTGGCCAGTATGGTTATACCTCTTTCACGTTCCAGCTCATTACTGTCCATGATCAACTCGCCCGGATTTTCATGTGCTTTAAAAATATTTCCCTGCAGAATCATCTTATCCACGAGCGTTGTTTTTCCATGGTCGACATGGGCAATGATGGCAATATTCCTCAAATTTTCCATAAATGGGTTTTTTAACAAAATTTTGCAAAAATAGGCAAAATACAATTTATTAAGGCATTGAATTTGCAAAATCGCAGTCTTACTTTCTTTAAAAATATTGAGTTAAGTTCATGTTAAAAGTTTTTTATATTTTTGGCCAAAATTTTTGAGCTATGGGATTGTTGCAGGACAAAATGTCGCAGTACGATGCTCCGCAGAAGGTAATGGCTGCTGGGATTTATCCTTATTTTAGGGTAATAGAGTCGGATCAGGACACTGAAGTGATCATGAACGGCAAAAAAGTGCTCATGTTCGGATCGAACAGTTACCTGGGTTTAACCAACCATCCAAAGATAAAAGAGGCTGCAAAGCGAGCAATCGATAAATATGGTACCGGCTGTGCTGGTTCTCGTTTTCTTAATGGGACGCTTGATTTGCACATCGAACTCGAAAACCGGTTGGCTCGTCTGGTGAAAAAAGAAGCTGCACTGGTTTATAGCACCGGTTTTCAGGTCAATCTGGGCGTAGTATCGTCGGTAACCGGCAGGAATGATTATGTATTGCTCGATGAAGCCGATCATGCCTCGATCATTGAAGGGAGTCGCTTGTCTTTTTCAAAAGTCCTGAAGTTTTTTCACAACGACATGGAGTCACTCGAGAGCAAGTTGAAGCTATGTGATCCCGACCGTATTAAGTTAATAGTTGTGGATGGTATTTTTTCGATGGACGGCGATATCATTAACCTTCCGAAAGTTGTTGAGCTGGCCGAAAAATATAAGGCATCGATTATGATTGACGATGCACATTCCATTGGTGTATTGGGTGAAAATGGTTCGGGTACAGCCTCCCATTTTGGATTAACCGATAAGGTCGATCTTATAATGGGGACTTTTTCCAAGTCGCTCGCTTCGCTGGGAGGTTTTGTGGCTGCCGATGCCTCCATTATCAATTATTTGAAACATAATTCTCGATCGCTTATATTCAGTGCAAGTATTACGCCAGCTTCGGCAGCGAGCGTACTGGCTGCCATAGATATTATGGAATCGGAGCCCGAAAGAATCAAACATCTGTGGGACCTGACCCATTATGCCTTAAATGCTTTTAAATCACTTGGCTTCTACACAGGACGTTCCGAAACTCCAATCATACCCTTGTACATCCGTGACGACTTCAAGGCTCTTAAATTAACCCGTATGCTTCTGGATGACGGAGTTTTCGTTAACCCTGTAGTATCACCGGCGGTAAAAAAAGAAGATTCGTTGATACGGTTTTCGCTGATGGCTACTCATACTTTTAAACAGGTAGAGACAGCTATCGACAAAATCTATAAAGCTGCAAAAGCCCTTGATATATTGCCGGTGGCTGCTGCTACTCCGAATCATTAGTAAGTTATAACTCTGCCGGATTTATAAGACATAAATACAATGAGCAAAAAAATTGTTCTCATTACAGGAGTTTCGTCGGGTTTTGGGCATGCCATTGCCAGTTACCTTGCTTCGAAGAATTATGCTGTGTATGGTACGGTAAGGCGTGAAATTTACCCGATCGATGGAGTTAACCTGATAAATATGGATGTAACTGACCGGCAGAGTGTAAATGATGCTGTGGAAAAGATCATTCAACAGGAAGGTAAAATTGATGTGCTCATAAATAATGCGGGCATAGGAATCGGTGGCGCTGTCGAAAATTTTACCCCCGAAGAAATAGACCTGCAAATGCGGACCAATTTTATCGGGTACGTCAACACCATGCAGGCTGTTTTGCCTCATATGCGTCGCAGGGGCAAAGGGAAAATAATCAATATCAGTTCGTTGGGGGGTATTATGGGCTTACCTTTTCAGGGCTTTTATTCGGCCAGTAAATTTGCAATCGAGGGGCTGTCGGAAGCGCTCAGTATTGAGCTTAAGCCTTACCATATTCATGTGGTGGTGGTGCGTCCTGGCGATTTTCATACCCACTTTACGCAGAACAGAAAAATGGTGGCAAAGTATGCGGATCCCAATGATGTGTATCATGAACAATTGAAAAAAACACTGGCTGTCATTGAGTCGGATGAACAAAATGGATTAGCCCCCATTTATCTGGCACGTAAAATAGAAAAAATAGTGCAGAAAAAACATCCAAAATTTTCGTACATTGTAGCTAAGCCCGACCAACGTTTGGCGGCGGTTTTGAAAAAAATTTTACCCCAGCGGTGGTTTTTTAACATCCTGGCATCGCATTATAAAGTTAACTGAATTTTAATGTTTTAGTAAACTTTCCCTGGAATAGGGAAAAATTCTGCTTTTATCAATCGAGAAATAATTTATACTTTTGCCAAAATTTTTTTATTCAGTGAACGATATTCGCATAGTCATATCATATAAGGGTATACCTGATGGGGTTCATGATTATGATTTTACCATTGGGGATGCTTTTTTCGACGATCTTGGCTATTCGGAGTTTGATCATGGCCACCTTAACGTACATGTTGGTTTGGAAAAAAGCAATGGTATTCTTGCCATGGATTTAGACATTGACGGGGAGGTAGAAGTATCGTGCGATCGTTGTCTTGATATGTTTTTTATGCCGGTAAAGTATAGCGGTCGGGTCTATGCGAGTGAAGAGGGTGCAACGTCGTCGGGGATGGACGAGGAAGAATTTGATATCGTAGAGGTAAACCAAGGACGAATGGAAGTGGATTTGACCCATTATGTTTACGAATCGATATGCCTGAGTTTGCCCATGCAGCGTTTTCATCCCGATGATGCAGATGGTCATAGCACCTGTAATGCCGAAATGCTGAAAATTCTTAATTCGCATATAGTAAAATAGGAAATAATTAATAAATTAAAATTTTAGAGTTATGCCAAATCCGAAACACAGACATTCAAAGCAGAGACGTAACAAAAGAAGGACACATGACAAGGCTATTGCCCCTGCTGTGACAAAGTGCTCTAATTGTGGCGCAACTGTGCGTATGCACAGGGTATGTCCCGAGTGTGGGTATTATCGGGGAAAATTAGCCATTGCGAAAGAAGTTGCTGTATAAACTTGAAGGAAAGGAAAGCGCATATTGCCCATGGTAAAAATAGGTGTTGATATATTTGGAGGGGATTTTGCACCGGAAGCTACCCTCGAGGGAGCCATGATGGCTGTAGACGAACTTCCCGGGGATGCCAAGGTGGTGTGCATTGGTGACCGTCAGGTAATAGAGCGGTATGCTAAAGAAAAAGGATTTGATGTTTCCTGCTGGGAAATACAGCATACCACAGAGTGGATAGATATGGGGGAAAACCCATCGAAAGCCTACCAACAAAAACCAGAAGCCTCAATCCCGCTTGGTTTTAAGTTATTGAAAAGCGGCCAGATACAAGGTTTTGCCAGTGCCGGGAATACGGGTGCCATGATGGTCGGTGCCATGATGGTGGTTAAGGCTATTCCGGGTATCATCAGGCCAGCAATTGCAACGTTTATCCCCACCATGGGAAATATTCCCACTTTATTGCTCGATGTAGGTTTAAATCCCGATGCAAAGCCCGATGTTTTGGTTCAATATGGGATTATGGGTTCGTTGTACATGGAGCATGTATTCGGACTGAATAAACCCAGGGTTGCCCTGTTGAATATTGGTAGTGAGGAAGAAAAAGGTAACCTCTTGACAAAAGCCACATTTCCTCTCATGCGGGAATGTAAGAATATCAATTTTGTGGGTAATGTTGAGGGGCATGATTTCTTTTCGAGCGAAAAAGCCGATGTGATGGTCTGCGACGGTTTTGTCGGAAATATCATTCTTAAGAGTTCCGAACTCATTTATGATTTAGTTAAAAGCCGTGGCATCCATGATGAATTTTTTGAAAAGTTTAACTACGAAAATTTTGGGGGAACGCCCATCTTGGGGATTAATGGGGTAGCCGTAATCGGTCATGGGATATCCAGTGGCAAGGCTATTAAAAATATGATTCTGCAGACCTACCACGTTATTCATGCCAATCTGGTAGAAAGATTAACTGATGCTTTTAAGGAATATATCGAAGCGTAAGAGTTTTAAAAAATGAAAAAAATTAGATCGGCTATAACCGCTATAGCTGCTGCATTACCTAACGACGTACTGACAAACGACGACCTGAGTAAGATGGTAGATACTTCGGATGAATGGATCATGCAGCGTATCGGTATAAAGGAACGTAGGGTACTGAAAGATAAAAGTAAGGGTGCATCGGAATTGGGGGCTGAAGCGGTTCGCAATCTGTTTAAAAAAACCGGTTTACAACCTGACGATATCGAATTGTTGGTATGTGCTACCATAACACCGGACTATCCTTTACCTGCTACAGCCAACGTTATTAGTGAGAAGGTGGGTATCAAAAATGCTTGGAGCTTTGATGTTTCTGCAGCATGTTCGGGGTACCTTTATGCATTGGAGGTAGCCTCCAAGTTTGTTGAATCGGGCGAATACAAAAGGGTATTGCTGGTAACTGCCGAAAAGATGACGGCTATAACCAATTATGCCGATCGTACTACCTGCCCGTTGTTTGGTGATGCAGCGACGGCTACCTTGTTAGAACCGACCACTGAAGAAGTGGGCTTAATGGACTATATCCTGCGTACCGATGGAATTGGATATAAGCATCTTTTGATCAAAGCTGGTGGTTCGGCCAATCCGGCTACACATCAAACCATTGAACGAGGTGAGCATTATTTGTATCAGGAAGGTCAAACTGTTTTTAAATATGCAGTGTCGAGGATGGCCGATGTTTCACTCGAAATAATGGAACGTAACCAGCTAAAACCCGAAGATATTGCCTACTTGGTACCCCATCAGGCCAATATGCGGATTATCGATGCTACTGCCAAACGTATGGAGTTGTCGCCTGAAAAGGTAATGATCAACATCCAGCGCTATGGCAATACCACTGCTTCTACCATTCCGCTTTGCCTGTGGGAATGGGAAAAACAGCTGAAAAAGGGGGATAATCTGATACTGGCATCTTTTGGTGCAGGTTTTACCTGGGGAGCTATTTATCTGAAATGGGCCTATGATGGTTCGGCGGTAGACAATAAATAATGTAAAATTACGTTTCACCTTAAAACAATATATTATGGCAAAGCCAGCTGTAGAAGAATTTGATTCCTCAACCATTAATCTTTTGGGTGCAGGAACCACCATTACGGGCGATGTTACCTGCAATGGAGATATCCGTATTAATGGTACCTTAAATGGCAATCTGACGACCAAGGGAAGACTTATTATCGGTGAATCGGGGAAGATCAAAGGTGAAATAACCTGTAAAAATGCCGATATCATGGGCAATATCGATGGAAAAATTTCGGTCAGCGACTTGCTTTCCCTCAAAGCAACAGCAAATGTTCTGGGCGAAATTTTTGTGGGCCGTATTTCCATAGAACCTGGTTGTAAATTCAACGGAACCTGTAAGATGTTGGACAACAACACTGCAGCTTATAATGCAGAAAAGAAAAATTCATGAGCGATCCTCAGGAATGGATGCGTAATTATGTGCGTTATTCCTCAGTTTTTCTGCAACTGATTTTCACTATTGTCGGTGGAGTATTTCTGGGTTATAAAATAGATGAATGGCTTCGTACGAAGCCTATTTTTTTAATTGTATTTACCCTTATTTTTTCAGTTCTGTCTTTCTACTTAGCCATTCGCGAATTTCTCCGGAAAAAATAGTAAAATAAATAATTTTACCGATGAAGGCAACATTCATTTATTTTTTGCGTAAGGCTTTGCCCGCTTTCATCCTTTTCAATTTCGTAACAGGGGGATTGATGATTTTAATTTTTCACCTGTGGTATCCCTTGTGGAAATTTTTACTCACCCAACTTCTGGTTTCTATCTTCTTTTATGTTACATCTGCCGGTTTTTATGCCTATACGATAAAACTGGGCACTATCAGTCCCACTAAATTTGTCAATGGCTATATGATATTGTCGATAGCAAAACTGTTGATTTATCTGTTGGCATTATTGCTGTGCCTGTATATTTTCAGGTCGCAGTTGAAAATGTTTCTTATTCAGTATATGCTTAATTATCTGTTTTTTACAATTTTTGAGATAATATTGGTCACGAGAGCTTTAAAAAAATTACAAAACAATCAACCGAATACAAAATAATTATAACTTTGTAGTTTTAATGTGAAACAATTGATTCGTCTGTAACAACTTTAGATATAGATAAATACAGATTTCAGTCTAAAAAAGTTCTTTATTGTTCAGCACAAAATTAGAGTCCATGAGACGACTGTTGACAGTGGGTATAATGGTTGTAATGGGGTTAAACCTTGCAGTGGGGAACGTTGTGAATGATTCAACTTCCAACGTAAGCGATACCGTTAAAAAAGAACATGCCGCTGAAAAATTTGCCCCGGGCGAATTTATGCTTGAACATATTCTCGACAGTCATGAATGGCACATCATCACTATTGGACATCACCACATTTCTATTCCTTTACCGGTAATATTGTATAGTAAAATCTCGGGCTGGCATGTATTTCTATCCTCCAAATTTCATCATGGCGAAAGTTCGTACAAGAATTTTCGTCTGGCTACTGAGGGTCCCAATAAGGGCAAAATTGTTGAAGACACGGCTTCAGGGGAAATATTACCACTTGATTTGTCCATTACCAAAGTGGTATTTTCCATTTTCCTTTCCTGCGTATTGATTTTGTGGATATTTATTTCTATTGCACGTCGGTATCAGAAATACCCGCATAGTGCTCCTCGAGGCTTACAGTCGGCGCTGGAACCTTTTATTCTTTTCGTGCGTGATGATATTGCCCGTTCGACTATTGGGGACAAAAAATACGAAAAATATCTGCCGTATTTATTAACCCTGTTTTTCTTTATCTGGTTCAACAACATGTTGGGATTGATTCCCATTTTTCCGGGTGGAGCCAATGTTACCGGAAACATTGCAGTTACGGGAGTGATGGCATTATTTACGTTTGTGATTACAACCATTAGTGGCAATAAACATTACTGGCAGGAAATATATAATGCACCGGGAGTGCCTTGGTGGTTGAAGTTTCCTATTCCCTTGATGCCTTTTATCGAGCTGTTGGGGATGTTTATCAAGCCGGTGGTATTGATGGTCCGACTTTTTGCGAATATCGTTGCCGGACATTTAATTGCACTGGCCTTCGTAAGTTTGATTTTTATATTTGCTGAGTTTCATCCGCTGCTGGGTTATGGAATTGCGCCATTATCGGCAGCTTTCAGCATATTTATGGGCTTGCTCGAGCTTTTGGTTGCACTTATTCAGGCCTATGTATTTACTTTGCTGTCGTCGATATATTTTGGATTGGCTACAGCCGAACATCATGAGAGTCACTAATTTTTAACACTATAAGTATATGTTGACTACATTGTTAATTTTGCTTGAAGCCGCTGGTGTTGCTAAACTGGGTGCTGGTATTGGTGCCGGTTTGGCTGCAGTCGGTGCTGGTCTTGGGATCGGTCTCATTGGTGGAAACTTTATGGAGGCTATTGCCCGTCAGCCCGAGGCTGTAGGAGATCTGCGGACAAACATGATTATTGCAGCAGCTCTTGTTGAAGGGGTTGCCTTTTTTGCAATCATCGTTTGTTTGCTTATTCTATTTCTGTAATAAACTATGCCGGTATCGGGGACGGTTGGTCCAGCGATGCCGGTATTTTTAAATCTTAAAATTTTTGACCTATGGAACTGGTTACGCCAAATGTGGGGACGCTTTTCTGGATGTTGTTGTTTTTCAGTTTTATTTTGTTAATTCTGAAAAAATTTGCATGGAAACCCATCCTGGATTCACTGAAAAATCGTGAAAAAAGTATAGAGGAAGCTCTTCAGAGTGCCGAAAAGGCAAAAGAGGAAATGGCAAGGCTAAAGGCCGATAATGAAAAAATTTTGGCTGAAGCCCGCCTGGAGCGAGATAAAATCCTAAAGGATGCCCGCGAAATGCGCGATAAGTTGGTTGCTGAGGCACAAGAAAAAGCCCGTGACGAAGCTAAACGTATCATTGACCAGGCCAAGCTAAGCATCGAAAACGAAAAGCAAAATGCCATCAATGACATTAAAATGCAGATAGCTATGCTGAGCATACAGATGGCAGAAAAAATAATTGCGGAAAAGATCAGCGATACGAGTAAGCAAAACGATTTGATCGAAAAATATTTAAAAGATATCCGGTTGAATTAATACCGGAATTGTTGCCAAAGGCAGAATAACATTACAAAATGATGTTTCAATGAATGAAGCACTCATAGCGGGTCGATACACAAGGGCACTGTTTGCTCTGGCCGAGGAAAGAAAAGTTGTAGATGAAATTAAAAGCGATCTGGAATACCTGTATGGGGTTTACCAGCAGAGTGAGCCTTTCCGCTTATTGCTCGAAAATCCTGTGCTCAAACCTACGCAAAAGAACAGTATTTTTCGCCAGGTTTTTGCCCAACTGAATCCGTTGACATTATCAACTATTGAATTGATTTTCAAAAACCGACGCGAGGAAATTCTGCCCTTTGTGGCGCTCGATTTTATTGAAAAATATTACCAATCCCGTAATATTGATCGGGTAACTGTGAAAACAGCCGTACCTCTGAGCAGTACGAACCTTGAACGAATACGCCAGTTGCTGGTCGAAAAACTCGGGAATGAGGTTATTATTTCGACCGAAGAAGATCCTTCGCTTATCGGTGGGTTTATACTGCGTATTTCGGATAAGGAAGTTGATGCCAGTGTACGACGTCGACTGAAGAAAATGCAACAGCAATTAATAGAAACACAGGTCAAAATAAAACATTAAGAATCAGGTAAAACTATCGGGATATGACTTATATTAAACCTTCGGAAATATCGGCTATACTGCAAAAAGCCATTGAAGGTACCACCACGGTGAGTGAAATGGAAGAAGTGGGGACGGTACTTCAGGTTGGTGATGGAATCGCCAGAATTTATGGACTTTCAAAAGTACAGGCCAACGAGCTTATAGAGTTCGAGAACGGCATGAAAGGGATAGTGCTGAACCTCGAGGAAGATAATGTAGGGGCAGTGCTATTGGGATCTTCAGAGGAGATTCGCGAGGGGGACACTGTTCGTCGTTTGCGACGTATTGCCTCCATTGAGGTGGGCGACGGAATGCTGGGCCGCGTAATTAATACGATAGGTGAGCCCATCGACGGGAAGGGACCCATCGTAGGGCCTACTTACGAAATGCCACTCGAACGAAAAGCACCGGGGGTAATATTCCGTCAGCCGGTGAAAGAGCCTTTAAATACCGGTATTAAGGCGATCGATGCCATGATCCCCATAGGTCGAGGTCAGCGTGAGCTTATTATTGGTGACCGCCAGACGGGAAAAACCTCGATTGCGATTGATACCATTATCAACCAGAAAGAGTTTTACGATAAGGGAAAACCCGTTTACTGTATTTATGTGGCTGTAGGGCAAAAAGGTTCGACTGTTGCTAACATAGCTCGTACGCTTGAGGAGTATGGGGCTATGAATTATACGGTAATTGTTGCGGCAACAGCTTCTGACCCTGCAGCAATGCAGTTTTATGCACCCTTTGCTGGATGTGCTATTGGTGAATATTTCCGCGATACCGGTCGACATGCTTTGATTGTGTATGACGATTTATCGAAACAGGCAGTTGCTTATCGTGAAGTATCGCTGCTGTTGCGTCGTCCTCCCGGACGTGAAGCATATCCCGGGGATATATTCTATCTGCACTCCCGTTTGCTGGAACGTGCGGCTAAGATTATCGAGTCGGACGAAGTAGCTGCACAGATGAATGACTTGCCGGAATCGATCCGACCGATGGTTAAGGGAGGAGGTTCGCTTACGGCATTGCCTATTATTGAAACGCAGGCAGGTGACGTATCGGCTTATATTCCCACCAATGTAATTTCTATTACCGATGGCCAGATATTCCTCGAATCGAACCTTTTCAACTCGGGTATCCGGCCGGCTATTAACGTGGGTATCTCGGTTTCCCGTGTAGGCGGTAATGCCCAGATCAAGTCGATGAAGCGGGTTGCCGGTACTCTAAAGCTTGACCAGGCACAGTATCGTGAGCTTGAAGCTTTTGCCAAATTTGGTTCTGACCTTGATGCTGCAACATTGGCTATTTTGGATAAGGGAGCTAAAAACGTAGAAATACTCAAGCAGGGACTGCATTCGCCCCTGCCTGTTGAAAAGCAGATAGCAATTATCTATTGCGGGACCAAAGCATTGCTAAAAAATGTTCCCATACAAAAAGTAAAGGAATTTGAGCAGGAATATTTGCAGTATCTTGATCAAAAGCATGCCGATACGTTGAAAAAATTGCGTGAAGGCGTGTTTAATGATGAAATTGCTGCTGTGCTTGAAAAGAGTGCAGAGGAAGTAATCAGTAAAATGAGTTTGTGAGAATAACTACGGTGTAAAAAATGGCCAACTTAAAAGAAATACGCACACGAATCGCCTCGGTAACCACTACAAGGCAAATCACCAGTGCCATGAAGATGGTTTCGGCAGCGAAACTGAAGCGGGCACAGGATGCGGTGCTGCAGTTGAGGCCGTACGTATCGAAGCTCTCGGGAATTCTTACCCATGTTTATCAGTACAACGATGGGTTTGAAGACAAGGTATTTTTTCAGCCCCGGGGCAATAGCAAAGTATTGATCGTACTGGTGACCTCTAACAGGGGTTTGTGTGGAGCTTTTAACAACAATGCAATTAAGCTCGCTCTTTCGCTGGCACATAATGAATACCGGCAGGCACTGGAGAGTAAGCGGCTCCAATTTGTTTGCATAGGCAAAAAAGGTGCAGACTATTTACGTTCGAAAAAGTACCCCATTTTGGCTGAGTATCCAGCTGTTGTTGAGCGGCCAGTTTACAATGAAGCCTCAGTGGTAGCCGACAATATTATTCGTCAGTATGTTGATGGGAAGTTTGACCGAGTAATTCTTGTATACAACCAGTTTAAGAATGCAGCGGTACAGGAGCTGGTACATGAGCAATTTTTGCCAGTGGCTTTACCGCGGGCAAAGAAAGTAGTAAAGCCAACCACGGTGGTTACCTATAACAACGATTATATTTTGGAGCCTGGGAAAGAAGCCATAATCGAAGAGATTGTCCCACTTTACCTAAAATCCTTGTTTTTTAGAGCTTTACTTGATTCTGTTGCTTCGGAGCATGGAGCAAGAATGACTGCTATGCATAAAGCTACCGATAATGCTACGGAATTACTGCGTCAGTTGACACTCAATTATAACAAGGCCCGACAGGCTTCAATTACCGGCGAAATACTTGAAATTGTGGGAGGCGCTGAGGCATTGAAGGGATAAACGAAAAAACACGGTTATTTTTTTGAATATTTAATAAAATCCATGCAGTTGCATGGATTTTATTTTATACGTAAATTCGTAAACTTTTTCCTTGTAAATGAATGGTATGGTAACCTTGGATGAAATAAAGCAGCCTGTCAAAAAGGATTTAGATCAGTTTGAAAGTTATTTTCAGCAAAATATTGATTCGGTCGTTCCCCTGCTCAATACAGTTGTGCGATACACTGTGCGACATAAAGGGAAGCAGATACGTCCGCTGTTGGTGTTTCTTACTGCACGAGCCTTTGGCGAGGTAAATCGGTCGACATACAATGCAGCAGCTTTTATTGAACTCTTGCATACCGCTACCCTGATTCACGACGATGTTGTGGATGAGTCGTACGAGCGACGGAATCATTTCAGCATCAATGCTATCTGGAAAACGAAAATTGCGGTTTTGGTCGGTGATTATTTTTTATCGCGTGGGCTATTGCTTTCGGTGAAGGAAAAAGAGTATGATATGCTGGAAACCATCTCGAATGCAGTTAAAGAAATGAGTGAGGGGGAGCTACTTCAGTTGCAGACATCCAGGAAGTTAATAATCGATATCGACAATTATTTTAATATCATAAGCAAAAAGACGGCCTCGTTGATCAAGGCCAGTACGTTAACCGGTGCACAATCGGTAACTCAGGACAGGGGAATACTGCAACAGATGCATGATTTTGGTGAAACCATTGGAATAGCCTTTCAAATCAAGGATGATATTTTTGATTATCAGAAAAAGGGATTGATAGGGAAGCCTATAGGCAATGATATACGGGAGAAAAAATTTACACTTCCCCTGATCCTGGCCTTACGCAAGGTATCGGTTGCCAAACGGAATTATATTATACGGTTGTTAAATTTTGACCGAAAGACGCAGGAAACGATAGAGGAGATAACCAATTTTGTAATTGATCATGGGGGTGTATTAGAAGCACAGCAATATCTTGATGATTATAGAAGTAAAGCATTAAGTATTTTATCACAATTTGAAGAAAATCAGGCAAATATTGCGTTAAAAAAATTGGTTGATTATATTATTTATCGAAATAAATAATTATATTTTCTTATAAATAAATTTATTAAATAACATTATTTATAGTAATTTTTATTTAATGAATTATTCTTTAACGCGCAGGCAGGTGATTGTACCGGAGGTAGGGGCAGTTTTCATAGTAAAGCGCAGGAACAGTCGACGGATATCAATCAGGGTCACTCCCCGACATGTGCAGGTAAGCATTCCCTATCGGGTTAATTTTGGGGAGGGAGAGCGGTTTTTGTTCAAAAACCTTGACTGGGTCAAAAGCCGCTACAATGAGTTGAAGTATAAGTTTAATTTTTATGATCAGCAGATTATAAATACTTTATTTGGGAATATTCATATCAATATTTCTGCCCAAGGAAATCGGAAAAACCGGTGTATTCGGGAGCCGGGGAAGATTATTTTTTATTTTGTTGGTGATATTGCGGATACAGGTTTTCAGTTGCTGATTCGGCGGCGGGTACTGCAGGAGTTGCGAAAAGAAGCGCTGAAGTATTTACAGGGGAGAACAGATGATCTATCTCGACGATATGGTCTTGTATATCATGGTTTGCGTGTGAGCAGTGCCCTGACGCGCTGGGGAAGTTGTTCGGCAAGGAATGCAATCAGCTTAAATTACCGATTGGTGTTGTTGCCAGCTGAATTGTGTGACTATGTTATTTTGCATGAGCTGGCTCATACGGTGCATAAAAATCATAGCAAGGCTTATTGGGCATTTCTGGCAACGATGGTTCCCGATTACGAGGTTCGCAGACGCAGACTTAAGCAATACCGGTTTTCGGATATGGTCTAATATTCTGCTTGACATTGTAATACAGGTTAATTGTATTTTTTGCACTGCTGTGTCAATCAAATGCCAAAATGACAAAAATTCTGACCAAAAATCTGCCAAAATAGCATAAAATTCCTCTGGCACACCCTTTGTCCTATAATAGGGCGAAAGTCTAAAAAACCAAAAAGAAAGGAGGGTTGAGCTATGTTGGCACTGAGAAACATCAACACATTACCCAGCTTGGTAGAAGAATTCTTCAATGACTTTCCCTTTGCAGGGTTACGTAACTGGACTA
>Ga0078972_1003735_pt1 | contig 44432 bp, 44 predicted proteins | sample YelNatPaOPGAMG01_FD_67568 | JGI IMG/M metagenome (GOLD analysis project Ga0078972, IMG submission 67568) | Hot spring thermophilic microbial communities from Obsidian Pool, Yellowstone National Park, USA - OP-RAMG-01 (SPADES assembly) (version 2) | ecosystem: Environmental > Aquatic > Thermal...
CATATTTAAAAATTATAAGGTAAAAAAATTTTTTCAAGTTGAATTGTGGATAAAAAAATTGAAATATTTAACATAGGTTTTAGTAGATTGAAAGTTTATTATTATTGAACTATAAGGACATATGTTCTGATAGTACATTCATTTTGAAAATCTTAAAAATTTAAAAAATAATAGAGAGAAATTAATAAATAAAATTAAAAAATTGGATTTATGGAGTATAACTAGAAGGAATAATACTATGAAACATACAACAATAGATTAGAAATATTTTAAATATTAAACTTTCTTTTAACAATATAGTCATATAAAAAAATACCTGCTGAAACAGAAACATTTAAACTTTGTACCATTCCATACATTGGAATATAAACCTTATAATCTGCTAAATTGATAGCTTCTTCAGTTAACCCGTTTACTTCGTTTCCTAAAAATAAAGCAACTTTATCAGGCCATTCAAAATTAGGAAGTTTAATAGTTGTTTTATCTATTACTGTAGCAACAATTTTAAAATCATTTTGTCTTAATTCTTCAATACAAGCAATTGTTGGATTAGGGTAATTTTTTGAATCAAATATTTTATATTCTAACCACTTGCTTGATCCTACAGAACTTGAAGTTAATTCTTCAGGCGTATAATTTTGTTCTAATTTGTTGAAAATAAAATAAACATATAAAATGCCGAATGCATCACAGCTTCTTAATATTGCCCCAGCATTGTGTTTATCTTTAATGTCTTCTAAAACTACTATAAAATTCTTATCTCTTTTTTGATAAATTTCTTCTATTTTCTTTTTTCTTTCTTCTCTCATTTTAGAAATTATAAAATGAGGGAGGGGTGCCATAAAATTCAAAAACTTTAAATTAAAATTGATATTTTGGTACTTTAAAAAGTATGTTTATAGAAAAATATATATTCATAGAATGCATTAAATTTGCAAAACAAATTTTTAAAAAGAATAATTTTATTTTATTAAAAATAAAGTTATATAATTTAAAAGATGACTGAAACAAATATTATATTAGGAGCAGACCATCGTGGATTTGAGCTTAAAGAAAAAATAAAAGAAAGACTTATTTCTCATGGATATAATTTTTTAGACCTTGGAGCTTATGAATATAATCCTTTAGATGATTATCCTGATATTGCTTTTAAAGTCGCTGAAGAAACTGCTAAAAATAAAAATAATAGAGGAATTTTATTTTGTGGGTCAGGTATAGGAGTTTGCATTGCAGCAAATAAAGTTAAAGGAGTCAGAGCAGGCTTAGGTGAAGAGATAGAAATTGTAAAAAAAGCAAGAGAAGATGATGATATAAATGTTCTCTGTATACCTGCAGATTTTGTAGATGAAAATAAAGCTTTTGCTTTAATTGAAGTTTTTTTAAATACACCTTTTAAAAATCAAGAAAAATATATAAGAAGGATACAGAAAATTGAAGAATATGAAAACCAAAATTAATCTTCTAGTTCTTTTTTTAACTCTTCCAATAATTCTCTGGCTCTTTTAGTAAGCTTTCTAGGAATTCTAAAATTTATTTTAAGTATCAAATCGCCGCCCTTAAGTCCTTTTCCTGGAATTCTAATATAGTTTTCTTTAAAACCTGCTGGAATATGAATTTTTATTTTTTCTCCAAAATAGTCATAAATCAAATCTTTACCTAAAAGCAAATCAAAAATGCTAATTTCAACTTCTCCGACAATATCTCTACCTTTGATTTTATATTTAGGATGGGGTCTTATTCTTATTCTTACATATAAATCACCAGCTTTTTTAGAAATTGGATCTTGATCACCAGCTGCTGGAATTTTAATAACTTCTTGAGGATCAAAATAAGGTGGAAGGTTAATGTTAATTATTTCATCTCTTATAATATAACCGCGGCCCTGACAATTTGTACATATTCTTTCTGGAACTTTTCCTCTCCCACCACAGTTTTTACAAATTTTGCTACTTTCAAAAATAAAACCAGTAAAGAAAGATGATCTTGAAATAACTCGCCCTGTTCCATTACAAACTTCACATCTAATTAAATTCTTAGTTTGGCTACCAGTACCATTGCATATATTACAAATTACTTTTCTCTTATAAGTGATAGCTTTTGTTGTTCCTCTAATAACCTCTTCTAGATTAACATCTAAATCTAAAATTATATCTTTTACTTCGCTTCTCTCTGGATAAAAGTCAAAAAATTCTTCAATTAAATTGGATAATAGATCATCAAAATCTTGTGTTCTAAAAAAGGAGTGTAGATCAGCAAAATTAAATGGTGTTTCAAAAATGAATCCTTCTTTCATCATCTTTCTTTTTTGATCGTATTCTGCTCTTAATTTTTTATCTGACAAAATTCTATATGCTTCTAAAATTTTTTTAAATTTTTCTGGATCTCCTCCCATATCAGGGTGATATTTTTTAGCAAGCTCTCTAAATCTCTTTTTTATTTCTTCTTCAGAGGCATTCTCTGGTACTCCTAAAATTTGATAATAATCCTCCATTTTATAAACTAAAATTTAATTTTTTCTTTGTAAGCAGGTTCTTTTTCTATTTCGTATAATTTTAACTTATATAACAAATAAAATGGAATCAAGCTTAAAACTCCAGCAATATAACCTAAAAGATAAAGAATGGAATTTAAAATTAGAATTAAAATTATAATTACAAAAATTTTATTGAAGTTAAATTTGTTTTGTTGATTAGCTAATATATTTGTTTGATTTTTTAAATATTGAGCAATAACTTCTTTTAAGGTTGATTCAGGTTTTAAGTTAAGATTATATCTTTTATTTATTTCATCAATTGATAACTTCACTGTTTCTTTTTTAGTGGTTTCATCTAATTGAACACCGATATTTCTTAAAATAATGTCTTCTATTTTTGTGTCTGGCGTTACTCCTAAATTTAAAATTTCAAAAATAAATTTTGTTTTATCTAATAAATTTATAATTTGAACTTGAGAAATTTTAGAAAAGTCAAAATAAAATCCTAAAAAAATTAAAACTAAAATCAAAATAAACAATGTAGAAAAATTCCACAAAATTCTAAATGAATAAAACCAATTTATTTTTAAACTATTTCTTTCAACATTTTTAGACATAAAGTAAGCAGCTAATAATAAAATAGCGTAAATTAAAGCTAAATAAGCAGCAAGATCATTAGAAGAAAATTTATAAAATATAAACAAAAATAGAGAACCGGCAATAGTAAAAATTAAAGCTAATATTAAACCCAGATAATCTGAATAAAATATAATAGTAAGAAAAACTAAGTAAAATAGAAAACTGAAAAATAAATAAATAAATTTATGAAGGTTAAAAGTGAAAATATCCAATACTAAAAACAAACTTAAAAGCCAAAAAAATAAAGCAAAGATGAATGCTAAAGAATATCTTAAACGCGGTAAATTAATTTGTAAATATTCTTTTTCTGTAATTACCATTAATTAAATTATAATTAAATTTGCTGGCCCTCTTGCTTTCCATAAAATTGATAGCCGATTTGAGATAAAGCAACAGAAAGCTCTTTAATTTTTTCTTCAATCAAATTAATATCTTCGCTATTTTTAGCATTCTCTAATTCTTTAATCTTATTTTCTATATTAATTCTTAAATCTTCAGAAATTTTATCTTTATATTCAGTTAGTATTTTTCTAGCTTGATAAATAAGATTATCTGCTTGATTTCTGGTTTCTGCTAATCGTTTTTTTCTCATATCTTCTTCAGCATACATTTCTGCTTCTTTTTTAAGTTTTTCAATTTCTTCTTTAGATAAATTAGTAGATCCTTCAATTCTTACAGACTGAGTTTTGCCTGTAGCTTTATCTCTAGCAGTTACAGTTAAAATACCATTAACATCTATATCAAAAGTAACCTCAATTTGGGGAATTCCTCTAGGAGCTGGAGGAATGCCTTCTAAAATAAATCTAGCTAATGTTTTATTATCTCTAGCCATAGGTCTTTCACCTTGAACAACATGAATCTCAACTGCAGTTTGGTTATCTTCTGCAGTAGTAAATATTTCTGTCTTGGAATAAGGAATAGGAGTATTCTTAGGAATCATTGGATGAGCAATTCCACCTAAGGTTTCAATAGCTAAAGTTAAAGGAGTTACATCTAAAAGCAATATTTCCCTTATATCGCCTTGCAAAATACCAGCTTGAATAGCTGCGCCAATAGCAACAACTTCATCCGGATTAATATCTTTTCTAGGTTCTTTACCAAAATATTCTCTAACTCTTTGTTGAATTAAGGGCATTCTTGTTTGCCCTCCGACTAAAATAATTTCATCAATATCTTGTGGTGTTAAATTAGCTTCCTTTAGAGTTTTATCAACAATTTCAATAGATCTTTCAACAAGATCTCGTGTTAATTCTTCAAGTTTTGATCTAGTAAGTTTGAAATAAAGATGCTTAGGTTCTCCACCAACTGAAGTTATGAATGGTAAATTAATTTCTGTTTCATAGAGAGAGGAGAGTTCTTGTTTTGCTTTTTCAGCAGCTTCTTTTAATCTTTGTAAGGCTAAAGGATCCTTACTTAAGTCAACTCCTTCTTGTTTTCTAAATTCTTCTATTAAATAATCAATTATTCTTTGATCAAAATCATCGCCACCTAAATAAGAATCTCCTCCTATAGCTTTAGTTTCTATAACATTATCTCCTATTTCTAAAATAGAGACATCAAAAGTTCCTCCACCAAAATCATAAACTAAGATTTTTTGATTAACATTTTTATCTAACCCATAAGCTAAAGCAGCAGCAGTAGGTTCTGGTAAAATTCTTCTTACATTAAACCCAGCAATTTCTCCAGCAGCTTTTGTAGCTGATCTTTGAGAATCATCAAAATAAGCAGGTACAGTTATAACCGCTTCAGTAATTTTTTCTCCTAATTTTTCTTCAACATCCATTTTAATTTTTTGCAAAATCATAGCAGAGATTTCTTCTGGTCTATACCATCTATCACCCATCTTAACTTCTACACCGCCATTTTCTGATTCTCTTATCTCATAAGGCAATTTTTGCTTTGCTTTTTGAACTTCTGGATCAGAGTATCTTCTACCTATCAATCTTTTTATAGAGAAAATAGTATTCTGTGGATTTGTTATGGCTTGTCTTTTAGCTAAAATTCCAACAAGTCTTTCTCCATTTTTAGAAATAGCAACAACAGAAGGAGTTAATCTGCTCCCTTCCCTATTTTCTATTACTCTTGGCACACCAGCTTCAACAATTGCAGCTACAGAATTAGTTGTTCCTAAATCTATTCCTATTATCTTGGGCATGGCGATAATTGATGTTTAATTAATTCTAGTATTATGCTATATTAAAAAGACTTATTTTAAAAGGATTTTTAAAATTATCAACAAACCGAGGATAAGCTACATTATTAAACAAAGAATCAGCCAACAAAGGAGAGGATATTAATAATTTGTCTTGCATTTTTTGCCTCAAAATAAATTTTATCAACGTTGTCAAAAACTCTTTTAAATTCTTCATTTTTCTTATATCTATTTTATCAGCTTCAACAATTGCAGCTACAGAATTAGTTGTTCCTAAATCTATTCCTATTATCTTGGGCATGGTTAATGAATAAGTACTTTAACTTTTGCTGGTCTGATTAATTTTCCATTCAATAAATAACCTTTAGCTAAAACTTCTACTATTAAATTATCATCACTTTTATCGCAATTTTCCTTAGAACATTTTTGAGTTGCAACAGCTTCATGAAAAACTGGATCGAATTTTTTATTCTCAGGAGAAATAACTTCTAATCCATGTTTGGCTAAGATTTCCAAAAGCTGAGCTTGAATCAGATAATATCCTTTGCCAAGTGATGTATTTTTGTCTTCTTCAGATAAAGAATTAAGTGCTAAATCTAAACTATCCAAAACAGGTATTAAATCTATAAGCAGATTTTCATTTGCATAAACTATAATTTCTTTCATTTTATTCTCCATTTCTTTCTGATAATTCAACAAATCAGCTTTAGCTCTTTTCCACCCTTCTAAATATTCCTCTTTTTCTTTCTCTAATTTCTTGATAATTTCTTGAAATTCTTTAATTGTCTCTGGCTCAGAAGGTAATTTTTCTTCAATTTGATTTTCTTCTGCCATTTTTTAAATTTTAAAAGTTATAATCTTTCTTTAATTATATCTCTAACTATGCTATAAATTAATGGGTAATTCATCCTTTTAACGTTAATAAAGATTAATTTACTTAGCCCCTTTCTGCATGCAATCACAGAAAAATATTCAGCATTTTTTAAATTAATTTCTTCACCTATTAATATTTTAATTTCATTATCTTTTAATAAAAGATTATTTAAGAAACTTTCTTTGACCTCTCTTAAAAATCTTGCAAATTTCAAAACTATTTCCTTATTTTCAAACTCTAAATTTCTTAAAGTATATTCTAAGCCTCCCTCTATTAATTTACTGTCTTTTTCTATTATATAATACAGATTAAATTTATCAGCGATATAATCAAAAAGTTTATGGTCACTATAACTAGGTAAACTTCTTTCTTTTTCCCAATCAACATTATCTTTATTTACTTCTAAATAATATTTCCAACCTTTATCAGTAGGAATCCTACCAACACTTTTCTTTACAGTAATTAAATATTCCTCTTCGGTCAATCTATTAAGATATAATCTAATAGTAGATTCTGCCAAATTTCTAAAATATTTTCTTTTCAATATCCTTGAGCCTATAGGGTTTGCTTTTTTAATATACAAATCTATCAACCTATTAAATATTAAATTTTTAAGATTTGCTTTAGTCATAAAATTTATTCAATCTTAATTTCCTTTCCTTTTTCTTCTTTTTCTTCTTTAGGAAAAACTATCTTTAATATTCCATTTTCCATCTTTGCTTTCGCTTTATCTTCATTCACTACATAGGGTAAATAAACAACTTTTCTAAATGCACCCCTTCTAATTTCTTTTCTGTAATAGTTTTCCTCTTTAACTTCCTTCTTTTCTTCTTTCTTACCTTCAATTATCAATCTATCATCTTCTACAACAACTTTTACATCTTCTGGTTTTAATCCTGGCAATCCTACTTCTACAACTAATTCTTTATCAGTTTCATAAATATCGACCGGTACAGAAGAAACAGTGAATGTAGGAACTAAAGCAGGGAAAAATTCCTCAGAAAATAATCTTTCAATTTCTTTGAAAGGATCCCATTTAATGATTGCCATTTTTATTTATAATGCTTAATTCGACCTTGTTTATTCTCTATAATTAATTATAACAAATTAGCACCTTAAATTCAATGGCGCTATTCTTCTATTTTTCGAATATTAGCTCCTATTTTCTGTAATTTTTCTACGATATTCTCATATCCTCTTTCTATCTTTTCTGCTTCATAAAGTATACTTTCACCATGAGCGACTAAGGCAGCTATAATTAAAGCTGCTCCTGCTCTAATATCTAAAGATCTTACTTCTTTACCTTTCAATAAAGTAGGTCCTATAATAATAGCTCTATGAGGATCTAAAATTTCTGCATTAGCTCCCATATAAACTAATTCATTAATATAAGAAAATCGGTTTTCGTACATCCAATCATGAATCAAAGTTACACCTTTTGCTTGCGTAGCTAATGCACCAAATAAAGGTTGTAAATCTGAAGGAAATTTTGGGTATAAGCCAACTTGAATTTTAGTACCTTTTAAGTCTGAAGGAAAGATTTCAATACTTTTATTTTTTAACTTGTATTTAAAATTCATTTCATTCATTGTAATCAAAACTGCGTCTAATTCTTCAGGTACGATATCTTTTATTACTAAATGGCTTTTAGTAGCTCCAGCTAAAGCTATAAAAGTACCAGTCTCTATATTATCCGGAGGAATTTTGAAAATAACTTTTTTCTTTAAATTTTTTCTGCCTTGGACCTCTAAAAATGGCGTACCTATTCCCTTGATTTCTACTCCTAATTTTTTTAAAAATTTACATAAGTAAACTACACTAGGTTCAGTAGCTGCTAATCTAATTTTCACCTTTTTAGGTATTAATGAAAGGAAAAGCAATAAATTTTCTGTAGCTGTCACACTCATTTCTTTTAAGATAACAAAATTATTTGTTATTTTTTTAAATTTAGCATAAACATTTTCATTCTCTTGAATTTCACAACCTAAATCCCTTAAGGCATTTAAATGTACTCCAATTGAACGAGCTCCAATTATATCCCCTCCAGGCCTAGCTATTTCTACTTCTTTAAATAAAGAAAGCATTGGTCCTAATAAAACAACTGATGCTCTTAATCTTTTAACTGCATCAATTATTAAAGATTTATTTTTGATATTACTACTATCAATAATTAACTTATTGTTTTCCCATATTATTTTACAACCTAAATATTCTAAAATTTCTAATATCACTAATACATCAGAAATTTTAGGAACATTTATCAAAATATTTTTTCCTTTATTTAATAAAGTAGCAGCAATAATTTTTAAAGCTGTATTTTTAGAGCCAGAGATTTTCACTTCTCCTTTTAATTTTTGCCCACCTTTTATTACCAAATAGCTCATATTAATTTATCTAATAAAAAGATAATTAATCCTATAGCTGCTCCAATAGCATTTATAATCCAAAATTTAAAAACAATATTTGCCTCGTGTAATCCTTTGGCTTCAAAATGGTGATGAATGGGAGTTGATAGAAAGATTTTCTTTTTAAAAATTTTTTTTGATAAAGTTTGTAAAATAACTGATCCTGATTCAATTACAAAAACAGGAGCAATTATAGGTATTAGAAAATAAACACCTTCTAATAAAGACACAATAGCGATATAACTACCTAATGCCATTGAACCTGTATCACCCATAAAAATCTTGGCTGGATAGATATTATACCATAAAAAACACAAAACCGCTGACATTATTACAACAGTTAAACTTGTTAAATTATAATTACCATTAATAAAAGAAATCACCGCTAAAACACCTAAAATTGAAAGAGATACTCCACCTAATAAACCATCTAAACCATCAGTTTCATTCGCAGAAAAGCTAACAGCTATAATATAAATAATCATAAACAAAGCAAACCAAAAAAAGCTTAAATAGTATCTTCCTAAGAATGGAATATAAATATATTTAATGCCCAATTTGGTGATAAACCACCAAACAACTATTAAAGAAAAACCGAAATAAATTAATAATTTTTCTTTAATCTGCAAACCTCTTCTATTTTTAAAAGCAAAAATTCCTAATAAGTCATCGATTGCTCCAATAATACCTCCTAAAACTAAAAATCCTAAAGGTAAATAAGTTTCTCTTCTATTTAAAAAATTTATCCATTTGCCAAATTCTACGTTTAAAAAAGAAATAAATGAAAGAAATAAAATAAGTACTAAAGGTGAAATCCAAAATATTAAACCACCCATAGTAGGAGTTCCTGATTTTTTAGCATGCAAAGATTGAAAAATTGGAGCATTTTCTTTAAAAACTTCTTTCTTTGCTTTAATCTTGTTTAAAAATAATATAACCAATGGAAATATTAATAAAGAAATAAAAATGTTTAAAATCCCTAATGTTAAAATTTTTAAAACTACCAAAAATGCTTCCATTTATTTATAATACTCTTTTAATGCTTTTATTATATATTCTCCATCGGCTTCTCTATCTTTAGAATTTAATAAGCCAACAAATACAAGAGGGCTTTTTTCAAATTTTAAAATCATTATTAAACATTGACCAGCATCTTCTGTATAACCTGTTTTGCTTCCAAATATTATATTGGGATATTTTTCTATAAGCTTATTTGTATTATAAAGATATCTCACAGTTTTTCCTTTTAATAGAAAACTTGCCTCTCTAGAATATTCAAAAATTTCTGGCTTATTTTTGATAATAAATTTAGATAAAATGTATAGATCTTTTAAAGATGATTTATTATTAGGAGAAAGACCTGTAGCATCTTGAAATGTCGTTTGATTTAAATTCAATAATTCTGCAAATCTATTCATATATTTAACAAACTCATCTTTACCTACCTTGCTTTGAATAATCTCTGAAGCTGAATTTGATGATGCAATTAATAAAGTTTTTAATAAATCTACAAGATAAAAAACTTCACCTTTCTTAAATTCTGTTTGATTTTCAGGGTAATTTGTTTTAACCTCAAATTGCTCGTTTTTTGAGTGAATATTTAAAGCTACTAAAGAAGTCATTAATTTAGTCAAAGAGGCAATAGGTTTTTGTTCTTCTGGATTCTTTTTATAAAGAACAGGACCTTCTAATTCTTTTATTAAAACATTTTGAGCGCTGATCTTATTAGGATCTATTTTGAAATTTTTAATTTCTATAAAAGATTCTGTGCTATATAAAGCATTTCCTTTATTTATAGAACTATTTATAGAATTTAAATCATTATTCAAAATATTAGCTGGTTGATTTAGAATACTTCTTAAAAATTCTAATAACATTAAAAATTCTAACATTTCTTATTAATTTTAATATAATTTATTTAAAAATGAGGAAAGTTAAAAACAGAAGTTTAAAAGGTAAAAGGTTAGAAAAATATTTTGCACAAGAATTAAAAAAGCTTTTCCCTTCAGCAGAAACAGAAATAAAACCTAGAATAATTAACATCAAAAAAGATTTCTGGGGTTTATTTGATGGGTTGACATTCATTAGAAAAAAGAGGAAGTTTATCTTTTGGCAAATAAAAGGGGTTAAGATTAGTAAAAAATTTATCAAAAATTACTGGGCAAATGTAAAAGCATTTAACAATTCTAAAATAATAATAATTTTAGTCGAGAAATATAAAAACACCTGGAAAATTTATACTTCTCCAAATAAGTATTTAAAATCAATAAAAGACCTTAAAAAACTCGTTTAAATTTATTTAGATGTTTTAGTTTGAACTTTTAAAGAGATTGCTGCTCCTATAGCACCACCAATGCTCTTTAAGATCTGCCTTACTGCATTAACTGTTTGCCCTTTTCTGCCTATTATTAAGGCTAATACTTCTCTAGGTCCATTTATTTCGACCAAAACACCTCTTTCATCAATTTTTGCATCAATTTGAAGTTGATTAACCTTACTTTCATCGACCCATAAAGAAAAAAGCTTCCTTAAACGATTTTTGATTTCTTCTAATTTTTCGCTCATTTTAGAGCTACTTTAAATTGCGACCATTTCTTTAAATCCTTGATAAAGTTTAATTTTAACATATTATAATTTGTCAAGCAAATTTTAAAAATAAAATTAAATAGCCCAGAGCTTTTATTTTCATCAATTAACTTGCTCTGGGCTATTTACCTACACGACGAAGAAGAGCTTTCTTCTTCATTCCCTTCTGTTGTTTCAGTTGTTGTTTGTTCTGTCTGTTCTTTTTGCTCTTCTTCGCCGTCTACAAACAAAATTTCCTCTCTGGCCATTTTTTTATTAAAAACTTAATTACGACCTTATAACAATTTAAAATAGTCCTGTCGCAGGACCTTTTATTATTATAACATAACTAAAACTAAAATTCAAGTCTTTATCCTCCTGCTTCTTTTATGATTTTAATATCTTGTTCAAATTTCTCGGCAATAGACATTACAGAATCCCCATAAAATCTATAAGCTGGATTAGACCAATTAGAGCCTGCAAAATAAATCATAGCTGCCCTCCATTCTGCTTCATAAGTTTGTCTATTAGCTCCTGATTCAGCAAGTTTTACACCAGCAGCCACAAAAGCATGATAAATATTCCAAGGATTAGGAGTTTCTCCAACTAATTTTGCTATTTTGTCTTCATAAGCTTTCCATGTAGAAGGAATAAATTGTGCAGGACCCATTGCCCCACCCCAACCAAAACTCATAGGGCAAGAAACCGGTGTATTATAAGGATCTAAACCTAATTTTTTAGTTAGTTCTAAGAATACAGGGACATCTCTATTAGGATTCATAACCCTCTCAACTCTTTGACCAGTTTTTACATTTATTCCTGCTCCAGTTTCAGGTTCAGTTAAATAACATTGACCAACATTTCTACCTAAATCAGATTCTTGTTTTAAAACTGCTAACAAAAATGCTGGCCTTACACCTGTTAATTTACTTACAAGTTCAGCATATTTCAAGGCTTCGCCAAAATTTATAGGGGCAACTCCACCAGCTAATCTAAAAAGTTGTGCTCTTATTTCAGCTGCTCTCTTTTCTTTTTCAGTCAGCAATTGCTGATATTTTTTCTCTTGCCCTTTTGTTATACTTAATAATTCATTCTTTTCTTGTTGCAAATTAGCTAATTCATTTTTCTTCATATCCGCAATTTTCAGTAAATTTTCTTGTTCTTCCATAGCATCTTCAAGTTTTTGTTTCTGATAATCTAAATTTTGTTTTAATTTTTTAAGTTCATCAATTTGTTCATTTATTGAATTTTGAAGTTTATTCAAATAAACAATATTGGAAAAATAATCTGATAAACTTTGCTCTGCTAAAACTACTTCAATAAAAGATTTTTGAGAAAGTTGATAATATGTTCTTAGGGTTTTTACTAAATTTTGCTTAGACGAAGAAATTTTTTTCTCAGCTTCTTCTATAGCTTTTTTAGTATCATTTATCCTGTTGTTTAAAACATTAATTTCGTATTTAATTGCTTGAATTTCTAATTCTGTTTTTCTAATTTGTGCATTTAAATATTGAATTTCTTGTTCTAATGTTCTTTTTTGTTTAGACAAACGATTTATCTCTGCTCTATAAACCTCGATTTCTTTAAGTATTTGTTTAAGTTCGCTTTCTAAGCTTTCTTTTAATTCTTGAATATTTTTAGTATTTTGGGCTAATAAATTACTATTGATTTTCACATTCATTATATTAGAAACCGGAGCACCTGCATTTAAAGTAGAAATAAAAAGAAAAAGCATAAAAAAGAAAAAAACGAAAGATTTATAGTTTAATAATAAAATAAATTTACTTTTGCTTGTAATTGATGAATTTTCGTAAGTATATTTTTTTATATCATTAATTATTTTAGACATAATTTTTATTCACTCTCCTCCTGTAATTCTTCTGGAAGTATAACTGTAGCTATAGGAGTTTCTGGGCTTACTAAAACTTTTATTGATTCTTTTAATTTTAAATCTTTAACATAAATAGATTCCCCGGGCTTCAAATTAGAGACATCAACTTCTATAAATTCTGGAAGATCCATTATTTTACCTTCTACTTCTAATTCAACTAAGGATTTATTTAATACGTAACCCTCTTTTGTAATAGCTTCTTCGCCAGTAAAATGAATAGAAATAGTAGTAACTATTTCTTGTGACAAAGAAGGAACATATATATCAAAATGAATAGGTTCTAAAGTAATAGGATGTTTTTGAATCTCCTGTAAAATTCCCATTAATCTTTTGTTATTAAATACAAATATAAATCTTTGATGAGTATGCTTTAAGTTTTTTTCAAAAACTTTTTTCTCAATAAAAACAGGCTGGCTTTCAATTTCTGGTCCATAAATAATTCCTGGAATATAACCTTCTTTTCTATAAAATTCTGCTTTTTTATTTGGATCTCTTGGTTTTATCTCTATCATCTTTATTATTTTACTATATTTTTAATATTTAAGCTAATATTTTTGAACTTTATTAAATCTTTTTCTTTTAATAAGCCAGTTTGTGCTCCTATTTCTCTTAAATTATAAGCTACATTAACAGCAGAAAGCTTAAGCGCTAAAAACAATACATTTTCTTCCAATCTCCAATTATTCTTTAACAAAATCGAAAAAAATGTACTTGCATAGCTATCACCTGCACCTGTTGTATCTATTGTTTTAAATTTCCTATAAGCCTCGCTAAGATAAATATTTTCTTTTTTAATTAATATAGTTCCTTTTTCTCCTAATGTTAATAAAATTATATCAGTTTTTTTAAATTTATCTTTTAATTTCTTAGCAATTATTATTTCATCATTTTCTTTTGTTTTCAATAAAATTTTAGCCTCTTCTAAATTAAGAGTGAAAAAATTAATTTTGTTTAAAATTTCTACAGCTTCTTTTTTAGAAAGGAAATGTTTAGATGGGACAATCCCTATTATATTATTATTTTTTTTAAGTTTATTTACAACATATAACCATGTTTCTAACGAAGTATTTCCAGTTGAAATTAAATAAGCTGAATTTCTATCGTAAATAATATCGTTTTTGTTAAAAACTTCCGCTCCTCTATAGGTAAAAATATATTTTTCTCCTTTTTTAGAAAGAAAAATAAAAGAAAGAGCAGAATTTCCTTTTGTATATCTTATTATACAATCTATTTTTTTTTCATCTATCCTATTTTTAATAATTTTTCCAACAAAATCTTTTCCTAATTTTATAATAGCAATTGAATTTAAGCCTAAATTTTTAAAATTATAAGTAAAATTTAAGCCTCCACCACCTACATCTATAAAAATCTTTTTTACTTCATTCTTCTCTTTTAAAAAATTAGGATTTCTCAAAAAAACTAAATCATCAAATATAAAAAATACATCCAATGTAGCTGTTCCAATTGAATATACTTTCATTAAATTAAATTATACAATATCTTAAGAATTTAATTTTTATTATTCAATTTTTCGAAATTAACAATCTTTCTACATCTTAATCTTTCTTAAATTCATAACGAAAACTTATAAGTATTTAAATATGCCATTTATTTTCAATGAGATTTATAATTAATATTTAAAAAGGTCAAAATTAACCAAGAATATTAAAAATGTCAAATAAAAAATCTGTCAATCTAACGATCCTCTCTCTAATTTTATTTTCTTTTATTTTCTCTCATTTTTCTTTTGCTGTCTCAGCCAAAGTTACCTGTAATCCTAATACTCTAAAACCTGTTAAATATGGTCAAAAAGGTAAAGATGTTAAAAATCTTCAAGCTTGTTTAATAGAAGCAGGATATAATATTTTAACAGGAGCTAATGGTTATTATGGTATTCAAACTAAAAAAGCTGTTAAAAAATTCTATTCTGAATGGTATAAAGGAAGATGGACCGGAAATAGAATAGATGCAAAAGGAATAGCTAAACTTAAAGAAAAATTATTAAGTAAAAAAATTAAACCTAGTATAGTAGCAGAAGGAAAAATAAAAAGATACAAAATAGATTATGATAAAATAAAAAATATTTCCTTATCATCTAATGGTCAATATGCTGCTGTAACTTATGAAAAAAACAAAAAATACTATGTTCAGGTAAATAACAAAATATATGGACCATATGATAATACCCCAATCTCAATAGAATTCTCTAAGGATGGTTCAAAATATGGATGGGTGTTTGTAAGAGATAATAAATATTATATCCAGATAAATGACAACATATATGGGCCATATGATTTTGCGTACTCTTCTGCTTTCTCTAATGATGGCTCCAAATATGGGTGGGTGTTTTATAAAGATAAAAAAGAATATGTTCAAATAGATAATGAAACATATGGACCCTATGATTGGGATCTCTCGATAACTCGCAATGTTTCTTTTTCTAATGATGGTTCGAAATATGGCTTCTCGTTTACAAAAAATGAAAAATACTATGTTCAAATAAATGATAAAACTTATGGACCATATGAAAATGTTGGTGATCCTTTTTTCTCTTCAGATGGTTCTAAGTTTGTATTTTGGTTTACAAAAAACAAAAAATACTATGTCCAAATTAATGATAAAACATATGGACCGTATGATGAAGTTAAAGATATTGCTTTTTCTTATGATGGTTCAAAATATGGATGGGGCTTTCTAAAAGATAATAAATGCTATATACAAATTAATGATAAAACTTATGGGCCATATGATCCTGATTGCTCTCTTCGTGTGTTTTTCGCTAAGGATGACTCAAAATATGGATGGGTATTTATAAAAGATAATAAATATTATGTTCAAATAAATGATAAAACATATGGGCCATATGGACCATATGAATCTAATGATCTCCTTCGTTACTTCAGTTTTTCTAATGATCTTTCAACATATGCTTGGCCATTTACCAAAAACGATAAAATCTATATTCAGGTAAACGATAAAACCTATGGGCCATATAATGTTTCTTATCTGGATTTAAAATCTTTTACCTTATCTGGTGATGGGACAAAATACATATTTGAGTATGGGGGGAATAGAGAAGGACGCGCTGAAATATATATTCAAGTAAATGACAAAATCTATGGACCATATCCTTTTATTACGGGCAGCTATCATTATCTTGTTCTTTCTGATGATAATTCAAAATATGGATGGAAATTTAATAAAGACAACAAAGATTATATCCAAATCAACGAAAAAACCTATGGACCATATGACTATGCTACCTTTACCTTCACAAAAGATAATAAAGCATACATAGTCTATATTTCTGGAAATGAATTAATTATTGAAGAAGTAGAGTAAAATTATTTAAAAAGGTAGAAATTAATCAAAAATAAAAAAACAAAAAGTCATATAAAAAAATCTAATCAATATAACAATCTTTTTCTCTATAGGTTTTTATTGTTCATTTTAGATATGTGGGTTTTGGGAGAGCTAATTTTCTCCTTCTACCATTCCCATTTTTTCTAAGGTTAAATATAAAATTTTTCTCACACAAAAGTTAAAAGAAAATTATTGTTTGATTAGGAAGTTCGTATAGCCTCCTTATCTCTTCATCAGATAAGGCTTTATTATAAATTCTTACATCATCTATATCTCCTTGGAAGAAATAATTAGCATAGCTCATTTTACCAATATAAAGATAATGAGTTGAATTTCCTACAAATCCAGTTGGACCATCAGTTCTAACATTATCTAATTTCCCATTTACAAAAATCTTCATGTTACTACCGTCCCTTACTGCTGCTACATGATACCACTCTCCAGTATTCAAAGAAGTTTTACTATAAAGATCAATATGCCTATCGGAAGTTTCTTCTCTAAGTATAAATCTCACTCTTAAATCAGGTTTGTAAGGTTGGCCTAGTTTTACACTACTTATATTTTGAATCCAAAAATTAACTGCTGGTTGTCGATTTGGATTACCTGCGCAAACTATAGGCTTATAAATATAAGTAGGATTTGGAGCAGTATAAGGAGAATAAGGTGCGGTATTTGGATCACCCCCCTCTACTCTTACCCAAGCAGCAATTGTAAAAGGTCCATTTCCAAAAAAATCTTTTCCATATTTATCTTCTACTACCATATAATCATCTATCCCATCAAAATTTAAAGCTTCATTAATTTTTCCTTTTACCCATACAGGTCTCATATTCCCCAAGAGTCCTGATATTCCTGCATAAAAACGCACCTTATTATATACTTGTGAATTAGAATAATCTCTAATGAAGGTTCCATGAATTGGTTTCCCATCTACTTCGTCCAAGCGCAAATATAACATTAAGTTCTCAAGTAAATTTGATGCTGAAACTGGAGGAGAAGAAACTTCTGTAGAAGTTACTAAAGTCGGAGTTAAGGTCGCTGGCATAGGAACTGGAATAGGGATAGTGGTAGTTGGAGTTGGACTTCCTTTTATTATTTCTTTTAATTTAGTTATAGCCTTAGGTCCAATATATAAACCATTGGTTGTTCCTAAATCAGGATAATCTGAATAAAACCTCTTTACTGCCTCTTGTGTTTCTTTACCATAAAATCCAGTAGGTCCGCCTACAATATTATAACCTGCCTCGATTAAACAAGCTTGCAAATTTTTAATATGCTCTCCTCTTTCTCCAAGTTTTGCAGGTACTAATTTATCAGGAATACAAGGTACACTTATTGAAGTCTGTGTAGAAGTAGATATTCCTGTAGAAGATGGTTCAACAATGTAAAATGGACTAGACCTATCATTAGCTACCACTACATATTTTCCTTTATTAATACCTATTGCATAAATTTCTATCCAATATATATCATTTAAGTTAGGCTTTTTAGGTATTAAACTTTCTGAAATTTGAGCTAATAATCTTCTATTAATTAAATTCTGAAGCCATGCAATTAAATTATGTTTGGTGATTTCTCCCTTACCAAGAGCTTCACATTGCCATTTGAGATTATCTATATTTACTTTCCAATTAAAGCTATTTTTATATCTAGGTAACCAAGCTAATTCTGCTTTACATTCATACCAATCTCCTTGCGCACCTAACCAAATTCCAAAACCATATCTATACCACATAATATTTTTAGCTTTCCAGTTAATAGTAGCTGTACTTCCGATCTTTAATCTTTCTTCTCCCTTAGGAGAAATTATTCTTACATAAGGAGTTAATGACATTTCTGTAAATCTAAGATTTTTTACTTCTGCTACTATACGAGATGGTTCACCGCCACCCTTTCCTGCTTCTTCTGTTTCAATTATTAATGAAACCTCATTTGATTTTATAAGACTATCAAAATTTATCATAAAAGGACGAGTTCCTACTTTAGTATTTTCAATTTGCGGAACATACCAGTCATACCTACCTGTATTTAAAGCATTGCTATCAATATAGTAAATTTGTCTTCTTCCTGCTAAATCTATATAACTTAGTTTAATCTCTACTTTTGCATTTTTAAGTAAGTTAGAGTCCCATAAAATGGAGGTAGTGTGATTTAATTTTAATTCTGAACCAGAAACAGGGTTTGTTATTTTAATATAATATTGGGGAGCGGGGATAATTCTAAAAGGAGAGGAAATAATAACACCTTCATCCCCATTAATTGGTTTATAACGTATTACAATATAATAGGAAGATTTTTCTGAAATTTTTGTCGAACAGCTTTCAAGATTTGTAAAAAAGCCTTTAATCTTTATTTTACCACTATCCCATAATTCTTTATCAGTGTATATTCTCAAACCAAGAGCATTACATCCCGTTTCTGTAGATTCAAATTTATCATAATTCCATAATAGGGCCCATATATCCTTGTTATCCGGTAAATCACTACCTTCCCTGGAATTTATATAATCCCAACTATGAACGTTAAACCGATTGAAGGTTAAAGTCAATTCTTGATTTTGATTTACTGTTTGTGGAGGTTGAGTAAATGCTGATGCATTTAATAGATCTCGAATAAAATATAGTGCTGAATAAAAATCTATTTTATTTTGCCTTAATAGATCTACAGTTCTAATAAGTCATGTTCTTTGGAAGTTTTCTAAAGCAGGATCAGGTATTCCTGCTCCCTCAGTTGGTTTAGTATAATAAAGTATAAAAACAAAAAGAATTATAAATAATATGCTAATAAAGACATATAAAATTTTTCTTCTCATTTTGCTAAAATTTTTTATTTAATTAATCGACCTTTGAAAATTATACTATATTATTATTAAAAATTTTGTCAAATTTTTTAAAAAAAATACTTCAAAATATAACACTTAAAAATTTAATTATTGTCAAGTTTTAAAAAATATTGCTTGAAAAATTTTTTTTATTTTTTATTTTTATATAATTATTATATAATTAACTAATGGAAAATATTTAAAAAATGATTGATAATAATTTACTTCATAAGCATTTTCATAAAAATATAGCTATCAATATAATAAGTTTCTAATAAGTTTCTTATTTATTTTTATTCTCTTTATTTTTGTATACGTGAATTTTGTGAAAGCCGATGCTTTTGATGGACCAAGTTGTTATGACCCGGAGAATTTATGTAAACCAGTTGATATTAGATACAAAATATTTTTGCCACCAAATTTAAAAGATAATTACTACATACTGGAACAAACATCGTCGTATATTAACACATCAAGGTTTGATATAATAACAAACTTATCTCATATGGTTTATTTAAGGGATGGTTTCTTAAGGGGAGCATTTTGTGGTATGACTAAATGTATAAACTTTATAAAAAAGTCGGATTTAGATAAAATCAGTTTTTTATCTTATCCTGAGTCTATTTCATTCGTGTTCGACGGATTAGAAAACTGTATAGTTCTTGATACAGATCTCGAACATAAATTATGGCAAAAATGGTCAAAGGAAACCTATATGAAATCAGAAGAAGAATTAGCAAAAATGTCAGAAATAGAATACTATAAAGAACAGCTTAATAAAGAAGGCAAAAAATTTATGTCTTGCGATGAATTTGATAAAAAGCTAATTAAAATTAAATTTGCTAAACCAGAAGATAGTGATGGAAGTGTTTTAGAGGAATTGGCTAAGCAGTTGGGAGTTTATGGTAAAGAAAATTATGATTTAGGATATATCCCTAAAATTAGCCCCATAGAGGCAATAGAAATTGAATATAAAGCTGATCCTGAAGTAAAAGATGGTTATATTACCTTAACTAAGCTTAGGGCAACTATATATCTTGATGATGGAACCAAAAAGGAATTTGAATCTTCTTTAACAACTACTACACCAACTACTACTTCTACTAATGTTATTACCCCAACCACTTCTTTTCAGTCCATTCCTGCTCGACCTACTACTTCTCAATCATTACTTTTAAATCTATGGCTTAAAATAAAATGCTTCTTCCTAAGATTGATTGGTAAAGCATGCTAATTTATACCTATAGATTTTTATTTGCTTTAGTTCTTACAATTTTTATAGAGACTATTATTTTGTGGATTTTTATTAGAAAGATTTTTAAATTTAAAGAGGGAAAATTTAGTACTTCAAACATTATATTTGCAGGTATAATGGCATCTTTTTCTACTATTCCTTATGTTTGGTATATATTTCCCATTTTGATTTATTGGTCTTTTAAATTGTCATTGATTTTAAGTGAGATCTTTGCTATTTTAGTTGAGGCTATTTTTTATAGATTTTACTTTGATATAAAGTTCAGATATTCTTTGTTAATTTCTTTTGTTTGTAATTTATTTTCTTGGGGGTTATGGTATTTATTGGAAATTTTACTTTTTTAATTCTCTTTTTATTTTCTTTAAAGCTTTAGCAGCTGCAGAAATTTCTGCTTGTTGTTTATTTTCTCCTTCCCCTACACTTATCAATTTATCTTCGATATACAGACCTACGGTAAATTTTTTTTGATGAGCTGGTCCTTCTTCCTTCAAAACTACATATTTAGGCAAAATTTTATATTTACCTTGTAAAATTTCTTGTAATTCGCTTTTGGGATCTTTATAAAGTTTTTTTGAGATTATTTCGTCCAAATCTTCTAGAAAATGATCTTCAATGAATTTTTTTATTGTTTCTAAATCATTATCTAAAAAAATTGCTCCTACTAATGCTTCGACAGCATTGCTTATAACTGTCTTTAATCCTTTTTCTTTCAAATTTTCACCTACAAACATAAATTTTTCTAATTCAAATTTTTCTGCTAATTTCAATAATCTTTCTCTATTTACTAAGCTGGCTCTTATTAATGTAAGTTCACCTTCTTGAAATTTTATAAACTTTCGGTATAAATACCAAGAGATAATAAATTCTATAATAGCATCGCCTAGAAATTCTAATCTTTCATTATGGTTATAGGGATGCTCTGGATGAAAATATAAATAGCTTTTATGCGTTAAGGCTTCATAATAGATACTTTTGTTTTTAATTTTTAAACCAAGTTTTTTTTCTAGTAAAGATAAATCTTTATTGGTTAATTCTTTTTTCATTTTTTAGTTTTTGGATATTATCATAAACTGTTCCTAAAACACCATTTATAAATTTAGCTGTTGCAGTTGTCCCGAAATTTTTTGCAATCTCTATAGCTTCATTAATGGCTACTTTATAAGGTGTTGCTTCTGATTCGTTCAAAAGTTCATAGACCGCTAATCTTAAAATGCTTTTTTCTAGAAGAGGAACTTGTTCATAGGGTAAAGACTTAATAGATTCTTTAAGGATTTTATCAATAGTTTCTAAATTTCCCATTATTCCCTTAACTAAATTTCTCCCAAATTCAGGTTCATCTATATCTTGGCCAAATTCTTGTAGGTTTCTTTCAAAAATTTCTAAACATTTTTCTTTTTCATAACCATGAAAAGCCCATTCATATAAAGATTGCACCACTATAATTCTAGAAAGATGCCTAGTTGCCATTTATTTTTTCTTGGATTCTTTTTCGATTTCTAAGTATTTTTTACCTTTATAAAAACCACAATTAATACAAATTCGATGAGGCAAAGTAAGTTCATTACAATTTTTACATCTCACAAGTTGTACAGGTTTTACAATTTCTTTTTGAAATCTTCTTTTTCTTGATCTAGATCTTGAAAGTCGTTTTGCTGGTACTACCATTTTAAATATTAATTATAATCAATTAATTCGTCCTTTGTAAACCAAAGATTAATTTCATATTCTGCTTCTTCTTTAGAACCTGAAGCATGAATTAAATTTTTAATAGCTCTTTTTTCTAAATTAGCTAAAATAGGAGTATCGATTGAAAAATCTCCTCTTATTGTTCCTGGTTGAGCTTTATAAGGGAGTGTATGACCTACAATTTTTCTTACAATTTCTACAGCATGTGGACCTTCAATAGCAATTTTTACAATTGGCCCTGAACACATATAATCGATTAACCATGATCTAACTAAAAGACCTAACTCATAAGCATTATTAACATTAAATTCTTTTTTAACATCTATTTTTAAATTATTTTCCTCGCAAGTTCGGAAAAAATTATTACCAAGGTTTTCTATCCATTCTTTTGTTTTAGGATAATGTTTGTCCATTAATTTTCTATTAGGTTTTACCAATCCTAAACCTATAATTTTTAGCCCACATTTTTCAAATCTAGAAATTATCTCACCAATTAAACCTCTCTCAACAGCGTCAGGTTTTAAAAGTACTAAAGTTCTTTCTTTTTTAATTTTTTTGTACAATGTTTGTATTTTATTAGAATTTTCTTTTGATGTTTGTTTTTGGCTAGGCATGTTTTAAATTTTACGAATGTTAATTTTGAATTTGTAAAATTTTTAACATTATTATTATAACCTAAATTTTTTTCAAATTTTACAAAAAAATAAAAAGAGCAGGGCTATAAGCCGGATTCTGTACTAGCCTTTAGAGCTAGCGCTAGCCATCTGTCTGGCCCTTGGATTACTCCAAGGGACAAGCGGCACTCCGCCCTATAAGGACGGCACGGCCTTGCACCCAGAAGGAGAAGACCGCTCTTAAGGGTTACCCCTTAAGAGAAGGAGGTAGCTAGGACAAGATTGCCCTAACACCCTCCTACTTTTCACCTTTCCTCAGTACCAAAAATTTGGTACTGAGTAGTATGGTCTCTGTGGTCTTCTCAGAGCCTTTTAGCTCTCCTCGATTTCCGAGGCTTCCTTAGTGGGTGTCCGGACTTTCCTCCTAGGAAAAACTCCTAGGTGGCTAGCTGCCCTGCTCTTTTTTAATTATATCATAAAATTTAATTAAGGAAAATGCTTCAAGTTAATTTAAAAGAAATCCCTACAAAAATAGGAGTATATTTATTTAAAGATAAAAATGGAAATGTTTTATACGTTGGAAAAGCTGTTAATCTACGTGAGAGAATTAGAAATCATTTAAAAAGTAACAACCCTAAAATTATTGAATTAATAAAAAGCGCCAATGATTTAGAATATATTGTTTTAGATTCGGAAGCAGAAGCTTTATTAAAAGAAGCTGAACTTATTAAAAAATTTGATCCTCCCTTTAATCAACTTTTAAGAGATGACACTCAATATTTTTATGTAGGTTTTACTAAAGAAAAATATCCAAAAGTTTTTATCACCCATCAACCTCAAAAGTATAATGCAGAATTTATTGGTCCATTTACAGAAGGTACAGCCTTAAGGAAAATATTAAGAATCATTAGAAAAGAAATACCTTTTTGTACTTGTTTAAAATCCCATTATGGAACCTGTCTTAATGCTTCTTTAGGATTATGTTATGGTTGGTGTTGCAAAGAGGATGAATTAGGAGACGAAAGATTATATTCTAAAAATATTCAAAAAATTAAACGTCTGTTAAAAGGAGATCTTAAAAAAATTAAAAAGGAATTATTAAATGAACTAGAAAAAGCAATCAATGAAGACAATTTAGATAAGGCTACTAAAATTAAAAAAGAAATACAAGCTATTAATAAAATTTTAGAACACACAAATTTGATCAAAGAAATTTCAGAAGAGCAAGAAAAATTAAACAGAATTAAAATTTTGAAAGATTTACAAGTATTATTAAAAATGGACAGATTGCCTAATGTAATAGAGGCATATGATATTTCTCATTTTGCTGGTAATTATAAGGTAGGCATTATGGTTGTTTTCAAAGATGGAATTTATTCTCCAAAAGATCTAAGAAAATTTAGAATTAAAACAGTAATGAAACCCGATGATCCAAGAATGATTTATGAAGTTTTAAAAAGGAGATTTAATCATCTAGAATGGGGTATACCTGATTTAATTCTCATCGATGGAGGCAAGGTACAATTTTCTTTTGCTAATAAAGCACTTAAAGAAGCAGGCTTATATAATGTTAAAATTATTTCTATAGCTAAGCCTAAGAGTTTGTTGTATTATGATGAAAACAAAAAGCCTATTCCCTTAAGTAAATTACCTAAAAATTTAGCAGATTTTATAAAATTATTAGATAAAATTACACACAGAAAGGTCATTAATTATCATAGAAGATTAAGAGAAAAACAATGGCTCAATTTTTAGATATCATCATTATTTTAAATTCAGTCGTTTTAATAGTTTTAATTTTACTTCAACAAAGAGGCGGGTCGTATGGAACTTTATTTGGATTCACAGGTAGTTTGCCATTCTTTCAAAGAAGAGGATTGGAAAAATATATTTATTATCTTACCTGGATTTTAGTTTGCATTTTTCTTCTATTATCTATTCTTAGGCTGTATTTATGAAAAAAGTAGTTATTCGGCTTTTCAAGCTTGTTAAAGATTTAAAAAATATAGAGTGGCTTCTTATTTTATCTGGTTTTACATTAGGAATAATATTAATAGGTATTTCTTTTTGGGGAGTTCTTAATTTAATCTTCGAAAAAAAACCCGCATATGGAGGTATTTTAAAAGAAGGAGTCTATCAAAAAATCAATACCTTAAATCCATTTCTTGCTGAAAATCAAACAGAAAAAGCTTTAGTATATTTGATTTATGATAGTCTTGTGCGACCAAATGGACAAGGAAGATATGAATACGAATTAGCTAAAAATATTATAGAAATAAATAAAGGTTTAGGTTATGAAGTAGAACTAAAAGATGCTTACTGGAGTAATGGTACAAAAATTACTGCTGATGATATTATTACTACTTTTTCTATTATTAAAACATATTCTTCTGGAGAATTATATGAATATTTTAAGGATGTGAAATTAGAAAAAATTGACAATTATAAAGTCAGGTTTATTTTACCAATCAAAGATAATTTATTTATCCAAAAGCTTTCTTTTGTAAAGATTATTCCTTCTAAAGAATGGTTAAAATATCCTCCTTCTCAATGGCAAGCAAATGAAGAAAATTTAATAAAAGTCTCAAGTGGACCTTTTGTTTTTTCTCAAAAATATGCACTAAAAACTGGAGTAAATGTTTATGAATTTGTAAGAAATAATTATTATTTTAAAAAACCTTTTCTGGATAAAATTTTAATTTACGAATATCCAGACTTAAAAGCTGCTTATGAAGCTTTAAAGATAAAAGAGATAAATGCAATAGGAGGTCTATCTCCAAGTTATTTAAAATCTATATCTAAAAGAAGCTTTAAGGTTGAAGAGATAATATTACCAAGAATAATTGCTTTATTTTTTAATGCAAAAAAGGTTAAAAAGGAGGTGGCTAAAAATTTAGAAAGTGTTTTAAATAAAGAGGAGTTAATAAAAGAAGTGTTTGAAAATTCTGCAGAACCTTCAGATTCTATATTTTCCCCATCTATCAAAAAGATTTTTGGTTTAGGAGAGATTAAAAAACAATATATAGCTGATAAAAATTTAGATTATTCAGATATAACAATAATTGTGCCAGATAATTTTTTCTTAATTAAAATAGCTAATTATCTTCAAAATAAATTTAATTTTAAAGTAAAAATAGAATCTCCTTTTAATATAATTAATCAAATTATACCAGAAAAAAATTATGAAGCATTATTATATGGAATTTCCTATAGATTAATTCCTGACATATGGCCTCTTTTTTCTCCAGATTCTCCTTTGCATCTTACAAATGCTGATTCAAAAGAAATTATTAAAAAAATTCAAGATTTATATACAGGCGATATAAAAGAATTCAAAAATAATTTGGAAGAAATAGATAAATTAATAAATGAAATAGAGCCTATTGTATTTATTGGAAATAATTTCTATTCATATGTAGTCCCTATAAATCTTAAAGGTTTTGATTTAAAATATTTAAATGAACCTTATGAAAGATTTGTTAAGGTCGAAAATTGGTATTTATCAGAAAAAATATCATTTTAGATGAACTTACGAAAGTTATTTTCAATTACATCACTGAAATATTCATATGTTTTAATAATTTCTCCTAATAAAATAACTTTATTAGAAATAAGTAATAAAAGAGGGACTTTTCATTTAAATAATAAATTTGAAGTTGAAGATAAAATTTTCATTAACAATAATCTAAATGAAATTAATCTTAAAAGGGCCTTAAGTTCGTTAAAAACAAAAATTCCATTCAAAGAAGCTATAGTTATTTTAAATTTGCCTATATTTTTTACTCAAAAAATTGTAACACCTGATATTCATAGCAAGAATCTAAAAGATATTATTGAAACAAATATAAAATCGCAGCTCCCATTTGCTGCAGAAAAATATTTTTGGCAATCTATTCTATATCCTGCTAAAAATTCAATATTTTTAATTTTTTATAATAAGGAAATTCTACAATCGATTATAGAAATTTTAGTATCTTTAACTATTCTTCCTCTCAAAATAGATTTTACTTTTAATCCTTTTTTAGAATTTATAAAAAATAAATTCTCTTTATACTTTGAAAAATCTTATATATTAATGAGCTTAATAGAAAATGTCTTTAGTTTTTTAGTTTATGAAAATGGGATGTTACAAAATATATATTCTGAAATTATAGATATAAATAACCTGGAAGAAATTATAAAAAGAAGCATTGAATCTTCTTCAAAAAATGTATCTTTCCCTATAGATGTTGTTTATTTTTCTAAGGTTGGCGTAGATCTTCCAGGAAATATAGTAAATCAATATAAAATCTTAGAGATAGATAAAATTACAGGGTTAAGCCCTGAGGAAATTATTGGTCTTACAAGCTCTAGTGTTCTTAAAAAATATGATGAGTCTTCACAAATTACTGTAATTAACTTAAATAAAGAGATATTTCTTCATAGAGCATCAGAAATTCTAAAATTTAGTATTATACTATCACTTGGGATCTTAATAGCCATCAGTTCTTTATTGTATTTGGGATATAATATTATTAGCAAAAATAATGATTATATTAAAGAAGGTTTAACACAAACAGCTCCTTCAAAAGTAACTTCAATAGAAGAACTTCAAAATTTAATAAATATTTTAGAAAGATATAACCAAAGTAAAAGCATAATATCGGAGAAAGTTCAACAAATTTTAAATATTCTACCTTCTAATACCAATGTTACACAACTTGTAATTTCTAAAAATAATGTTAAAATTATAGTTGAAGAACCTGATAATACCAAAAGAGAAAATATTAATAATATTCTTAAAAGCAATTATCCAAATATTCAAATAAACCCTATTTTTAATGGGTTCGAAATTAACCTTTCTTTGTAATCATGGCACAAATTTGTCAGATTTGTGGCAAAAGTAAGTTCAAGGTTGGTAGAAGGATAAAAACTAGAAGTAAATATAATCCTACTCATACATATTTTCAAAAACCCAATTTACAATGGTTTATTTTATCAAATGGAAAAAGAATTAAAATTTGTACTAAGTGCAGAAAAAAAATTATTAAAAAAGGAATGAAAATTTAAATTTCAAACCCCTCTTCTTCAATAACTTCAGAGAGTATCATATTTGGATCTTCAGCGGCTTTTTGAAGATTATTGATAATTTCATCAAAAAGATCATCAAATTCTGTTGGTAATCTTTTTCTTTTATATGGATTAGCCCAAGAAATTATTTGAGCATATAGATAAGGATGCCATTTACCCATTTCTTTGATTTTTTGAGCTATATCTCTAACTAAACTATTAGCTATCAATACTTTTTCTGCTCTTTTTTGTCTTACTTCTAAAGCTTCTGGTAATTTAAGATCCAAGAAGAAATCGCATTTCTTTAAAATAGATTCAAAAGAACTTCCAGAAAGTTTTTCTGCTTTTTCATAAGCAATACCTAAGGTTACATAATAAGCTTGTTCAATAGAATCTACTAATTCTGGATCAGATTCAATCATCTCTGGTCGTTCTTGTAAATATTCTCTATAAACAGCTAGTGCTACGTAAGCTTTTTCTCTTATATTCAATTCTTTTTCGATATTAAAGTTCATCATAAGTTGAGCAAGTCTTTCTGGAACTTGAATAACAGGCAATTCTCTAATTCCTAACTCTTTAGCAGCTAAAAATCTATGTTGACCATCTATTATCATATATTTATCTTTTTCTTTGGTAGATACAACAATAACCGGGACTAAGAACCCAATTCTTTCCATTGAATTTATAAGGTGCTTTACATGATATTGACTAGGTTTTCTTTGGTGAGAGATTACTTCTAGATTTTCGATAGGAACCATTTTAATAATCAATTCATTGCCCTTATATGGATCTTTTATTTTTAATTGTTTCTCTCTTGGCATTTTTTGTTTTAAAATTTTTTAATCGCGGCCTTTTACTTCTATAATAATTATAATATAATTTTTGTTACAACAATGAACGAAATAAAATCTGAATATTTGGAAATTTGTCCTATTGACAAAAATAAGGCAGAAATTGAAGAAATTTTAGAGTACAAAGAATGTAAAAAAGACTATTATTTTTTGAAAAATCCTTTTGATATTCTTCTTAAAAGTGGGGAGTGTGAAAAACTTAAAGAAAGTAAAAAATTATGTGAAGTAGAAAATAAACTTAAGGCTTTTGAATTGTTTTTCAAAGAAATAACAGGCTTTTCTCCTTTTTCTCTTCAAAGATATTGGGCTAAACGGGTTTTAAAAGGTGAAAGTTTCAGTATTATTGCTCCAACGGGATTTGGGAAATCAACTTTCGGTATAATCTTTTCTTTGTTTTTGGTTGAAGTTTTAAAAATAAAAAGAGTTTATTATATTGTGCCAACAAAAATTCTTTTAAGAGAAATTGAAGATAAATTCTTAAGATATTCTAAAAACTTAAAAGAGGTAAAAATCTTAGCTATTAAAAAATCAAAAGATAAAGAAAAATTAAATAACGAATTCAATATTTTGATCTCTACTTCTCAATTTTTGCATAAAAATTTCGACTTAATCCCCAAAGGTTTTGACTTTCTTTATATTGATGATGCTGATTCAATGATAAGACAACTAAAAAATATTGATAAAGCTTTAAATCTTATAGGATTTACCAACGAAGATATTGAAAAAGCCTTGAAAATCATTGATCTTAAAAGAAAAGGAAATTTTGAAGAAGCAGAAAACATTAAAGCTACTATTGATACTACAAATAAAGGGCGAATTATTGCTGCTTCAGCTACATTAGCACCTAAAACAAAAAGAGTAAATATTTTTAGAGAATTATTAAATTTTGAAATAGGTCTTTCCTCTACTCATTTAAGAAATGTTGAAGATTTGTTTATTAATCTTACGGGTAAATCTTTCGAAGATTTAATTAAAACCTCTATAGAATGGATAAAAAAATTAGGCTCAGGAGGTTTTATTTTTCTTTCTGATGATTTTTCAAAAGAAGCACTTTATCAATATAAAGAAATTTTAAATAAAGAAGGCGTAAGTGCCATTACTTACGAAGAATTTAATACTAAAAATCGTTCTCTTTTTGAAAGTAATCAAATACAAGTAGTTCTTGGTTTTTCTAATATACGTAATCCATTAACTAGGGGCATTGATTTGCCTCACGTAGTCAGATATGCTATTTTTATAGGTGTTCCTAAATTTAAATTTCCATTAAGATTAAACTATTCTCCTAAGGTTTTGTTTAGCTTTTTGCTTGCCTTAAAGGAATATATCAAAGACCATTATGAGAGCGATATTCAGTTTAGCAAAGATTTAGTATTTTTAAGAAAATATAGTTTTTTAAAAGAAGAACAAGTTTTAGAAAATGAAAATATAAAGAACAGAATAGACTCTATTAAACAAAAATTAGAAGAAATTTTAGCTAACAAACAAATCCTGGAAACTATTCGACAAGATCCTAAATTATCTATTGTAGAAGAAAACGGTAATCTATTTTTGTTAGTTTCAGATCCAAGAGGGTATATTCAAGCATCAGGTAGAACTTCTAGATTATATCCATTAGGTCTAACTAAAGGATTGAGTGTGGTTTTAGTAGAAAATTATAAGGTTTTTGAGCATCTTAAAATTAAATTAAGACTTATCGGTTATAAGATTGATTTTAAAGAAGTAACTGAAATTCCTTCTCTTGAAAAAATTATTAAAGAAATTGATAGAGATAGAGAAGTTGTTAAAAAGTTTATGGTAGGTAAAATAGAGGAATTTAAAGATCCTGTAAAAACTTGCTTAATTATCGTGGAATCTCCTACAAAGGCAAAAACTATAGCTAACTTCTTTGGTAGGCCTTCTCGAAGGAGTTATCAAAATTATTGGGTTTATGAAGTAAGCATAGGAAATTATATAGTTAATATAATAGCCACAATGGGGCATTTTGTTGATTTAGTCCAAGAAGAAGGTTTTTATGGAGTTAAAAAATTTGGTAAATATTTTATTCCTATTTTTGAACCACTTAAAATATGTAGAAATTGCGGAAGGCATGTTAGCATAAAAATGGATAAGTGTGAAGTTTGCGGTTCTACTGTATTTTTAGATAAAAGAATATTAATCGAATTTTTAAGAAAATTAGCAAATGAAGTTAACGAGATATATATAGCTACAGATCCAGATACTGAAGGAGAAAAAATTGCTTTTGATCTTTTTATTTATCTTTATCCTTACAATACTAATATTCAACGAATGGAATTACATGAAATTACTAAAGATGAATTTTTAAGAAGATTCAAAGAAACACGAGAAATTAATAAATCTTTAGTTTGTGCTCAACTTACACGAAGAGTAGCAGATCGATGGGTTGGTTTTTCCCTTAGCGAAAAATTACAAAGATATTTTAAAAATCTTAATTTATCAGCAGGACGAGTTCAAACTCCAGTTTTAGGTTGGATTATTTTAAATGATGAATTAAGAAGAAAAGAGAAATATTATTTAGGTAGATTCTTTTACAATGAAAACAATTTCATAGATTTAAATTTTGAAGACAAAGAACTTGCTAAAAAAATCAGAAAAAATAAAAATAATCTCCAGTTAGAAATTAAAATATTAGAGAAAAAAGAGGAAGATATAAATCCGCCACCACCATTTCAAACTAGTGACCTTCTTAAGAGTGCTTGGGAAATTTTAAGATTAGATGCTGCTACTACTATGAATTTGGCCCAAGATCTTTTTGAAAGAGGTCTCATTACTTATCATCGTACTGATTCTTATTATGTCTCTGATTTTGGTAGAGATTTAGCTAAAGAATTTTTCCAAAAACAAAACAAAGAACATTTAATTTATACTCGGTCTTGGGGAAGCCCAGGAACTCATGAATGTATCAGACCTACAAAACCTTTTACGGTTGATGATGTTATTGAACAAGCGATTCTTAACCAAGAGCAAATTTTATCTAGAAATCATTTAAGATTATATAATTTAATCCTTAACAGATTTATAGCTTCACAATCAAAGTCAGCTAAGGTTGAAAAAGCTTTAATAGAAATTACTCTTAAAATTGATAATGAACCTGTTATTAAAGAGACAAGAGAAATCATTTATAATATTCAAGAAAAAGGCTTTGATGAATTTTTAAATATTTTAAAAGTCACTCCTATTGAAGAAAAAGTTTACCAAGTAGTTAACTTTAAGTTAACAAGATTACCGAAATTTATTCCTTACACTAATGCAACTATTGTAGAAGAGATGAAAAAGCGAGGTTTAGGAAGGCCTTCTACATATTCTACTATAATTCAAACTTTACTTGAAAGAAAATATGTGATTTTAAATAAAGGTTACTTAATTCCAACTAAATATGGAAAGATAATTTATGAATATTTAAAAGAAAAATATCCTGATTTAATATCAGAGAACCTTACTAAACAATTAGAAGAAGCTATGGACAAGATTGAAACAAATCAATTAGACTATCAAACTGTACTTAATAATCTCTTTATTAGAGTATTTGGTATAATATAAAAAGGAGGGGTGGCAGAATTGGCTAATGCGCCGGTCTTGAAAACCGGTGGCCCTTAGTGGCCTTGTGGGTTCGAGTCCCACCCCCTCCGCATTTGCCCTTGTGGTGAAATGGAATAAGTTCTAGTCTTCGAAACCAGGGTTGGGGATTCGAATCCTTCCAGGGGCACCCATAGATGAATGCGGATCTAACACGGATTATTATGGATATGAACGAATAAATGCGAATAGATTTTTAAATAAAAAATAAAAAGAAATAAAAAGAAATATAGGAATATAAGTTTGTTTTGGAATTAAATCTTAAACCTTTTACTCTACTTCTTCAATAACTAATTCATTTCCAGAAATATAGGCTATGTATGCTTTGTTGTCTTTTGTGAAGGTAAAGGTAGCATAGTCATATGGACCATAGGTTTTGTCGTTTATTTGAATGTAATTTCTTCCATCTTTGTTAAATACCCAACCCCATTTTGAACTATCTTTAGAGAAGGTAGGCTCATAAGCATTATCATAAGGCCCATATATATTATCGTTTATTTGTATATATTTTTTATTATCTTTCTTAAACCGCCATGCATATCGCGATCCATCACTAGAAATAACAGGAATACCGACATCGTCATAAGGCCCATATATATTATCGTTTATTTGGACATAAGATTTATTATCTTTTTCAAAAATCCATCCATATTTTGAACAATCACTAGAAAAAACAGGAGGAAAATTATAAGAAAGAATAAGTCTGTCGTATGGACCATAGGTTTTATTGTTAAGTTGAATATAATAATATTCTTTATCATTTTTTACAGATACTAAGCAATACTTTGAGCCATCATCAGAGATAGCAAGGTTTATAACATCTTCATCAATCTCGTATATTTTGTTGTTTATTTGTAAATACCACTTTCCGTTCTTTTTAAAAATCCATCCAACTGTAGATTCATTTTTAGAAAAAACAGGTCCTACGCTCACCCTATCATACGGTCCATATGTGTTGTTGTTAATTTGGATATAGGCCCCATTATCTTTTACAAATTTCCAGCCATATTTTTGTCCGCTGTCAGAAAAATTAATAGAAATGCTAACATCATCATAAGGTCCAAATATTTCATCATTTATTTGAACATACCACTCTTCTTTATATTCTTTGTATTTTTTAAATATCCACCCACAATTAGATGCCTTACTTCCACAACTAACATTCCAACGATGGTCGTATGGCCCATATACTTTTTCATTTACTTGTACATAATATTTATTATCCTTTGTAAAACCAAATACATATTTCGAACCATCACTAGAAAAAGCTAAATCTATCACACCTTGAGAAGGTCCATATATTTTATTATTGATTTGAACATACCATGCTTCACATTTTATAGTTGCACCATCAACTGTACATCCTTGACCAAAAATTATGCCGTATTTCGAATCATTACCTGAGAACTCTATTGTCCAAAATTGATCATATGGTCCATATTCTGTATCATTAATTTGAACATAATTTTTGTTGTCTTTCCTATAAATTACAGCGGCATATTTCCCATTAGGGGAAATGAATACATCGGTAGTATAATAAGGCTCTTTGGTTAATTTATATTTTCTTATTTTGAGTATAGGCTCTTTTGTTAACGCACCTTCTCCTAAAACTATCTTAGGCAATCTTACATTTAAATATTTCTTTGTTTTATTACTTATAAACTTTTCAATTTTCAAAACATTTCCTTCTTCTATTTTCCCTATAAATCTTCCTGTATTTTTGTTATTTTCATCATATTCATAGATAATTACTCTATTGTTTTTTAATATTTTTCCTTCTAATTTTAGCCATTTTCCTACTTTATCATACATATATCTTCCTTTTATCTTATCTTTTCCTTCTTTATAAACTTCTATAGTTATAGGATAATTTCCTATTTTACCTTTATATTGAGGAGTTGTTGTTTGAGCTAAAATATTAAAATAAGGAATGAGGAGAATAGATAGAATAAAGAGGGAGAGGATTATTAGATATTTTTTATTCATTATTGGGTTTTGTTTAATTTTGTTTAATTATAATAATAATAATAATATAAAAGAAATTCAAATTTTTTATTAAAATTTTCGTTTGTGTTTATATTCCTTCCTGGCCCGAGCAATATCCACGTAGTATAAATTTCTATGTCCGATCGGAGAAGTTTAGTTATAGCTTTTTAGTTATAGTTTTTTATCATATTAATAGTATCTGGTGTTTTTGTATCTTTATCATTGTATCTTATTGATTTCAACTTAAATTTCAATTTCTATATTTCTATAGAAATATAGAAAAGCACTTTTTAAAAATACCAAACGATATTCTAATATTCTGCAGAATGTTAGAATGTATGTTAGAATGAAACATCAATCTGTGGACGTCGTACGTCCGACGTCGTACGTCTTCACATTATTACGATTATTATTCGGTCGTGCAATTCGGGTAGACATTATTATTCAGTCTATTATTCGGGTATATTATTCGGTCGGTTAATTCGAGTAGTTATTTTCACTTCTACCAACTTTTCCGATCCTCATTTTTAATAGAAATGAAAAATCTTTGGACGTCGTAAGTCCAAAGATTAAATTTCTTTCTATGGTATAATAAAAAATAGTGGTAAGATTTATTACTAAGAAAAAAGAAATTTTTAGATATAAATTATTTTATTAAGGCTATTTTGGGAATTTTTTAGATTATATTAAAAATAGATTGAATTGTAGGTTATAATTATATATTAAGCCTCGGTAGCTCAGTGGTTAGAGCGGGCGTCTCATAAGCGCCAGGTCGTGGGTTCGAATCCCACCCGAGGCAAATCATTCGGCTATAATTTTACCCTTCATACCTTTATCTAAATGTAAGGTGCAATAAAATTCGTATTCCCCTTTCTTAGGTAAAATAAAATTTAATTCAACTTCTTGACCTGGAGCTATTAAGTCTGATTTGATTGAAAATGTCTCATTAGAAATCTTAAAATCATAAGGTGTTAATCCTTCATTTTTAATAATTAATGTAATCTTTTCTCCTGCTTTTACTTTAATTAAATCTGGTTCAAACTTATATTCTTTAGCAATTATTTTAATTAATTGGGTTTCTGGTATGGTTGTTGTTTCAAAGGTTTCTAAGGAGGATGTTTCAGATGTCACTGTAACTGAAGTTGTAGGCAAAGAAATAAATAATGGTTTAGTAGGGGTTGGTGGAGTTATTTTTTTAATTTCTTGAGGATTAAATAAAGAAAATTCTTGAGGAGAAGATGTTGAAGGAAGATAAACATTTTCTACAGGAGGATTTTGTTTTATATATATTAGCCCTAAAACTAAAACAATCAGAATTAGAGCTATGCCCGCTAAAAGCTTAAATAAGTTTCCCATTAAAAAAATTTTAAATTAATACTCGACCTAATAATTTCTTGTTAATTCTTTAAATTTTTCTATTAAAAATTTAGTAATCTCTCCTGGTTTATTGCTTATTTTTAAATTATCTATTTTAATTATAGGCAAAATTTCTTTATTTGAAGCAGTTATAAAACATTCATCAAATTTTTTAATCTCATCTTTGTATATTTCTCTTTCTATTAATGAAATTTTGTATTTTCTGCAAAGATTAATTACAACTTTTCTAGTAATTCCTTCTAAAATTTTTTCTTTAGGAGCTGTAATAACTTGTTTATCAATAACAGCAAAAAAGTTGGAAGTGGTGCATTCTAAAATTTCATTATTTTTATCAATCAATAAAACCTCAATAGCTTTTTTCTTTTTGGCCTCTTGTAAAAATTTAATTGCATCAGTATAAATTAAAGTTTTAGCATTAGGATCTATTCTCTCATAAATTTTTGTAATCAACTTAGCTCCCTTTTCATATATTTTTTTATCTAATTCTTTAATAGGAGTAATCATAATTATTAGCCTTGGTTTTGTAGGAGTGATAAAATCATAAGAATTACCACCAGTAAGAATAATTCTTATATTGGCTTCTTTTAAATGTTTGTTTTTATTTAATGTTGAAAGTACTAATTTTTCTAAAGTGCTAAGTTTAAAATTATGCTTTAGTCCAATTATTTTAGCTGATTTTAAAAGCCTTTTTAAATGTTCTCTAAGATAAAACGGTCTTTTATTATAAGTTCGTAAAAAATCAAATACCCCATAACCTCTTAAAAGACCTAAGTCATAAACAGGGATTTTAGCTTTACTTTCTTTTATAAATTTTCCATCTATGTAAAATATATTTTTCATTTAAAAATTTTAAATTATCTTACTTATATCTGAAATTGTGCCAAATAGCTAATAAAATAGAATCTGAAATAAGATGAGAACCTCCATAACTTAAAAACGGAATTGCTAACCCTATTATAGGAAATATACCTAAATTTACTGCTGTAGTTAAAATAAATTTAATTCCAAAATGTATGATTAATATATTTGAGAATGAAATACCTAATGGATCTTTAATAAAATTTGTTTCAAAAAGCAAAATTCTTAAAAATAATAAAAATAAACTTACATAAAAAATAAATCCTATAAATCCTCTTTCCTCTATAAAACTTGTTAATAAGAAGTCAGTTTTTGAAGAAGGTAAAAATCCTAACCTTGCTTGTGTGCCCTTACCAAAGCCTTTGCCCCAAAATCCTGCAGACCCTATAGTAATTTTTATTTGTCTTAAATTATATCCTGTCTTTAATGGATCTTTTTCAGGATAAATGAATGTTAAAATTCTTTCTTTATGATAAGGTTTTAAAATGAAAAACCAACTTATTATTAGAAAAAGGATCAAAATTATTGATAAAATGAAAATTTGTTTTTTCGTCAGAAATATTAAAACACTAAATAACCAAGTGAGAAAAAATAAAATTAACATTCCCATATCAGGTTGTAAAAAAATTAAAAATAAAAATGGAGCAATAGACAGAAAGCTTAAAAATAAAAAATAAAAATTCTTCATAAAATTATGATATTTACTAATATAGATAGCTAATGTAATTATTAACATTATCCTCACAAATTCTGAAGGCTGAATTGAAAACCCCATTATATTAAACCAGATTCTTTCTTTTGAAGGTAATATAAATAAAGAAAGCAAAATTAGAATAGAAATAACATAAAAAAATTGGAAATAAGGAGTTCTTAAAAGAGAGTCATAACTTATAAATTGAGAAGAAATTAAAATTAAAAAACTAATTATCCAGAAAATAACTTGCTTATAAAAACTGTCAATATCTCCTATTGAAAATATAGTAGAAAGCGAAATTAACATAAAAATTGCTAAAATTGAAATAATGCTAATATTTAATTTCATTGCTCAATTTCAGATTCTGAATAAAGAATTACATTCTTAATTTCAGTTAATAAAGGGGGTAAAGAAAGTATTTTAATATCTTTCTGTTCTTGTGCTTTTATATCGTATATTTCTGATTTTAATGTGCCTATTAAAGTATCAAACTCATCGTATAACAAGAAATATAATTTAATTTTATTGTAATTTTGATAATCTTTATTAAGTATTCTTGCTGAAAAGTAATTTTTGCCATAATCGTAGTTTAAAAGTTCAATATTAGGCTTTCTTTGTTCAGTTTTAAACCAGTCTTCTTTGCTGAAAGTAATTTTTGCTTCAGATTTTTTAATAGAAAATTTAGGCGCAGAGATATTTGATTCTACTAAATATTTTTCTTCTAATGGAAGTATAAAACTTTCTCCAGAAATTTTTGCTATTTCATTATTAGGGCCATAAAAATATATTTCATATTTAAAATTTTTCAATCCATATTCTTCATTAGGATTTGTAATTGGAACAACAACATCCATAGTTTGATCAGGATAAATTACAATTTGTGGTTGTTTTATTTTCAATTCTTTTAATTCATACACCTCACAAGGAACACAAGGGCCTCCACAATCAACTCCTTCTTCATTATAATCTTGACGATTATTATGACATGATGGAAGGGGTTTGAATTTTAAATAAATAAAATATCCAGGGAGTGATAATATAATAAAAAATATAAAAGCTATTAAAATTTGTTTCCTTCTGCGCCAATTCATCTTATTTAAAATTATAATTTAAAAATGAAAATTCATTTTATAGGAATAGGAGGGATAGGGATAAGTGCATTAGCAAAATATTATCTATATAATGGCCACACTATAAGCGGAAGTGATTTAAATTATCCTATAGTTTTTTCTAAGGATGAACTTAAGCATATTACATTTTATTTAGGACATAAAAGCGAGAATTTAAAAAATGACGTAGATTTAGTTATTTATACTTCTGCTATTAAAAAAGACAACCCTGAATTATTAAAAGCAAAAAAGTTAAATATCCCTACTTTATCTTATCCACAAGCCTTAGGTCGATTAACAAAAGATTATTTTACAATCGCTATATCAGGAATGCATGGCAAAAGTACAACCACTGCTATGATTTCAAATATATTCATAAAAGCTAAATTAGATCCAACAGTTATTATTGGAAGCAAAGTTAGAGGATTTGGGAAAAACAATGAACCTAGTAATTTTAGATTAGGTAAAAGTAAAATTTTAATTATCGAAGCTGACGAATATAAGGCTGGTTTTTTAAATCATTACCCTGATATTATTTTAATTACAAATATTGAAGAAGAGCATTTAGATTATTATAAAAATTTAAATAATATTTTGAAAACTTTTAAAAAATTTATCCAACGATTGAATTTTGAAAAAGATTTGGGAGAATTAAATAAATTTAGGAAATATTTAGTTGTCAACAAAGATGATAAGAACATTTTGAAAATTATAAAAAGCGAAAAGCAATTTTTAAAAAGTATAAAAATAAAATTTTACTCAATTAAAAATAAACCGAAAAATCTTAAATTACAAGTACCAGGTTTACATAATATAAGTAATGCTTTAGGTGCTTTAACTGTAGCAAATATTTTTCAAATACACAAAAATGTTAGTTTAAAAGCTTTATATGAATTTAAGGGGATTTGGCGAAGAATGGAATACAGAGGAAAAGTAAATGGAGCTAAAATTTTCGATGATTATGGTCATCATCCTACAGAAATAAAAGCTACATTACAAGCAGGTAGGGAATTAGCTAAAAACAATCGTCTTTTCATAGTTTTCCAACCGCATCAATATTATAGAACATTGACTTTATTTGATAAATTTTTATATTCTTTTGATGATGCAGATTTTGTAATATTAACAGATATTTATAGTGTAGCAGGGAGAGAAAAAGAATGGATTAAAAGAAAAGTAAATTCAAAAATATTAAAAGAAGAACTTTCTAAAAGAAAAAGTAATGTTTATTATATTAAAAATTTTGATGAAATAGTTAAATTTTTGAAAAGTAATTTAAATAAAAACGATATTTGCATAATAATGGGTGCAGGTGATATTTGGAAACTAACAAATAAATTAGTTGGAGCTAAAAAATAATTTTTTATCTTACTGGGACTATCCGGACATATGTTTTTATAGTTCCAAAACTGTACTATAAGAACATATGTTCTTATAGTGCAAAAGCTAGTAAGCGCCATGAGGAAAAATTATTTCTTTGATTGTTTTTAGTAATATTTTAAGATCTAAAAAGAAATTTAAATTTTTAACATACTCTAAATCTAATTTGACTCTTTCTTCAAAAGTTAATTCATTTCTTCCTGAAACTTGCCATAATCCTGTTAAACCTGGTTTAACACTAAAAATTTCTTTGGGGCAATTTTCGACTATTGTATCTACTAAATAAGGTCTTGGTCCAACAAATGACATATCTCCTTTTAAAATATTAAAAATTTGAGGTAATTCATCTAAAGAATGCTTCCTTATAAATAATCCTCCTTTTATTAATCTTGGATCTGGTTTTAATTTTTTATATAACTCATATTCTCTTTTTAAGTTTTCATCTTTTAAAATCTCCTCTAAAATTTTGTCCGCATCTTTTCTCATTGTTCTTAATTTTATCATTTTAAATTTTTTCATATTCTTCCCTATCCTTTCTGCTAAATAAAAAACTGGCCTACCATCAACTATTAATATATAAATAGCTAAAATTAAAATTAAAATTAAAAAAATTGGTAAAAGTAAAATAGCTAAAATTTTATCTAAAATATCTTTAATAAAAGTTCTATAAAGCATCTTTAATAATTTTATAAACTTCTTCAGCAGTTTTTTGCCAATCAAATTTTTTTAGAAATTCTTTTCTTTTTTCTTCAAATTCATTTAAATTTAAGTTTTTTAATTTTTCTAAAGCAAATAAGAATGATTCATCATTATTTAAATCGAAAAATATTCCTATGTCACCATAAATTTCTTTATAGACAGGAATATTAGATAAAATAACAGGTGTTCCACAAGCTAGAGCTTCTAAAGGAGGTAAGCCAAATCCTTCTTTTAAAGATGGCGAGATTAATGCCTTTGCTTTATTATATAGTTCTATAAGTTCCTCATCAGTTACTTTAGGATAAAAAATTATTCTGTTTTCAAGATTCAGTTTTTTAGTTAATTCTTTAAGATAGTTATGATATTTTATGTATTTATAATGATAACCAACTATTATTAAATTTTCTTTAATGTTAAATTTTCTCCAAAGTTTAATTACATAATCAACATTCTTATAAGGAAAAGTAGCATTTACTATAAGGTAGAAATTTTCTTTTTGCAAATTTAAGTTTTTAAATTTTTCTTTATCAACCCCCCAATAAACAACTTTAACTTTTTTTTCGGGGATCTTAAAAAAACTAACAATATCATTTTTGGAAGTCATAGAAGGTGTGATAATAAATTTAGAGTTATTTACAAGCCTTTTAAAAATTATTAGTTGGTAAAAATATAAAAAAAGATTTCGTTTGAATGAAGTTAAAAGAATAATATCATGCAAATAAGTTATTTGAGGTATATCTAAAGGCAATAAGTAACCTATATGGTATGGGTTTAAAATCAAATCTGGTTTTAATTTTTTAATTATATCATAAAGCAAAAATTGAATTTGTATACTTTTTAAACTTTCTATTTTTTTATTTATTTCTCTTTTGATTAAATAAACTCCTTCCATATTTTCAAATTGCGTAGAAGAAGTAACAAGATAATATTCTACATTTTTTTGAGGAATTTTATGTAAATACTTCAATAAATAAAACAAAGTTCTAAAAATTCCGCTTTCTTTAGGGCTTCCAAAAAGAAAATTAATTAGAATTTTTTTCATATTTTAATTCACCTAATGAAAAACCTAAAAAAATAATTGTTAAGTACAATATGAAAGGATTATTTAGAAAGTAATCTCCTAAATTACTTATTAATAAAATTATCCAATAATTTTTTAAAAAAGATTTTGTTTTCATAATTAGATAAATTATTCCCAATATTAATAAAAAACTTATTAATCCAAAATCTAACCAAGTTTGCAAAACGATATTATGAGCATTTAAAGATTTAGCTCCCTCTCCAAAAATTCGTATCATAAGGGGATGGTTTTTTAAAATTTCTGATTGAAAGACATAAGGTCCAATTCCTAAAGGAAATTCTTTTATAATTTCTAGTGCCTTTTTATAAATTTCACCTCTTAATCCAATAGAGCCTCCTTGGTAAGCTTCTGTAGAATATTTAATAGGAATTTCTTTTACTATTTGCTCCTTTTGTGTTTCGTTTAAAAACATATTCATAACTTTACCCCACAATCCAGTTACAGGTCTTATCCAAAAGTTATAGAATAAAATGGATGAGATTAATAGAGTAAGTAAAACAAAAAAGGATAAAAATTTTCGTTTCTCTTTCATTAAATCGTAGATAAAATATAAACTTACCAAAATAAATACTATAAAAATGTTTTTACTCCCAGTTAAGATTAAATTTGCTACGAATAAAATATAAATTAACATAAATCCTTTATTTGATATTTTATTTTCTTTCAAAAATGAAAATAAGATCAAAAGAAAAATCAAAAGAGAGAAAGCAAATGGATTAGGATGTCCTACTAAAGATTGCATTCTTGGATAAGTGGAAGGTCTTTCAAAAAAAATATTTTTATAAAGCTGGGGATAAATAAATAGAATTATATTTAATAAACATAACAAAATTCCTACAAATAAAATTAAAATATAAATTTGATCTTTTTTACTAAATAACATTAGAGATAAAATAAAAACTGGCAAAAACTCTAATAATTTAAAAGAATATTTCAAGGCAGTTAATGGAAAAGGAGAAAATATACTTAAACTAATAACATATAAGTAAAATAATAAGGCAATAATAATTTCGTTTTTAAACAATGTGATTGTCTTTTTAAAACTTTCTTTTTGAATTAAAAAATATAAAAGGGGTAATAAAGGGATTAAAAGGTTTGATAAATTAACTTTAATAAAAGGGGCATCAATTTCTGGAAGCAAAATAAAAATCAATGTAATCAAAATTATAGCTAATTCTAATGTAATAAAATTTCTAAGTATTTTTGTTTCTATTTTCATGATATATAATTTTTAAATCTTTTCATCTTAAAATATAAAACTATTTTTTCTATAGCTGACCACCAATTGGTTGGTGAAAACAATAGAAAAATTCTTAAAATACTTTTTACATGATATTTAGGCAAAGAAAAGACCAAAAATTTCAAAGCATTTTTTCGCTCTCCTTTCCATAAATACATGATGCCTAATCTATAATAAAAATCTTTTAATAACCCTCTTTCTTCTAGATTATTTTTATGTTTTTCTAAGATATAATTAATATTTTCAATAGATTTTTGTATTGCAAATTCATTTCCCAAATCAGCTTTAAAATAATGAACATATGTACAAACAGGGATAAATTTGCCTTCTTTTTCAAAATTTGTGTTAAACAATATTCTTAGCCATAATTCTGTATCTTCGTCTATTTTTAATCTTTCATCGAAGCCTTTTAAATCTACAAATAATTTTTTTGTAATTACAAAGTTGCCAGGTATCAACCACCATTTTACTATCCATTTAGCAAATGTTTTTTCTGTAATTTTTTCATAAGGTTTCACAAAGGGTAAAATAAATTCTTTATCCCTCATTTTTTTGATGACTAAAGTAATAATATATTTAAAATTTTCAGTAGTATAATGATCAAATGTTTCTAAGGTTGTTGGAAAGTATTCGTCATCGTCATCTAAAAAACATATCCATTCTCCTTGAGCTATTTCTATGCCTCTGTTTCTTGCATAGCTAGGTCCTTTATTTCCTTTATAACTTATATACTTTATATCTAAGCCTTTATCTTTGTATTCTTCTATAACATCTGATACATCTTCTCTTCCATCATTTATAACAATTACTTCAAAATCTTTATAGGTTTGATTTAATAAACTTTTTAAAGCTCTTTCTTTTAATAAATCTTTTCTATTATAAGTTGGAATTATTATTGAAAACTTAGGCATTTTTAAAAATTACTTCCCTGCCCCATATTCCTAAAATTATCCACAAAATATTTATATTAATTCCATTCCAAATTATACCTGTCAAAAATAAACCTAACAATCCTAAATTCATTAAATTATAAATTGTTTCATTTTTTGATTTTAAGGTTTTTGCTATCATAAAAATAAATATACTCAAAAAACTCAGAAATCCTAAAATTCCTGTGTTAGCTAATAATGAACTGAAAAAATCAGCAAAATGACTGCCCCAACCTATACCTAAGAAAGGATGTTTTAAAAATATATTGATTGAAGTTAAGAATATTTGCATTCTTATTTCGGTTGTTTGTCTATTAAAAAGGTAAAATAAAATCAATATTAAGACAAAAATTGGTAAAAGGGTAATGTATTTTTTAGAGTTATAAAAATATATTAGAAAAATTAATAAAGAGCCTAAAATGAAAGTAGAAGATATTGAAAAAGAGAACGATAGAAAGATTATTAAAATTTGTAAAAAGCGTAAATGATTATTTTTGAAGATATCTTTAAAAAACAAAGATAAAAATAAAGCTATAGAAAGATAAATCCCCAACATTGATGAAGAAGGAATTAAACCAGAAAATCTATAAATATTTAAATCTTTTAAATATAGAATTTGGATTGTTTCGTTCAAAAAACTTAAATTGTTTAAATACGAGGGTAATGATTTTTTTAAAATATGTAATAAAAATTCAAAAATTTGAAAAATAAAATTTATATTAATACCAAAAAGAAAATATTTAAAAGATCTATAAATATCAAATTTTGAAGTTATTACACTTAAAAACAAAGCTAAATAAAACAAAAGATATAAAAATTGAGTGATATTTAATCTTGAAAATTGAGA
>Ga0078972_1003736_pt1 | contig 44412 bp, 38 predicted proteins | sample YelNatPaOPGAMG01_FD_67568 | JGI IMG/M metagenome (GOLD analysis project Ga0078972, IMG submission 67568) | Hot spring thermophilic microbial communities from Obsidian Pool, Yellowstone National Park, USA - OP-RAMG-01 (SPADES assembly) (version 2) | ecosystem: Environmental > Aquatic > Thermal...
ATGAAACTCAACCTGCAGCTCAGGAAAAAGAAATCAAATTCATGCTCAATTCACAACTTGAATTTTAAAGTGATTAAACCTGAAAAAACTTTAATTGCACAGACAGGAGAAAAAATTTTTTAACAAATTTTTAACAGAAGATTAATAAAAACCAAACATTTTATATTTATGAGGTTTAATATGAAAACAAAAACAACGAAAAACAAAATTTCTTTTGTCCTGATTGCCCTTTATTATTTTTTTGTTTTAACGGGGTGCAGGGGAAAGGCAGACAAACAAATTTCGGTCGAAAATACCGCACCAAAACCTTCGGTGAAGGAGTTTGAACAGGTTAGTATAACAGGAGCAGGTGCAACATTTCCTTATCCAGTTTATTCTAAGTGGGCATTTAAGTTCAACCAGCTCACCGGATTGAGCCTTAATTACCAGTCAATAGGTTCTGGTGGAGGAATAGCTCAGATAAAAGCAAAAACAGTTGACTTTGGCGCTTCTGATGCTCCTCTAACAAAAGAGGAGCTGGATGCAAACGGGCTCGTTCAGTTTCCAATGGTCATAGGTGGAGTGGTTCCTGTAATTAACATTGAAGGTATAAAGGATAAGGAACTCAAACTAACTCCTGATGCTCTTGCCGGGATTTTCCTTGGAAAAATCAAAAAGTGGAACGACCCTATTTTAAGGGAATTAAATCCCGCATTAAAACTACCCGACAAAGATATTAATGTTGTCCACCGTGCGGACGGGTCGGGGACGACATGGCTCTTTACAAATTATCTTAGTAAAGTATCCAGCGAATGGAATCAAAAAGTTGGTTGTGAAAAGGCAGTATCCTGGACGGTTGGAGTCGGTGGAAAAGGTAACGAAGGTGTGACAGCCTATGTGCAAAAGCTGGAAGGTTCCATCGGGTATGTTGAGTTCGCTTACGCACTTCAAAATAATATGACTACAGTTATGCTTAGAAACAGGTCTGATGAATTTGTATCTCCATCTATTGAGTCATTTCAATCTGCTGCATCAAATGCTGACTGGAAAAACACACCCGGGTTTGCAGTGGTTTTAACGGACCAGCCGGGTAAGGGGAGCTGGCCAATTACAGGAGCATCTTTTATTCTAATTCATAAAAATCAAACGGATCGCGTAAAAGCAGATGCTATGCTTAAATTTTTCGATTGGTGCTATCGCCATGGAGAAGAATTAGCCAGAGAACTTCATTATGTTCCTATACCTCAGGATGTTGTTAGTCTTATAGAAAATTCATGGCGAAGCGACATTATCTCCGGTGGAGAGAAGGTCTGGAAATGATAAGAAACTATGGTAAATGATACTAATCAAAACAGTGCCAGACAGAAAGTAGTCGAAAGAATTTTCCGTATAATAGCAACGAGTTGTGCTGCTTTAATTCTCATGACCATTGTGGGGATTTTGATTGAACTTTTTCGAGGGGCATCCCTTTCTATCCGCACATTCGGACTTTCTTTTTTAATTTCACAGCAGTGGAATCCCGTAATTCAAATGTTTGGTGCAGGTAGCAGTATCTTTGGAACTATAGTTACAACGCTCATAGCAATGATACTGGCTGTTCCTATGAGTTTAATTCTCGCCCTTTTTTTAACGGAGATTGCTCCACCAATTATCAGCCGTGTTGTTGGATACAGTCTCGAACTCCTCGCTGCTATTCCCAGTATCATCTATGGTATGTGGGGTCTTTTTGTGTTTGCTCCTTTAATGTCTAAGTTTGTCCAGCCTCTGCTTGGAAAGGTATTTGGATTCCTTCCGCTGTTTAAAGGGTCTTGCATGGGTATAGGCATGCTTACTGCAGGTTTGATTTTGGCATTGATGATTCTTCCATTCATCAGTGCTGTTATGCGTGATGTTTTTTTAATGGTTCCACCAGTTGTTAAAGAATCAGCATTTGGAATGGGGGCTACAACATGGGAGGTAACATCTAAAGTGACAATGAGATTTGGTGCGCATGGACTTATTGGAGCCTCATTTTTAGGATTAGGGAGAGCAATAGGAGAAACGATGGCCGTAACTTTTGTAATTGGAAACGACCATAAAATTTCGTTGTCTCTTTTTTCCCCCGGAAATACTATTGCTTCCACCATTGCCAATGAGTTTACTGAGGCGTCCGAACCATTATACAAAAGCAGTCTTATTGAGCTGGGGCTTATCCTTTTTCTTATAACGCTGACCATTCAGATTTTAGCCCATTTTTGGTTGAAAAGAATCAGAAAAGCAGTAGGAAATATATGAAGAGCCGTTCAAGAAAAAGTAGGGTTTTACTGGATGATACCATTAGAATTCTGTCATGCCTGATTGCAATTACCAGTATTATTGCTCTTGTTTGGATTATTTACGAAGTAGCGATGAGAGGTATAACGGCTATTAATTTTAGCTTCTTTACACATCTACCAGCACCTCCTGGAGTAAAAGGAGGAGGATTGGCAAATGCCATCACAGGAACACTGGCAATTACCGCTCTTGCAACCATCATTGGAATACCAATCGGGCTTATGGCAGGGGTTTATCTCTCGGAGCTGGGGAAAGGGACCCCTTTTGGTTCACTGGTTAGATTTTTCACCAGTGTGATGATGGGAATTCCTTCAATCATAATGGGTCTTTTTATTTATTCTATTATGGTTGTTACATTCGGCAGTTTTTCTGGTTACGCAGGAGCAGTTTCTTTAGCTGTAATTATGTTACCTATTATTGCAAGGGTTACGGAGGATATGCTCGGTTTGGTGCCATCTTCATTGAGGGAGGCAGCACTTGCTCTTGGTGCGCCCGGGTGGAAAGTAACCCTTGGAATACTTTTTCGTGCTTCAAAATCGGGATTGCTGACCGGTTCGTTACTTGCAATAGCACGAGTTAGTGGCGAGACTGCCCCGCTCTTATTTACAGCACTGAACAGTCCTTACTGGGTTAAATCCTTGAGTAGTCCTACTGCTAATCTCACAGTAACTATTTTCAATTATGCCATGTCTCCTTATCCTGAGTGGCAGAGACAGGCATGGGGTGCTTCTTTTCTAATTACAATGACAGTTCTTGCATTAACGATTTTGTCGCGGTTAATAATTAAGGAGGTGAAACGATGATTTATAGTTTTATATTTACAGAACAAAGTATATTTCGTGAGGAAAAGGGCAAAACCCTGGATAATCCAATAACTTTTAATACCACCCTTTCATCAGTGAAAATATCGGTCAGAGGATTGAATTTTTTTTATGGCACGCATCAAGCGCTAAAAAATAATAATATAGATATTATAAAGAATAAAGTGACCGCTATAATTGGACCATCCGGGTGTGGGAAATCCACTCATATAAGAACTTATAATAGAATCTTTGAACTTTACAGAAACCAGAGAGCTACAGGTGAAATAATTTTAGATGGTAAAAATATTCTTTCACCTGATACGGATATTATTGAACTTCGCCGAAAAGTAGGAATGATTTTTCAGCGACCTACCCCATTTCCAATGAGTATTTTCGAAAATGTAGCCTATGGTTTAAAACTTCACTACAACCTCTCACGCTCAGAACTATTTGATCGAGTTGAAGAAGCGTTAACTCAGGCAGCTCTATGGGACGAAGTTAAAGATAAACTGACAAAACCAGCCGCAGAGCTTTCAGGAGGGCAACAACAGCGAATTTGTATCGCGAGGGCAATTGCTGTTAGACCGGAGGTGCTCCTGATGGATGAACCGACATCTGCAATAGATCCTGTAGCTACGGCAAAAATAGAAGAACTCATAGACCAGTTAAAGAGAAGCTTTACCCTTGTTATAGTTACGCACAACATGCAGCAGGCAGCAAGAATTTCAGATTTTACTGCTTTTTTTTATAACGGGGAAATTGTAGAATTTGGAGAAACAAAGCAAATTTTCACCAAACCTGCAAAAAAACAGACGGAAGATTACATTACTGGCCGATTCGGCTGATGGTATTGGAGGTAAGCAATGCCTAAAACTCTACAGAAGGAAATAGAGAAACTTAAAAAGAGGATTCTTTCTTTAAGTGCCATTGTGCAACAGCAGTTATGGTCTGCTGTTAAGGCAGTTGACGAGAGGAACCCACGATTGGCTGATAAGGTTATTGAGACTGACTGCGAGATAGATGAGATGGAAGTGGATATTGAAGAAGAGTGCTTAAAAATTCTTGCCCTCCACCAGCCGGTTGCAATAGACCTTCGCTTTATAATTGCAGTACTTAAAATCAATAATGACCTTGAGCGTATTGGAGACTATGCTGTTAACATTGCCGAAAGAGCGAAATTTTTATCTATGGATCAAAAAACAGACTATCCTTTTGATTTTAACAAGATGGCTGAAAAGGTTCAGGAGATGGTTAAATGGAGCCTCGATGCCCTTGTGAACATGGATACAAACATTGCGAGGAAGGTTTTTACCCATGACAACGAAGTTGACGATATTAATCGTCAGATGTACAGGAATGTGCAGGAAGCAATTCGTCGCAACCCCGATCACCTCGAGCATCTTATAAACCTGATGGGTGTTTCAAGAAACCTCGAGCGAGTCGCTGACCATGCCACAAATATTTCCGAGGATATCATATATATGCTGGAAGGCGAAATTATAAGACATAAATATAAGTCTTCCTGTCATATTTAGTATGAAACAAGTGTCCTGAAGGTTTTGCAAATTACATTCTTCTAATCTTTTGTCCTTAAAGGTATGCTATAGATACAAGAAAATTACGATTGACAAGATTGTTTTCATATCTTTTCTCCTTTCTGAATTCGTAAAGTTTCCACTTTTAAAATTTTTCCACGGTAATCGAGTGGAGAGGAAGGACAGTTACACTCAGTAACTTTAGAGGAGTGTTTTTTGTTTGTTTTATGAATTATGTGCGCTAAAATTAACCGGGGTTTTTGTTGGAAGAATTGATTATTAAATGTGCTACCATTAAGTATATTAAAATTCCGGCAATGGCACCTCCAGCATCAGCAGAAAAGTCAAGAAAGTCCGCATTGCGCCCCTGTATTCCAAGCTGGTGAAGTTCGTCGCACGCTGCTGCAAAAAGACAGATTGAAAAGGCAATAAGTCCATATTTAAATTTTGTCACTGTGAATGCTCGAATTACGAGAAAACCAAGAGGAAAATAGGCAAAAAAATGAATCCATTTATCGGCGTTCTTAACATTAAGGGGAATTGTTGGTGATGGAATTGAAGTAAGAACAAAAATTATAGAAAACCATATCAGAGGAGGTAAAATTCTGAAAAGTTTTTTCTTCATTTTCCTGTATCTTTTTCTTCAAGGCGAATAATCGGGACACCAAGCAGAGATGCGGTCTCAAATACCCTTGAATCATCGTAAAAATCACAGAAAAATATTTTCTTTATTCCTGCGTTTATTAGCATCTTAAAGCAATTCCAGCACGGTGATGAAGTCACATAAATTATTGCCCCATTTACTGAAATTCCCCTTCTTGCTGCCTGAACTATTGCATTAGCCTCTGCGTGAATCGTAGCTACACAATGCCCGCCTTCCATCATATGCCCTACTTCGTCACAGTGAGCCATCCCCCTTATACTTCCATTGTAACCTGTGGAAAGAATAACCCTGTCTTTAACCAGAACGGCTCCAACCTTTCTTCGGTCGCATGTAGAGCGCTTTGCCACTACTCTTGCAATGTCCATGAAATATTCATCCCATGTTGCTCTTTTAGCAGTATTATTCCGTCTCATTGCTTTCCTGCTGGTATTTTTTTCAATAAATTGTTTTCCCGCTGTTTTGGTATTTTTTATTCTTCGCAATTTATAACCTCGACAATCACATAGGGACATTTTTCCATGTATTTGTAACAATATGATTCAATTCTTCTCCGTAGTTTTTTCTTGATTTCTCCTTCTGAAAGTTTATCAGTTTTTTGAGCTGTTCGGAGCCACTTTTGTATAAGTGCTGTTATTTCACCTTCTATACCTGTTTTGTTTCTATTGATTCCATGGCATGAGACCTTTATTTTTTCTTCCTCTATTTCTTGAATTGCATTATTTATCCACAAAACTGCAACAATTACTCCTCCTTCTGAAATAGCACGCCTTGCTTCTATGACTTCCGTCCCCACCTCAACATCACCATCCATCATTACTTTTCCAGCTGGTACGCCTGATTCTTTTTTGAGACCTGAATTTTTGTTGAAAGATACCACTTCCCCATTTTCAAGAACTACAACATCTTTTATTCCAAGCGAATATGCCATTTTTGCATGCTGGCTCATATAATGGTATGTTCCGTGAATGGGAATGAAAAACGATGGGGAAATTAGTTTCAGCATCGTTTCTAATTCTTTTCTGTGCCCATGACCTGATACATGCACATCCGGAGTATTTCCAGTATGATAAACAATTCCACCCTGTTTTGCAATTCCATCCATCACCTTGCTTATACGAATTTCGTTGCCTGGAATGTGCCGACTGGAAAAGATAAATGTGTCTCCTTTTTTGATTCGAATGGTATTGTGTTCACCCCTTGAAATTTTTGATGTGGCACTTCGTTTTTCACCCTGAGTTCCAGAAATAAGAAAAATAATGTTGGAATCATTAGTCAGATTTTTTGCAGATGGTATAATTATAGGAAAATTGTCATCAAAAATTAAACCAGTCGCAAGTGCAATTTTATAATACCTTTTCATACTTCTTCCGAGTAGAACCACCTTTTTTTTCAAACTTTTTGCTATCTCCAGAAATGCATTCATTCTGTAAATGTTTGATGGAAAGAAGGTTATAAATACTCTTGAAGAAGTATTTTCAATTATTGCTCTTATTGTATTTTCTACAGAAGATTCGGAATTGGTCCAGCCCTCCCTTTCAATATTGGTGGAATCACCAAGCATGAGGTCAACGCCACTTAAACCTATTCTGCTAAATTTTTCTTCTAAAAAATAATCTCTGTCTGAAAGGGAACCAAACTTAAAGTCAGATGAGTGAAAAATATTTCCACCAGGCGTTTTGATGTATAATGACATGCTTTCAGGTATTGAATGATTCACACCGACGAATTCTATCTCTATATTTCCGATATTAATTTTCGAACCATCCTTTACTATAACAGGATTAAATTGTATGTAAGGAGATACCTCTTTATTTTTTGAAGTGATAAGGCCGCTAACAAATCTGGAGCAGAAGACAGGAACATCAAAATACTTCAAGAGAAATGGAACTGCTCCAATATGGTCTTCATGCCCATGTGTTAATATTAAAGCACGAAGTTTTTGCTGGTTTGATAAGACATATTCGAATGACGGGCGTATGATTTCTACCCCGCTTTCTTCATCGGGGAACATGATACCGCAATCAACCATTATTGATTCATTATTCCACTCGTAGATGAGGCAGTTCATACCTACTTCCCCCAGACCACCTAAAGGTATTATTTTTAAATTTTCGTAACTCAATCAGCCTCCACAGGTATTGTAATTTTAAAAGTTGTTCCCTGTCCGGGGAAACTTGTGCATTCTATTGTGCCTTTATGGTCACAAATTATCTGTCTTGTAATTGCTAATCCCAGTCCACTTCCTGATGGTTTATTTGTATAAAATGGCTCGAAAATTTTTTCTTTTTCCTCAGTTTTCATACCTCTTCCAGTATCTTTAACTAAAATATTTACGCTACTTTGATTGGTTTCAAGTATCACATCAATTTTCCTGTTTGTTTTGTCCATTGCCTCAATAGCATTTTTCATAAGATTTATCATTACCTGCTTTATTTGGTCCCTGTCAACTTTCGCCATTATAGATTCCTGAGGAAGATGGAGATTTACCTCAACTCCTGCTTCCTGCATTTCATGTTCCATAAAGCCTTTAACTTCCTCAATTAGAGCAGACAGATCAGTCTGAGTTTTATTCATTTTAGGGGGTTTTCCCATCTGAAGGTAGTGGTCTATAAGTTTTCTCATTCTTTCCACTTCCTGCAGTATGCTCCTTAAGAGAGAAAGAATTTCTTCCTTTTTCTCTTCGGGCATAATTTGATTTGCTTCATCGATGGCAAGTTCGGTATTCAGACCTATTGATGAAAGAGGATTTTTTATTTCATGAGCGATATGAGATGCCATTTTCCCTATTCCAGCCAGTCTTTCCGACAAAATTAACTGTCGGTCCCTTTCCTGAAGTTCCTGTGCCATAATGTTTAGTTGATGAGCAAACCTGCCTATTTCATCAAGCTTCCGTACCTTAATTCTGTAATCGAGATTTCCTTTTCCTATTATTTCAACTCCTCTTCTTATTTCGGCAAGAGGCATGAGGAGTCTATGAATAAAGTAGGTTGCAATAAATCCTATAGATAATGTTAATAAAACGAGTGCCCCAAGCATCCATACAGTTCTTCTTTCTACCTGCTCGCTCCTGGCTGTAACCATATTAATCCTCTGGATTGAAATATTCTGGAGGTGACGGAGATTGCGCCCGATCTTTTCTTCAATTTCTTTAGTTACTTTAACCAGTTCAATTGCAGAAGGGTCAAGTTCATTTTCTAGAAGAGGCATTAATGCTGTGTGATACTTTTCTGCTTCAAGGTAAAGTGAACTTATCTGGTTTATTTCCTTCTTTAAAGAAACTAAAAATTCCTTTTCGCCTTCCTGCATGTGGGTTTTTAAAAGCTCATTTACATCTTTTTCAAGACTTTCAAGAACTATTGGCCTCATTCTTCTAACGGATGAAACCCAGTTTTTCGTGAAGGTTAAATCTCCTTCAGATATATTATTCAGGTGAACAATTAAAAGTCTCTGTGTTGTTCTTATCTCAACTACGGCAAATGCTATTTTGAGATAACCCTGACTGATTAGACGAAGATTTGAGCTTATGGTGTGGTGTTTTAACAGGGAATAACCAGAGGTAATCGTAAATATAAGGGTCAAAGACAAAAAAGCCATCAAAATTTTAGTAGAAACTGAAAGGGTGCCAAAGCATTTGTTTTTTCTCCCACCTTGCTTTTCTATCTCATTTAAGTATTGCATGAATAAAAAATGTAGTATATACATTTTTTAGTTTTTGTTGCAAATGATATGAAATTCTTTGGTGTAATTTTTGAAAAAAGGAACTTGAATTTAAAAGAAAAGTAGTTTCAACTGATAAAACATGGGCTCAATAGAAGATGAAAAGAGAGATTCCAGACGGGAATCTCTTATGCTGAAGGTTCAATATCCGGATCAGGATGATTTCATTCATGATTGTACTGAAAACATTAGCAGGGGAGGAACATTCATATTTACTGAAAAGGATTGGCAGGTAGGGGATAGAATTAAAATTAGTCTCTCTTTTCCCGGTCTTTTGAAACCGCTTCAATTGATGGCTGAAGTTACATGGAAAAGAACTGACCGTATAAAAGGAATAGGGGTCAAGTTCTTATTTGATGAATACCCAGGAACCAAAGAAAAACTTTACGAGCTCATCGATGCTATACAGAAGAAAGAACCAGCTGTTCTGGCACGGAAATACCGGATTTTAGTGGCAGAGGATAATCCTTTTATTCAAAAACTTCTAAAAGAAGGGATAGAAGGGTATACATCGAAGAAGTTTCTCGACCAGATTATGTTCATCTTTCTTCAGGCTACGAGTGGCTACGAAGGGTTAAAAATACTTGAAGAGGAGAAAGTTGATCTTGTGATTTGTGACCTTTACTTACCTATACTCGATGGTTTTGAAATGATAAGCAGGATAAGAGAAAAATATCCGTATATCCCAATAATAGCAGTTAGTTCCGGTGATGAAGAATCGGGGCGAAGAGCTATAAAGCTTGGCGCTGACATCTTTTTGCCAAAACCACTTGTGCTGTCTAAATTGTTTAATACAATTTCTGCATTACTTAAGATTGAAAAACATGGATGATGAAGAAAAAATGGAAAAACCGCAGAAAGCCTCAATAGATTGCATTGAAAAATACGAAGGTAAGAAAGTTACAATAAAAGGCTGGTTATACAACAAACGTTCGAGTGGGAAAATCCATTTTCTCCAGGTTCGTGATGGAACTGGAATAATTCAATGCGTTATGGGCAAAGGGGATGTTGATGACGAAACTTTCAGACTTGCAGACAGGACAACGCAGGAATCTTCTATTATAGTTGAAGGAATGGTTCGAAAGGATCCCAGGTCCCCCATCGGCTTTGAAATTCAGGTATCGGGTTACAGCGTTGTGTCCATGGCAATGGAATATCCAATATCGCCCAAAGAACATGGAACGGAATTTTTGATGGATCACCGGCATTTGTGGATTCGTTCAAGGAGACAGCATGCAATATTGAGAATTCGTGCGGAGGTAATAAAAAGCATAAAAGAGTATCTCGATAGCAATGGTTTTATTCAACTTGATGCTCCCATTTTGACTCCAAATGCATGTGAAGGAACAACAACTCTCTTTAAAACTGATTATTTTGGGGAAGAAGCATTTTTAACACAGAGTGGTCAGCTTTATAATGAAGCAGGCGCTATGGCTTTTGGAAAGGTGTATTGTATGGGTCCAACTTTTCGAGCGGAGAAAAGCAAAACCCGAAGGCACCTTCTTGAATTCTGGATGGTTGAGCCAGAGGCTGCTTATATGGACCTTGAAGAAGATATGGAATTAGCCGAAAATCTGGTCTGTCATATTGTTTTTAGAGTTCTTGAGAATAGAAAAAAAGAACTTGAAATACTTGAAAGGAACATTGAGCCATTAAAAAACATAACAAAGCCTTTCCCCCGAATAACATATACTGAAGCAATTGGAATACTCAAGGAAAAAGGAGTAAATATTGAATGGGGGAATGATTTTGGTGGAGATGAGGAAACGATTCTTTCAACCTCGTTTTCCAAACCGGTACTGATTCATCGTTATCCTGCTCAGGTAAAGGCATTTTATATGAAATGCGACCCGGAGGACCCGAAACTTGCTCTGTGTGTGGATATGATTGCTCCTGAAGGTTACGGTGAAATAGTTGGCGGTGGACAGAGGGAAGATGATCTTGAGAGGCTCACTAATAGTATTGAGAAGCACAATCTTCCACGCAATGTTTTTGAATGGTACCTTGATTTGCGAAGATATGGTTCAGTCCCCCACTCGGGGTTTGGACTTGGTATAGAGAGAACTGTTGCATGGATATGTGGAATCAACCATGTAAGGGAAACAATTCCATTCCCAAGACTTCTTAACAGATTGAAACCTTGAGGTGTTGAATTGAATAGTTTTATTTTCTTTCTTATACTAATTGGTGTACTGATTTTTGTACATGAACTTGGACATTTCCTTATGGGAAAACTATTAGGAGTTAAAGTCCTTACATTTTCACTTGGATTCCCTCCTAAATTAATAGGAAAGAGGTTTGGAGAAACAGAGTATGTAATTGGTGCTATTCCCCTGGGTGGTTATGTGAGGTTTTTGGGAGAGGATTCTATGGATGAGGTCCCAAAAGAGGAGTATCACCGTGCATTTCACCTTCAACCCTTCTGGAAAAAGAGTTTAATAGTTGTTCTTGGACCCCTGATGAATCTTACTCTGCCACTTTTTATCTATTTTGTAACTTCATACGAATCAAGGATTGAGCCACCAATGATTGGAACTGTACTTCCGGGTAGTCCAGCAGAAAAAGCGGGGATTATGTCAGGTGACCAGATAATAGAAATCGATGGGAAGGCTGTAGCAGGTTTTAATGATATGAGGGATGTTATTTCGAAAAAAGGAGGTAAAAAGGTAAAATTCGTAGTTTTAAGAGATGGAAAACGAATCGAAACGATGGTGGAGGTAGAAAAGCAGCTGGATTATATTCCACCTCTTGATATAAAAAGAGAAGTCGGAAGAATTGGTATCCTTTCAGGGTATGAAGCTCCATTAATTCAGGTTCCTGACAATGAATCATTAGCTTTTCGTATGGGGCTTAGAACCGGTGATTTAATTCTTCGTATTGGTGACAAAAATATTTTGAAATGGAGTGACATTGAAAATTTCACTGTAAAACCTGGCTTAAATGTGACAATTGACCTTTTGAGACCGGGAAAAGTAAATGTACCGGGTGGCAATATTTATGCAATGAGTTTTCAATCAATTCCTGTTTCAATACCATCGGATTTTGCTGGACGGAATTTTACTGCGATTGGGGTTGATTCAACGCAACTTTATATCCAGAGCGTAACTGCGGGTAGTCCTGCTGATAATGCTGGCATAAGAGTTGGTGATAAAATAGTTAAAATTAACGGTCACGAAGTAAAACTATGGGCCGAAGTCGAACAAACACTGAAAAGTTATCCTGATTCATATCATGAATTTACTGTTAGAAAACCTGATGGGGCATTCCTGAATACTTACCTGAAAATGAACAAGGTAAGTATAACCGATGATTTAAAGCAGGAAACTTTTTCTTATACTTTTGGTGCTTTCAATTTTTCGATTTTAAAGGAGTTCGAGAGTATTCCTAATCCAGACCCAGTTGCGGGGGCAATTAAAGGAGGTATTGTAGAGACTTTTTCAGCGATTAAGCTAACAATTTTAGGTATAGTTAGAATTATACAGGGAAGGATATCCATCAAAACACTCGGTGGTCCAATAATGATTTATGACCTTGCTGGTAAAGCAGCAAAGGTAGGGGCGGAAAGTTTTTTGCGTCTTATGGCTCTGGTCAGCATAAGTTTAGGGATAATTAATCTCGTTCCAATTCCAATGCTCGATGGTGGATTGCTTTTGCTTTTCGTTATTGAGTTTATTATAAGAAGAAGCCCCGGCGAAAAATTCAGGATGATATATCAATATGTAGGCTTCGCTATAATAGGATTACTCATAATCCTTGTATTCAAGAATGACATTGAGCGGTACTGGGACACGATTGCAAACTTTTTCGGAAGAGGTTCTTCAGGTTAAAGGATGAAACCTCCTTTTTTAATTAATAAGAAAAATTTAGGAAATGAAGGGGTTAAATTAAGGGCGGAGTGTGTTTCTGCACTTTTTAGAATTCTCGAACAGGGGGTACCAGCACCTGTAGCCTTGCAGGAATGTTACAAACAAATTGGGGATGAAAGGGATAGAAAGCTCCTGAAGGAAATCGTTATGGGTGTTTTAAGATGGAAAGGTTCTCTGGAAAATTTACTTGGTTTTATGTCGCAGAGTAAAAGCATAGAATTTTTAAAAAAGGAAATTTTATTCGCCATCCTCTGTGGAATGTATCAGATTTTCTTCGATGAAAGAGTGCCTGATTATGCTGCGTGTAATACAATAGTTGAGTTTGTAAAAAATAGCGCCGGGCAAAAAACTGCTTCGTATGTAAATGCTATCCTGAGGAAGTGCACCAGGGCTGGGAATATAGAAAATCTTTTTAGGGAAATTGGGGTTAAAGATAATGATGAGATAATATGGTCGTCATATCCGAAGTGGTTACGAAATAAACTGGAGAAACAACTCGGGAAAGGACTTGCTTTCGAGCAGGCAAAGGCTATGAATAGCCCCGGTGATGTTTTTTTGAGAGTAAGCAAAAATGCTCCGGAAGATTTTACAGAGATTTTGAAAAGGGAAATTCCCGGGATAGAGTTAGAAAATGGAAGATGGTTACAATTCAGTCGAGTTATTAAGAAAGGGGGTGATGTACAATCCACATCACTATTTTTAAAGGGTTTAATTACCATTCAGGATGAAGGTTCGCAGATTGCTGCAGTATCCTGTGGGGTTTCGGGTAATAGCAGGGTTATGGATTGTTGCTGTGGTATCGGTGTTAAAACTGGTCTGATAGCAGAATTTATTACTGATGGGTTTGTAGTTGCTTTTGACAAAAGCAGGGAGAAAATAAAGATATTTAAGAAAGAAATGGCAAGAATCGGGGCAGAAAGGGTTTTTGTTGCGTGTGCTGATTCAACTACAATTCCTCTTGGAAGTGGTGCTGTTTTTGATCGAATAATAATTGATGCTCCGTGTTCAGGGACAGGGTCACTATCAAAAAAACCAGATATTAAATACAGATTAAAACCTTCAGACCCCGTCAGGCTTTCCAATTTGCAGTATTTGCTTCTTGAAAGTGCCTCTAATCATTTGAAAGAAAATGGGGTGCTCATTTACAGTGTTTGCTCAATTTTACGAGAGGAAGGAATAGAAGTAATTGAAAGATTTCTCGAAAGGAACCCACAATTTAGTCTTATTGTTCCTCCAGGTCTTCCATCACCTCTTGTCAGAGAGGCATCTAATGGCTACCTTCTTCTCCTCCCCTCAATTCATCGCACCGAAGGCTTTTTTATTGCAGCAATAACAAGGAATTAAGTTACCTCATGGTAAATTTTTGTGTTTTTTTAACAGGAGTTCTATGTAGTAGCGGGGTTCGAAGTCTTGCTCTTTTATACCGAGGGTTTTAAAAACAGAAGAAATTTTCGAAAGTGTTTGTTTTTCGTCAGATTTGCTCAGGTTTTTTTTAAGAATTTCGATTTCTAAAAACCAGCCGAGTCCTTCAACAAAATTGAGTTCTGCTTTAATATTTCCCCGTTTGAAAAGTTTTGTTTTTTTCTTTTTTATTACAAATGGTTTAAGTCCGAGAGCATTTTCGAAAAATTCTATAGCTCTTGTTGGGCTACCAAGAGGGATTTCGATTTCCCTGTTTATTTCTGTTTTCCCTTTGAATGTTCGCTTTTTTGTTGTTAGAAAGCTTTTCCCTTTTTCTATCCTAAGTCTTATAATTGGGTCAGTTTTAAAATTTATCCTGCGAGTGGATTTGAATTTAAGGAGATAATATCTGTCTATTTTAATAGAAGTACCAATGTATTTGAAAAGTTGTGATAAAATGTGAGAAATTCTGTGAGGATTTTTAACCCGTGCTTTTTTTTCTATTTCGTAAGTCAATTTCTTGCGTTCCATCTTAATATATATCATAATATAATTGAAATGAAATCTTTGGAAAAATAAAATAAAGAGAAAATAGTTGAAAGAAAAGAGAGAGAATGGCTTTGATTGAAATATTCAAACCTGATGCCCGCCGAAAGTACGAGGATATGATGAGGGAAATCATCGACCTTCAGGAGAGGCACAATATTAATGTAAAAACCGATCTGCTCCAGCGGGCTTTTGATTTTGCTTATGATGTCCATCGAGAGCAGAAAAGAAAGGATGGTTCTCCATATATCGTTCATCCTCTTGCAGTGGCAAGGACATGTGCAGAATACTGGATGGATGATATTTCTGTTGCAGGTGCACTTCTTCATGATACCATTGAAGATGCCGACCCCAGAAGAATGGTTGTAACGAGAGAAGTTATAGGGGGAAAATTCGGTGAGGATGTAGCGAGAATAGTAGAGGGGGTTACGAAGTTTAAACAGAAAAATGATGATGAAACAAGTGTCGCAGGAATATCTGCTCAAGATTTAAAATTGCATTTTGGTCTTTCACAAATAGAGACACTTAAAAAGCTCCTTTCTTCTGCAGCTATGGAAGATATTCGTGCAATTATAGTTAAAATTTTCGATAGGTATGACAATGTTAAAAGTATAGGAGTTTTTAAAAAGTCACAGAAAGGTCCAGAGAAGCAAAGGCGAATAGAGTACGAAACAAGAATGTTTTATATTCCAATTGCAGCAAGACTGGGACTCTTTAAGGTAGCCAGGGAAATGGAAGATAACCTTATGAAAGCACTGGATTCAAATACTTACAATGCTATCCAGAAATGGTTATCTCAAAATGAAAGAAAGGTAAGACCGGTAATAGACAATATTATCAAGGAAATTCACCTTCATCTGCAAATGAGGGGGATAGAATGCACTGAAAAATTCTATCATCGTGGAATTTATCAGATTTATGAACAACTCCAGGAACGAAAGATGGGCATTGAACAGATTGAAAATGCGACGGTATACAATTTAACGCTTATCGTTCCTACACAAGATGATTGTTATAGAACATTAGGGATTGTTCATAACCTTTATCCTCACCTGCGAGATTCAGTTTTTGATTACATAAGCAATCCTAAAATTAATGGTTACCAATCTCTTCATACAATAATTCTTGCCCCTGGCCTATCGAGATTGCAGATTTTAATTAGAACAGCGCAGATGGATACTAAAAATCACCTTGGGATTATAGCTGAGATGAGGCGGTATGATGGACAGATGAATCAATCGCTTGTGGACTGGCTTGGGAACCTTGTGTCTTCTTTTGATGTTATAGACAGGCATGACTTTTTTGATATTACTTCAAAGGTTTTATACGAAGAAATTGAAGTTATAACACCCAAAGGGGAGAGAAAGCACTTGCCTGTGGGAAGTACTGCACTCGATTTTGCTTTTAGCATCCATTCTGAAGTTGGCGTGCGAGCAAAAAGTGCAATTATTGATGGTAAGGAGAAAAAGTTGAATACTGTGCTTAAAAAGGGGCAGAGAGTACAAATAATTACAGATGATAAACCTCAGGCAAAACCACACTGGTTTGGGTGGGTGATAGATTCCAATTCGAAACTGGCGTTGAGGAAGTATTTCAAAAAAGCTCAGAAGCAAGAGGTGGAGCAAGAGAAGGAAAAGTTTTTAAATTTTTGCAAAGAGAAATTGGGTATTAAAATAGATACGAATTCGTGGGTTCTGGATGATGTTAGAAAGAAGATGGGTTACAATTCCATGCAGGAATTCCTGGAGGACCTTCACACGGGACGCCTGATGTACGAATTTGTTATTCCGCATCTTGTAATGAACATCGGATTCAGAGAATGCAGGAAGTTATGTAACCTTCTTGGGGCTAAGGGAGTGATTTCAAAGGAAGATTCTGCTGCAATGATAAAGGAATGCGGAGAATTGGAAATTCGGGAGAGTCTGAGTAAAAAACTTGGAAGTGAATTTTCAAACAAATTTTTCTTTTCTGAATATGTTGAAATTCCAAAATTAAAATACCCATTACCGGTTCATTTTGCTCGTTGTTGTTTTCCTAATCCTCCATGTTCAATAGTCGCTCTTACGAGTAAAGAAAAGGGTGCGGTGATTCACAGGTCAAATTGCAATTGTATTGCAGGAATGAAAGAATTTGGTTCCATAAATCTTGTAGAAGCTAAGTGGAAAAAAAGCCCGCTTATTAGAAGGGTTTTTGTTCGTTTTGAAGGGAATGACCGCCCAAATCTACTACATGATTTAATGCACATTTTCCATGATTTAAGAAGCAACATTCTTGAAATTTCAGTTAAAGTTCAAGGGGATAACAAATTTAGTGGTGAAGTCCTTTTTCAGCTGTCTGATGTTATAGTTGATGTTGAGATGATAAAGGGAAAAATGTCATCCGTGAAATCTTTGCGTATAGTAGATGTCCAGATAGTCCAGTAATGATTTGCATTGTATTAAACATTCATGGGCAATTTTGCCCACCCCCGAGAATGAAAATTATAGTTTATAGATTTCTGCTTCCGCAGGAATGACTTCTTATCCTCATGGAAGTAGAAATCTAAATGACCTTCCTATGTCATTCCCGTCCCTGTTTTCACAAGGATAAACTCCGGCGGGAATCCATAATTGTTTCTTTATTATTTTCATGGTAAAAATCTAAATCAAGTGCATTAAAAATTAATTTACTTATGGAAATAGTTTGAATAATAGTTTATATCTATTTTTGATATGGACCCTTATATAGGAAAGTGCATTTTAGGACAGTTCTGGATAATTGAAGAAATAGGAAAAGGGGGGATGGGGTCTGTCTACAAGGCGAAGCAACCGGATATGGATCGGCTCGTCGCCGTAAAAATACTTCACACCCGCCTTGCTGCCCGTCAGGACCTCGTTCTTCGTTTCCGGCGCGAAGCACGCGCAATGAGCAAACTAACTCATCCAAATACGATAAGGGTATTTCTATTTGGACAGTTAGATAATGGGGCGCTTTACATTGTGATGGAATATCTCGATGGTGGGAATCTTCTGCAGATAGAAAAGCAAAAGGGTCCTTTTCCTCCTCATAAAGCAGCAAAGATAATGATTCAAGTGTGTGGTGCCCTCGAAGAAGCACATTCCCTTGGTATTATTCATCGTGATTTAAAACCAGAGAATATTGTTCTTACAAACCAGGGAGGAATAGAGGATTTTCCTAAGGTTCTGGATTTTGGTCTGGCAAAGATGAATGACCCTGATCCAGCAACAGGGAGCCTCAGGGTTTTGACTCAGCAGGGGGCGGTTTTTGGAACTCCTGAATTTATGAGCCCGGAGCAGGCAAAGGGGGAACCGCTTGACCCCAGGTCTGATATATATTCTTTAGGAACAATCCTCTATGAAATGCTTACATGTAAACTTCCCTTCAATGCACGCAACCCAATGGATTTTATAGCCCATCACATTAAAGCAGAACCGATACCTGTTCATGAAAGAGGAGCCGGAACGGGTTTAACTGAGATGCACTGGCAGGTTCTTGAGAAAGCGCTCAGGAAGGATAGAAATATGAGATATCAGTCGGCAGCTGAATTTGCAGAAGAATTGAAAACATGGCTGGATGGTGAATATACCGGAGCAATTATAGCAAGACCTGAAAAGTTACAGGGTCATGAATCAAAATCTTATAGTGTCGCTTCTCCTGAACAAAGAGGAGAAGAAAAGAGTGAAAAACTTAAACAACAATCCTCATCTACTGGAGAAACTCAATCAAAAACCGTCGAGAAACTTCCACGGTCGGTAAGCGGAGTCGAAGCGGGTAAATTTATCTCAAGAGGTTCTTCAAGGGAGAAGTTAATCTGGGCGATTATAATAGGGATAATTTTTCTTGCAGCCATTGTTGGTGCAGTATTTCTTTTATAATTGCGATCTTTTGATTCTTTCCAGATAATATTCACAGCATGGTCATTGAGAGAAGTCGAAATGACCATAGAATCAGGTGTGCGCTCGTTGGTGGCTTCGACTCCGCTCAGCAACCTTTAATCAGTTAAGGGCGGATGTTGAGTCATATACCAGCGAAGTCGAAATGACCACCTTAGGAAGATAGAGTTGTTAATCTGATGCGCTGATTTCCCATTCTTTTACATACAAGAAATCTGCTAAAGGAATTTTTGAATAGTATATTTCATTTATTAAATCTACTAATTCCTGCAAAGAAAAACTATTTGCATCAATGGTAATGATAAATGCATTTCTTAATCTCATAGACAGTGTTGTTTTATTCCACAAAATGGTCCGAATTGAAGGTATTTTAAAAATATGAATAGGAGAATCCAGTTCTGATAGATTTATTAAAAATCCTCGATTTTCATCTTTCTTTAAAGTTAAATTCCTAAAATTTGCTGGGCTCCTGCATCCACCTCCTGTTTGTGGTGGTTGGGTACCTGAAATGGTTACTTCAATAAGTGTACACTCATCTTTCCCCTTTCCATATATTTGTGCTCCCGGGCAGAGAGGAAAAGTCATGGGGTCATCGGAAGGTTCAAAAGGGGGCTTCCACTGAAATTCAAATTTTTTGAGTGCTGGACATTGATTGTTACCAGTTAACATGGATATTTTCGGTAAGTCATAGAGTAATATTCTCATATGGTTCGAAGGGTCTTTTACTTCTATTGCAAATTTTTTAACCTTTTTGTGTTTAACTATACTGGTAAATTTTTTTATAGGAGTGTTTTGTTTTTCTGATATCAGGTATTTATTTCCTGTAATATTCAGGAATTCCGGGCATAAACCACCACTGGTCAGGGGAATGCTCGCACTGGAAGGGTACTTAATTTCCTTGCATATAGATTTAAATTTATTACTAAAAAAATTAATATTTCCTTTTGATATTTTTAAATAGTTTGGTAAAATAAATCCTGTTAAAAAACCTGATACCAGGCTAAAGAAAATGGAAAGTATTATTTTAGATCGAAAATTCATAAAGCTTTGCTACAAATTCTTTTTATTTACAAAAAGCAAAAATTGAATGTTGACTAAATTTATAATATATGGAATTTTAATTATTAGTACAATGAATTTTGAGGAGTTAATATGAAAAAAGGAATATTAATTGCAACTATATTTATACCGCTGATTTCATTTTTTTGCTTTGTTTCAAAAGCAAACGGTGGGTCAAAACAGAATAAAAGAACAAGCGTTATTGGCTTTAATTTTGACCCGGGTGCTGAAACATTTACTGAAACCTTTACAACTGAACTGAGGGGGGCTGTCGAAGGGAGAGTGGAATTGGGACATACCGGGAAGACGCAGGATTTGGAGCAACTCACACTTGCCTTTGGATGCCCTGAAACACCTGACCCAGCATGCCTCAAAGAGATTGGTGCAGGGCTCGATTCAACTCATTTAATTTATGGGACGGTTAAAAAGGCAAATCCTAAACCTCCATATTCGTTTGAAGTTGTTACAAATTTGTTCAATGTTGAGACAGGAAAAATTGAAAAAACTACAAAAATCGTTGTTCCAGCGGACAAACAGGGAACCGTTTACCTTCAGGAAAGCGCGGACAGGGTTATTGGAGAACTTTTTAATGAACCACCATCAACGACAATTATAATTCAGTCAAATGTAGCAGGAGCAGAAATAATTCTCGATGAAACAAGAATTGGTGAAACAGGAAGTGACCCCCTCTGGATAAGGAAGGTCGAACCGGGGAAACATAGAATTATAGTTAAGAAAGAGGGTTACAAGATATTTGAGAAGATTCTTGAAGTTGCGAAAGGAAGCCGGGTTGACCTGGATGCCCCTCTTTTTAGATTGGAAAAAGGAGAGGAAGGGGGAGAAGTTCCCATTGAACCATTACCAAAAGCTAAAGGTAAAAAAATTGGATGGAAGGTTTTGTTTGGAGCCGGGGCTACCGCTGCAGGATTGGGTCTTGCAGGAGGAGGGCTTTACTATTCTTTAAAAATAAATAGTTACAATGGTGACCTTGAGGAAGCTATAAATACTACCCCTGATGGACAGGATGTTTGTGATTTCTATAAAAATTTGGAACCCTCCGATTATAGAGATAAGGTAATATCAATATGTGACCAGAAAACTTCACTTATGGCAGGGCAGATAGCATTATATAGTGTGGGAGCGGTTGTTGGTGGTGTTGGTCTTTATTTTCTCATAGATGGATTAATGGAAAATAAGGAGACGAAAAAAGAATCAGCGAAGGAAACGGAATTTAGATTCAAGAAAATTTCACTTGTTCCGGGTTTAACTCCAACTTCAGGTGGGCTTTCCATTTATGGTTCTTTTTAAAAAATAAATTAAATTGAATCTGGTAAAATGCGCATCACAGGAGGCAGCAGGAGGGGAATGAAAATTCTATCCCCTCCAGACAGGCAAATTCGCCCAACTCCTGATATAGTCAGGGAGAGTTTTTTTAATATCATAGGACAGAATCTCGAGGGAGTCAGATTCCTTGACCTTTTCTGCGGAACTGGAGCAGTTGGTTTAGAAGCATTGAGCAGGGGAGCAAGCTGGTGTAGTTTTGTGGATAAGAGTTCTGAAGCAGTGAATTTATGTAAGGAAAATGTACGGAAACTTTCGGCATTAGAGAGAACTGAGATTCTTCAGATTGATGCTTTTTCAGCTCCTGCATACTTTTTTAGAATTGGCAGAGTGTTTGATGCGGTTTTTGCCGGACCACCTTTTAATATGGAAATTTCTGCTCTCGAGAAGTTATTGTATGAGATTGAAAATTCAAATATACTTACAAAGGGGTGTATTTTTACTATTCAGGTTTCAAGGAAGATAGAGCTGGTAAATTCGAGAAAGATGGAGATTGTGAAGGAAAGAGTTTATGGGAGGAATAAGTTAATAATATTTTCAATGGGGAGTTGATAGAACAAATGCTGATTTAACATTGAAAGAGGTGACAAAATGCCTTCGATAGCAGTTTATCCCGGTTCTTTTGATCCTATAACTAATGGACATATTGGTATTATTCAAAGGGGGCTGCTCGTTTTTGATAAATTAATCGTTTCTGTGGCTGTTAATGTAAGAAAGAAAACGCTATTTACAATTGAAGAAAGAATGGAAATGATTAGAGAAGTGTTTAAAGACAATCCACGGGTTGAGGTTGGTTGCTTTTCCGGTCTTACAGTTGAGTATACTAAAATGGTTGGTGCAAATGTGATTTTGAGGGGACTTCGGGCAGTTGCTGATTTCGAATATGAACTCATGATGGCAAATATGAATAAAAAACTTTGCCCCGAAGTGGAAACCCTTTTTATGATGACAGGTGAGGAGCATTTCTTTATTAACTCAAGGAGTGTGAAAGAAATAGCATCACTCGGTGGTCAAATTGATTTTCTTGTGCCTCCAAATGTTGCTGTAGCTTTGAGGAAAAAGTTAGGACTATGAGGAATAAGAGAAGAAAACAAAGGTAAATAGTACAGTAAATGATTTTAAAAATTATAATTGTGTTATTGAGGAAGATGGCGATGGTGTTAAATATATTTTCTGATGCTAATTTTTTTCACCAAAAGAATCATCGTTTAGTCCATCCTGTTTTTATTCTGGTTATATTTTTACTTGTTTCTACAGGTTTTTCTAAGAGTCAATGCATCTACAAAGAAAATGCAGCGAAAGAATATGACGAAGAGCACTGGAAAGAGCTTAGACATAAAATGGTTCAGACTCAGATAGAAGCAAGAGGAGTGAAAGACAAAAGGGTTCTTGATGCTATGAGGAAGGTACCGAGGCATTTATTTGTACCAGAAGACAAGAGAGAGGAGGCTTACGAAGATTATCCGCTTCCAATAGGAGAAGGACAGACTATTAGCCAGCCCTACATAGTTGCTGTTATGACTGAATCCCTTCAACTGAAGGGAAAAGAAACTGTTTTCGAAGTGGGAACTGGTTCTGGATATCAGGCAGCAATATTATCCCTTTTATGTGAGAAAGTTTATACGATTGAAATAGTTCCTGAACTTGCCAAAAAGGCTAAAACCCTTCTTCGCCGTCTTGGCTATAAAAATGTAGAAGTTTTTGAAGGAGATGGTTATGCAGGATTGCCATCGAAGGCCCCTTTTGACGGAATAATAATTACTGCTGCACCGAAAGTTGTTCCGGAACCGCTTAAAAAACAGTTAAAAATAGGAGGGCGAATGGTTCTTCCTTTAGGGGACCGTTTTCAGGACCTTGTATTAATTACAAGAACGGGAAAGAACGAGTGGAAAGAAAAAGTTGTTTTGCCGTCAGTGATTTTCGTACCCATGACTGGAGAAGTTCAAAAGATTAAGTAGCGCTTTCATTTTATCTTTTATAGGACGGGGAATTTTTAAAATAAGCTTTGAGAAAGTAACAGAAAGAAAAGGGAAATTAATGCATATATATCCTGCTATGCGCATTGGTAAAATGTCGGTCTTAATTTTGAGCGAACCAAGTATAATTTCAGTTACTTTACCAAGCATATCATTTTCTTCATAAGGCGGGTCGGGGTATTTATGACTATCTCCTTTTAATAGAAAAAGAGTTCTGCCATCTTCTGTTTTTTTAATGCCAATAAATCTGTGACAGACCAGATTACCATTTCTTTGTGCAACACATATAGTACCGACTTTTGGTGGCATGCTATCAAAATTTTCTATAGTAATTTTTGCTCTATTAGGGATGGTGGGAAACATACTTCCGCCAGATGCTTTGAAGGTAAAGGGAATGCCAAGGGAGACTGCATCACGGAGTAAACTTATGAGTTCCTTTTCTGTTTTCGGGTTTTTGAAAGGTGTTTTTCTTGCTTTTTTCCTTTCTTGCATGCTAATCTTTTTACAATCTGGAGAAATAAAAATGAAGACCTGTAATATTTATACTTTAAAAGGTTTAGTATTTTTGTTTTTTATTGTTTCTTATGAAAGTATTGGTGTTTCTTCAACAGGTGTTTCACCGGGAGAAATAAGAGTCAAGAAAGAAGATTCTATGGTAAAGGTTTTTGTTCCTCCGATTGTGCGGCAGGGTGAAAAATCGAAATTAATAATTGCTATAAGATCTCTTTATCCATGGAAGATGAATTATAAGTTTCCACTTAAGATTACAATAAAGCCTCAGGATGGGATAAATTTTGAGAAAAAAGAGTTTAAAAAGGAAGATGCAGCTGCCAATGAAAAGGAGAGAATCGTTTTTTTTATTCCCTTTATGGCTTCTGCGAAGGGAAATTTCAAGGTGGTTGTAAAAACTGAATATTCAGTTTGTAAGGAAGATATGTGTCGAAGTTACTGGGGTTCTACAGCAGTTTTTATAAATGTTATGGTTACCGTAGGAGAAAAATGAGGGAGTAAACTTTTAAGGTGCAATTTTTTAGGCTCTTTCCTGACAACATCAACGCCTTGAGTTTTGATGATGGGCAGGAATTAGTTCTATGGATGGCTGAACGGAGTCGAACTGCTGTTGAAGTCGAAACCACCCTGTAAGGAGGGTTTTATTGTAATTAATGTGAGTCAATATTAGAGAGAGAGAAAACCATGGCAGATACCATTGAAAAATTTCTCGAAGAAATTGGGAGTGAATCCCGGAAGACTTTCGAAACAGGCAAAAACATTCTTTCTTTCCGTGAATATCTTTCTCTGGTAGCGGAGAATCCACGGGTGCATTTGAGAGATGCGGCAGGTTACATAAGAGATATGTTTGACTTTTTTGGAACAAGAGAAGTTCATTATCCATGGCGTGTTAACAAAAGGTTCATCTTATTTGACCAGCTGTTTGGCTCAAAAGAAGATGCTCTATGGGGACAGGAGGATGCACAGACTGCTTTTTATAACATATTGCAGAGTTTTGTAAGAGCAGGTAAACCTCATCGCCTGATTTTACTCCATGGTCCCAACGGTTCTTCGAAGACTACTTTTATTTCATGTATAGCGAGGGCACTAGAATATTATTCCACAACACAGCAGGGGGCTATTTACCGCTTCAACTGGGTATTTCCTTCCGAAAAAGCTGGAGCAAAGGGTTTGGGTTTTATTAAGGAGAGTTATGATTCGAAGGGGAAAGCACGGGATTATGCTCACTACGATGAATCAGAAATAGATGCAAAACTAATTTGTGAACTCAAGGACCACCCGTTTTTGCTTCTTCCAGTATCTGAAAGGCGTAAGTTCATTGATAAGGTTTTACCGGGTGACAGGGATTTGCAAATTCCAGAACTTATACTAAATGGTAATATCTGTCCTAAATGTAAATTAATTTTTGATGCTCTTTTAAATGCTTACAGAGGGGACCTTTCCAGAGTTTATGACCATGTTCAGGTTGAACGTTTTACAATCAGCAGAAAATACAGAAGAGGGTTCGTTTCTATTGGACCACAAATGGCAGTAGATGCAGGTGAGAGACAGGTAACTATTGACCGTTCATTAGGAGCCCTTCCTAAGGTTCTGCAGAATGTATCTCTTTTTGAACCATACGGCGATCTTGTGGATGGTTCAGGAGGAATGATTGAATTTTCGGACCTTTTGAAGAGACCTGTTGAAAGTTTCAAGTACTTACTCGAAGCAATTGAAACCGGAGAAGTGCAGATTGGTGGTTCAAATCAGAGGATAAATGCTGTTCTGGTTGCTACTTCAAATGAAATTCATCTGAATGCTTTTAAACAGCATCCCGATGCCCTCTCTTTTCTTGGAAGAATAAACATGGTAAGAATTCCTTACATATTAAATGAACCTGTAGAAAGGAGCATTTACTTAAATCAGGTTGCTCGAGGGCTGGGAAAGCATGTTGCTCCTTATTCAATTGAAATGGCATCATCGTGGGCGGTGATGACGAGATTATTTAAGCCAAAATCAGAATCATACCCCGAGCCGATGAAAAGTATAACAAAGGACCTTTTGTGTACAGAAAAATTTGATGTTTATGCAGAAGGGAAAATACCACCTCGTTTTAGTGGTGAGGAGGCAAAGGTTTTTTCTCAAAACATTGAAGCACTATACACTGAAACAGAAAATCAGCCTCTTTACGAGGGAATTACCGGTGCCTCACCGAGAGAAGTGAAGTTCATATTATATATGGCAGCACAAAATCCTTCGTATGAATGCCTTACCCCGATGGCTGTTCTGGAAGAACTTGAAACTTTCATTAAAAGAACCAAGGATTTCAGTTTTCTCAATATGGAAAAAAAAGAAGGGCATTATCATGATTTTAAACATTTTATTGAGATTTTAAGGATTAGGTTACTTCAAAAATTGCTTGCTTCGGTTGTCGAGGCCTCAAATATCTTTTCTCAGAGGCAATTTGAAGAACTCTGGGACCGCTATGTGGTTCATGCAAGTACATGGATAAAAGGAGAGAAGGTTTTGAATCCGGTTACCAAAAAACACGAGGACCCTGACGAGGCACTTATGGGAAGGGTGGAAACCTTGCTTAATGTTAAAGATAAGAAAGCATTCAGAGAAGAGGTCATAAACAGGATTGCTGCTGATGCAATAGAAAGAGGAGCAGGTAAAAGTGATTATTCAGCAATTTTCAGGAATGAAATAGAAAGTTTAAAAGCCCAGGCTATAAAGGAAAACATAGAGAAACTTAAAGGTATTGTTCAGTCGGCACTTGATGTTTTAAGGGGTGAAAAAGGAATAGAAGGAGTGGAACTGGAAGAAGTGAATAAATTTCTCGAAAGGTTGCAGGAATTTAATTATTGCCCAAAATGCGCAAAGGTAGCGCTTGGCTATTTAATGAAATATAAATTACAGGAATGAAAATCAGTGTAGAGGGGAATGGTCTTTTCCGTGCATCACCTGTACTTCCTGCGTAGATGCTCCATGGTCATTGAGTCAAGCCGATGCCATTTTAATCCTTGGTATTAAATTAGATGTTCAGATTATGCTGTGGTGTGGGATTCTTTAATTTTTTCAGAGGTTTTTGGAGATTCGTAATCTTTTTTGGTGTGTTTACTTGAACCATTATCACCTGGGGATTCCTTTTTCGATCTTGAGTTTCCTTTATGAGCGTAATCTGTTACATACCATCCTGTACCCTTTAGTATGAAACTCGTGTTGGAGACTATTTTGTGGAGGGAACTGGAATTGCATATTTTGCATTTATTAAGTGGTGGAGAATTAATAGATTGAAATTCTTCAAAAGTTGAGCCACATTCATCGCATTTATATTCGTAGATTGGCATAATTATTTCTCCTTAAAATCCAAAAAGTAATTTAATCATTTAAAATTGTTAGTCAAGTGCTTCATTTGCTGCTTGCCACCCTTTATTTTTTTGAATTCCTGTTTCTGCGCGAACTACCTTTGGTGCCTGTTCGGAGTCGAAAGCCTGATCCACTAAGCGACCGCGGCTTATCAAAAGAAGATGGCTGAGTGAAGTCGAAGCCACCAAAGTCGAAGGCAGGGGCAGGAACATGGTTTTGCAGGGTGGCAGGGTGGCAAGCTTCCTCTGCTTTAAAATCAAAAAACTAAAAAATATTTGGATGGGCGAGGAGAATTTAAAGGAATAAAGAAGGAATGATGAGATTTTTCAACTCCGCAGGAGATAGTTTGATTACATCGTCGAATTTGGTTGCTTTTTCAATTGAATAATTTCCGATTCTTGTCCTTCTTAGATTGAGTACATAACCACCACAACCTAATTTCCTCCCAATGTCTCTGACTAACGCTCTAATGTATGTTCCGGCGCCGCATGAAACTTTCATTTTTAATAAAGGGAAGGAGTAATCTGTGATTTCAATTGAATAAATGAAAACATTCACTGGTTTCAGTTTGACTTCCATACCTTTTCGTATCAGGTCAGATGCTCTTACTCCTTTTATTTTTTTTGCACTGAAAACCGGGGGGATTTGCTGTATCTTTCCTGTGAAATTCATGACAGTATTTTCTATTTCTTCCACAGAGGGGACTTTATTCGTTGTTAGAATAACATTTCCTTCAGGGTCGCATGTATCAGTTTCTTTCCCTAAAAAAGCGGTAACTTCGTATTCTTTTGGTAGCGAAGAAAAAATCCCACTTTGTTTTGTTGCTTTTCCTGTGCAGATTATAAGGAGTCCTGTTGCGAATTTATCGAGAGTTCCAGTATGACCGGCTTTTGTCTGTAATTTTTTAGAAATTGCGTGGGATACATCGTGTGAAGTGATTCCGACTGGCTTATCTATAAGAAGGAAACCATCTTTCATAGAGTTGCTCAATTTAAAACTTACCTCTGAATTTGGTTTTGCAGTAATACCGAGAGGTGCTGGTTCAAGAAACAATTGAGTTTATCTTTTACAAATAAATCCAGGTTATCCACTATCTCAAAAGTTGAGTCTAACGGCAAGCCAAATATTTTTGCGAGCCATTTTATGAAATGTTTAGTCATTTGAGGGGAGCCTCTTTAATATAAAATCTTTAATCTTTTCTGCAATTTCTATGGCTTCCTTCGCTTCTTCTTTATTTGGCTCTTCCATTACTGGGTATCTTGCATCTACAGCATAATCGGTAAGTTTTTCGGCAATATCTATAAGTTCAATAAAATTATTATCTTTTGTAGAAGCTATCCCCATAAGCTCTCCAAGGTCATGTGTTTTCTCAAATTCAATTTCCATATATACAAGATATGCTTTTATATATTTTTCAGCACATTGCTGAGAATGAAAACATATAATATCATAAGGAGGAGTAGGTTGAATGCTGAATAAATGCTTAGCAGTTATTAAGTCCTTTTCTGCTTTCTTTATCCACTCTTTAAAGTACTGAAGATTGTCTTTCATATAAAATTTCTCCCTTCTTTGCAATGCTTGAAATAAAAGCATGTGGAATGCTTTTCCATTTTTCTAATTCCATCTTTGACACTATAATTATATCTTTCCCGATAAGAAATTCTCTTAATGCTTTACGAATTAGAAGTCTTGATTCCCTTTTTGAACGCTGGAAATTATCTACTACTACTAAAATATCAATGTCGCTACTTTTTTTGGGAATACCATAGGCGTAAGAGCCAAAGAGAATTATCTTTAATGGATTAATTGCATTAACTATCCTTTTGACAATTTCTTTGAGAAATCCCTCGTCTATTTTATCAATCTTTATAAATTTAATATCACTCATTTTCTTCCCTCGTATGTCTTTGATATATGTCCTTTCTAAGTGACATCGAATCCTATAGCAGTTAGTAATTTGGCAATTCTATCTTCAAATTCAGAATTCCCAAGTGGTTTGTTTTCTAATAATTTGAATAAAAATCCTGTTGCTGTTTATATTATCTTTCTTTTAATCATGCCCTTTCATCAGTCATTAAAATATCAGAATAAACAAAATCTTTTTAAAACTCAAGGAAAATATAATTTACTGTATTTTCGTTTTTGGTTTGAATTTCGAATGGATATGAGAAGGATGTATGAAAATTTTAGTACTCTATCGAGAGTTCCAGTATGACCGGCTTTTGTCTGTAATTTTTTAGAAATTGCGTGGGATACATCGTGTGAAGTGATTCCGGCTGGCTTATCTATAAAAAGGAAACCATCTTTCATAGAGTTGCTCAATACTTTAAAAATATTGCTATGGCAATGATTGCTATGATAATGGATATTATTATATTAAAAATTGAAAAGAGGTTATAGATGGTACCAATAGAAAAACTGGTGGAAAAATTGGGGGCAGAAAATGTAATAGCTGACAGACTGGAAAACCTTTGTTATTCGAGGGACATGAGTGTTCATCGTGGCGTGCCGGAGGCAATTGTAACTCCACTTACGACTGCTATGGTTTCAGACCTTTTAAAACTTGCCTCTGAATTCGGTTTTGCAGTAATACCGAGAGGTGCAGGTTCAAGTGTGACAGGTGCTATTCTTCCTGTGGTTCCTTCTGTTATATGTGACCTCTCTAAAATGAACAGAATAAAGGAGATAAGGTTTGAGGATGGGTATGCCGTAGTCGAGCCAGGGGTTGTTTGTGCAGACCTCAATGCTGCTTTGAAACCAAAGGCTTTTTTTGCGCCAGACCCGGGAAGTTCATCAGTTGCAACAATTGGGGGAATGGTTGCGACAAATGCTTCGGGACTGAGGGCGGTAAAATATGGTACTACAAAGGACCATGTTTTGGGTCTTGAGGTAGTACTTGCTGATGGGACTATCATAAAAACAGGAACAAAAGCCCCTAAGGCGAGTTTTGGATATGACCTTACAAGATTGATGGCTGCAAGTGAGGGAACTTTAGGCATAATTACTGAAATAACAGTCAAGCTGACAAGAACTCCACAATATTCGATGGTTTTAACCGCTGTTTTTGATAAGCTCGAAGATGCAGGTAGGAGTGTTTCTGAAGTCCTTGCGGAGGGGATAGGGCTTAGCATATGCGAAATAATGGATAGAGCAAGCATAGAGGTGATAAACAAAGTTTCTGGTATGGGGCTGGAGGAGTGCGAAGCGATGCTCATAATTGAAATTGATGGAAATCGTAGCGCGGTTCAGGATGATGTAAAAAGAGTAAGGGAAATATGTCAGAAAAATGGGGTTAGAAATGTTTCAGAGGCTCACGACGAAAAAGAAAAGGCAAAAATGTGGGGGGGAAGGAAAGGGCTTGTTGCTTCACTATCGAGGGTTAAACCTGGTTCAAGGCTTATTCCAATTGCAGAGGATTTTGGAGTTCCGATAAGTGCTATTCCAGAGGCTATAAAAAAGGCGCAGGAAATAGCAAAGAGAAATAATGCAATTCTGGCTACTTTTGGGCATGTAGGGGATGGTAATGTGCATACAACTTTTATTGGAGATGTTCGAGTCAGGGAGGATTGGGAAAAGCTGCGTGTGTGTGCACAGCAGTTAGTGGAATGCATTTTGAATCTGGGGGGGACGATGAGTGCTGAACATGGGATAGGTATTGCAAAAGCTCCTTTCGCGAGGAAGGGATTGGGAGAAGCAATCGATGTAATGAAAAAGATAAAAAATGCCCTTGATCCGAAAGGGGTATTAAATCCTCATAAACTTGGTTTTGAAGAAAAGGGTTACGATATTTTTGATTTTTTTGCTTTTGAAGAGATTTTAAAAAGAGGGGCAGGCACTTATCCAATAGGAGAAAAAGCAGAAAACGAACTTTTACTATGTGTTCAATGTGGTTTTTGCAGACCAGTTTGTCCAACATTTTTAGTTACAAAACTGGAATCAATGAATGCTCGGGGACGAAATATCCTGGCTTATACTTTGTGTGATGGAACGAATGCTTCGGGGGAAGATATTGCGAGGAAATTCTATTCGTGCACTACATGTATGAACTGCAAGCAGGTTTGCCCTTCAAGAATTGATGTTCCACAGATAGTTCATTCAGTTCGAGAAAAGTTGTGGGGTGATGGCTTTGCCCCCTCGAGTATTAAGTCGGTTGTGGGTAGCATAATGGAAAAAAGCAATCCCCTCGGTCAACCAAAAGAAGGGAGAATGGAAACATATCCTAAGGAAAAAAGAAAGGAGTGGAAGGAGGGAAAATGGCGAAGTGGTGATATACTTTTATGGCTTGGTTGTATGCCAAGCTATGCTGATATGAAGATTGTTTCATCAACTATGAAAATAATGGATGCAGCAGGAGCAAATTACTTTTTTTTAGGTGAAGATGAAGGGTGTTGTGGTTATTTTGTTTATCTTGCCGGGTCCCCTGATTTTATCAGAATTGTGAAGGAAAATGTAGAAAGAATAAAATCTACAGGAGCAAAAACTATTGTTACTCCGTGCGCCGGATGCTACAGGACATTTAAGAATCTTTATCGCAAAGAAACTGCGATGGAAATAGAGGTTTTACATATTGTAGAGTTTGTGGAACGCATGATGAAAGAAGGAAAACTTAAGTTAGGAGATGGACAGAGAGGGAAAGTTGTTTATCATGACCCGTGTGACCTTGGGCGGCATATGCAGGTTTATGATTCTCCACGGGTAATTTTAAAGGAAGTTCTTGGAGAAAACTTTTTGGAATTTGCTCGGAATAAGGAAAATTCACTATGCTGTGGTGGTGGGGGGGGAGTAGCAGCATATTCATCAGACATCAGCCTTTCCGTATCAGACGAAAGGGTGAGAGAAGCAAATAAAATTGGTGCAGAGGTTATTGTATCCGCCTGTGCTGGCTGTAAAAGTAATTTGAAGAAAAGTGCTGCGAGGCTCAGAAAAGAAATACAGACGAATATTTCTGTTATGGACATAACTGAAATAGTTTCCTCGTCGTTAAAATTTTAGTTGATGAGAAAAGCACCTATACCTTCATGTTTATTTTATGTGATTTTTTTATACATCACTATTTTGGTTTTCCCGACCTGTTCCAATGTCAAAACTCACAATGAAAAAGAGGTTGGTGCAAAAAAGAAACCTATTATATTTCTCCTTAAAGGAGATGGTGTAGAAGTTAGTCTCATATTCAACGAAGTTGCTTCGACGATATATTTACTTGATGTTTTGAGTGGCTTTTCGGGAGGGAATCGTTCGTCTATTGAAATGACAAGGAAAGAGCTGGAGAAGATTTATTCGAATCCAGGTGAAGTTGGAATTCTATTAAAGAAATATGCAGATATTCGAAAGAAATATGATTATTTGATGGATAGGAAGCGCAGTGGTGATTACTATGACATATCACTGCTTGATGCACCGGTTCCTGTTAGTCCTTCGTGGGTGGAATACAATCCTGCCTCAAATATAAATACACTGGCATCAAGAGTAGAATCATGGAAAGAGTTCTGGAATTATGCAAATTTACTTATGAATCAAGGCGATAAAGAAGTTTTACATGATATTGTTGAAAAATTACTTCCGTCCGTTCGTTCGCTTTTTAAGGAATGTTCAGGTATTTATGGCATTCCTGGTGAGGCAGGTTCGAAAATCGAAAAGAGTCCGATGCTCTTTTTACTTGGAAGAATTATGAAATTTTACGGGCTGGATTCGGGTAAAAATAGTTTGCTCAAGATAGGAGTTAATTTTGTTCCTGTTTTCGGGAATGGTGAAACAACCTACGCTGTAAATAAGAATGGAACTATTTATATTGAAAGCCAGGTTTGTATGGAAATGGGGAACGAATCAGTGCGATTACCACTTGATGTAGTTTTTCATGAGGCAGTTCACACAGTAGAGAGAAGTATAAGTAAAGAGAAGTGGGAGAAAATTGCAAGAAGATATTTTATATCGGGATTGAGAAGTCTTTCTGCAGGGTGGTGGATTTACAATGAAGCGCTTGCTACTGCTTTTGGACAGGGGATTTTTTTAAAACGCTATGAAAAGCGGAAGTTTGAGGAAAAAATGAGAATTGTTCTTGGGTTGTATAGAGATAAAGAGATAGATAACTATGCGAGGTTACTTATTCCGCAATTAGAGGAAAAATTGGAGAAAGGGGGAAGCCTTGATGAATTTTCTGCCGAAGGGGGGAGGGTTTTCACATTGTTAACTTCACCGGATATTTCCGCTTCGTATTATTTAAAAAAGGGTGTTTTGTTTTCAGGTTGTGAGTATCTGGATAAGGTTAAGGAAGTATTCCATTTCCATGGTAGTGATTTGTTCTGGGCTTATAAATTTGAAGATTCAGATGAAGGATTGAAATTTTTTGAAAAATATGCAGGAATTAGTGGAGTTATTTTTTCTCAGGGAAAAGATATGGAAAAGGCAGAAGCAATTTTTTCCCGTATGGGTTGCGATTCAGTCGAGACTTTAATAAGTGAAAACGAAATGGACAAATTCAGGATAATTATAAAGAGGGGGAAAAGGCTACTTTCTGGATATGTTTATTTTGTTTATGTTTCTGATGATTCACTTATCGAAAAAAGTGCGAATCTCCTTTTTTCAAATTGACAAATTATTACTAATTTGAAAATATAAATTTTAAAAGCATAAACTTAAATCAAAAAGGAGGTAAAAATATGGGTAAGATTTTAAAATTTTTAACGATTCCTGTTTTTTTAATGATTTTATCGGGGTGTGGCGGAGGAGAAGAAGAGGGGAAAGATGCTGATGCAGAGGATAATTTAGAACCTGACATTACTCAGGAAGATGGGATTGGGGACAGGATTGAATTGGATTTAAGCGAGGTGGGAGAAGAAGTGCAGGAAGATATTCAGGACATTCCTCCCGAAGATATTCAAGCGGAAGATGTTTCAGGTGATGTTTTAGATGTTCCTCCTCCACCTCCATGCGAAGCACCACCACCACCAGCGATTGGTACTGAATGTCATTCTTCCTCTGATTGCAGTGGGGAACATCCAAGGTGTTTTTCAGAAGACAGAGAGGAGTTTAATGGGGAGGAATATGTTTCATGGATGGGAGGTTATTGTGCAGAAACAGGGACAGGGACGACTGTTTGTGATATTGATGACCCTGTAGCAACCTGCCCTGAAGGAATGAAATGCATGTATCTTTATGATTGGGGAACTTCAAAGGTTTATGGGTGTATGGATGCATGCTATCCTGAAAAAACGGGTACTAATCCTCCCGAACTTTATGATTTTAATTGTGGTTGCAGGGAGGGGTATTATTGCAATATTACAAATGGAGTATGCTTGCCAGGTTGCAGTCATAACAGGGAATGTTGTGAGGTTTGGCGGGATTTAAACAGCAATTATGAGAGGGATGAGGGAGAAGTGGAAGTTGTTACAGGATGCACAAACTGGTGCGATAACGACCCATCTGTGGACGGAGGGGCGTCGTATGCATGTATTAATGAAGGGACACCTGGAGCAGAATTTTCAGGTTCGTGCATCCATGATTCTCAATGTCCTGCTGATGGTCGCTGTCTCGACCCGATTAATTACACCGATAATAATGGCAACCCATATTTTCCTGGTGGGTATTGTTTGAAGGACCGTTGCGATGCTTCCGGGAGAGATTGTGGTGGTGGAAATGGGCACTGTGCGAACCTGGGTACAAATGATGACCCATTCTGGGCATGCGTGAAAGCATGTCATGTTGGTGATGACCCTGATAGCACAGGTTTTCCCTGCAGGCAGTCTCCTACCGAGGAAAAGATGACCTGTATGCCACTATTTGTTGAAACTCCATTTCTCGATACAAACGATTTCGATGGATATTGCTGGTATGGTAATTTTACAACGGTTACCCAGCCAAATTATGAGCGGGATTGTTCTGCTCCTCAAGATTGCTGGTCACCACTGGGGCTTGGTAACTGTTATACAATGGCAGGAACCAGTGTTAGTTTTTGTTCTGTTATTTGCACTCAGGACCTTGCAGAGAATCATGCAGTGTGCGGAGCAAATGGTGAAGGGGTTTGCTGGGCTTCGCAGACTGCATTATGCTGGAAAGCATGTGATACGCCGGGAGGAAATTTAGGTGCTAATGGATGTCCTCTGACTGATCCGCCAGCCTGGGCATGCTATCCCACAGCAGATTTTTCTGATGATGTTTTCGTTGCTACCGGTGCCTCCCTTCCTGCCGGTTTTTGTTTTCCGGCATGCAAGAGTGATTCATGGTGCTCTGAAACTTTTGGAACCTCTATGACATGTGATTCACAAACTGGTATCTGCAGATAATTTTAAGAAATAATTCGATTATCACCTTGACATTATAAAAATTTTAACTATTTATTCTAAATTATGTTTTACGAATATATTGCGATACTCATAGGAATAGTTTTTGCAATTTTTTTAGCATCAACATTCTGGTCATTGAGTCATTTCCTTGGTCCTAAAAGACCTCAGCCAGAAAAGATGATACCTTATGAATGTGGTTCTGAAACTAAAGGAACGAGGTATCTTAGATTTCCAATGAAATTTTTCCCCGCAGGAGTTGTATTTTTACTTTTTGATGTAGCTCTTGTTTTTCTCTATCTATGGGCAGTTGTTTTGAAATTTAAGGGATGGAAATGCTTTTTAAGTGCCCTTCCACTTATAATTATAATTTTTGTTTCCCTGTTCTACTCGATAAGAAAGGGTGTTTTTGAGTGGAGAATTTGAGAGTTTAAAACCTTAAATCCTGAAATCTTTTTATGTATTTCTTTTTTACTCACTAAAAATTATTATTGCGGATTTGGGTTTGGGGGTAGGGGTGGCGGTCCTGGAGGTGGTGGAATTGGTTGGGTGGGTGGAGCGGGAAGAGGTTTTTCCTCCGGCGGAGGTTGTAATACCGAAGGTTGAGGAGGAGTTACAAATGCTGGTGGAGCAAGTTCGAGTTTTTCGATAGGCGCAAGGGGTGGAGGTGGTGGAGGGGGTGGTTCTTTTTTAACTTTCTTTTTACCTTTTAAAGGCTTTGCTTCTTCAGGAGGAGCAGGGGGGGGTGGTGGAACGAGTTGTATGAGGAGAGAATCTGTGATTCCTGAATTGTCTGATACTTTTCTCATTAGATAATAATTGGCTCCTTCAGATTGATACGCTAAAATTGTTCCTTCGAGAGAAAATTCTTTTGCAGAGGGGACCATCTGCTCTATTGCTGATTTAAAAATTTCCGTAGCAAATACCAATGCATTCTGGGTTTCTTCCTGTGTGTTTTCTATCGGAGTATTTTCCATAAGTTCCCTGAGGGCTAAAAAACCTCTTGTCGGAAAATGTACTGAAAACCCCCATATTTTACCTTCCCTGAAAACAACTTTGACAACCATTCTTATAGTTCTATCAACTCTTGTTCCTCCAACTACCTGAAAATGATAACCAAGTTCGTATGATTTAGTGCAAGCTTCGGTTCCGCATTCTGCAAGAGGTTCAGAACTCCATAATTCCTTAAATTTAGGAGAAATTTTTGCAAGTTCTGTAACTGTTAAGCCATAGACGAATGTTGATCTTGAAATGGATATCCAGTCTGTAATTGCTCCGGTTATATCTGATATGTATTTCTTTCGTTTTGCTTCCTGTGCTGCTGCTTCTTCTTCTTTCATTTTCCTTATTTTTTCTGCTTCAATTTGCTTCATTTTTTCGATTGCATCGAGTTGTGCAAGTTTGTCTTTGGCATCTGCTGTGAAACGTCCGTTGGGGAACAATTCGAGATATTTAACTATTTTGCTTTTATCCTGACCTGTTTCATTATAAATTGCAAATTCTATTTCCTGCTCGACATCTTTTATCTTGTTTAAATAGCGACCTGACGGATACCTTGAGATGTATTGCTTATAGAATTCTGCACGGGCAGTTATGTTTTTTGTTTCCATTATCTGCCTGTAAAGCCAGTATTCATCTTTTGATGCAAATGTTGCACAGGCAGAAAATATTAATATTGAAACCATTAAGTGTGTTCTGTAAAAACTTTTCATTTTAATACCTCTCATTTTGCCTTTATTCAGGGTCGCAGATTACATTATCTCTGCATTCATAAGGGATGTAACTTTCATTCAGCAACTTACAATCCAGTTTTCTCCACGCTTCGAGACAATTTTCTGCCTCGGAAGTTGAAATGAATGGTTTCCAGTAAGTTCCATCTTCGCAAAGTTCTTTTGAAGATTTTTGACATTCGGGTTCACAAATTTGAGGATTATCGCATTGCATACTACTATAGCATTGTTCATATATTTGCTGTTCAGTTATATTTGAATTCTCACCGAAAATTTTACAATCAGTTACTTCTTTCCATGCTTTTATTGCACACCTTTGTTTGCAGTATTCAACTTTATCTACTGCAACCTCGTTTGATTCGCATCCACTTACCTCTCCGGGAAGAGGTGCTCCTAAAACGAGCATAATGCATGCTGAACCTCCAAGGATGAACATAAGTTTTAAAACCTTTCTTTTAATCATGAAAAATCTCCCTCCTACCGTTATTAGTTATTTAAATTTTTTATTCCTCAATTTTTACTTTTTTTGGTTTATAAAATTCATAATCAAAAATTATTCCAGCGCTTCCGCCAGCAGTGAGAACATTAGGGCCACCAAAGTATGCATCAATGTTTGCTTCGGCAAATAAACCGAGACCTGCGAGGAAATAATAGACTCCGCCAAATTGAATTCCTGGACCTACAAGATTATAATCCGGGGTTATCCATGATAATTGAACTCCAAATAACCACTTCCAGTGTTTTGAAGGTCTTCCTGAAAATTGCCATCCAATAGCAGGACCGAATTCCTTTATGTCCTGAAGGTACCCTATTTCAATTGAAAAGGGGAGGGAAAAAAATGGTCCATGAAGAATTCTTCCTCCAAGAGAGGATATGTTCAATTTTAGAAAATTTACTCCTAAAAGAAAGCGAAGAGACATGGGCGACCTTACTGCAGAAGGGGCAAGTGTTCCTCCTTCCTGGAAGGCCACACTTCCATAGATTTCTATCGGAATCATTTTTTTTGGTTGCCCCTGCTGTGAAAGGGATATGGATGGATAAGTTCCCCATCCACTTTCTTGAGCCTTAAGTTCATAAGGAGCAAAAAGAAAAACAAAAGTAATGACTGCTAAAAATGAAGAAGAAACAAACCACTTTCTTTTAATTTTAAGACCTGTTTTTTCCATACCTTTCTCCGATTTTTTTTAATTGTATCTTTCAATCAAATTTCAATTGGTATTTTTGCATTCTTATATCAGTTTTTTTTATTTTAAAATAGCCATTTAATAAATTTTTAATTTGCAAAAATCAAGACCTGTAAAAGGAGAGATTTCGTAGTGCACGAATGAGTGGCAGAGAGAAGCAAATTCTTTCTATGATTTCTACTAAATGGGAACAACTACATGTTCAGTGCAAACACCAATATCGAGAACAAGATACAGCAGAATCATTTCCTGAGCTATTATATCAGGTCTTGCGCTACCTGTGTGTCCCCCTATGGTGTGATATGTTGTGAAAAATACTCTTCCACAACCGTAGTCAAAAATAACATTTAGCGGTTTTGAACCTAATGAAGGTACATTGCCATAAATCATTTCTTTTGGGACTATTTCTACCTGATTTCCTTCTTTATCTAAACCTAAAACTGATGCTGTACCTTCTATTGCAACCCAGTTTTTCAGAAGTTGCACCGGCAAAAGCCCCAGTGCGGATAGCCATGCGGTTAAGTCGGCATCACTTATGTTACCTTCCGTGTCCCAGAAGTCTTCAATGGCGTTTTCTGCACTTCCAATCTGGGAATCGTTACCAATAAAGTCAATGAATTCCGGGAAAACCTGCTCTACGAAGTCGTATGACCAATCGGATACATAGAGTTTTCCTCCATCACGAACGAATTTCCTGATATTATCGAGGGTTTCTGGTTCAGCGAGCACTTCGTCGCTGTGATTGTTTGAGCAGGGTATAAAAAGTATATGAAAATCGCTCAGGTCATCCTCATCAGGGGTTTCTAATGGTCGCCTTAGAAAATCTTTAAAATCTTCTATGCCTATACCGTAAGCACGTCCTCCATTGTAAAAAAGAGTGAATTCTTCACTTCCTCTTACATATCTATAATCTTGACCGAGGTCAGCAAGACCGAATTTGGCAAGCAAATCTTCGAACCAATCGTAGAGTCCGGAAGCAACTGCTATTTTTGGAATTGTGTCTCCTTGAGAAGGGTCATCTTTACTTGGTAGAGTTGTAATTTCTGGAGGGATTTCAGTATTCTGACCAGGGATAACAGTGATTCTTCTCACCCTTCTAAACTGTCCTTTTTGAACGACAAGATTCCATTCACCGCCGGCAATATTGTCTATTCGGAAAGAACCATGGTTATCGGTAATTACATAAGGAGTTGCTGGAAGTAAATCTATACATTCAAAGCAGTAATTTCTTGAAGGAATAACAGGAGGCATGCTCTTTGTCACATAAACCAGTGCCTTGGCGATTGGGAATCTGTACTGGAGTGTCAGGGAAGGACTGTAGACAATTCCACTAATACTTCCCACTACATTTGGATTTATATCATCTTCCAGATCCCAGTGGCTGTAGTCAGGAGGAACATCTCTGTTTTCAATAGTATCAGCAGGGGTAAAATTATTTTCTGTTCCGCATGAGATCAAAAAAAGTAAAATTGTTAATGAAAATGAAAGCGATTTCAAGGTAGAAATTGAGGTAAAAAATTTTTTCATTTTTATATTCATGTTTTGTCCATGGTTATTTTTTTCATTAATTTTATAATTATATCACCACAACTCCCTGCGTGCAAAGGCCAATTTCCAGAATGAGATAAAAGAGAATTTTTTCCTGCGTTATCAGGTTAGGTCTACTGATACCACCCATTGCGCCAACGGTATGATATGTCGTAAAAAGGACTTTTCCACAACCGTAAGGAAAAGTGAGTGTAAGTGGAGCATTACCACCAATGCAATTATGTTCTCTTTCTATAGGACCTTCTGCCCATGTGTAAGGGATGATGTTAATTGGGTTTCCATCTTCATCGAAAGCGGGAACATTTCCAACTGCTGCGATGCAATCCCAGTTTTCTTCGAAATTGATTCCATCTGCAGGTTCACCTATTGCTATTAACCAGTTACGCAAATCAGTATCTACTGCACGACCTGTAGTATCGAATTCCCATGAGGCATCATCAGCGGCACCAATCTGGCGGTCGTCACCTTCGAAGTCGAGAAAGTCTGGAAAAGCCTGCTCAACGAAATCGTAGGACCAGTCAGCAATATACCATTTGCCTCCTGCAGAGACATACTGCCTTATGTTTTCAAGAACTGCTGGATTTCGAAGTTCAGAATCAGTTGTTGAATTTGAGCACGGAACGAAAATTATGTGGTACTGAAGCATTCTGTTGAGGTCCCGAAGGAGGTCAGAAAAAGGTGGAACATTAACTCCCCATCCCGCACCACCGTTATCATACATGTCTATGTGGTCGCATTGCTGTTCATCCCAATGATAGTCGGAATTTAAACCACAGAGTCCCATCTTAGAAACAATGTCTTCCATGATATCATAGGAACCGAGAGCAATTGCCATCCTTGGGGTGAAATCGTTAGGTGGTGCATGGAATCTCGGAAAGGTAGTGTTGGCACGGTCGATGGTGATATTTTGGTCAGCCACCACATTTATATAAGAAACCTTTCTAAATTCACCTTTTTGAACTACCAAAATCCATGACCCTTCAGTGATGTTGTCAATTCTAAAAGAGCCGTTTGCTTCAGTGAAAGCATGAGGAATGGTTTCTTCTATGGTTACGCATTTATTACAATAAACTCCCTGAGGAATTTCAGGGGGGGGAGTTTGTGTAACAAAAACGAGAGCACCGCTAACAGGGAAATTGGGAATCATGGGATTTCCACTTTCAGGTGAATAAACTACACCAGAAATTGAACCAGTTCTTGCGGGAGGAACATCAGGTTGAATGGTTTCATATCCATCAGGAGGAAATGGAACATCTAAGTTGTTATCATTGCCGGTATTTTCATTGATTATTCCGTCTTTGGGGGCAGTATTACCATTATCGGTTCCGCATGAAGCAAAATAGAGGGAAATGGAAATGGATGATAAGAACAGAAAAAATAAATAATTTATCAATGTTGAATAGTTTGATAGTTTATTTTTCATGATAACACCTCTTTATTAAACTATTTAAATAATACAATAAAAAACAGGTTTTGCAATTGATTAAGAATAATTTTTCAATTTTGGTTTGGATTTTATTTTATTAGTTGCAGGTAATTATTTTACACTGAAAACTGATAATACGATTGCTGAATGCTTATAATATTGTGAGTGTTTGCGAACCTTAGCCTACTAAACGGTAGTTGGCAAAGTTTGCTCATTCAGTTTGTTCATTCCAGTTTGCTCATTCCCAGAAATGAAAATTAAAATTTGTGAATTCCTGGTAAAGGAATGGATTCCTGCCTTCCCCCGCCTGCATGTTCCTCCCGAGCAAGCGGTCCGGTCCGTCAAGCGGTCCAGTCCGGTCCGTCCGTTCCCATGTTATTTCCCCGGTCCGTCCGTTCCCATGTTATTTCCCCGGTCCGTCCGTTCCCATGTTATTTCCCCGGTCCGTCCGTTCCCATGTTATTTCCCAATGCCCGTTCCCCAAGCCTGCCTACCTGGCACACCTGTCCGTTCCCACCTGTCCGTTCCCATGTTATTTAACGAATGCCCCCTTTCCCGTTCCTGCCCCCTTTCCTCCCCCGGTTCGTCCGTTCCCATGTTATTCAAAATAGCCCTTTCCTGCGTCATCTTGCTGCTGTTTTCAAAGGGATAAACTCAGGTGGGAACTACGATGGTTTACATGTTTTTTCATGGCTAATATGCGTTTTTATGCAAATACGGGGTTTATTTTACCCGCCTGGAATTACTATATTTGGATTTCCTCTACTTTAATCCAATTTTTTTATAGTTTTAATTGCATTTTTAGTTATATTTTTTAAACTATATTTATATGGAGGTAAAAATATGAAAGGGAAAAAATTGAAGTTAAATACAAAGTATGTAATAGGTGAGGGAGAAAAAACTAAAAAAGGATTTTTAAAATGTCGCTTGAAATGCCAATCGAGGTGCCAATCAATTTTTCATAAGAGTTCGCTTCCCGTTTTTAATTTTACGATTTTGTTTTTTTCTTTAAACTTTTCTTTGTTATGTTTTTCGTGTGGTTCTTCGAAAAGTGCGACAGGGGATGGTTTGTCGGAGATGGATTTTTCCCCGGTAGATCAGCAGGGAGATGTTATTGGGAATGATTTAGATGGTACCGAATTGCAGGTTTGCGTTGACAAAGACGGGGATGGTAGGGGGGTGGGGTGTCATCTTGGTTTGGACTGCAACGATAATGATCCAAATCACTGGAATGATTGTTCTGACTGTGGTGTTACGCATGCTGGAGGTTGTCCGTGTAGTGGGGGTGAATCATATTCATGCTATGAAGGTCCGCCTGGGACAGAGCGAGTTGGTATTTGTAAAAGTGGAACGAGATATTGTGAAGGGGGTTATCTTGGTGTATGTGAAGGGCAGGTTTTGCCAGCGGATAGTGAAATATGTGGTAATGGAGTGGATGATGATTGCAATGGACGAGGGGATGAAGAGAAATTTGGTCCGTGTAGAAATTGTGACCCGTCATGTCATACTGAGGGGCAAACAATACCTGACCCTAATGACCCGAATTCTGAAGGGGTAATGCAAAATCCTGATGGTCCAGGGATTGTTTTGGGGTCGACTACTGTATCAGCTGGATATGCGTGGATTGCAAATTCTGAGGAAGGGACGGTATCGAAGCTAAGGCTTTCAGATGGAGTGGAAGTTGCAAGGTACAGGGTAGGATTATGGGGCACGAGAGATGACCAGCCTTCAAGAACAGCGGTTGATAGTGTAGGTAATGCATATGTGGCTAATAGGGCTCACCTTCCTGATAATCCTCACAATCAACCATCAGTTACCAAGATGGCTGGGGATGAGAGATTTTGTGTTGACCGCAATAGAAATGGGGTTATTGATACTTCAAGAGGTTCCACTCCTCTTCCTTTAGGAGAAGATGAGTGTGTAATATGGACAGTGCCAGTGGGAAACCCTGGTGGGGTGGCGAGGGCTCTTGCTATAGGGTTAAGGGATTTAGATGACCCAAACCCATTGTCACCAGGTAAACCATGGGTTGGATTGTGGAGTGAAATGAGGTTTTTAGAACTATCTCCGGATGATGGAAGTGTTCTTCGGGAGGTCAGGGTAAATGTAAATCCTTATGGAGCTGCTATTGACCATAATGGCTGGATATGGATTAGCGGAATGAGGCCACAACCCGGTTTTATACAAAGATTCAATACAAGGACATTACAGGTTGACTCACCAATTTCTCTTGAAAGAACAGGTTGTGGCTCTGATTATAACGATGGCATTTATTCTCCTTATGGAATTGCGGTTGATATGAATGACAGGGTGTGGCTTGGTTCATGGAGTGCTAATGTTTGTCGCTACAATCCAGCTGATGGTTCGGTGTTGACTGTCAGTTTGCAACCAGGGGTTGCAAGAGGGGTAGCGGTGGACAGGGAGGGACTTGTGTGGGCTTCAAATTACCAGGAAGGTGTTTATAATAGATTAACTGCCATCAATGCTGATACCGGAGCGATCGTTCCACGTTATGATTTTACTATTTCGGGAAGAAGACCTATTGGAGTTGGGGTAGATGAACTTGGTCAGATATGGACTGTAAATCAGGCGTCTTCAACTGCTACAAGGCTTGTAAAAGCAACTGCAACCCTTTATGAGCATCCAGTAGGAAATGGGCCATATACATATTCTGACTTTACGGGATATCAAAGGTCGATAATGATGAATGAAGGACACTGGTATCATCCTTATCACCGCTGTAACGAAGGGAGCGAAGATCAGTTTACACTTCTTTTCTGGGATGTTTCTACACCGTCGAATTCAAAGGTAACTATATACGGATATAGTGCTCCAACAGAAGCGGAATGTCTGCGTAGTACGCCGGTAGTTCTTGCTACAATACCTTCAGATGTGCCCCCTGTGGATATAGCAGCAAAATTTGAGGCTGCTTCTCAAACACTATATGAGTGGCTTGGAATACTCGTTGTACTTACACCATCAGGTGATAATCAATCTCCCGTAGTGCGAGCGGTAGAAGTACAATGGGTGTGTCGAAATGTAGGTTAAATAACCCAAAACCCCCAAAAACCCCACCCAAAAACCCCACCACCCCCAAAAACCCCACCCATGTTATTTTTCACCACTCGTAACCTCACGACTTCCCCCCCCTTCCCCCGCACCCAGGTTATTTTTTTTCCCAATCCCATCCGCACCCATGTTACCTCATTCGCACCCATGTTAATTTTCCCTTACCCCCCCTTCCAACTCCGAACCCAAGTTATATTTTAGGAAACTTTTACTCAATTATGTTCGATA
>Ga0078972_1003737_pt1 | contig 44410 bp, 39 predicted proteins | sample YelNatPaOPGAMG01_FD_67568 | JGI IMG/M metagenome (GOLD analysis project Ga0078972, IMG submission 67568) | Hot spring thermophilic microbial communities from Obsidian Pool, Yellowstone National Park, USA - OP-RAMG-01 (SPADES assembly) (version 2) | ecosystem: Environmental > Aquatic > Thermal...
GCCTCAACGCCTCCGTCCGCATGGACGAGGAGGAGTTGGACTACTACGTCGAACGGGTCACCGAACTCCGGTTCCGGTACCGCGGCCAGATGGACGTGCTGCTCGGTTTGGAACTCGACTACATCGAAGGTCAGGAGGATTACCTGCGCCGGCAAATCCGCCGGTACCCGTGGGATTACATCATCGGTGCCGTCCACAACCTCGACCCTGATTGCCAGCAATTCGCCTGGGCGCCGGCGGTCGTCGCCGCCGACCCGCGCCGGCATTACACCCGGTATTTTGAACTGGTCGAAAAACTTGCCGGCAGCGGTTTGTGTGACATCATCGCGCATTTCGACGTGCCGAAACGCTCCGGACTGCCGCTGACCGAACCGCTCCACACCGGGGCGTTGCACGCCATCGCCCGCGCCGGTCTGGCGCTGGAGATCAACACCTCCGGTTACCGGCACCCCGAGCTACCGGCTCCGCAGCCGTATCCGCGTTGGGACATCATTGCGGAAGCGCACCGGCTGGGCATCCCGCTGATCGTCAATTCCGACGCCCACGCCCCGGACCAGGTCGGCACGCAATTCGCCGCCGTGGCTTCCGCGCTGCGCCGGTGCGGTTGCCGGGAACTTGTCCGGTACGAAGCCCGGCAACGGATCAGTTACCGGTTGTAGATTCCGATCGCCAGCCCAGCAGGATGTAGAGGGCCACGCCGAGGCAGATGGCGCTGTCGGCGATGTTGAACGCCGGCCAGTGGCGGCCGGCAATCTGGAAGTCGAGAAAATCAATCACGTGGCCCACCCGCACCCGGTCGACGAGGTTGCCGACAATCCCCCCGGCAATCAGGCCGACCGCGATGGCGTGACCGGACTGCTCCAGTTGCAGCGACCGGCGAAAGACCACGAGCGCCACCAACGTCAGCACGGACACGCCGGCGAGAATCCAGTTGGAATCCTGAAACATCCCCCACGCGGCGCCGGTGTTGCGCCAGTTGACCAGATGGAAAAAACCGGGAATCACCCGGTAGGATTCCCCCAGCGCGAGCCAGCCGGTCAGGAGCAGCTTGGTGACTTGATCCGCAACAGCCACGAGCGCGGCCATCAGCGCGACGCGGTTCACGTCATTCCTCGGAATCTTCCTTTTCCTCGATTTCGTCTTCGACGCCCTCGCTGAACGACGCCACGGGCGCCGCCGGGCGGCGGTGGGTCTTTTCGGCGATGGACTGGCAGGCGACGCAGAGCCGGGCGAACGGCACGGCATCGAGCCGTTCCCTGCGGATGGGCTTCTCGCACATCTCGCAGAGACCGTAGGTGCCGGTTTCGAGACGTTTGAGGGCCTCCTCGATCTCGTAGAGCGCTTCCTGTTCGTTGGAGACCAGGCTCAACGCGAATTCGCGGTCAAAGTTGTCCGTGCCGGCGTCGGCCATGTGCAGGCTGTAGCCGCTCAACTCGCCGGACACATCGCGCGAGGAACGTTTGAGGTTCTCGCTGGCGAGAGAGTTCACACCGTCAATCAGATGATCGCGCAAATCGAGCAACAGCTTCTTGTACTTGAGGGCGTCGGCCTTCGCGAGTTTCAACGTCTTCGGCGGCGCTTCCCCGACCGGCGGAGTCACCTGCTGCGCCGTCGCCGCCGGCTTCTTCGGGGCGGGAACTTTCTTTGCCGGCTTTGCCACAGCCGGCTTCTTCTTCAAAACGTTTTTTTTCGCTGCCTTCTTGGTCTTCTTCATAAATGGCTCACTTCCTCAACTGCACCACGTGCGCGCAGCGGCCGCACAATTCCGGATGCGCCGCGTCGCGGCCGACATCCGCCGTCCAGCGCCAGCACCGCACGCATTTCGTTCCTTCCGCCCGTTTCACCGTCACGCGCAAACCTCCCGGATTGACCGGACCGACTGCGGCCTGCGAGACAATCAACACCGTCGGCAACACCGGCGCCACAGCCGTCAACAACGCCCGCGTCGCCTCGCTGTCCGGCGCGATCTCAACTCGCGCCTCCAGCGATTTGCCGATCTGCTTGCTCTGCCGGGCCTTTTCCAACTCGACCGCCGCCGCTTCGCGGATTGCCAGCAACTTCTGCCAGCGCTCTTCCAGTGGCACGTCGCGCGGCCCCGCCACCGGAAACTCCGCCAGGTGCACCGAGGCCGCGGACCGTCCCGGCACCGCCTGCCAGACTTCCTCCGCCGTGAACGGCAGCACCGGCGCCAACAGCCGCGCCAACGTCGTCACCACCGCGTGCATCGCGGTCTGCGCCGACCGCCGTTCCGGTGACGAGGGCGCAAACGTGTACATCAGGTCCTTGGTCACGTCAACGTAAAAGCTCGACAATTCCACCGCGCAAAACGCGTTGACCAGATGATAGACCCGGTGGAACTCGAACCGCTCGTACGCCTCGGTGATCTCGGCGACCAAACCGGCCAGCCGCGACAACAGCCACCGGTCAATCTCGGCCAGTTGCTCCGCCGGGACCGCGTCGGTGGACGGGGCAAAGTCGTACAGGTTCGCCAACAAAATCCGCAACGTGTTCCGCACCTTGAAATACGTCTCGCCGATCCGCGCAAAAATCTCGTCCGACAACGGGATGTCGGCCTGATAATCTTCCGAGATCACCCACAACCGCAAAATGTCCGCGCCGTACTTGTTGACGTAGTCCTCGGCGTTCGCGGGCCGCCCGGCCGACTTGGAAATCTTCGCCTTCTTGCCGGTCTCCGCGACGTGCACCACGAGGAACCCGTGCGTCACCACGGTCTTGAACGGCGCCCGTTTCTCGGTGGCCATCGCCGTCAGCAACGACGACTGGAACCACCCCCGGTGCTGGTCGCTGCCTTCGAGGTAGATGTCCGCCGGGAACGCCAACTCGGGCCGTTGCCGCAACACCGCCCGGTGGCTCACGCCGGACTCGAACCACACGTCCACGATGTCCGGCGACTTCACCAGCTTCGCCGAGCCGCAGGCCGGGCATTTCACGTCGCCGAACAATTCCTTCACACTCCGCTCGAACCAGATGTCCACGCCGTCCTTGGCCACGAGTTCCCGGAACCGGCGAATCAACTGCGCGTCGAGCAACGGCTGCTCGCACATCGCGCATTCGAGGAACGGCAACGGCACGCCCCACGCCCGTTGCCGGGACACGCACCAGTCGGGCCGCTGTTCCAGCGTCCCGGCAATCCGGTTCTGCCCCCATGCCGGCACCCATTGAACTTTCTTCACCTCGGCCAACGCGCTCTGCCGCAACCCGGCATGGTCGAGCGCGATGAACCATTGTTCCATCGCCCGGAAGATGATCGGCTGTTTGCACCGCCAGCAATGCGGGTACGCATGTTTCACGTCGGCGCTGCCGGCGAGGCTGCCGGTGGCGCGCAGGTGCGCGACGATGGGTTGATTCGCCTTGAACACGAACTGCCCGGCAAACTGCCCGGCCTCGGCGGTGAACACGCCGGCGTCGTCAACGGGCGCGAGCGTGTCGAGTTTGTATTTCTGGCCGATCTCGTAATCTTCCGCGCCGTGGCCGGGCGCGGTGTGCACCAGGCCCGTGCCCGCGTCCAGCGTCACATACGGCGAGAGAATCACCGGCGCATCGCGTTCGATGAACGGGTGCCGCGTGACCAGACCTTCGAGGCTTTGGCCGGTCATTCTCTCCACCACGGTCAACTCCACGCCACAGGCCGCGGCGACCTGTTCAACCAACCCTTCGGCGAGAATCCACACTTCGTGACCGGTTTTGGCGCGGACGTATTGGAGGTCGGACTTCACGGCGATGGCGAGGTTGGCCGGCAACGTCCACGGCGTGGTGGTCCAGATCACCGCAAACTCGTTCGGGCGGTCTTTGACCGGGAATTTCACATAGACCGACGGCGACGTGTGGTCGGCGTATTCGACTTCGGCCTCGGCCAACGCGGTCCGGCAGTGGGCGCACCAGTACACCGGCTTCTTCCCCCGGTAGATGAACCCGGCCTCGACCATGTCGGCGAGCGCGCCGATGATTTCCGCTTCGTACTGCGGCGACATCGTCAGGTACGGATGTTCCCAATCGCCGAACACGCCGAGCCGCTTGAACTGTCGGCGTTGGATCTCGATGTACTTCTCCGCAAATGCCCGGCACCGCTGCCGCATTTCCGGTTGGGAAATCGGCTCGCCGGTTTTCTCCAACTCCTTCTTGACCTTGTATTCGATGGGCTGGCCGTGGCAGTCCCAGCCGGGCACGTACGGCACCCGGTAGCCGCGCATCGTTTTGTATTTGACGATGACGTCCTTGAGAATCTTGTTCAGCGCGGTGCCGATGTGGACGTCGCCGTTGGCGAACGGCGGGCCGTCGTGGAGGACGAACAACGGCGCGTGCTGCCGGGCGGCTTGAATCTGGTCGTAGAGCCGGTCGGCGTCCCAGCGGGCGAGCATTGCCGGCTCGCGCTGGGGCAGGTTGGCCTTCATCGGGAAGGCCGTTTGGGGCAAATTCAGTGTGTCTTTGTAGTTCACAAGGGGCGCGACGGTAACACCGCGCCCGTCCAGTGTCAACGCGGCGCGTGTTGGTTGACCCACTGCCCCGCGTGGCGGATGAACTCCGCCCAGGATTTCAGGCCGAGCTTCTCCTTGATGTGCGCCCGGTGGGAGTCCACGGTGCTCGGACTGATCTTCAGGTGCCGGGCAATCTGCGTTGTGGTCAACCCCTCGCCCGACAACCGGTACACTTCCAATTCCCGGTCCGTCAAACTGTCCATCAACGAGGCCGGCATCCAGTGCCCGGTGAGCCGGCGTTCCACGAGGCGGTTTTTGATGTCGGCGCTGACGTAAATCTCCCCGGCCAACGCCAGTCGAATCGCCCGCAACACCTCGCCGGTGCTGGCGCGTTTCATGACGTAGCCGAGCGCCCCGGCCCTGAGCGCCCGTTCGGCGTAGAGCACCTCGTCGTGCATCGAAAGCACCAACAACGGCAACTTCGGATAGAGCGCTTTCAGGTCTTTGACGAGTTCAATCCCGTCGCCGTCGGCCAACGACACATCCACCAGCACGAGGTCCGGCCGGCAGCCGGCGATCCCCTGTTTGGCCTGTGTGGCGCTGTCGGCGTTGCCGCACACGGCCAGGTCCGGTTCGAGGGTCAACACCTGCGTCAATCCCTGCCGAAAGATGGGGTGATCCTCCACCAAAAAAATCCGATGCCGCTTGTTCATGTGTTTCTCACCGGAATGTGGGTGTCGAGCCGGCAGGTGACCAGCACCCCGTGGGGTCGGACGTTCTGGATGGTGACGGTCGCGCCGATGAGGTCCGCCCGGTGGCGCATGACCGCCAATCCCATGCCGGTGGCTGGCGCTTTGCCTTGCGGCAGGCCGCGGCCATTGTCGCGGACGGTCAACCGCAACTGTCCGGCGCGTTGGGTCAGGCCGAGGGAAATGAGCTTCGGCCGGCCGTGGCGGAGCGCGTTGTTCACGGCTTCCTGCGCGATCCGGTAGAGGTGCGTGCCCGTGGTTTGGTCGGCCACCGTGACCGGTTGCGGGCAATGGAACCGGCATGCGGTGCCGAACAACTCCCGGACTTGGATGGCCAGATTCTGCAGCGCTTCGCTCAACCCGCCCGCCTCCACATTCACCGGGAACAGCCCGCGCGCGGTGCGCCGGGCTTGTTGGACGGCGTCGTCGAGCAACTGCGCCAGCCGGGCCGCCTGTTTTCGTTCCGGCAGCTTGCGGGTGGCGAGTTGTTGTTCCAACGCCCCGGCCATGAAGGCGATGCCGGAGAGATGCTGGCAGAGGCCGTCGTGCAAATCCTGGGCAATCCGGCGCTGCTCGCGTTCGCTGATGGCCAACACCTGCTGCTCCATGGTCTTGCGCGGGGTGATGTCCAACAGAACGCCCTCTTGCACTTTCGCTGGTGTTTGCGTGAGATGGCGCACAAGGGTCGCCCGGTCGCGCACCCAGACGATCTCCCCATTGCGATGCAACAGCCGGTACTCGATGTCCATGACGCCCCCGTGTGCGCGGAGATGGGTCACCGCATTCATCACGCGCGGGCGATCCTCCGGATGGAGAACCTTGCGCCACAAATCCGGGTCGGCCATGAACGCGGCCGCGTCCAGGCCGAGGAGTTCTTGGATTTGGGGACTGACATACAACATGTGGCAGGGTTGATCCACGATGGTCATCAGGTAGGTCACCGCCGGTATCTGTTCCGCCAATGTCCGGAACTTCAGCTCGGAGTCGCTCAAATCCTTCATCCGGTCGATGACCAGCGCTTCCAAATGTTCCTCGACGCGCTTCTGGTCATCAATGTCTGCCGCGCAGCCGAACCACGACAGGATGTTGCCCTGCGCATCCTTGACCGGCAGTGCCCGCGCCAAATGCCACCGGTAGCGGCCATCCATCGCCCGGCGCAGCCGGTATTCGGTCTGATAAATCAACCCGCCGGCCACGTCGTCCTTGACCTTCTGCAGCGTCTGCGCGCGGTCGTCGGGATGCAGCGCCGCCATCCACCCGTGGCCGCGCGCTTCCTCCCGCGTTTGGCCGGTATACTCGTACCACCGGTTGTTGGCCTCGATCAGCAACCCGGCCGCATCACACTTCCACGCCATGATCGGCATTGCCTCCACCATCAACCGGTACCGCTCCTCGTTCTCGCGCAGGGCGCGCGCCGTCTCCCGCTGCGCGGTTACGTCACTGGACACCACCAACACGGAACGCACCCCGCCGGCCGCGTCCCGCTCCGGCACGCACCGCGACAGGAAACACCGCGCCCCCTCCGGCGTGGGGAAAATGTCCTCCACGTCCAGGGGCTGGCCGGTGTCGAAGACGCGGCGGAGCCGTTCCTCCCATTGCCGGCAAAACGGTTGGGGCACACCGGTTTCGGCGATGGTTTTGCCGATGACTTCCGTGGCCGGCCGCTGGTGCAGCCGCAGGCCCATGGCGTTCACGTACAGGTGCCGCAGCTCGCGGTCGAAGCGGTCAATGATGATCGGGCTGTTCTCCGCCAGGGTCCGGTACTGCTCGACGCTCTCGCGCAACGATTCCTCGGCCGACTTCTGCTCGGTAATATCGCGAGCGCTGCCAAACACGCCCACCACCGCGCCGCCGGCCAGCACCGGCACCGTCCAGACCACCACCCGCCGGCGCGTCCCGTCCTTCCGGGCGATGGTGGTCTCCGCCACCGCGGTGTCGCCGGCCAGCCCCTTGGCGAACTCCGCTTGCATCCGCGGCAGCTCTTCCGGCGCGAGGATCTGGGAGAAGTTCCTGCCCACCAATTCCGCCTGGGCATACCCGGTCAAACGCTCCGCGGCGGGGTTGACCTCGGTGCAATAGCCGGCCTGGTCGAGCGAGAACACCGCGTCGGGGTTGCGCTCGAAAAAAGACCGGTAGAGTTCCTCGCGGCTCACGCCGGAAGGCAGCAGGGTCGGCGGCGTCCTCATTGTTGCATCTCCTGTGGCCGGCAGGATAGCCCGGCCCGACCTCATCGTCACGCAAATTTTGCCGGTGGATTGACGCGCCCGGCGCGCTTTGTTAGCTTCGCGCCGTGCCTGAAACACTGGTCATCAACGAAATCTTCCACAGCATCCAGGGCGAATCCACCCACGCCGGGCTGCCGTGCGTTTTTGTCCGCCTCACCGGCTGCAACCTCCGCTGCGCGTGGTGCGACACCGCCTACGCGTTCCACGAAGGCGTGGTGATGACCCTTGACCAGATTTTGGCGAACGTGCAATCGTACAACTGCCCGCTCGTCGAAATCACCGGCGGCGAACCGCTGCTCCAGCCGGCTGTCCTCCCCTTGATGACCCGGCTCTGTGATGCCGGCCAGACTGTCCTCCTCGAAACCAGCGGCTCGCTCGACATCGCGCCCGTTGACCCTCGCGTTATCCGCATCATGGACTGGAAGTGCCCGTCGAGCGGCGAGTCCGACAAAAACCGCCAGGCCAACCTCCGCCACCTCACGGCAAAAGACGAAGTCAAGTTTGTCATCGCCGACCGGGCGGACTATGACTGGGCCAAGCGTCATCTGCCTCCGTGCGGCCATGTATTGTTCTCCCCGGTGTGGGAGAAATTGCCGCTGCGGACGCTCGCCGAATGGATTCTGGCCGACCGGCTGCCCGTCCGTCTCCAAACCCAGTGGCACAAACACATCTGGGGGCCCGATGCTCGCGGTGTCTAACGTGGAGTGCGGCGGCTTGACGCCGCCTTGCCGTTGGCGCGAGGCTTGACTCGCGCCCGCTGTTTATCAACACTCGCCGACATGACTGACGTTCGCCCTTGGCATCACCGTCCGGCACATCTGTTCCTGCCCAAGGTCACGTACATGGTCACCGCCGGCACCCTGCAGAAAGAGCATTTCTTCCGTACCCCCGACCAGCTCCGCCTCCTCCACGACGCTCTGCTTGATCTCGCCGGCCACTATCACTGGCAACTCGAAGCGTGGGCGGTTTTCTCCAACCACTATCACTGGATTGGCGTCTCCCCTGCCGATGCCGTCTCGCTCCGCAAGTTCATCAGCCACCTCCACACCCAAACCGCCCGCGCCCTCAACACACTTGATGCCACTCCCGGCCGCACAGTCTGGTTTCAGTTCTGGGACACGTGCCTGACGTTCGAGAAAAGCTATCTGGCCCGGCTCAACTACGTCCATCACAACGCCGTTCACCATGGGCTGGTCCCCGTCGCTGACCAATACGCGTTCTGCTCGGCCCGGTGGTTCGCGCTCAACGCCGACCCAACGTTCCGCAAAAAGGTGCTATCATTCCGGCATGACCACCTCAATGTCCCTGACGATTTCTAGTTTGGAGTGCGGCGGCTGGACGCAGCCGTCTGCGGCGCGGCTTGACGCGCCACAACACACCAACACCCCGCGGCGTCAAGCCGCCGCGAACAGCAAAGCGGCGTCAAGCCGCCGCACTCCATGAGCCTCCCGAAACTCATCACCCCGATTCCCGGGCCGCGCAGCCGGCAACTGGCCCGGCAACTCCGCCGGTACGAATCGCGCAACGTCACCTTCATCTCCGACCGCTGGCCCATCTTCTGGAAACGCGCCGCCGGCACCAACGTCTGGGACGCCGACGGCAACCGGTATCTCGATCTGACTGCCGCATTCGGCGTCGCCAGTGTCGGCCACGCCAACCCGCGCATCGGCGCCGCCATCGCCCGCCAAGCCCGGCAACTCCCGCACGCGATGGGCGATGTGCACCCCAACGAACTCAAACTGCAACTCGCCCGCGAATTGTGCCGTCTGACTTTCCCAGAGCCGGCGCGCGTCGTCTTCGGCACCTCCGGCGCCGAAGCCGTCGAGATTGCGCTCAAAACCGCCGCCCTTCATACCGGCAAACCGGGCGTCATTGCGTTTACCGGTGGTTATCACGGCCTCACTTACGGCGCGCTCGCCGCGACCCACCGGCAGGATTTCCGGTCACCGTTTGCCAAACAGCTCGGCAAATTCGTCCGGCACGTTCCGTACGGAACAATTCCCCAAACCGCCACCGGCATCGGTGCCGTCCTCGTCGAGCCCATCCAAGGCCGCGGCGGCATTGTTGTCCCGCCGGACGATTTCCTGCCGGGCTTGCGGGCGTTCTGCGACCGGCACGGGCTGTTGCTCATTGCCGACGAAATCTATACCGGCTTCTGTCGCACAGGCCGGTGGTTTGCGTGCGAACATTGGGGCGTCGTGCCGGACCTGATCTGTGTCGGCAAGGCGTTGGCCGGCGGGCTGCCGTTGTCGGCCTGCATCGGCCGGGCGGCGGTGATGGACAGTTGGCCGGAATCGCGCGGCGAGGCGCTGCACACGAGCACATTTCTCGGCAACCCGGTCGCCTGCGCCGCCGGCCTCGCGAGCATCGCCGAGATGAAACGGTTGAAACTCGACCGGCGCGCCGCCGACTTGGGCACGTATGCACTTCGGCACGTGCCCGCTCTTCGCGGCAAAGGCTTGATGCTCGGCCTGCCGGTGACGGACCCGGCAGGCAGCGCGCAACGGTTGCTGCAACGCGGAATTTTGGTGTTGCCGGAAGGCGACGTGCTCGGGCTGACGCCGCCGTTGACCATCACCCGCCGGGAAATGGACTACTGTTTGACCGAGTTTTCGGTGGCATTTCGGCGAGGCGCCGGGTAGTCTGCCGCGCGATGCCGCGTCGAACACAGACGTTGTTGTTGCTGTTGATCATCGGGCTGGGGTTGGCTCTCCGCCTGGTGGGATTCGCTTGGCAACAGGGATACCAGTTGTCCGCCATCGGCGACGAACTGGGGGCCTACCAGGTGAGCCTGCGGCTGTTGGCCGGTGATGCCGGGGCCTTTCACCTCTCACAAGCCACGTTCAAGAGCGGGAAGTTGCCGGGACCGTTGTGGGCGATGTTCTGGGCGGCGGGCGTGCGGTGGGGCGGCGGGCCGGAGGCGGTAATTCTGATGTTGATCGTGCTGAACACCGTGGCGATCGGGCTGGTGTTTGTGTTGGGAAAGAAGTTGTTCGACGCGACGCACGGGTTGTGGGCGGCGCTGCTGCTGGCGACCGCGCCGCTGCCGATCTGGTATTCCGTGGCCTGCACCAATCCCGGCATGATGGCGGTGCTCGGCGCGCTGTTGTATCTGGCGTTGTGGTCGGTGATCCGGCAATCCCGGTCGGCGCACATTTTCTGGGTCGTGGTCGTGTGCGCGTTGATGCCGCAATTTCACATGATCAGTGTGTTTCTGATTCCGTCGGTCATCGGCTTGTTGTGGCTGCGGCGGCGCGAACTCCACTGGCCGTGGTTGGCGGCGGGGCTGGTCGTCGCGGTGGCGTTGTATGTCCCATACTTCTGGGGCGAAACGCAAACCGCGTGGGACAACACCCACCGGTATCTGCTGCGGCACGGGAAGTTTTCTTTCAGCTCGTTCAAAGCGCTCCTCACCCCGGTCGCCGCTCTGGGCAACCTGATCGAGAGCGCGCTCGGCCGGCGATTTGCGGATTATCAGGCGTTCGGCCGGGCGGCCTTCGGCTCGTTCTATGTCCTGGCGGCGATCAACGCGTTGTCGCTGCTGATTGCGGGGCTGGCGGTGGGAAGTTTTCTCGCGGACTTTTTTCGAATCCTGCGCGCCGGCTGGCGCAACCCGCGCGAGACATTGGCTGCGGCGCCGGCGGTGATGTTCCTCGGCGTGCTGCTGGTGGTGCCGCTGTTGTTGTTCATCCCCACCGGCGCGCCCTACAACGGACGCTACGCCATCGTCGCGTATCCGTTGCTGTTCCTGTTGCCGGCGCTGTTGCTTGCCAAAGTCCGCTACCGCGGTCTGGTGCTGGCGGGCGTGCTCATCACCATCGCCTGCAACCTGTACCTGACGCTGGCCTACTTCCGTTACCAACAAGACCGGATTGCCCATGCCGAGTATTTCATCCCCAGTTTTCGCAAGATGGACGCCGTTTACCAACAGCTCGCCGCGGATGCCGGCCCGCACGGCCAACCGCAACTGGCGGCAGCCGGCTTTGCGCCGGATCGCGATGATCCGTTGACGCATGGCGCGGACGCCCTCGTCAAATACGTCAACCTGCGCGCCCCGTTCGATCACCCCGGTTCTCCCCGGCCGTATCGGGTGCAACCGATGTCCGCACCGGTGACCGGTCGGATCATTTACCAAGGCAACGGCATTGCCGTGGTCGGCCCGCCATGATTCGTTCGGCCACACTCGTTGCCGTCCAACTTGCCGCCATCGTTTATCTCGCGCTGACCGGCCACCTGCTCGCCGCGCCGCGTTGGATCTGGCTCCAAATCGCCGGGATTGCGCTGACGTTGTGGGCGGTCGCCGTCGTGGACCCGCGCCGGGTCAAGATCACACCCGAGCCGGCCCGCGGCATGCGCCTGGTCACGCGCGGGCCGTACCGGTTCATCCGCCATCCGATGTACACGGCGGTGCTGTTGTTCACGCTCGGCTGGCTGACCACCCGACCGACCTTCAGCCGGTTGCTTGTGTGGCTGATCCTCCTGGCCGACCTGATCCTGAAAGCCGAGTACGAGGAATCACTGCTCGTCCGCCGTTTCCCCGAATACCGCGCCTACCGGCAACGCACCAAACGCTTCGTGCCGTTTGTGTATTGACGCCGGCATCGGGACTCGGCATCTTGTCGGCGCTGTCTTCGGCAAACCAGCATGACCAAAACCGATCTCCAGGACCGTGTCCTTGCCTTCATCGGCGGCGCCGCGGATGACTTCAACGACCTCGCGTTGGCGGTTTTCGCCTTTCAACGCGAACACAATCTGCCCTACCGGAATTACTGCGGTCACCGGGTTGTCGAACGCTGGCAGGACATCCCGGCGGTGCCGACCAGCGCGTTCAAACATCTGCCCATCGCCTGTTTCCCGGTTGCCGAGGCGGTGGCGGAGTTTCACACGAGCGGCACCACCGCCGCGCAGGCCGGCAAGCATTACTTCAAGACGCTGGCGCTTTACGACGCCGCGTGCGTGCCGAATTTCCGGGCACACTTGTTCCCCGACGGCGCCACGATGCCCCTGCTCTCGCTCGTGCCGGACCAGCCCCATTCGTCGCTGGCGTACATGATCCGCCGGCTCGGCGCGCAGTTCGTGGACCGACTCGCACCGGTCACCGAGCCGGTCTGTGTCCTCGGCACGGCCTTTCACTTCCTGAATCTGTTCGATGCCGGTTTCCGGCTGAAACTGCCGGCCGGCAGCCGCGTGATGGAGACGGGCGGATTCAAAGGCCGGGCCCGCGAAGTTTCCAAACGCGAGTTGCACCGGCTGATTGCGGAGCGGCTCGGCGTGACGATGATCATCAACGAATACGGCATGACCGAGTTGAGCACGCAGTTCTATGACCGGCAACCCGGCTCCGATTGCAAGGACGTGCCGCCGTGGGCGCGAGTGCTGATCATGGACCCGGCAACGGGCCGCGAGGCGCAACCGGGACAGCGGGGATTGATTCGCGTGTTCGACCTGGCCAACTTGTGGAGCGCCATGGCCATCCAAACCGAAGACCTCGGCGTGGCGGTCGGCAACGGGTTTGAAATTCTCGGTCGCATTGCGGGCGCCGATGTGCGAGGATGTTCCCTGAACGCCGAGCCGCAATGAGCGCCACCGTCCAACAAATCCAGGAAGCCATCGCCCACACCGGCGCGGCGCGGGAATTGTTATGGGCCAGCCGCACCACGGATGCCGTCATTCACGCCCTCGCCGAAACGGCGCGGCGGTGGCTGCCGGCGGACAGTCCGTGGCGGGCCCGGGCGATCGAGCAAGCCCCCGAACCGACCGGCTTTTCCCCGGAGATGGTGAACGCGATCGTGGACCTGATTTTTGGCCAACTGACCCACGCGGCATTGGGCGAGTTGCTCGACCGGGAACTCGGCAGCCGCCGGGTGCTCGATGAGTTCAGCTTGCGCGGCCATTTGCAGACACACGCCACCGGCCCGCGCCTGATCACGCACATTCTGGCCGGTAATGTGCCCGCGCCCGGCATCCTCAGCATTTGCTGCGGGCTGTTGCTCCGGTCGGCCAACCTCGTGAAACTGTCGGCGCGCGATCCGGTGTTCCCGGCATTGTTCGTCGAATCGTTGCGCGAGGTGGACGCGCCCCTCGCCGATTGCGTGGCCGTGCTCGACTGGCCGCGCACGGAGACAGACGTCACGAAGGCCGCGTTGGCGGAGGCCGAGGCAGTGTTGGCGTACGGCGATGACCGGACCATTGCCGCGCTCCGGCAACTCACGCCGCCGGCGGCGAAGTTCATCGGCTACGGCCACAAGGTCAGTTTTGCCGTGATCGCCCGCGAGGCGATGACGGCGGAACAGTTGCCGTTGCTGGCCGAGCGGGCGGCGTTTGACATCTCGATTTACGACCAACAGGGGTGCCTCTCGCCGCACGTGATCTACGTTGAGGAACGCGGCGCGCTCGGGCCGCGCCGGTTCGCAACCGCGCTGGCCGAGGCCATGACCGCGTACCAGCAACGGGTACCGCGCGGGGCGTTGACGGTCGAGGAAACCGCGCAGATCACCACCATCCGCACCGGCTATCAGTTCCGCGCCGAGTCCGATCGGCGCGTGTCGGTGTGGGCGCCGCCGACGAGCAATGATTGGTTGGTGGTGTACGACGATGACCCGTCGTTCTCGCCGTCGTGCCTCAACCGGACCGTGTTTGTGAAGCCGACGGATGGTTTCCCGCGCGTGTTGACGAATGTGCGCCGGTTTGCATCGCAGATTTCGACGGTCGGTGTTGCGCCGATGAATGAGCGGGTGATGGCGTTTGCCGGTGACCTCGCGCAGATGGGCGTGTCGCGCGTCTGCGAGATCGGCGAGATGCAACGTCCGCCGCTCGCGTGGCATCACGACGGCCGGCCGAACCTGGCCGAGTTGGTGCGCTGGACGGACGTCGGTTAACCGAGTTTCAAGAAGTTCTGCAGGATCAACTTCCCGGACTCGGTCAGGATGGATTCGGGATGGAACTGGACGCCCCAGATCGGCAACGTCCTGTGCCGGACCCCCATGATCTCCCCCTCGGGCTTCGTCTCGGCCGTGATTTCCAGACAGGCCGGCAAGGTGTCGCGTTTGATGATGAGCGAATGGTACCGGGTGGCGGTGAACGGATTGGGCATGCCGGCGAAAAGTTCCCGGCCGTTGTGGTGGATGGGCGAGGTCTTGCCGTGCATCAGCCGGTCAGCCCGCACGACTTCGCCGCCGAAGACGTGGCCGATACATTGGTGGCCGAGACAGACGCCCAGCGTCGGAATCGTGGGGCCGAAGGTCTTGATGATGTCGTTGGAAAGGCCGGCCTCGGCCGGGGTGCAGGGCCCCGGCGAGATGAGCAGCCGGTCGGGATGGAGTTGCCGGATTTGGTCGAGAGTGATCTGGTCGTTGCGGTGGACCTGCATCGCCGCGCCCAGTTCGCCGAGGTACTGGACGAGGTTGTAGGTGAAACTGTCGTAGTTATCAATCACCAGCAACATGGCGGGGGAAGCTTACGCGAACCGGCCGCTTGCGTCCAGTGTGATTGGTCGTATGTTAATGAGGGTTTGGTGCGAGTATGGCCAAAGCGCGGAAGGAAGTGGAGTTGGCGGTGCGCGTTGGCAACAAGACCGGCGCGCTGGGGGAAATCTTGCGTGCCGTTTCGGAGGCGGGCGTCAACATTCTGGCCTATTGCTGCTACAGCGACCGGGCCGAGGGCGTTGTCCTGCTGGTCACCGAAGACGCGTTGAAGGCCAAGCTCGCGCTCGAAGCCGCCGGCTATCGTTGCCGGGCCAACACCGTCGTCGTGGTCGGGGCCGCCGATCAAGTCGGGGCTGCCGCCCGGTTGGGCCGCCATCTCGGCCAGGCCGGGATTGACATTCTTTACTCCTACGCGTCGTCGAGCGGTGCGGCGCGGTTCTGCGCGGTGTTCAAGACGGCGGATGATGACTCGGCCATCCGGGTGTTGGAATCGGCCCGGCTGGCTCAGGCGGCGTGAGGCTGGTAACACGCGGCGGAGGTCGGCGTTTCCCACAAGCGCACCGCCACGACCGGCAATCCCTGGCTGCGGGCCTGATCGTAAATGAGCCGGGCGATGTTTTCCGCGGTGGGATTTTCTTTCATGATGAAAAGTTTCTCGCCGCGTTGTTGCAGCACCGGCACGAGCGGGTCGTCCTGGCAGAGCAACATTTGATGATCGAGCGTGTCATCAATCCACTGTTTGATGAACCGCTTGATGTCGCTGAAATCATAGACCATGCCGCGCGGATCCAACCCGTCGGCGGCGATGTCCACCTCCACCCGGCCGTTGTGCCCGTGCAGATGCCGGCATTTACCCGCGTAATGCAGCAGGCGGTGCCCGTAACAAAACTCAATGCTCTTCGTCACGATAAACATGGTCTATTCTCCCGCGATCAACCGGCCTCCATCCACCACCAGCACGTGCCCGGTCACGAAGTCGCCGCCTTCGATCAGATACAACACCGCGTGGACGACATCCTGCGGCGAGCCGAGCCGTTTGACCAGCGTGGCCTGCCGCACGGCCTCCGCGCACGTGAAGTTCTCCGGCAACAACACCGGCCCCGGCGCGATGGCGTTGACCTGCACGCCGGGCGCGAGTTCCTTCGCCAACGCCTTTGTCAGACCGATCACCCCGGCCTTGGAAACCAAGTACGGCAGGTAGTGCCGGTATGGCCGGTACGCCGCCCAGTCGGCAAACAACACAATCTTGCCGGTCCGCATTTGCCGGCCGGCTTCGAGCGCCCACAAAAACGGTCCCTTCAGGTTGGCGTTGAGGTGAAAATCCCAATCGGCCTCGGTGAGCGTGGCAAAGGGCGTCCGCCGGTACACTGCCGCGCTGGCCACCAACACATCAATCTTCCCGGCCTTCGCCACCGCCGCGCGGACTTGCCGGGCCTTCGTTTGGTCGGCGCGCACGGCCGTCGCGGTCACGCCGAGCCGCCGGATTTCGGCCACCCGTTGCCGGGCTTCGGCGGCGGAGGTGTGGTAATGCACGACGATGTTGGCGCCGCGCCGGGCCAGCGCCAGCGCGAGGGCGCGCCCGACGCGTTTGCCCGCGCCGGTCACCAACACCGTTTTGCCCTGGAGTTCCATGCCGCTGAACCTACCGCATCCGCCCGCGAGTGCAAGGGAAACAGATTGAATCCGGCGTGAAACTCCCGTACACTGCCGGCCATGAAAATCAAACTCTGTCTCTCCCTGACCGCTTTGGTGTTTCTCCTATCCCTGCCGACGTTGGCCGCGGACACCGATCAACCGCCGTCCGGCCACAACGCGTTGCGCAAACTCGGGCGCGGTTGCGCGAATGTCCTCTTTGGCGCCGTGGAACTCCCCAACCAAATCACGAAAGCCAACGCCGAACACGGCGGCGCGGCGGGTTTCACCTACGGCCTCGGCAAGGGCCTGGTCCGCTGGCTGGCCCGCGAAGCCATCGGCGTGTACGAAATCCTCACGTTCCCGCTGCCGGTGCGCGGCTACAAGCCGGTGATGAAGCCCGAGTTCCCGAACGAAGACTATGAGCCATAGCGCGGCACCGCCGCCGGCGCGCATCCTGACCGTCACCGACCTGACCCGGCAGGTGAAAAATCTGTTGGAAGAAAAATTTCCGTCGGTCTGGGTCGAAGGCGAAATCTCCAATCTCCGGCAACCGTCGTCGGGGCACCGGTACTTCACGTTGAAGGACGCCAACGCGCAGTTGGCGGCGGTGTTGTTTCGCGGCGCGGCCGGCAATCTCGCTTTTCAGCTCCAAGACGGCCAGCAAGTCATCGCGTTCGGCGACCTCAGCGTGTACGAGCGGCAGGGCCAGTACCAACTCATCGTCCGCCAACTCGTGCCGAAAGGTCTCGGCGCGCTCCAGTTGGCGTTCCAACAGTTGAAGGAGAAACTGGCGAAAGAAGGTCTTTTCGATGCCGACCGGAAAAAACCAATCCCCGCCCTGCCCCAACGCATCGGGCTGGTCACCTCGCCGACCGGCGCGGCCATCCGCGATTTCCTGAACATCATCCGCCGCCGCTTCCCCAACGTCCACCTCATCATCAACCCCGTCCGCGTGCAGGGCGAAGGCGCGGCGGCGGAAATCGCCGCGGCGATTGACGACTTCAACCGGCTCGATCTCGTGGACGTGATCATCGTCACGCGCGGCGGCGGCTCGCTGGAAGATTTGTGGGCGTTCAACGAAGAAGTCGTCGCCCGCGCGCTGGCCCGGTCGCGATTGCCGACCATCTCGGCGGTCGGGCACGAAATTGATTTCACCATCAGCGATTTCGTGGCCGACCTCCGCGCGCCGACGCCGAGCGCCGCGGCGGAACTGGTCGTCAAAGCCAAAGACGAGTTTGTCCGGCAACTCGCGGATGACCGGCAACGGCTGACCAACGCCCTCCGGCTGGCCCTCAGCGAAGCCCGGCGCCGCCTCGAAGCCTGCACGTTGCGCCGCCCGGCGGACCTGCTCCGGCAATACGCGCAACGCGTGGACGAGTTGCGTCACCGGCTGTTGAGTCCCCAGGCGCTGGTGGCCCGGTGGCAAGAACGGCTCGCCACCGACCGGCACCGGCTGACTGCCGCTTTCAACCAATGCCGGCAATCAACCCATCACCGGCTCACCCAAGCCGCCGCGAAGCTCGATCTCCTTAGTCCGAAAGGCACGCTGGCCCGCGGCTACAGCATCACCCGGCTGGCGGACGGAAGAATCGTTAAAACCGTTAAAGCCGTTAAAAGGGGTGACACACTTCGCACGCTGGTCACCGATGGCGAATTCGATTCCGAAGTCACCGGCCACCCCGACTGATTCTGGCAGTACCTCACAGTTCATGGGGGGGGGCGAGCCGCCCGGCGGGCCGAGTGGCAGCTTGTTGCTCACGAAGTTCTCGGAATAAGCTTACGCAGACGAGCCGTGGTCTCATCCCGATCCAGAACGCTCGAGGCAACGGCCAGTGTCAGTTCCTCCCACGCCGGCGCGTCCGGCTGCGGCTCGATTCCATTCAGCCGGAGAAAGACGATGCAGGCACCGAGCGCGGTGCGTTTGTTACCGTCAATGAACGGGTGGTTTCGGCAGAGGTAGAACAGGTACGCCGCCGCGATCTCGATCACGTCGGCGTACACCGATTTCCCGCCGTAGCTCGCTTGCGGCGCGGCCACCGCCGATTCCAACAACGCCATGTCCCGCACACCATCTGACCCGCCAAATTGGGCAATGGCTTCCGTGTGAACTTCACGGACAATGGCCACCGTCAGATGAAAACAGTTCTCGGGCGTCACGCTCATGCGAGCTTCTTCATCGTCCGCGCGTAATCCTTCATCGTCGCCTTGATCACCCGCGACACTTCCGGCTTGGACGGGCGCGGACGGATTGGCGTCAACGTGATTGTGCCGCCCTCGTGGACTTCGACATTCACATCATCGCCCGGCTTCAGGTGCGCCAACTCCATCAACGCCGCGTCGAAGATGATGCCCTGCGAGTTGCCGATTTTGGTAATGGTCTTCGTCATGCCGTAATACTATGTTTTACCACACCGGCAGTCAAGGGGCCGCTGGCGAGTTCCCCCCGTTGTAAACGTGGAGCATTGAGCCAATGTACAATTGCACGTCGGCAAGCCAGAAGGTAACTCAATGCGAGAACTAGTATAATCACGCCCAGCAACACCAACGCTAGGCCAAACGCGCCGAATAACACAGCAAATAGCCGGCAACCACAGGCTCAGGCTTCACTCATTCTCAGTCCTCTGTGATGCTCCCCCGTACTTTATGAGAGCAGCTTGTAGACCCTCGCCCAGTCGCTGTCAATCACTTCACCACGCAACTCTCATCGCGGCAAAGCTTGCTGGCGACCGGGCACGTGTGGTAACGTTCCGCCCGATAGATCCATGAACAAGATGACCAAGAAGGCCGGTACGGTGAGTTTCGAGCAGGCGATTCAGCGGTTGGAGAAGATCGTCGCCGAGATGGAGGCCGCCGAACTGCCGTTGGAGGACGTGTTGAAGAAATACGAGGAAGGCACCGCGCTGGTCCGGTATTGCTCGCAAAAGCTGGAAGAAGCCGAGAAGAAGATTGAGATGCTGACGAAGAAGGCGGATGGCTCGGTGGAGCTGAAGCCGTTTGCGGAAGAGAACGAGCATCCGATCGCGAACGAAGGGAAATTATTCTGATGGGCCGCTACCTCGACATGATTCAGTCGCCAGCCGACCTGAAGCGGTTGACAGTGGAACAGATGCAGTCGTTGGCGCAGGAGATCCGGGAGGAGTTGATCAACGTCCTCAGCAAGACCGGCGGCCACCTCGGCCCGAACCTCGGCGTGGTGGAGCTGACGCTGGCGCTGCACCGGGTGTTTGATTCGCCCAAAGACAAGTTCGTCTTCGATGTCAGCCACCAGATTTACATTCACAAACTGCTGACCGGCCGGCGCCACGTCTTCCACAAAATTCGCCAGACCGGCGGGCCGATGGGCTTTGCGCGCCGGTCGGAGAGCGAGCACGACGCCTTCGGGGCCGGGCACGCCGGCACGGCGTTGTCGGCGGCGCTCGGCATCGCCGCCGCGCGCGACCGGCTCAACGCCGACACGCACGTGGTGGCGGTCCTCGGCGACGCGGCGTTGACCAACGGCATCACCCTGGAGGCGCTCAACAACGTGGCGGAAACCACCCGGCGGTTGATCGTCATCCTCAACGACAACGAGTGGAGCATCGCCCGCAACGTCGGCGCCCTGAGCGGCTACCTCAACCGGATCGTCACGAACCCGCGCTACCGGGCCGCGCACGAGAAGTTGGAGCGGGTGATGCGCCGGCTCGGCCCGGACATCGTCAAGCTCGAACACAAGATCGAGGAGGCCGTCAAAAGCATCCTCGTGCCGAGCGTGCTCTTCGAAGAGTTCGGCCTCCGCTACCTCGGTCCGATTGACGGCCATAATCTCACGGCGCTGATCGAGAACCTGAATTACTGCAAGCAGCAGAACACACCGGTGTTGCTGCACATTCTCACGAAGAAGGGCAAAGGCTACGAGATCGCGCAGGACGACCCGCAAACGTTTCACGGCTGCGGCCCGTTCGACATCGCGACCGGCAAGCCGCCGCCGAAAAAACCGGGCACGCCGCCGAATTATCAGGACGTCTTTGCCGAAGCGTTGACCCGGTTTGCCGGCAGCAACAGCAGGATTGTCGGCATCACCGCCGCCATGCCGAGCGGCACCAGTCTGATCAAGTTGCAGGAGAAATTGCCGCACCAATTCTTCGATGTCGGCATCGCCGAGGAACACGCCGTCACGTTCGCCGCCGGCCTGGCGACCATGGGCTTCAAGCCGGTCTGCGCGATCTACTCCACGTTCCTCCAACGCGCCTATGACTGCCTCATCCATGATGTCGCGTTGCAGGACCTCGACGTGGTGTTCGCGATGGACCGGGCCGGGCTGTCCGCCAACGACGGCCCGACCCACCACGGCTTGTTCGACATTGCCTACGGGCGCAGCGTTCCCGGCACGACGTTGATGGCGCCGAAGGACGAGGACGAACTCGTGGACATGCTCTGGACGGCGCTCAACCACCGCGGCCCGGTCATGATCCGCTACCCGCGCGGCGCCGGCGAGGGCGTGCCCATCAAGGACCGCCCGGCGTTGCTGCCGATCGGCAAAGCCGAAGTCCTCCAACACGGCACCGACGTCGCCGTCATCTTCTACGGGGCCACCGGCAAACTCGCCAGAGAAACCGTCGCCGCGCTGGAGGCGGACGGCCGGTCCGTTGCCCTGATCAACGCCCGGTTCGCCAAACCGCTCGACCACGAAATGTTGGAGAAATATGGCCGGATCTGCAAGGCGCTGTGCACGATCGAGGACCACGTGCTGATGGGCGGATTCGGCAGCGCGGTGCTCGAAGCGTTGGCGGACCTGCAGATTCACACGCCGGTCGCCCGCGTCGGCTGGCCGGACAAGTTTATCGAACACGCCTCCTCAAACAAGGACTTGCAGGACAAATACGGCCTGACCGCCGCGACGGCGGTGGCCAAAATCCGCGAGGTCCTGACCGCGGCGCGACAGCCGCAGCAATTCCGAGTCGTCGCGCATGCGTGTCCGGCTTGATACGTTGTTGGTCGCGCGCGGCCTGGCCGGCAGCCGCGAACAAGCCAAACGCCTCGTCCTCGCCGGCGCCGTCCGCGTGGCCGGTCAACTCGCCCGCAAACCCAGCGACCTCGTGGCCGCGGAGGCCGCCCTCACCGTCGCCGCCGGCGAAAAATTCGTCAGCCGGGGCGGCCACAAACTCGAAGCGGCGCTGACCTCCTTTCACCTGGATTGCCGGGACGCGGTCTGCGCGGACCTCGGCGCCTCGACCGGCGGGTTCACCGATTGCCTGCTCCAACACGGGGCGCGCCGGGTGCACGCCGTGGACGTCGGCAAAGGCCAGCTCGACTGGAAACTCCGGCAGGATCAGCGGGTGGTCGTGCATGAGGCCCTGAATGCCCGGTATCTCACCCCGGCCGACATCGGCGAGCCGGTGGACCTCGTGACCATTGACGTGTCGTTCATTTCGCTGGCGAAAGTATTGCCGGCGGCGGCGGCGCTGTTGCCGCCGGGCGGGCGGCTGGTGGCGTTGATCAAACCCCAGTTCGAGGCCGGAAAGAAGTTTGTCAACAAGGGCGGAGTTGTGCGAGACTCCGCCGTGCACGAGCGCGTGAAAACCGAAATCACAACGTTGGCCGTGACGACGCTGGGGCTGGAGTTGCTGGGCGTCATCGAATCGCCGTTGCTCGGTCCGGCCGGCAACAAGGAATTTCTCATCGGATTGCGCAAGCCATGAAAACAGTCGGCATCGCCGGCAACCCGAACAAGCCGGAAGCGCGGGAACGATTCCCGGAGTTGGCGCGGTTGCTGGCCGACCACAACGTCCGGGTGGTGGTCGAGCAGAGCGTGGCCGGCCTCGTGGGGCGCCGGGTCGCCGCCCTGCCGCTTCCGAAAATCGGCAAGGTGGCCGACATCGTCATTGTGCTCGGCGGCGACGGCACATTGCTGCACGTCGTCCGCGACCTCGGCAACACCCGGGCGCTCATCCTCGGCGTCAATCTCGGCGGCCTCGGTTTTCTCACCAGCGTCCGCAGCGACGGCATGGCGGCGTCGGTCCGCGAGATTCTGAAGGGCCAGTACACCGTCAGCGACCGGCAGACGTTGCAGGCGACATTGTGCCGGGCCGGACGCACGACGACGACGCACGTGGCGTTGAATGATTTCGTGATCGGACGCGGCGCGCTGTCGCGCGTGGTCCGGTTGCAATTGACGATTGATGGCGAAGCATTGACGGAGTACGTCTGTGACGGCATGATTGTCGCGACCCCGACCGGCTCGACGGCGTATTCGTTGAGCGCCGGCGGGCCGATTTTGATGCCGGCGACGCCGGCCATGATCGTCACGCCGATTTGTCCGCACGCCCTGAGCAACCGGTCAGTGATCGTGCCCGGCGACGCGATGGTGCAATGCCGGGTCACGCGGGGCGCGGGCGGTCTGGCGCTGACCGGCGACGGCCAGGTGCACACGCCGTTGCGGGTCGGCGACACGGTGGCCGTGCGCCGGGGCGACCGGGTGGTGCGACTGGTCATGCCCCGGGGGCAGTCGTATTTTGGAGTGTTGCGCGAGAAATTGAAATGGAGCGGTGCCAATGTCTAAACCGTCGTTGACAGGGAAAATTGCCGGGTTGTTGGATCCGGCGGCGATTCAGTTGAACTTGCAGGCCACCGACAAGGTCGGCGCGTTGCGCGAGGTGGCCGGCCTGCTCGCGCAGAAACACTGCATCGGCAAGTTTGACGTGTTCTTCCAGGAAATCCTCGAACGCGAACGCGTCAGCAACACCGCGCTCGGCCACGACATCGCCATCCCCCACGCCCGAACCGACCAGTGCAGTGAAATCGTCGTCGCGGTCGGCCGCAGCGCGCGCGGCATTCCCTTCGAGGCCAAAGACAGCCAACCGGTGCGGTTGATTTTCCTCATCGGCACCCCGAAGGCCATGGTGACCGAGTATCTGCGGGTCGTCGGCAACCTCGCCCGGCTCCTGCGCCAGGACCAACTCCGGCAAGCGTTGCTGGCGGCGCCCGACCCGGCCACGTTCATCCAACTCATTGCCCAGGCCGAATCCTGACCGGCATGTTGTTTGACTATCACATGCACACCCGGCTGACCGACGGTGTCGGCGAACCGGTCGAGTACGCCGCCGTCGCGCACGACCGCGGCCTCGCCGAAATCGGCATCAGCGACCACGCGCCCCTCGCCGACCGCGACACCGACTGGACGATGAAGGTCCGCGACCTGCCGGCCTACGTTGCAATGGTGCGCGAAGCCCAACGCCAGTTCCCGCAGTTGCCGGTGCGGCTGGGTTTGGAAGTGGACTTTGTGCCCGGCCACGAAGACTGGGTGCGCGACCTCGCCCGCCGGTATCCGTGGGATTACTTCCTCGGCAGTGTCCACTACATTGGCGACTGGCCGGTGGACCGGAGCGCGGCCGATTGGCAGAACGCGGACGTGACCGAACGCTGGCGGCAATACTTCGATCTCTGGACGCAAGCCGCCCGGTCGCGCCTCTTCGATTCCCTCGCCCACCCCGATCTGCCCAAAAAATTCGGCTTCCGTCCGACGATACCCTTCACGGAAAGCTATCAGGCGGCGCTCGCGGCGGTCCGGCAAGCCGGGTGTGCGATTGAGGTGAGCACGGCTGGGTTGCGCAAACCCTGCCGGGAGATTTATCCGGCGGCGGAATTCCTGAAACTCGCCCGGCAATTCGAGATCCCGGTCACGCTCGGCAGTGACGCGCATCTCCCGGCAGATGTGGGGGCGGATTTTCACCAGGCCGCCGCGTTCCTCCGCGAATGTGGGTACACCCGGATTTGCCGGTTTGTCAGTCGCCAGCGTCAATCAGTCCGCCTCTAACGCCGGACGGCGGGCGGGCGGCCCGGTGGTGCTCCTACAAGGAAAGCAAATACGCGACGAGGTCCGCGAGTTCCTCCGGCGACAAGCCGGAGGTGTTGCCGTGGCGGTCCTGCGGATTGAACGTTGTCAACACTTCCCGCAGCGTTGCGGCCCGACCATCGTGGAGATAGGGCGCGGTGCGCCAGCATTCGATCAGCGTCGGCGTGTCGAAGGGGCGCCCCTGATCGAGGCCGTCACCGGTGCCGACATCGTAGGAACGCAGATCGGTGTAGTAGGCGCCGCTGTGGCAACTGTGGCAGCGGGCTTTCACAAACAGGGCTTCACCGCGGCGGGCGGCGGGACTGAGCTTGCCGCCGACAAGATGCGGGCTGGGCACGGGCCTCAACGATTTCAGGTACGCGTCCACCGCTCGGCATTCCTCTTCCGTCGGCAGGGCAAACTGAATGAACTGGAAGCCGGCGCGAACGGCCGATTCAACGCGTTCACGCACGCCGAGGCTCATGGCGGGCGGCGTCCGGTGGGCAAAGAGCATACTCTTGACGTTCTTCGGATTGCCCAGGCCGTCATTGAGCAGGTCCCAGTTCAGCCCGTCCACGCGCGCGTCGGGGTGGCAGGAGGAACAGCTCTGCCATTTCTGGAAACAGCGCTCGGCATCATGGAAGATCAGCTCGCCGCGACGCACCGGCGTCAGCGCCGGTGGCCGGCTCAGCGAGAAGGCGCGTGGGCGCGCGTGGGCGGCCGGGGACAGGTCCACTTGGGCGAGCGTCCCGCTAAAATACTCGGCCGCATACGCCCTGCCGCCGGCAAGAGCCACTCCCCGGGGGCCGCGGCCGGGAAGCTGAACGCGCCGCCGGATGCCCACGAGAAATGTCAGGTCGCTCGACACGTCGTTGTCGTAGCCGGTGACCTCGGTGACGTTCACTCCCGTCGCGGCTTTGGCAAGCCGCTCGTGGAGCGCAGGCCGGTCAATGATGCTCAATTCGTGCGCCCCGGCGTGGGTGACGCCCAGGTACTGGCCATCGGCGCTGCACGCCACGCCCCACGGATTCGCGGCGCCCATCTCCGCTTCATCCAACAAAACGGTGTTCACGACCTTGCGCGCCGCAATGTCAATGATGGTCAGCCCCGCCGCGCACATCCAGCCGCGTTCCAGTTGCGTGGTCGGGAGTTGGTAGTGCGCCAGAATGTGCGTGACGTACGCCCACTTCCCGTCCGGTGACACAGCGATGCCGCGCAACGCGGTCGAGCCGTCCGGCAAGGCCAGGTGGGCGGCGACCTTGTTCGTGTCCGCGTCAATGACCGAAACCGCCGCCGCCACGTGGTTGCTGGTCGCGGCGCCGGTCGGCAAGAGGTTGGCCACAAGAACCGTTTTGCCGTCGGGCGTGATGACAAGCGCGACCGGCTCGCGCAACACGGGAATCCGTGCCAATTCCCTGCCCGTCGGCAACTCATGGACGCCGACGTCGTTATTGAAACGATTGCAAACATACAGCTTGGCGCCGTCCGGCGTCACAGCCAACGCGGTCGGCGTGTGCCCCACCGGGAAACTATTGATCCGCTTTCGCTGGGGCACATCCACGACGTGCACCCGTCCTTGCGGTTCGGCCCCGGCCACATAGAGTCGGTCGCCGTTCGGCGCCAACGCCACGCCCGCCGGCATCTGGGGCAATGCCACCGTGCCGGCCACTGTGCCGGTGGCGGTGTCAAAAATCACGACACGTTTGGCGGTGGCATCACTCACAAACAGCGTCTGTCCCTTGCCGTCAGCGACGACCGCCAAGGGCGAGGAGAAGACTTCCGCAACGACACGATCGGCGGCGAGCACCAGAACAGCGAGACAGAGTGAGACGGTGAATTTTCTCATCATTTCCCAGCGGAGAGGGTGCCGTCTTCCACCTCGCAGATCACGCGGAAACCGGTGTTATAGACCCGTTGCCACGGCGGGTAGCTGAGGCGATAAGCCGACTGCGCCCGGTGCGGACGGTCATAAAACGAACCGCCGCGAACCACGCGTTCACCGTCGCCGGTGAGATCATTGCGCCCGTCGTCGTCGCGGTACGGGTATGGCCGGAACAGCGACCGGGTCCACTCGGCGGCGTTGCCGTGCATGTCCGCAAGTCCCCAAGGATTCGGCTGTCCCTGCCCGACGTTCCGAGTCACGGCGGCCCCGTCGTTGACGCTCGGGATTCCGGGAATCCACGGCATCACCGTGCGCAGCCCGTGCATCAAGCTCCGATCAGCGAGGTTCGCAAACGGGCTGAAGTCAGTCGTCGGGTCGCCGAACCACAACGGCGCTGTCGTGCCGGCCCGGCAGGCGTATTCCCACTGGGCCTCGGTCGGCAAGGCGAATTTCCTCCCCGTTTGCCGGCTCAGCCAGTCGCAGAACGCCACCGCCTGCTGCCAGGACACGCGCACCACCGGCTGCTGCGCCCCATTGACCGACGGGCCGGGGCCGGTGTGGTCCTTGGTGTAATTGTCAATCACCCGGCTGTCATGTGTTGGGTCGAACTGCCGGAACTGCGCGTTGCTGATTTCGCACGTCGCCAGGTAAAACGGTTTCGCGATCCGCACGCGTGCCGGCGGTTGTTCGTCACGACTGCCGGTCGCGTCGCCCATCACGAACTCCCCGGCCGGGATCAACGCCAGCGTCAGCGGCAGGCCATTCACGTCCACCGTCAACTCCGCCGGCAATCCCGCGGTGTGCTGGCGGCGTTTCGCCTCGGCGGCATCGAACGGCCAGCCGGTGGCTGTCACGGCCGCGGTCGCGACGTGTGGGTCGGGCGTGGGTGGGACAAACGCCACCGGTTTCGGCGGCGGCAGGGCCGCCGGATAGGTTTCGGGATCCTCGGTGATCCCGGCATATCGTTGACGGTACTCGCACCTGAGCGCGTGCGGTTCGTGGATTGTCTCGCCGCGATGTTCGCCCCAGGTGCCGTGGCAGGGCACGTTGAGGTCCACCCACGTGGTCAGGCGATCCCACGCTTCGCTGTCGAGCTTCACGCCGTGGTGGCCCTTGCGGAGCATCTGAAACAACTCGCTCGTGCTGACGTGATACTCCAGCGGCGTCAACACATGGAAGTCGCTCTCCGGCCCCGGCCGCCGCACATACCGGATCAATTCGAGATACGAGGCATCGAACCGCCGCGCGCCGTCACGGCCCGGCGTGAAGTTCGGCCGCCCGGCTTCCGTGCCGTCGTGGCAACCGACGCAGAACTTATCGAGCACCGGCTGCACTTCGCGGCGGAAACTGAACCCGCGCGCGGCCCCGTGCCACGGCGTGATCACCGAGGACGCGCGCCGCATCGCGAGGCTCGGTTTGGCCGGCGGGCCGGAGTTGACGGACTCGTGGCAGCCGACGCAGGAAGCGTTCTCGCCCGGCATTGTGACAAACCAACTGCGCATCAGCGCGAGGGCTTCGCCGCGCTCGTTGAGCGGCTGGATGGCAATCGGCGTGTTGGCCGGCACCTTGAAGTTGGCCGAGCCGTCGGCCTCCACCGGCACGGTGCCGAGGATGCGATGCACGTCCCACGGGCCATCCACGCCGATGTTGACGTGCCCGCCCATCCCCCGGTAACCGTAGTGGAAACTGAACAGGCGCAGCGCCTTGACCGTGCCCCGCGGCACCCCCTGCAATCCCGGACCGGTGTACACATCGCTCAAAATGACGGTGCCTTCTTTCAGTTCCGGGCGGACACGGTCGGGCAGAACCGGCGGTTTCGCGCGCGCGCGAAACGGAATCGGCTCGAACAGGGCGTAGCCGTCCTGTTCGAGCAGGCAAACCATGTTGTCAAAGATGTCCACCAGATAAATCCCCCAAGGGGATTGCGCCGTCGGCTTGGCCGCGACAAGGAAGTATTTCTCGCTGAGCGGATACGGGTGGAGGAACTTCGGCCAGGAACCGTCCACCAACCGGTCGGCAATGATTGGCGTGACCGGCTTGCCGTAGCCGGGAATGCGCTGGATCGCGCCAGTCGCCTCGAACCGTCCCTTTGCGAGATCGAACAACACCAGCTCGCCCATCCGCGCCACGCCATGGTGACCGGAAATGACGGCGACGACTTTCGTGGATGACCCCGGCACCGGTCGCGCGTAGAAGATCGAGTTCGGCCAGTACGAGTTGCTCCCGTACATCGCGAGCTGGCCCGTGCCGTCCGGGTTCATGCTCATCAACAACCGGGTGTGATAGTGCGGCGTGTCGGAGTATTCCCAGCGCGTGTAGATCACGCGCCCGTCATTCAGGACGCGCGGATACCAGTTCTGGTCCTGATCGAAGGTCAGCATCCGCACGTTCTTGCCGTCGGCATCCATCCGGCAGAGATTGGCCACATGATCCCTGCCGCCGACGCACGGCACCCCGTGAAAGTTCATCGTCGAGTTGAACAGAATCTTCCCATCCGGCAGGTAGCAGCCGTCGAAGTTGTCCACCTGCGGCAGGTCCGGCGTCAACTGGCGCAACCCGGAGCCGTCGGCCTTGATTTCCCAAAGTCGCCAGACGTTGCCCGCCGACATTGAGAACATCATCCGGCTCGCATCAAAATCCAAATCCACATCTCCCACAAACACCGGCTCCCGCGGCTTGAACAACGTCGTGACCGTCCCGCCGGGCCGCACCGGCGACAACACCGCGATCTCGTTCTCGTAGCCGGTCTTCGGCAGCGACGTGTTGCACTGCCAGTTCTGCGGCAGCCCGAGCAACCGGCCCGGCCGTTTCTTTCCTGGAGCGACCGGAGCGTTGGCGCGCCTGACAAAGAGCAAACGATCAAAGTCCAGCAACGGATTCGCCAGCAACGCCTCGCGCTGCAGCGCGGCAAACGCCGCGTCGTCCTTCACTTCGTCCAGCCGCCGCAAAAACTCCGGACCTTTCGTGTACTGCGCGGGGTAGGTCTGGGAGAGGTCTGCGATGGCCATTCGCAAGGCCGCCACCTGATTCGAAGTCGGGGCCGCCGCCCCGTTCTCCGCCAGCAGCACGGCGAACCACACCAAGCTGTGCAGCAACCTTGCAACAAAGGTTATCGAGTCCGCCGCTCGCTGTTGCGGTTCAGGTCTCGGTGTTCTGACAGTCATGGTCCCGGTGGTTGATTCTCTTTCGCTGATGGCCTGGTTTGCTCATCCAAACCGGGCCGTTGAACAGGTCAAACACCGGAATCGCCGCAAAGTTGTGCACCCACCGCAGAAACCTGCGGTAAAAGCCTCGATCAAAACCTGCACGGAGGGTGGCGCTTCTGCGCGACCGTGGGGTTGCTTGGGCCCAAACAGCGGCCACGCAGAACCGTGGCCCTCCGGAGTCCCGGAGGTCGAGGCGCTGCCGGCGGCAGGCAACCGTGACCCTCCGACAGCACAGGTTTTGTGAGGCACCCTAAAGCACCGAAGCGAAACGACCTGCGGTTCTGCCGCGACCTCGTCAGCTCTTGACCGCCGCGAGCACGGCGGCAAACGCTTTGGGATCGTTCACGGCGAGGTCCGCCAGAATCTTCCGGTCGAGGCCGATGTTGGCCTTCTTCAGCGCTTCGATGAACCGGCTGTAGGTTGTGCCTTGCGCCCGGCAGGCCGCGTTGATGCGCTGCGTCCAGAGTGCCCGGTAGTCCGCTTTCTTGTCTTTGCGGTGGGCGAAACTGTAGGTCAGGCCGTGCCAGACGGCGTTCTTGGCGTACCGGAATTTCTTGCTGCGCCAGCCGCGGTAGCCTTTGGCGGCATACAACATTCGTTTGCGTCGGGCGCGACTTGCGGGGGCATTGGTGGCTCGAGCCATGGTGGTTCTCCTGAAAGTGGGTTAGCCGCGGTGACTGAACGGCAGGACGTCTTTGATATGGTGTTCGTGGGTCGGGCTGAGAGCCTGCTTCCGCGACAGCCGGCGTTTGTGCTTGGCCGATTTGTGGCCGAGCAGGTGCCGTTTGCCGGCCCGGTAGCCCATCACTTTGCCGGTCGCGCTGATCTTGAACCGTTTCGCGGCCGCCTTTTTCGTCTTCATTGGTTTAAACCGTGGCATTCTTGTTTCCTTCCTTCCAAATTATTCTTCGTCCGCGCCGTCGTTCTCCGGCGGGGGCGACGGCTTGCGTCCCCCGCCCTTCGTCGGCGACAGCAACATATGCAACGCCCGCCCCATCAACCGCGGCGGCACCTCCGCCTTGCCGTGGCCGACCACATCGGTGATGACGCGTTGCATCAACTGCTGCCCCAATTCCGGCCGCGCGTTTTCCCGGCCCCGGAAGAACAGCGACACTTTCACCTTCATCCCGTCGGCGAGGAACTCGCGCATGTGATTGAGCTTCGTCGCGTAATCGTGCTCATCAATGTTCAGCCGCAACTTGATTTCCTTCATCTTCGTCGCGTGCTGATGCTTGCGCGCTTCGCGTTCCCGTTTTTCCTGCTCGTACTTGAACTTCCCGAAATCCACGATCTTGCAGACCGGCGGCGTCGCGTTCGGGGCCACTTCCACCAAGTCCATCCCGGCCTGCTGCGCCAGCGCCAACGCCTGACTGATCGGCAAAATGCCAAGCTGCTTGCCCTCACTGTCAATCGTGCGCACTTCCCGCGCACGAATCCGTTGATTGATGCGTACGAACTGTTGGATAGGCAAGACCTCCGGTTACGCCGCGAGCAACATCAGATCATCCGCCGCCCGGCGCTCACTGCTGCTTGGTTGGTTTCGGTGTCCCACATCGAGCGTGTGCTCTGTATGCTTTCCGATACGCTTTTGCAACACTTTTTTTAACCCCGCCGCTCCCGGATGTCGTCAAGGATACCGGCGATGACTTCCGCCCGCGGTCTAGTCCCCACGTTGCCCTTCCCGTGCAACCGGACCGAAACATGGCCGGCCTGCACGTCGCGCGGGCCAATGACGAGCATGGTGTGGACTTTCGCGGTCTCGGCGGCCTGAATCTTCCCTTTGATGTTGTCCGCGCTGAAATCGCCGGTGGCCCGCACCATCCGCGCGCGCAACTCGGCCACGAGCGCCCGGGCGAAATCCACCACCACCGGTTCGTCGCTGATCGTCAACACCCGGACCTGCTCCGGCGCGAGCCAGAGCGGGAAGTTGCCGGCATAATGCTCGATGAGAAACCCGATGAACCGTTCATGGGTACCGAGCGGCGCGCGGTGAATGCAGAGCGGCGTCTTGTCAGTATTGTCCTTGTCCCGGTAGGTCAACCCGAACCGCTTGGGCACCGCGAAATCCACCTGGTTCGTCGCGAGCGTAAATTCGCGGCCGATGGCGCTCCAGACCTGCACATCAATCTTCGGCCCGTAGAACGCTGCTTCGTTCGGCACCTCCACGTAGTTGATGCCGGAATCCTTTAACACCTGCCGGACCATGTCCTCCGTCTGCTTCCACAACTCCGGCTCGTCCACGTATTTCTTCCCCATCCCCTCCGGCGCGCTGGTGCTGAACCGCATCTGATACTTCTCGATGCCAAAAATCTTGAAATACTTCAGGTACATCTCGTTGACCGCATTGAACTCGGCGGCAAACTGTTCCGGCGTGCAATAGATGTGCGCGTCGTTCATGTTCAGCGAACGCACCCGCATCAACCCGAACAGCTCGCCCGACTGCTCATACCGGTAACAGCACCCATACTCCGCCAGCCGCAACGGCAAATCCCGGTACGACCGCGGCTCCGCCGCAAAAATCCGGTGATGATGCGGACAGTTCATCGCCTTGAGGTAGTAGCGTTCCGGTTCCGAAGATCCGGGGAGCGCACGCGCCGCGCGTGCCGCGACGGACGCCTCGTCCGTCGCAATCACACCGGAGGATGTTTCCGACGAGGCGTCGGAAACGGCACGCGCGGGCGCGGGCGCTCCCCGGAATTCGCCAGTCCACAACCACCGGTAGGGTTCATCACTGACAGCGACTTTGGCCTCCCACGGATTCCGGCAGATGTACTCGTACTTCTCTTGGAGATCAGCCTCGGAACGAATCATCCGGTCGAACGATTCTTTGTCCCAAACCGGCCCCGCGGCGTGCCGGAGCTTATTGATGCGATGCGCCGTGGCGGACTTGATGCCCTGCAGGATCTCGCTCAACGACCAGAATACCGGTTGCCCCGCCGGGTCGGTTTCCTTGATTTGCGGTTCAAAGAGCAAATGCACGTGATCCGGCATGACACAGGCCGCATACAAGAAAAACTGTCCATGGTCGTGAGCGTATTGGATGCTCGCCAAGACGAGGTCCCGCTCTTCTGGCGAGAGCGCGCGCCGCTCGTGGGTGGAAAAGGTGACGGCGTACTTCGCCCACGGACGTTCAAAGTGCGGCAGATTGCGGCGGGAGTAGGTCGCGCCGGTTCCGGGGAGCACACGCGCCTCGCGTGTGGCAGCCGACGCCTCGGCGGCTGTTTCGGCCGGCGGTGTTTCCCGCGGGGCGCGGGAAACGGCACGCGCAGGCGCGTGCGCTCCCCGATCTTCCTCGCGCAACTCCATCGGCGGGAACATGCTCTCGGCGTAGTACGGCAGGTGGCCGGAGGTCTTGTACATCTTCTCCTTCGCCAAGTGCGGCGTTTTCACACGGACGTAGCCGGCAGCGAATTCCGTCTCTTTCGCAAGCTTTTCCAGTTCCTCGACGATCACGGTGCCTTTGGGCAGCCACAACGGCAGGCCGGGGCCGACGTACTCGGTGTCCATCACGTACAAGCCCATCTCCTGCCCGATCTTCCGGTGGTCGCGTTTCTTGGCTTCCTCCTGCATCTTTTCCCACTCGGCCAGTTGGGTCTTGTTTTTGAACGCCACGCCGTAAATGCGCTGGAGTTGCGGGTTGTTCTCGTCGCCTTTGTAGTACGCGCTGGCGACGCCGGTGAGCTTGAACGCGCCGATGTTGCCGGTCCGCATCACGTGCGGCCCGGCGCACAAATCAATGAAATCGCCGCTCTTGTAGTAGGTGATCTCCTCGCCTGCCGGAATCTCCGCGAGGTTGCCGAGCTTGAATTTGCTCGGCTGCCCCGGCCGATCGGCCAACGCCCCCAGCCGGCCCCGCTCCGCATCCGCCACCGCCTGTTCGCGGCTGACCACGATCCGCTCGAACACGTGGTTGGCTTTGATGATCGCCTTCATTTCCGCCTCGATCTTCGGGAAATCTTCGGGCGTAATCCGGTGGGCCATTTCCAGATCGTAGTAAAAACCATCGTCCACCGCCGGCCCCGACGCGAACTGCGCGTCCGGCCAGAGTTTGGCGATGGCGGCGGCCATCACGTGGGCGCACGAATGGCGCAACCGTTCTAAATCGCGTTCCGGTTCCATAGAGTGTGTCAGTAAATACGGCGCGTTCCCCGGCAAGTCAACCGCGAACACGGGGATTGTCGAACTCGGAAAACACGCCGATGTCCTCCACTTCGGCCAGCGATTGAAATGTGACCTGAATCCCGGCCTCGCACAACGCCGCAATCGGATTCAGCCCGCCGGCAACAATCATTCCCGCCCGGCCCTCGCCGACCGGGATTTCAAACAACGGTTGGTTGGCGGTGCCGATGGCCAAAATCCCGCCCAGCCCGTGCTTTTCCATTTGCGCCTGAATCCGCCGGGCCGCCGGAATGGCCGGCGCGGGGATTTCCCGAAAACTCACGCCGACCATGCCGTTCCCCGTCCGCACCACTTCGCGCACCTGCGTCATCCCCGCCCGGATGAACGCCTCCAGCGGGTCCAACGTCGTGCCGCTGTATTCAATCAACTCCACAAACCGCACCGGCTGGCCGTCGGCAAACTCCATCAACCCGCCAAACCGCGACACAACCGGGATGCCGTGTTTGAGGAACAACCCGTTGACGGTCACGCTGCACACGGTGCTCAGCGCCATCTGCCCGGTCGGGATGGGGCTGCCGGCAAAGGTGCCGCCCGCCGGCACAATCGCCAGCTTCGTGCCCATCCCCAACCGGCGCGTGAACACCGGTCGCATGACTTCGAGCGCCCGCACCAGTTGGTCGCTGGCGATCAACGCGCGGTTGCTCACAATCGTCCCCTGCCCGGCTTCGAGGTCGTAAGTCATCCGGTACACCAGCGCGTCAATCCGCGCACCGATGAATCCCACCTTGCGCATCACGTGCGCGCACGCGAGTTCGCGGTGCCCGGCCGCCGTCAATTCCCGGCCGGCGCGCCGGCTGACGGGGCGGGTCAACCCTTCCCGGTCGAGTTGAAGGAGATAGAACCGGACGGTGCGCGGCTGGAGGTTCGCGCCCATCGCCTGGAGTTGTTCCTGGATTTTAGCCGCCCCGGCCGGCTGACCAAGATCACACAGAGCACGGAGAATCGCGGTCTTGGCCAGCAAGTTTGGTCGGTTCATAATACGGCAATATTGCCGTTAGAAATCTTCGCCGGCAAGCATGTTTCACTTTGACAACGACGCAACCTCGCTCTACAAACGGCCTCGCATTACCGTCAGAGGATGAACAGCAAGACAACAATCTCACCCCAACCCGAAAGGAGCTACAATCCATGATTGAATGGCCTCGAACAAATGACGTGCTCGGCACCGCGAACCGCGGTCAAGCCGCCGAATCCGGCCTCTGCACCCTGTGCCGGGCCGATTGCAAGGGCAAGTGCGAAACCTGGCTCGGCAGCATGATGGGCCGCAAACTGCTTTACCCCCGGGATTTTGGCGTCGTCACCGCCGGCAGCAGCAACACTACGCATGTCGGCGTCAACTACAACGCCCTGCGCATCGAAGGGTACCTCTACGGCGCCCACGGCGTCCCGAAAGGCCTCACAACCAATCCCGACGACTGCATCTTTCCCAACGTCAATCTCACGACCGAGTTCGGCGCGAAAGTGAAAACGAAATGCCGGGTGCCGTTCATGACCGGCGCGCTCGGCTCGACGTTCATCGCGGCGAAGTACTGGAGTTCGTTCGCGGTGGGCGCGGCGCTGGTTGGTTTCCCGATCGTCATCGGCGAAAACGTCGTCGGCGTTGACCGGCAGGCGGACATCGGCAAGAAAGGAATCAAGTCCTCCCCCGAACTCGACCGGCGCATTGACACGTTCCTCCGCTACAGCGACGGCTACGGCGCGATCATCGTCCAGATGAACGTCGAAGACACCCGCAACGGCGTGGCGGAGTACGTCATCAACAAGTATGGCGACAAAGTCATCATCGAATTGAAGTGGGGACAGGGCGCCAAGGACATCGGCGGCGAAATCCAGGTCACGACGTATGACTACGCGATGTTCTTGAAGAACCGCGGTTACGTGGTGGACCCCGATCCGACGCGCCCGGAGGTCAAGGAAGCGTTTGAACGCAACGCCATTCGCGCGTTTGCCCGGCACAGCCGGCTGGGGTACACGGACATCAGCACGGCCGAGGGCGTCCGCGAGGCGTTCCTGAAGGAAGTCGCGCGGCTGCGCAAACTCGGTTACAAACGGATCACGCTCAAGACCGGCAGCTACGGCATGGAAGCGTTGGCGATGAGCATCAAGTTCGCCACCGAGGCGGGATTGGACCTGCTGACGATTGACGGTTCGGGCGGGGGCACCGGCATGAGTCCGTGGAACATGATGGAAACGTGGGGCGTGCCCTCGATTCTGCTCCACGCCAAAGCCTACGAGTACGCCAACCTGCTGGCCCAGAAAGGCAAGCGAGTGGTGGACCTGGCGTTTGCCGGCGGGTTCGCGCGCGAAGACCACATCTTCAAGGCGCTCGCGCTCGGCGCGCCGTACACGAAGCTGGTCTGCATGGGCCGGGCGCTGATGATCCCCGGTTTCGTCGGCTCGAACATCGAAGGCGTCCTGCGCGGTCAGGAACGCGAGATCGTCGAGGAAGGCCGCATCGTCCGCAAAGACATGACCCACGGCAACTGGGACAAACTCCCGGCCACCGTGCTGGAAATCGGCGACGCACCCGAGGAAATCTTTGCCGGTTACTACGACGTGCAGAAGAAGGTCGGCAAAGATGAGATGAAGAACATTCCGTTCGGCGCGATTGCGATCTGGACGTTGGCCGACAAACTCGCGGCGGGCCTCCAGCAATTGCTGGCCGGTTGCCGCAAGTTCGACGTCAACGAGATCCGCCGCACCGACATCTTCGCGGCCAACCGCGAGACGGAGAAGGAGACCGGCATCCCGTTCATCACGGACGTCGAAGACGACAAGGCCAAGAAGATTCTGTCGGCGAAGTAATCCCGCCGGTCAGATCTGTGGCAGGGGCGCACGCCGTGCGCCCCTGCTTTTTTCAGCGTTTGGCGAGTGTGGCCTCGATGTCGCGCATGACCTTCTGCGGGCCAACGTAGGTCTCGCCCTCGTAACTGTGGGAAAGCACGGTGCCGTCCTGATCCACCAGCACCAGACAGGGAATCCCTCGACCCGCCAGTCCGTTCAACTTTGCCTTGTTGCGCAGCGCGCTGAATCGGACCGCTGGCCAGGGCATCGCATCATTTTCCATGTACTTCTCGGCATCGCGCTCCGACCGGTCCCGCGACACGAACACCACCTCGAACTCCGGGTGCTGCGGTTTGATCTTGTTGTAGAAACTGACCAGCTTCGGCGTAAACGCCCGGCACGGCCCGCACCAACTGGCCGAAAAATAGATCCCAAAATACTTGACCTTGGCTAACTCGGCATCGCTGAACCTTGTGACAGATTTCCCATCAAACCGCACCAGATCACCAGCCAGCTCCGTCGCAATCACTCCCCTCGGCGCGGCCGGCGCCGCCTTCACCACCGGGGCGACCGGGCTGGCCATTGCCGGTGTTGCCGCGTAAGCGCGCTCCAAGGCTGCTTGAGATTGCCGAACCCGTGCCAGCAGATCAGTGTTTTCGTGGGCCACCACAATTGTCGAGTCGCCAAACTTCAACACGACGCGCTCGCGTTCCACCTTGATCACCGGCAACTTTGTCCCCGCCGGCAACTCAGCGGTACCGACCGTCTTCCCGTTGATCACCAACGGCGTGGGCACCGCAGTCGTCAACGTCACTTCTTGGGGCCACAGGCTGGGCTGGTGGGCAATCAGCTCCGGGGTCAGGCCTTGGGCATGGACCACCGCCGGCAGGAACAGCAACAAAACGGCCGCAACGCGTTTCTTCATGACCGCTTCCTTTCGTCGCCATCAACCCTACCCGGAACCGCGCCCCGAATCAAGCTGCCGGCACCGGCCACAAGAACTTGCCGGTCTTCAGAAATTCGACCACCGACTGCGCCGACTGTTGCGCTTTGCGGGCCACCGCCTCCCGCGTGTTGAACGCGTTGTGCGGCGTGCAAATCACGTTCGCCCGACCGGCCAACGGGAATGTCCCCTGCCCCGCCCGCAACGCCACGGCCAATTCCTTCTCGTTCTCGTACACATCCAAGCCCACGCCGCCGAGATGGCCCTCGTCGAGCAACCGCGCCAGATCCGCTGTGGGCGACATTTCGCCGCGGGCGATGTTGATGAACAGCGCGCCGCGCTTCGCCTGCTTGAGCCGGTCGTAGTTGAAGTAGCCGCGATTCTGGGGCGTGAGGTTCATCGCGCAGACAATGATGTCCGCCCACGGCAATCCTTCCCCGATGGATACATCGGATACCGAGGTATCCAGGTCCACCCGGCGGACGTTCAGGCCGAGGCCGCGGCCGATCTTGACCACTTCGCTGCCGACGTGCCCCACCCCGACCACGAGCAGGTTCTTGCCGGCACACTCGACGCCGGTCAGACCGTCGCGGTTGAACGTGGCGAAGTGCGCGATCTGTTGCGGCAGTTTCCGCAACAGCGCCATCCACAACAACATCGCCTGCTCCGCCACCGCCCGGTTGCAGTAGAGCGGCAAGTAACCGCACGGCACCGCCAAGCCGGTCACCGTGTCGTAGCCGGTCGTCCGCGAGAGAATGCCGTCCAGCTTCCAGTCGCGCGGAATGACCGACTGGGTGCGGATGCTGATCAACCGCGCCGGGGGCTGCGCGTGCCCCGACTCCTGGATCGTCTGCCACGTGTACCCGGCCGCAATGGTCGCCGGCAGACACCGTTTCAGTTCGGCGACTTCCTCCGCGAAGGCTTCGTAGAAATAGACGTCCATGGGCGACACGATACCGGGTGTGGTTTTCAGAATCGAGTGTTATCCGGGTATGGTCGGAAGTCATGGCCGGCCGGCCGTAGTCGGCCGACACTGCGTGTCGGCGCGTCCCCGAACGCCGATTCGCAGAATCGGCCTACATCATTTGCCGAACCACCCGTGGTATCATGGGGGCATGGACGCGATTCTTCTGGTTGGCCCGACCGGGTCGGGCAAGACGCCGCTCGGCGATTGGCTGCAAACGCACGGGCTGGGCGGGCGCGCCTGCCGGCATTTTGACTTCGGGGCGCACTTGCGTGCGGGCACCGGGCTGACAGCGGCCGAGCAAGAGTTCGTCCGGCGCGTGTTGGCTACCGGCGCGTTGCTGGAGAACGAGACGTTCTACATCGCCGAAAAAATCTTGCGCGCCTTCATGGCCGGGCACGAGGGCGAATGGCTGGTGTTGAACGGCCTGCCCCGCCACGTCGGCCAGGCCATTGCGCTGGAGCGGCTGGTGAACATCGTGGCGGTGGTCCAATTGCAGGCGGACGCCGCGACGATCCGGGAACGACTGCGCCGCAACAGCGGCGGCGACCGGGCGGGACGGGTGGACGACGACCTCGCCCTCGTCGAGCGCAAGCTGGCGACGTTCGCGAGGCGGACGCTTCCGTTGGTCGAGCATTACCGGAGACGCGGCGTGCCGGTATTGCCGGTGACCGTGGGCGTGGCAACATCGCCAAAAGAAATGGTGGACGATACAGGACTTGAACCTGTGGCCTCTTCCATGTCAAGGAAGCGCTCTAGCCAACTGAGCTAATCGTCCACGCAAGACGCCGCATACTACAAGCCGCCGGCGGCACTGTCAAACTTGCATTCCCGCCCACCTGTGTCATCTTCCCGCAAACCAAGAGGAGACATCACGATGACACTGAAAGTGGGCGACAAGGCACCGGACTTCGCGCTGTCCAGCAAACAAGCGGACGGCCTCAAGAAAATCAAACTCAGCGACAACATCGGCAAGAAGAACACGCTGTTGCTCTTCGTCCCGATGGCGTTCACCGGCGTCTGCACGAAAGAGTTCTGCGAGATCAGCGCCGGGTTGAGCCAATACACCAGCCTCAACGCCGATGTCTGGGGCATCAGCGGCGATAATCCATTCGCGCAGGAAGCGTGGGCGCGGCAAGAGAAAATCACCCTGCCGTTGCTTTCCGACTACGACCACAAGGTCGCCGCCGCATACGGCTGCGCCTACGACTCGTTCCTGCCGGCCAAGAACCTCGGCATGGCCGGCGTCCCGAAACGCAGCGCGTTCGTCGTGGACAAACAAGGCATCATCCGCTATGCCGAAATCAACGACGACCCCGGCAAGCTGCCGAACTTTGACGCCATCAAGGCGTGTCTGGCGCAGTTGAAGTAGGGCGCAAAAGTGTAACCAGAGACAACAGACCGCGAAAATCAGAAACACCCCGGTAACCCACGGTTGCCGGGGCGGTTTGTTTGGTGCTGATTCTGACGGCGGTGCGGTTGACCGCGGAGACGCGGAATACGCGGAGGTGGAACCACGAAAGACACAGTGCAGCAGAGCCGCAACCAAAGTCCCCTTCATCCTGACCTTCACCCCCAAAAACCGGGAAGAATGGATCCCCTCTCCCTTCCCGAAGGGAGAGGGTCAGGGTGAGGGTTGGGAATCTTGCCGGAAAATCAAGAAGTTGCAGAATAGTAGTACGAAATAGAGACGGTACGGGCCAATCTCTGTCATTGCCGTTCCCCGTCCAATTCGCTACACTGTCACCCGTTGTCGGCCACAGATACACACCGATCAACACAAAGGAAAACTGACAACGAAGAACTGAAAACCTAACAACTGATTTCGCGTAGCTTCGGCTGCTGTCCAACTCGAAACTGGCACTTTCACTCCAAGGACGGCGCTCGAAGGCACGCCCCGCAAGGGCGTGTCTGAAAGCGTTCCTTGGAGGGCATGCCAGTGCCTGAGTTGGGGCGCGAGTAGGTCACGCCCCTTCTTTTGGGCACGACACCCCTCAAGGAAAGCCATCCGCAGACAGGGCTGAGCACGCACACAGCTTATGTCTGCAAGTCTTTATCAGCGACTCGCCGAGCGCGTGGGAACATGGCGTGATGATCGTTATCGCGTCGAAAGATATCCGACCATCGGTGAGATTCTCGACTGGGCGAAAGCACCCGAAGGAAGCGGTTTTCGCCTGCGTCCACCGCAAATTCGCGCGCTCGAAACCTACTGGTATCTACGGCTCGTAGAAGGTACGCCGCACATATTTGAGTTGTATCGGCGGCTATTCCCAAAAACCGCCGACCTGCTTTCTGCATCGGGCGTGTCAAAAGACGCTTTCGAGAAAAGGGACTTCGATCTCGATGCCCTCTGGGAGGCCATCACCAACGACGACGACTTTGCGCACGAATACCGGCTCGAATCACTCCGCGAGACTCTGACGCTGGATTACGCAAGTTACATCCTTGCGCTGGCGATGGGCGCTGGCAAGACCGCACTCATCGGCGCGATTATCGCGACTGAGTTCGCGATGGCGTTGGAATATCCCGATGGTCCGTTCGTGCAGAACGCTCTGGTCTTCGCACCCGGCACGACCATCATCGAATCACTGCGCGAACTGGCTCAGATTCCTTACGACCGCATTTTGCCACCGCGCCTCTACAAGCCGTTCGCCGCGTCAGTAAAGATCACCTTCACCCGCGAAGGCGAGAAGGACATTCCGGTCATCCGCGGCAGTGTCTTCAACGTCGTCGTTACCAACACCGAGAAGATTCGCATCCAAAAAGAAACCATCCGCAAGTCGGACATCGGCAGCCTGTTCGCACCGAAGCAACAAGACGACGCCCGAGCTGAAATTGCCAACCTGCGCCTTCAAGCCATCGCCAGCCTGCCGCATCTGGCCGTTTTTTCCGACGAAGCGCACCACACCTATGGCCAAGCACTTGACACAGAGTTGAAAAAGGTGCGCAAGACGGTGGACTACCTCTACCAGAACAGCCCGAACCTCATCTGCGTCGTCAACACCACCGGCACGCCTTACTTTCAGCGTCAGCCGTTGCGCGATGTGGTGGTCTGGTATGGCCTCTCGCAAGGTATCCGAGACAACATCCTCAAAGAAGTCGTCAACAACATTCAGGCGTTCACGTTCGACGACGCCAACACCGACCAGTTCATCCGTCACGTCATCGCCGATTTCTTCAAAGACTACGGCAACGTGACGCTGCCCAACGGCGCGCCGGCCAAACTCGCCATTTACTTTCCCCAAAACGACGATCTCACCGAACTGCGCCCTGCCGTTGAAACCGCGCTTGCCCAACTGGGTCTCTCCCCCGCGCTCTGTTTGCGCAACACCTCGGAATCCACGCAAGCGGAAATTGACGGTTTCAACCGCCTCAACGATCCGTCCGCGCCGCATCGGGTGATTCTGCTGGTCAACAAAGGCACGGAAGGCTGGAATTGTCCGAGCCTGTTCGCCTGTGCGCTGGCGCGCCGGCTCCGCACCAGCAACAACTTCGTCCTGCAAGCCGCTTCACGCTGCCTGCGACAGGTGCCCGGCAACAACCGTCCTGCCCGCATCTATCTTTCTGCCGACAACCGCTCCATTCTCGACCGCCAGTTGCAGGAAACCTACGGCGAAACCATTGCCGACCTCGACCGCGCCAAAACCAACACCCGCAACGCCATTATCCGGCTCCGCAAAGTCAGGTTGCCGCCGCTCGTTGTCCGTCAACTCGTGCGCACCGTTGTCCGCAAAGATGTCGTCGCCGAACCGCTCAGGTTGACCGTTGTGTACCCGACTGCCGAATCCGGTCTGAAAAAAGAAACGCTGACCGTGGCCAAACAGCAATCCACGAAGCAGGTCCTCCGTCCGGTCGGCGATGCCGAGATCATTCAGGAAACTGTCGAGACGGTTGACCTCTACACGGCGGCGGTGGAACTGGCCGCAACCTACCGGCTGGACTTGTGGCCGCTCTACGAGGAACTCCGCCGCATTTACCCCGGCCAAGCGGAGATACCCGACAGCGTGCTGCCGGCGCTGAAGAAACAAATCGAGGATCAAACCCGCCATTACGAAGTCCGCGAGGAAACCGTTGAACGGGCGCTGGCGCTGGTGAAACCCGACGGCTTCCAGAGACACGTTGCTGATGACGGCACGGAGTTTTATACTGCCGAAATTTCCTATCCGATTGGGCGGGAACACCTACTGGCCTCGTGGAAAGACTGGCAGGCCAAAGCCGATGGCCTCGGTTTCCACTACGACCCCTACAACTTCGACTCCAATCCCGAACAAAACTTCTTTGAGCAACTGCTCGCGCACCTCAAACAACGTCCCGCCGATGTGGAGGACATCTACTTCACCGGCGCCATCACCGACCCGAACAAAACCGATTTTTACGTGGAATACAAAGGCGAAGACGACCAATGGCATCGCTACACACCCGACTTCATCATCCGCCGCAAGGATGGCAAATGCCTGATCGTCGAAATCAAGAGCGAGCGCGAACGCGCCCACCCGATTGACGGCGAGAACGGACGCAAAGCGATAGCCACCCGCAAACTCGTCGGCCTCAACCCCGACCGGCTCAAATACGAGATCATCTTTGCCCGTGCCGATGTCATCGGCCACGAACAACTTCAGCCTGTCCGCCAATTCGTCGAGAAATAACCATGCCGGCAAAAACCAAACCAGCGTCATCCAAAGCCAAACCAGTCGAGAAAACAGCCGTCCCAATTGCGGCGGCAAAAGGTCGCCCGATGCTTACTTGGGTCGGCAAGCGTCCGCTCCGACAGGTCACCGCCTTTCCCGCCCAGCACATCGAAACGTTCAACCCCACCGGCGAACCCGCCGACAAAGCCGGGCTGCTTTTCCACGGCGATAACAAAGAAGTCCTCGCCTGGCTGCTCGCCAACGGCTACCGGGGCAAGGTCAACCTCATCTACATTGACCCGCCGTTCGACAGCGGCGCGGATTACGTGCGGAAGGTTGAACTGCGCGGCGTCAAAGGCACCGGCAAACTCGAAGGCGAAGGCTACACCCTCGGCGAGCAAATCCAATACACCGACATCTGGGCAAACGACAACTACCTGCAGTTCATGTACGAGCGGCTTCTGTTACTCAAGGAGTTACTGGCGGACGACGGGAGTTTCTGGATACACACCGACTGGCACAAGAACCACCATCTCAAGTTCCTCTGCGATGAGGTATTCGGACCAGACAACTTCGTGGACGAGGTCATCTGGTGCTATGGCTCACCGTCCGGCGGACGCGCAGGCGGCACGAAGTTCGTGAAGAACCACGACACGATCCTTCACTACGCCAAGGACTACGATGCACGTGTCGAGCACCGGATATACCTTCCCTACTCGGACCAGTACATTTCCGACTGGTTCAAGTACACGGACGAGGACGGCAGGCGATACCAGCGACGTATGAGAGGTCGCGACGAAGAGGGCAATGTGATCTGGGAAAAGCAGTATCTCGATGAAAGCAAGGGTGTACCAGCCCCCACTGTCTGGACTGATATCCTCTCTGTCTACGCGGACCCCAGGGCGTACAAGGCTAATACCCGAAGCGAACTGGACTATCAGTACCCGACGCAGAAACCCGAGGCCCTTCTCGACCGCATTATCCGAGCCTCGTCCGACCCGGGCGACCTCGTACTTGATTGCTTCGTTGGCTGCGGCACCACTGCGGCGGTCGCTCAGAGGATTGGCCGGCGCTGGATCGGGTGCGACATCAACAAGGGGGCGATTCAGACGACCTGCAAACGGTTGCAGACGATCATCACCGAGCAAATCGAGGCGATGAAAAAGGGCGCACCGGCGTTACCGGGCATGGACGCCGACAAAGCGCCGAAGCCAGCCCAGCTTTCGTTTTCGGTGTACCGTGTCAACGACTACGACCTGCAAATCCAGCACAACGAGGCCGTCAACCTCGCCTGCGAACATATCGGCGTCACACGCACGAGGACGGACGCCTTTTTCGACGGCACGCTCGGCAAACGGCTGGTCAAAATCATCCCGTTCGGTCATCCGCTTACCGTGCTCGATCTGGAGGAACTCAAACGGGAGCTGGCCGCCCGGCCCGACGAGGAACGCGACGTGGTGGTGGTCTGCCTCGGCAAAGAGTTGGCCGTGGAGGCATGGCTGGAAGAATGGAATCGTCTTCGCAAGAAAGGCGATGTGCCGAACA